>Ga0081539_10003350_pt1 | contig 19895 bp, 14 predicted proteins | sample TabmetS4T2R2_FD_71023 | JGI IMG/M metagenome (GOLD analysis project Ga0081539, IMG submission 71023) | Tabebuia heterophylla rhizosphere microbial communities from the University of Puerto Rico - S4T2R2 | ecosystem: Host-associated > Plants > Roots > Rhizosphere ...
GCGATCAAGGAGCTGTGCCGACTCTATGTCTCGCGCTCCGTCGTGTGCGAGTACTGCGGCAACCAGCGTTCGGTGAAGTCGACGGCGAGCGGCGCGCTGATCGAGGACCACGTCCTCGACCTGCTCAACTTCGAGCAATCAAAGAGCTATAACGAGCGCCAGAAGGCCGCGCTCGCCTATGCGGAGGCCATCGTCTGGCACCTTGCGACCGACGACGCGTTCTGGGATCGCATGCACAAACATTTCACCGAGCCCGAGCTGGTCGAGCTCGGCTGCATGATCGGACTGACGCTCGGCCAGCAGAGCTGGCTGCGCCTCCTCAATATCGAGCACCACGAGGTGATGGCCGGGACGACGGCATCGATGGCTCCGGGCTACGAGGACGCGGGCCGCCTCGCGCAAACCAAGGCCGCGCCGGACTATTGGGCGAAGTCGACGTCGCGCTCAGAGAGCGCCGCGTAGTACGCTCGGATCTGGGGCGAGGTGTGGAGCGCAAGCCATGAAACGCAGCACCGACCGCATTCTCACGACCCATGCCGGCAGCCTGCCGCGGCCGCCGGATCTGACCCGCATGATGTGGGACCTGCTCGACAACAAGCCGGTCGATCCGGACAAGCTTGCCGCGCGCGTGCACGAGGCGGTCGTCGAGGTGGTCGGCAAGCAGCGCGAGGCCGGCATCGACATCATCTCCGATGGCGAGATGAGCAAGGTCGGCTTCAGCAATTACGTGATGCAGCGCTACTCCGGCTTCGCCAATCGCGCTCAGTTCGTCGCGACCGATCTCGGCGACTTTCCGGAGATCGTCAACAAGCTGTTCGTCGAGAACGAGGGCGGGCGCCATCTGGTCATGCCCAACGTCGAAGGGCCGATCGAGCTGCGCGACGAGGACGCGGTGCATCGCGACATCGCCAACTTCAAGGACGCGCTCGGCGGCGCGTCGCCCGACGACGCCTTCATCCCGGCGGTGACGCCGGGCCAGATGCTGTTCAATTTCCCCAATCTCTACTACCCCTCCGACGCAGCCTATCTCGAGGCTGCCGCGAAGGCGCTCGCGTTCGAGTACCGGGCGATCGTCGAGGCTGGCTTCAATCTCCAGCTCGACGCGCCCGATCTTCCGATGCGCGCGCATTGCTACACCGGCGGCGTCGGGACCGCCGACATGCAGACCTATGTGCCGATGGCGATCGAAGCCATGAACGAGGCAACCCGCGGCCTGCCGCCGGAGAAAGTGCGCCTGCATCTGTGCTGGGGAAATTACGCCGGCCCGCATCATCACGATGTGGAGCTCAAGGACATCATCGCGCCGGTGCTCAAGACCAACGCCGGCTGCATCTATTTCGAAGCCGCCAATCCGCGCCACGCGCACGAGTGGGAGGTCTGGGAGCAAGTCAAGATCCCGGACGGCAAGATGCTGATCCCGGGCGTGATCGACACGCTCACCAATCATGTCGAGCATCCGCGCCTCGTCGCGCAGCGGCTGGAGACGTTCGCGCGCATCGCCGGCAAGGAGAACGTGATCGGCGGAACCGATTGCGGCTTCGGCACCTTCGTCGGCTGGTCCGGTTGCGATCCGAAAGTCGCGTGGCTCAAGCTCGCCGCGCTCGCGGAAGGCGCGCGCATCGCGTCGGACCGGCTGTGGAGATAGGCCGCGCGCCCTCGAGGTGGCGCAGCGAGCGCAAGGGTGAGTTTATGTGCCCTCTCCCCTCGTGGGAGAGGGCGGCGCAGAGCGGTCAACGTACTCGGTCGGGAGAGGGGGACTTTCGAGAGGCACAGACCGCGGAGAGTCCCCCTCTCCCGATCTTCTTCGTTGAACCTCTGAGTAGCCCTCTCCCACGAGGGGAGAGGGCACAAAAACGCGTGCGCCACGATTTGTGACGCAGGAGGACTATAACATTCGGGAATGTGCGTTATAGGCCGGGATTATCTCAGGTCCTCGGCCCGGTGCAGTAACATCCCTTCAAAGAAAATAAGACGAGGGGAGGATGTGCTATGGGCGCCGAGATTGCGCGCGGGGACAACTTTCCGGTTCTGATCGCGGGCGGCGGGCTGGTCGGGCTGTCGGCAGCGATGTTTCTCGCCCAGCATGGCGTTGCCTCGCTGGCGATCGAGCGCTTGCGCGGCGGATCGCAACTGCCGCGCGCGGCCTTCTTTCACATGCGCACCATCGAGCTGTTCCGTGCCGCCGGCATCGAGGACGAGGTGCGCGAACAATCAGCCCGCGAGTTCACGCCGGAAGGCGCGATCGTCCTGATGGACACGCTCGCGGGCAAGCAGCTGGCGGCCTTCATCCCCAGCCTGAATGAAGGCGTCGATGCCCTCAGCCCCTGCCGCCGCCTGTTCGTCACGCAGCCGGGGCTGGAGCCGATCCTGCGCCGCCGCGCCGAGCTTGCCGGCGCGAAGGTCCTTACCGGCCACGAAGTGGTCGGCCTCGAGCAGGACGGCGATGGTGTCACCGTCACGGCGCGCGAAGAGGGCTCGGGCAACGAGGTCCGGCTGCGCGGGCAATATCTGATCGGCGCCGACGGCGCGCACAGCAAGGTGCGCGAGCTGCTCGGCGTCGAGTTCGACGGGCGCGGCGTTTTCTCCAACAGCATCACGATCTATTTCCGCGCCGACCTCGCACCGCTGCTGCTGAACAAGCCGCTCAGCGTGATCTATATCGGCAATCCGGTGCTGGGCGGTTTCTTCCGCCTGGACAAGGACTGCCAGTCCGGATTCCTGTGCGTGAACACGGTCGGCGATCCGAAAGTCGATCCTGTGGCGGCGTCGAATGCCGCGGCCGATGTCAGCGAACAGCGCCTGATCGAGCTGGTGCGCGCGGGCGTCGGCGATCCGAACCTGCCGGTCAAGATCGAGGGCATCGCGCGCTGGCGCGCGACCTCGGATGTGGCGCGTCGCTTTAAAGTCGGCCGGGTCTTCCTGGCCGGAGACGCCGCGCACCTGATGCCGCCGAACGGCGGCTTCGGCGGCAATACCGGAATCCACGACGCGCATAACCTCGCCTGGAAGCTCGCGATGGTGCTGCGGGGCAGGGCGGGTCCCGCGCTGCTCGACACCTACGAGGTCGAGCGCAAGCCGGTCGGCAAGTTCACCGTCGAGCAGGCCTATACGCGCTACGTGACGCGCACCGCGCCCTATCTCGGCGCCAAGGACTTCGAGCCGCAGGCGAACGACTTCAACATCGAGCTCGGCTACCTCTATCGCTCGCCCGCGATCGTGGCGGAGGATCAGGACGACAAGATCCAAGACGGCAAGATCCAAGACGACAGGATCCATGACGACCCGCGCCAGACTTTCGGGCGGCCCGGCTCGCGCGCGCCGCACGTCTGGCTCGCGCGCGGGGACACGCGGGTGTCGACCATCGACCTCGCCGGCAAGTCGTTCGTCCTGATCGCCGGCCCCGAGGGGAGCGCATGGTGCGACGCGGCGCGGGTTGCGGCGGCGCAACTCAACGGCATCACGCTGGAGACGCATTGCGTCAACGGCCGCGATCTGCGCGACGCGGAGGAGGGCTTCCTGCAAGCCTATGGCCTCTCAGCGGGAGGGGCCGTGCTGATCCGGCCGGACGGCTTCATCGCCTGGCGCGCGAGATCGCAGGCGAGCGACCCGGAAGGCGCGATCGCATCGGCGCTGCGGGCGGTGCTGTGCGTGTCTTAAGTGGGGCTGATCGATCGAACCGGAAAACGGGGGGAGCCATGATCATGCAGTCCAAGGAGCGAGGTCGACGAACCGGCCTGGCTTGCGCCGCGATGCTGGTCGCGCTCGGCGCGAGCGCGTCCGCCAAGGAGCTGAAAGTCGCGACGTTCCTGCCGCCGACACATCCGATCGTCGGTCTCTACGAGCAGCTCGGCAAGGAGCTCGCCACTGAGACCAATGGCGACCTGACGCTGAAAGTCTATGCCGGCGGGACGCTCGGGGCCGGACCTTTCCAGCAGTACAAGCGCGCGGTCGAAGGCGTCACCGACATTGCCGACATCTGCCACGCGTTCCACGCCAAGGTTTTCGCCAAGACCATGCTGATCGTGCTTCCCGGCACCGCCAACAGCGCCAGCGATGCGACGGCGCGGCTGTACAACGTGCCGGAAGCCCAGATGGCGAGCGACTACAAGGAGGTCCGCAACGTCTTCATGTACTCGGTGCCGCAGGCGACCATCATCTCGCGCGACAAGCCGGTGCGGGCGATGGCCGACCTGAAAGGCATGAAGATTCTCACGCCGGGCGCCGCCTTCGCGCCGATCATCGGTTCGTGGGGAGCTTCCCCGGTGCCGATGGATCTCAATGAAATGTTCAACGCGCTCTCGACCGGTGTCGTCGATGCGACCGCGCTCACCCCGACCGCGCTGCTGCCGCCGTGGCGCCTGTCGGAAATATCGAAGCATGTGAGCGTCGGCGTGTCGGGCCTGTTCAATCCGTGCGGCGCCATCATGAACAAGGACAGCTACGCCGGGCTCAGCGCCGCCCAGAAGGCGGCTTTCGACAAGCTCACCGGCAAGGTCCTCGCGCTGCGGGCGGCCAGGATCTTCGATGACTGGGCCGAGTCGGCATTCCGGCAGGCGCGCGAAGGCAAGCGGGTGGAGGTCATTCAGCTGGCGCCGGAGGTGCGCAAGCTGATGTTCGAGACAGCGAGGCCGGTGATCGACAAGATCATCGGCGACATCGAGAAGGACGGGATCGCCGACGCGCGCGCGGTCTATCAAGCCATGAACAACTGAGAACGGCGGGCGCAGGGAGATGACCGGTCATAACCGGCTCGCGCCGGCGGCCCATGCGCTGCTCCGTGCCATCGACCGCGTGGTGCACACGGTCGCGCTCTATTGCGGCGGCGCGGTGCTCGCCGCCTTGATGACGACCATCATCATCGACGTCGTGGGGCGATACATCTTCAACGCGCCGCTCTACGGCTCGCTCGACCTCGCCGTGATCCTGCTCGTGCTCGTCGTCTCCTGCGCGATCGGTTACGGCGGACGAACCGGCGCGCATGTGACCGCCGACATGCTGACGGTGCTGGTCGGGCCGAGATTCGAATGGATCTCGGGCGTGCTGATCAAGCTCTTCGCGGCCGCCATCACCGCCATCTGGTCATGGCGTCTCTTTGTTACCGGGCAGACCGCGGAGCGGCTGGGGGAGAGCACGCAGCTCCTCAACATCCCGTTCTCGCCGATCTACCAGGCGCTTTCCATCGGCGTCGGGCTCTATGCGGCCGTGCTCGTCATCGAGGCGATCGTGCTCGCGGTGACGCGAGAGGTCCCGACGCTCCTCGACGAGAGCCGGACCGTGGGCACGCAGCAATGAGCAACACGGCGATCGGCCTGCTCGGGATCGGCTTCCTGTTCGCGCTGTTCGTCCTGCGCATGCCGGTCGGCCTCTCGATGCTGATCACCGGCTTTCTCGGTACAGTCGCGATCCGCGGCTGGGCGCAAGCGCTGCCGTCATTGAGCTCGGAGACGTTCGCGATTGCGAGCTTCTACCAGCTTTCGATCATTCCGATGTTCGTGCTGATGGGCAATGTGGCGGGCGCATCCGGCATGGGGCGCGATCTGTACGATGCGGCCTATGCGTGGGTCGGACATATTCGCGGCGGGCTTGCCTCCGCGACCGTGATCGCCTGCGCGTGTTTCGCGTCGCTGTGCGGCTCCGCGGCCGCCTCGGCGGTCACGATGGGACGCGTGGCGCTGCCCGAGATGCGCCGCTTCAACTATGACGACAGCCTCGCCACCGGGACCGTTGCTTCCGGCGGGACGCTCGGCTTCATCTTTCCGCCCAGCGCCGGCCTCGTCATCTATGGCCTGCTCACCGAGCAGGCGATCGGGCGGCTGTTCCTCGCCGGCGTGATACCCGGAATTGTTCTGACGTTCCTGTTCCTCGCCACGATCAGGATCGTGACGACGCGGCGCAAGGAAGCCGGGCCGCCTGGGCCGCGCGCCGGCGCAGCCGAGCGCATGCGCACGCTCAGGCAGTCGAGCGCCATCATCGCCATCATCATCATGACCATCGGCGGCATGTATGCCGGGCTGTTCACGCCGATCGAGGCCTCCGGCTTCGGCGCCTGCCTGACGCTGGCGGTCGCGCTCGCGCGCCGCAAGCTCGACTGGACCGTGCTGAAGGCGATCGTGCTGCAGACCATGCGCACCAGCGCCACCATCTTCCTGATCCTGATGGGCGCCTACGTGTTCATCCCGTTCATGACGCTGTCGCAGCTGCCGGAAATTCTGGTCAGGTTTCTCTTGAGCTTCGATCTCGGCCCGACCGCGATCCTCGTGGTCATCATCGTCACCTACCTGCTGCTCGGGACCTTCATGGAGGACATCTCCATGCTGATCCTGACGCTGCCGGTCGTGATGCCGGTGCTCAAGGCGCTCAATGTCGACATGATCTGGTTCGGCGTGATCGCCGTGCTCATCATCCAGATGGGCATCCTCAGTCCGCCGGTCGGACTCAATGTCTTCATCGTCAAGGGCATCGTCCCCGAAGTGCCGATGTACACGATCTTCCGCGGCATCTGGCCGTTCTGGTACGCGATGGGCCTGCTGATCGTGCTGCTGCTGATCTTTCCGCAGCTCGCGCTGTTCCTGCCGAACACGATGTTCGGCCGGTGATCACGACTGACCGCACAACGGGGGACTTTTGCCATGTACTATCAGGACGCATCCTGGCTCGACACCGCCGGCCGACTGCTGATGGTCGCGTTCTTTCTTGCTGTCGGTTTGCGCAATTTGCAGCAGCACCACATCGAGGATCACATCAACCGCCTGACCAAGTTCAAGGCGCCGTTTCCGGCGCTGACCTTCTGGATCGGCCAGACCATGGAGTTCGCCGGCTGCGCGCTACTGCTCATCAACTGGTATCCGGCCATCGGCGTGTTGCTGCTCCTCGCCTTCACCATCCTGGCGTCGGCGTTGCTGCTGCGCTTCTGGGAGGTCGAGGGGCCGATGCGGACCGGGATGCAGAACGGCATGCTGGCCAACGTAGGAATTGTCGGCGGGCTGCTCCTGTTGCTGCAGAACGTGCGCTGACTGATTTTTGGAGTAACGCATGTCGGTGACCGCCAAGGCATCGCGGCGGCTGGATCCGCTGCCGCCGGAGCATTCGCCCGAGCTCGCGGCCGAGTTCGAGTCCTTTCGCCAGACGCTCGGGTTCATCCCCAACAGCGTGCTCACGATGCAGCGCAAGCCCGCGCTCGTGCGGGCCTTCGTCGCCATGCAGCGCGCGCTCTGGGCTCCGGAGAGCCGAGTCGATCGCGGCTTCAAGCGGATCGTCGCCCATGTGGCGAGCTACACCGCGGATGACGCCTACAGCATGGCGCACACGGCGAGCGGCGCGCTGCATTTCGGCATCGGGGAAGAAAAGCTCGCCGCGGCGCGCGATTACCGTTCTGGTGCGCTCTACAGCGAGGCCGAGAAAGCGGCGCTCGACCTCGCAGTCGCCGCCAGCGCGAATGCCGTGACCGACGATCTGTTTGCGCGCGTGCGTCAGTATTGGTCCGAGGACGAGATCGTCGAGATCGTCGCCGCCATTGCGATGGCGGGGTTTCTGGCGCGCTGGAACAAGACCATGGCGACCCCGCTCGAGGACGAGCCGATGGCGGTCGGCGAAAAGCACCTCGCTCCGCACGGCTGGGCTTCAGGCGATCACCGACGGTGAACACCCGGCGTCGCGGCGTCGGTTATTGTGCCCTCTCCCCTTGTGGGAGAGGGCAACACAGGGAGTTCAGCAAGCTCGGCCGGGTGAGGGGTATCGGCCGTGACCCCTCACCCAACCGTGCTTGTTGATTGACAGCGTAGCCCTCTCCCACAAGGGGAGAGGGCGCAACTACAGCCGCCGCGATTCTGACGCCGTAGGCATAAGGCAAATTACGTAAGCCCCGGGCGCTCACCTTATCCTTAAGCATTTCACCACCTTCGCGCGGTATTTCCCTCGCCCCAGGGCGGGAGACATCATCCGTGAAGACACGCGTCATCGCATCGGTCTGCGCCGCCGCACTCCTGATCGGCGCCACCGCGCCCGCGGTGCAGGCCGCGCCGCGCATCATCTCGGCGGTGGCGAGCTCGGCGCTCGGCGGACCGCAGCAGCTCAGCGTCGGCGCATTCCAGGAGGAGATCCGCGCCCGCATGGGCCAGCGTCTCGTGATCGACGCGCGCAGCGGCACGACGCTCGGCAGCGAGAATGCGCTGCTCGCGGCAGCCCAGTCCGGCTCGGTGGACATTGCGATTCTCACCGGGCCGGTCGTCAGCACCGCGGTGCCCGAGTTCGGCGTCTTCGACATGCCGTTCGTGTTTCGCGACTGGGCGCACGTCAAGGCCGTGAGCGAAGGGCCGTTCGCCGAGCAGATCGCTCCGAAGTTTGCCGCCAAGGGCCTCGTCCTGCTGGCGATCGGCGAGCAGGGCTTCCGCAACCTCACCAATTCCAAGCGTCCGATCCGCACGCCCGCCGACCTCGCGGGGCTGAAGATCCGCGTGCTGCCGAACGAGATCTATCAGATGACGTTCCGCGCGCTCGGCGCCGAGGTGGTGCCGATGGAGTTTCCGCTGGTCTACGCCGCGCTCAAGGATGCGCGCATCGACGGCCAGGAAAACCCGATCGCCACCATCGTCGGCAGCAGTCTTCAGCATGTCCAGAAGCACCTGTCGCTGACCCGGCATTTCTTCGCGCCGATCGCCGTGATCATGAACCGCGAGATGTTCGAGGGCTTCGAGCCCGCCGAGCGCAAGGTGCTGATCGAGGCCGCGCGCGCCGCGGTCGAGCGTGTGCGCAACTCCACCTCCGGGGGCGACGCCAAGGGGCTCGAGCGGCTGAAGCAAGACGGCATGGAGGTCATCGAGGCGGTCGACCGCCAGCCCTTCATCGACGCCGTGAAGAAGCTCGAGCCGGAGTTCGAGAAGCGGTTCGGCAAGGATCTGCTGGCCGCCGTCAAGGCCGCGCGCTGAGGCGAACACAGATGAACATGATGGTCACGCTCTCGCGCCTCGGCATCCGTCCGCGCATGTTCGGCGCCTTCGCGCTGATCCTCGGCATCCTGCTGATGCTCGCCTTCTTCGCGCTGCAGCAGATCGATGCCATCGGCGGCACGGTCGGCGATCTTGTCACCAGCGCCGACGGCGACGCCGGCATGTCGCGCGTGCGCGTCTCGCTGATGGCGACGAACACGGCGGTCGAGCGCTTCGTCCGCACCCACAATCAGAACGACCGCGATGCCGCCAAACGCGGCATCGATACGTTCGCGCAGACCTTCGACGACGTCGAGCAACGCTTCGGCGCCTTGCCGGCGATCGCCGCAGGCAAGCGCGCCCTGACCGATGCGATCGGCCAGTACCGTGCCGGCTTCAATGCCGTGTCCGCCAATGTCGACCGGCTGCGCAACGCGACGTCGAAGATCGAAGCCCTGGGCTCTTCGGCCGGGCTCGACGCGAGCGCTATTGCGCTGGCGGTCGCCAACCTGCCGGCGGGCGCGAGCCCCGTATACGTGCTGCGCCTGCCGGGCCTGACCGACATGATGCGCGTCTCGATCCTGCGCTACGCGCTGACGCAGGCCGCGCGCGATGCGGTCGAGGTCGAGATGGCAATCAACTATCTGGCCGACGCCGTGAAGGACGCCGAGACCGAGGCTGGAGCGGCGGGCGGTCGCCTGGCCGCGCTGGTGGCGAAGCTGAAAGATGCGACGGAAGCCAACAAGACCGCGTTCGCCGAACTGGTCAAGTCCACGGATGCGCTGCGCGCCAGCGAGGGCGAACTCGCCAAGGCGAGCCGGGCGATCGATGCCGCGACCGCGGAGACCAACCGGGCGTTGGGCGAGCTGCGCAGCCAGCAGGGCGTCAAGACCGGTGAAGCCGTGCAGCACACGCGCGTGCTCGTCATCGCGGGCGCGCTTGCCGCGCTGGTCATCGGCTCGCTGCTCGCCTGGCTGATCGGCGGGAGCATCGCCGGTCCGGTCGCGCGCATCACGGCGCGGATGAAGTCGCTGGCGGCAGGCGATCTCGAAGAACCCATTCCGGGCGGCGATCATCGCGACGAGATCGGCGAGATGGCGCGCGCCGTCGAGGTCTTCCGCGACAATGCGCTCGCCCGCATCGGGCTCGAGGAGAAGGCGCGCAGCGAGGACGCGGCCCGCGCCAGCCGCCAAGCCGCGGTCGAGCGCCTGATCGCAACCTTCCGCTCGTCGGTCGGCACCGTGCTCGCCGCCGTCGATACCAGCATGCAGCGCCTCGAGAGCACGGCCACGGCCCTGTCCGAGGTCGCGCAGAACGCCTCGGTCCAGGCCGGCTCCGCGGCGGGCGCCTCCGAGCAGGCGGCCGGCAATGTGCAGAGCGTCGCGTCGGCGAGCGACGAGCTTGGCGCGTCGGTCGATGAGATCCGCCGCCAGGTCGCGCAGGCCAACGCCGTCGTGGTCGAAGCCGCCGGCATGGCGGAGCGCACCAACAGTCAGGTCGGAAGTCTCGCCAGCGCGGCGCAACGCATCGGCGACGTGATCGGCCTCATCCAGGCGATCGCCGCACAGACCAACCTGCTCGCCCTCAATGCCACCATCGAGGCGGCGCGCGCCGGCGAAGCGGGCAGGGGGTTCGCGGTCGTCGCCTCCGAGGTGAAGAACCTCGCCAGCCAGACCGCCAAGGCGACCGAGGAGATCAGCGCGCAGGTAAGCGGCATCCAGGCCTCGACCCAGGACGCCGTCGAGGCGATCGGCAAGATCGCCGGCACCGTCGAGGAGATCAAGCGTTTCACCGCCGTGATCGCCACCACGATCGGCGAGCAGGCCTCCGCGACCGGCGAGATCGCGCGCAATGTCGGCTCCGCGGCCGAGCGCACCGGCACGGTCGCGAGCAACATCTCGACCGTGACGGCGGCGATCGGTGAGGCGGAGAGCTCCGCAAAGGACGTGCTCGCCGCGACCGGCGAGCTCGGCGATGCCGCACGCCGCCTGCAGAGCTCGGTCGACACCTTCCTGTCCGACGTCGCCGCGGCTTAGGCTAGTTCGTCGACTCCTGGCTGTAGCCCGGATGAGCGCCTTGGCGCGACATCCGGGGCCGTCCCGGGTGTCGCTTCGCTCACCCGGGCTACGAGCTTGCCTTGAGCGAGATGCAGCGTGCGCGGCGTGCCGCGTCTTGTCACCAGTCCCGTTGCTCACGACGATAGTACTGGTTGCCGCCGCCCCAACCGGGTTGCCAGCCCCAGTCACGCTGGGAGCCGCCCCAGCTGCGCTGGTAGTCCCGATTGCGCTGGTACGAATTGCCGCGTTGCGAGCCAAAGCCGCGTTGGAAAAACGAGTCGAAGCCGTCGTCGCGCTGGTCATCGGCCGCCACGATGTCGGTGGTCGGCGTGCGCGTGATGAAGCCGCCCTGCGGCTCGTTGCTCAGCACGGCGACGAACTCGGTGCGATAGTTGGTCTCGGCGCTCAGCGGCTCGTCCGAAATGACGATCGAGGATCGCGGCGATGCGGTCGGCGCGATGCGATCGAGCACCTCGCGCGGGATGGTGACGCGGTCGAGCGCGCTCTTGGCGTCCTCCGCGCCGTCGATCGTGACGGCTGTCCAGCGCAGGCCCGAGCCGCTGCGCGCCACCGCGGTGAGCACATGCGTGCCGATCGGCTTGTCGGGATTGCGGATCGCGACCGGAACCTCGATGGACGAATCGAACACCTCGCCTCCGTCGCGCAGCGGCTTGCGGGTGTTGCGCCGCACGTAAAGCTTCTGCGTCGCGCGGCTGATGTAGATCGAGAACGGCTCGAGCGCGAGCTTCGCCTCGTTCGCCGCTTTGGCGGTTTCCGTCTTCTTGGCCTCCGCCGCCTTGGCGGCGTCCTTTAGGGCCGCGGCGGATGCGGGCTTCGACTTCGCGTCAGCCCTCGCGGCCTCGAGCTGCGTCGCAAGCTCCGCGGTCTTGGCGGCGGCCTTTTGCTTGCGCTCCTCCGCCCGCTGCTTGGCCTGCTCCGTCGTTGCGGCGGCGAGCCGCTTGTCGGCGAGCGCGAGCTCGGCGTCGGCGCGGGCCTTGAGCTGTTCCAGTTTGCGCAGCGACGCCGTGAGCGCTGCGGTCTCGCGCGCCGCGCTCGCGGCGGCTTGCTTCGCCTCGTCGGCCGCCGCGACCGCCCCCGCGGCCTCGCGGGCGAGCATCTCGGCACGCGCCGCAGCGGCCGTCACGGCCTCCGCTTTCGGCACCAGCAGCGCCGGGTGGGAAAACTCGACCGGGGCCGCGTCGTTCGGCGCGATGATCACCCGCATCCCGATCCACGTCTTGTCGAACAGGTTCGCCGCAAAGCCGTAGGGCATCCGCACGCAGCCGTGCGAGGCCGCATAGCCGGGCAGCGGCCCGCCGTGCAGCGCGATGCCGTTCCAGGTGATGCGCTGCATGTGCGGCATCCAGGCATCGTCATACATGGTCGAGCGGTGGTCTCTTTTCTTCTCGACGATGGCAAAGATGCCGGCTGGCGTCTCGCGTTCCGTGGTGCCGGTCGACACCGGCGCGCGCATGATCCAGCCCTCGGCGTCGTACAACGTGACCTGCTGCGTCTTGATCGACACGATCGCCATGATCGGCTCGCCGGCTACACGCGGCGCCGTCGCCTCTTTGACCGGCGCGGGACGCGCTGGTCGCGCCATCGCTTCGGCAATCACGGCTTCGGCAATCAAGGCTCCGGCAGTCAGCGCCGTCACTGCCGCCATCGTGGCGAGCGTCGCAATGGCGGGAGGTCTCCAACGCCGCGTCGCCGCGCCGGATTGCGCCGTCCAAAATCGCCTTGATCGCACTTTGGGTGCCTCTTCGTTGGTGATTGGGCTGTCGAGGACAGCGACGTCGTGCACCCCTAAATGCTTCCCGATCCTGCTTTTGCCGCGGGTTTCAGCGCGCTCGGATTGCCGCGGGCGGCGACAGGACGAGGCCCGCTCGTTGCCGGGCGGGCGAGTTTCGTCTTCGCGCCGCCGCGCTTGACAGCATACTCCTCGCCATCGACCGGCGCGACATGGGGCGGGTCGCGATTAAGATACGGCCGCCCGATCCCAAGCTCCTTCTCGTGCGCATCGATCCATTTCCACAACTCGATGCTCGAGGCGAAGCGCTGCAGGCGGGTCTCGCCCCGAAGACTGACCAGATCGGCCGCAAACCCGTGACCATACCCGCCGCGGCGGCTGCCGCCATGGTACGAGCTGTCGCTCGCGGCCTTGTTGCCGCTTGCGATCGACTGGCGGTAATCGTCGCGGAATGCGCTGGTGATGCCCGGCATCAGCCCGGCGTTCTCCATGGCACGAAGCGCGTGGTAGAGCTTCAGCTTGAAGCCACGGTCCATGCCTCCGATCACATAGTCCTTGACCGACATCCCGGCTCTTTGCGCCGCGATCGGATCTTTCCAGGTAAAGTCGCCGACAATGTACTTCGTGATGGTCCTGATGACGGTCCGCGTCTTGCCCTTCTTCTTGATCGTCGCCTTGATCCGCTCCTTCATCCTGTTGGTGTCGACTTTGGGCGTCCATTCGTAGAGCGCCCAGAGGTAGTCGTCGATACAGATCTCGGCCACGAGGCATTCGTTCGGCGTTTCCGCCGGGCGCACGGGCAGCTTCAGCTCCTCCTCCGGCGGCTCGACCCTGAACAGCGACACGAGCGGCGCGCGCGGCGTCGCCGGCGGCGGCATCTCACGCGAGTCGGGAACGGCGGCGCCGGCGCTCTCTATCCGGGCGGCGTCGACCGGGGACGCCGACGGCTCGACAGCGTCCGGCCCCGGATCGGGGGCGCTCGCCAAGGCGGGCGCCGCGGGCGGCGTTGCGGCCGGCAGCTTCTCATGCGGGTCAGGCAAAGCGGCGCTGCCGCTCCCTGTCTCGGTGCCTTCGGCGGGGAGCGCCGCTGCCTCGACATCGCCTGGCGTTGGATCAGGCGTGGTCACCAACGCGATCCGCACGGGCGGCGGGGCGGGGGGCATCGTTTCATCGGGGTCGGGCAAAGCGGCGCCGATGCGACCGGCATCGGAGATGCCGCCGGCCCTGTCCTTGGCAATACTGTCCTTGGCAATATCGTCCGTGGCAATTGCGGCCGATCGCGGTGTCTCGACCGCGACTTGCGAACTGCCGCTGGAGCCGTTGATAACGAGCGTTCCGCACAACACCGCGACTGATACGGCAAATCGTTGCGGGCTCATTCCCCCTCCCCCGGGCTGTCCGGTTCAAGCTCACGCGAGCCCGGCCGGACAGGAATCGGATGGGGCTCATTCTCGAATCAATGTGTGGTCGCGCGCGGGACAAAACGGCAGCCCCTCATCATTTTACAAATGTGTTGCCCGAATACAACTCGCGCCCGGGAACCGGTTTGGAATGTCTGCCGGGCGGCCATCCGCCGCGACAGGTCGGCTTCCTATGGGGCGGCGCGGACCAGCGCGATGTCGCGCGCGCCGGCCCAGGCCGCGATGTCGTCGCGGCGGAGCGCCGCGGCCATCAGATCCGGAAAGATCTCGGGCGTGCAGGCGAACACCGGGCACCCGAGCGCTGCCAGCTTGCCGGCGTGAGTGGCGTCATAGCCGGGCCGGCCACTGTCGGAGAGGGCCAGCAGCACGATCAGATTGACCCCGCTCGCGACCAGCGTTTCGGCGCGCGCCAGCATCGCGGCGGCGTCGCCGCCCTCGAACAGATCGGTGATCAGAATGAGGTGCGTCTTTGTCGGCCGCGTGATCTTCGTCTCGCAATACGCCAGCGCGGCATTGATGTCCGTGCCGCCTCCGAGCTGCACGCCGAACAGGACCTCGACCGGGTCGGCAAGCTCGTCGGTCAGATCCAGAATCGCAGTGTCGAAGCACACGAGCTGCGTCTCGATCACCGGCAACGACGCCATCACGGCGGCGAAGATCGAGGAATAGACCACCGAGGCCGCCATCGAGCCCGACTGATCGACGCACAGGATGACGCTGTCGAGATCGACCCGTGACTTCGCGTGGCGGCGGTAGCCGATCAGCCGTTCCGGGACGATGGTCCGCAGCTCCGGCTGGTATTTGTCGAGGTTGGCGCGGATCGTGCGCGGCCAGTCGATGTCGGCGGCACGAGGGCGCGACGTGCGCCGAGCGCGATCCACGGCGCCGCGAATGGTCTCCGCGGTCCTTTGCGCCAGCTTCTTCATCAGATCGTCGACCACCTTGCGCACGACCTGCCGCGCGGTGTCCTTCGCCTTCGCCGGCATCGCGGCGCGCAGCGCAATGAGATCCGCCACAAGGTGGACGTCGGCCTCGAGCGTCGCGAGAAATTCGGGCTCCATCAGCATCGCCCTGAGCCCGAGCCGCTCGAAGGCATCGCGCTGGATCACCTGCACGACCGGAGCCGGAAAGAACTCGCGGATGTCACCGAGCCAGCGGGAGACGCGCGGTGCGGATGCGCCGAGCCCGCCGCGACGCTTGCCGCCGCTCTCGCCACCGCGGTCATAGAGCGCCGCCAAGGCGCGGTCCATGCGCGCATCCCGTTCCGACAGGCCGTCGGCTTCATCGCCGCCGAGCGCAAGACGCCAGCGGCGGCGGCGTTCGTCACGCTCTTGCGTCATCGTCGATCCCCAGAATGCGTTTGAGCAGCGGCAGCGCGGCCGCGAACGCCGCCTCGTCGATCATCGTGGCGACGACGCGTGCGGGAGCCGCGTCGCGTCCGACCTGTTCGAGCAGACGACGGCGCTCCGTCGCGCCAAAGCTCGAAAATGCGCGCCGCACCATCGGCAGAATCCTGACGAAGTCCTCCTCTTCGGGCGAGGCCAGCCACGCGTCGACGATCGCGAACAGCGCGTGATCGTGCAGGATCACCTCGGCGCTCTGACCGAGAAAGCCGTCGAGAAATTCGGCCGCTGCCTTGGACGCCATGGCAGGCGACAGCGCGCGCGAAAGCGTTGCCGCGGTGGCCTCGGGCGTCGTGGCGGATCGTTCGTACAGACGGCGGGCCGCGAGCCCGGCAATGACCGGCGCCGCCGCCGCATCGGATGCCAGCATCGCCAGTGTCCGGGACCATGCTTCGAGCAGCGCAGGGTCCTCGAACAGATCGAGCGCCGCATCGAAATTCGTGACCGCCGATCGCCATCGCGCGGCCGCATCGTCATCGAGATTGCGGCTCGCCTGCGCGGCCCCGGCGATCACCTCGACCGCGAGCGTTCGGGTCAATGCGCTGATCGCCTCCTCGGGGATCTTGCGCGCGGTCCCGTAGCGCAGAACGGAGACGAGCGGGGGCACGGCCTCGGCGAGACCGGTCATGTCGGCGGCATTGACCGCCGCGGCCTGAAGTCGCGCAATGCAGGCTTGCGCGGCGTCGGGGAGATCGGCGAGCAGACAGCCGCGCACCAGATCGGTCAGTTCGGCGATGATCGTGGATTTCGCGGCTTGCGCAACCGCCGCGCCGGCAGCGGCCAATTCGATCGTCGGCCCGTAGACCAGCGCCTCGGCGAGCCGCACCGAAAACTCCGGCGCCCAGGCGAGCTTCCATATTTCGCGGAACGTGCCGCGGCCCGCCTGTGCATCGACGAGCCGGCCCCATGGCACCGCGATCAGGTTCAACCGGTGCAGCAGCACGGACTTCAGCAGTCCGGCTTCGCTGCGCAAATCCACCGCGATCTCCGACTCCAGCGCCTCCGGCGCGAGCCGCGTTCGGCGCTGCCAGCGCGCGAGGTCGGCGGCGAGCGGCATTTGCGGAACGCCGTCGTCGATCTGGCCGATGCGATCGCCAATGACGAGGCGCGTCTCGACGATCCCGAACGGCGCTTCGTCGCCGTGGCACAAGGCGGCAAGCGTTGCGTCGCGCATCTCGGCGAGGCCCGGCATCACATGGCCGCGCAGGCTCGCCAACGCGATCGCCATCCGCACCGCTTCGATCACGGAGGCTGTGCTGGCTTGCTGGCCTTCCCCCCGCAACAGCCGCGCGACGTTGGACAGCCACGACGCTGCGAGGTCGTGCGCCGTCGGCCACTGACCCGACCCATCGGTCTGCGCCCACAGATGACCGTACCATCCGGGCGACACGACACCCGCGCCATAACCGCTTGCCGTCGCGAGCCGGGCTTCGGTCCATGGGATCCAGGTTGCGGCGATCTTGAGTTTGGGCAGGCCGCGCAGCAAGGCGCGATCCGCCGCCATGCTCTCCTTGGCGCGCAACGCCGGAACGTGCCAGGCGCCGGTCACGACGGCGAGCGCGCCGTCACTCTCCTCGAGCGCCTGGCGGATCTGCAGACGCATGAACGCTTCGCGGCGACGATCGTCCTCGGATCGATGCGTGACCGCCGTGGCACCGGGTGTCTCGATGCTGCGCAATTCGCTGATCGCGCTTTCGATGATCGGAAACACATCCGGGCTGCCGCCGACGCTTTCCACCATCGCGTTCCAGAACGCTTCGCCGTCCGAATGACCGGACGCCTGCGCGATCGCGTCGAGTGGATCGTGGGGCGGGTCCGGCGGCGGAACGGTTTCCGGCGCGGCCGATGGCTCGCCCGCGGCTTCACGCTCCTTGCGCAACGCGAGCGCATGCGCGGCCGGCCAGTCGATGAAGCGAACCGGCCGCTCGCGCTTGAGCGCCCAGATGAGCGCGCGCCATTCGGGCGAGAACGCCGCGAACGGAAAGAAGCTCGCGTGATTAGGTTCGTCGACCGCATGCACGAGCAGCGCGACGGGTGGCAGCATGCCCGGAAGAGCCGCAAAGCCGATCAGGTCATTGGCGTCGGATGGCCCCTCGATCAGCACAGCTGCGGGATCGAGCCGGTCGAGCGCGGCAACAAGACTCGCGGCCGAGCCCGGCCCGTGATGGCGAATGCCGAACAGGTGGACGCGCTCGTCCATCGCGTCACATCACGTCGCGGATCGCACGATAGAGATCGGACCAGCCGTCGCGCGAGCGCACGACGTTCTCGAGATATTCCTGCAAGGCGAGCGTGTCCTGCACCGGATCCTTCACGATGGCGCCGACGAGGTTCGCGGCGAGGCTTTGCGCGTCGAGTGTACCGCTGCCGAAGTGACCGGCCTCGGCCCAGGCGCCGATGCCGACCGAGATCGCTTCGGCCGTCGACAAGGTTCCCGACGGCGTCTTCAGCTTCAGTTTGCCGTTGAGCGTCTGCCCGTCGCGGAGCTCGCGAAACATCGTGACGACCCGCGCGAGCTCCTTGTCCGGCGATTGGATCTCGGGAAGCGCGAGCCCGGTGCCGATCGCGCGCACGCGTGTGGCAACGATGCCGGTTTCCTCTTCGGCCGTCGCGGGAAGGGGCAGGACCACGACGTTGAAGCGGCGCTTGAGCGCGGAGGAAAGTTCGTTGACGCCCTTGTCGCGGCTGTTGGCGGTGGCAATGACATTGAACCCGCGAACCGCATCGATCGCGCTGTTGAGCTCCGGTATCGGCAAGGTCTTTTCCGACAGGATCGTGATCAGCGTGTCCTGGACATCCGAGCCCATGCGCGTGAGCTCTTCGAGGCGGACGATTGTGCCCTCCTCCATGGCGCGCAAGAGCGGCGTCGCCACCAATGCATCGCGCGAAGGCCCATGCGCGAGCAGCTGCGCGTAATTCCAACCGTAGCGAATCTGGTTTTCGTCCGTCCCGGCGGTGCACTGAATGAGCCGCTTTGACGAGCCGGACACGGCCGCCGCCAAGTGCTCCGACACCCAGGATTTCGCCGTGCCGGGAACGCCGAGCAGCAACAGCGCGCGGTCGGTGGCGAGCGTCGCAATAGCGGTTTCGATCAGCCGGCGGTTGCCGACATATTTGGCGCTGATTGCCGTGCCGTCCTGCGCCTTTCCGCCCATCAGGTATGTCACCACGGCTTGCGGCGACAGCTTCCAGTTGGGCGGACGCGGCCGGTCGTCGCCGCGTGCCAGCGCGTCGAGTTCGTCGGCGTGGATCTGTTCGGCGGACTGGCGCAGCATTGCGTTGGTCATGGTGGGTCTTCGCTTGGGTGAGGTGGATCGAGCAGCGTCAGGCAATCGAGCAGAAGCATCGTGCGCGACAGCTCGTCGGGCGGCAGAGGTGCGAGCGCGGCGCGCAGCTCGGAGCGCAACGCGGATGGCATGAGCGCGGTCATCACCAAACAAGACCAGTCGAGCGCCACCGACGGCGACGTGCCGTCATGGATCGATGCGAATGCCCGCGACCGCAACAGTTCGCGCGCTTGCGGCGGCGGCAGCGGCCGGCGCAGGAAACGATAAAGCCGCTCGAGCTCTGCCGGATGCGGCAGTGAGGGCCAAACGCCCGGCGCAAGCGCCGCGGCGCACCATTGGTCGACGGTCGCATCGTCGGGCAACGCTGCGACATCGTCGGTCCCGAGCGCATCGATCCACGCATCGGCAGCGTGGTCGCGCACGATCGCGGCGAGCACGTCAAACCGGCGCTCGATCGAGGCTTGTCGCGCAAACAGCGCCGTCAATGCCGCATCGTCGGCTGCGGCCGCGATCATTTCGGAGACTGACAGCGCGAAGGCCGCCGCCATGGCGTCGAGACCGATGCCGGCATACTCGGCGGCGGTCCACTGGCGTGCGGCGTCGATCGTCCCGCCGGGCGTGAAGGCCGGCAGATTGGCGGGACGTTCCAGCGTCAAGGTCTTTCGCCGCCGCAACAACCCGGCGGTCGAGACGCGCGTCCGCTCAACGAGATCGCGCAGCCGACCTTGCGCGGCGGCGGTGCCGGGGATGCATTTGAGCAGGCGCTGCGCTTCGTCACGGACGCTCGGCGCGCGGTCCTTGGCAAGGCTTTCGAGGAACGGGACATCCGTGGCGGAGAGGCCGGACGCGAGCGCAGCGAGCAGACGCGCCCGCACGGGTGCGGCATCGGCGGAGAAACTCGCCTCGACGAGCGCACGGGCGCGATCCGGCTCACGCGCGCGGAAACTTGCGATGAACGCCGCGCGGGCCGCCGGCCGTGCCGACGTCCAGTTGGTTTCGTCGATCGCATCGGTGTCGAAATAGCTTCGCGGCTGCTGGCCCGCCTCCTCGCCG
>Ga0081539_10003351_pt1 | contig 19892 bp, 17 predicted proteins | sample TabmetS4T2R2_FD_71023 | JGI IMG/M metagenome (GOLD analysis project Ga0081539, IMG submission 71023) | Tabebuia heterophylla rhizosphere microbial communities from the University of Puerto Rico - S4T2R2 | ecosystem: Host-associated > Plants > Roots > Rhizosphere ...
GCCGGAGCGGAAGAAACCGCCGTGCTTGTTGTCGAGGGGTTGGTCAAGCGTTTCGGCGGTTTCACGGCCGTCAGCAACGTGTCCTTCAAGGTCGATCAGGGCGAGATTCTCGGCCTGATCGGCCCGAACGGCTCTGGCAAGAGCACGATCTTCAATATGCTCTCCGGCACGTTCCCGCCCTCGGCGGGATCGATCAAGTTCGAGGGCCATGAAATCGCGGGGCTCAGCCCCCATCGCATCATCAATCGCGGCATCGGCCGCACTTTCCAGATCCCGCGGCCGTTCCGCAGGCTCACCATCTTCGAGAACGTCGAGCTCGCGGGCTTCTACGGCCAGGGCAGCCACAGCCGGGCCAAGGCCGACGAGGCGGCGGAGAAGGCGCTGGCCATGGTCGGCCTGCCGACCGATCGTCACGCGCTGGTCGACGGGCTGGGCGCCGCGGGTCTGAAGAAGCTCGAGCTCGCCAAGGCGCTGGCGACCGGGCCCAAGCTGCTGCTGGCCGACGAGAGCCTGGGCGGGCTGGACGAGCATGAGATGGACCAGGCCGCCGACATGCTGCGCAAGATCCGCGACGAGCTCGGAATCACCATCATCTGGGTCGAGCACATCATGGGCGTGCTGATGCGTGTGGTCGATCGCGTCATGGTGCTCGACCACGGCGAGAAGATCAGCGAGGGGCTGCCGAGCGCGGTCTCGAGCGATCCCAAGGTGATCGAGGTCTATCTCGGCACCGATGCCGATGCGACCCAGGCGGCCGCGGCTGAGCAGCGGCGCTGACCATGCTGGAACTGAAATCCCTCGACGCGGGCTACGCCGGTTTCCAGGCGCTGTTCGGCATCAACCTCGAGGTCAAGGCGGGCGAGGCCGTGGGCGTGATCGGCCCCAACGGTGCGGGCAAGACCACGCTGATGCGGGTGATCTCCGGCCTGATCCGGCCGACGCGCGGCACCATCGCCATGGAAGGCGCCGACGTCGTGGCGACGCCGGCGCATCAGATCGTGGGCCTGGGAATCGCCCATGTGCCGGAGAACCGGCGGCTGTTCCCGCGGCTCACCGTCGAGGACAACCTCAAGATGGGCGCCTACATGCCCAAGGCGCGCGCCAAGTTCGCCGAGCGCCTGGAGGTCGTGTTCGACCTCTTTCCGCGCATGAAGGAACGGCGCAGCCAGATGGCCGGCACCATGTCGGGCGGCGAGCAGCAGATGTGCGCCATCGGCCGCGCGCTGATGAGCGATCCGAAGTTGCTGCTGCTCGACGAGCCGTCGGCCGGTCTCGCACCGGTCGTCGTCCAGCAGGTCTTCGAGCTGGTGAAGCGCATCCGGTCCGGCGGGCTCACCGTGCTGATCGTCGAGCAGAACGTGCAGCAGGTGCTGAAGGTCGTCGACCGCGCCTATCTCCTTGAGGCCGGCACCATCCGCGCCTCGGGCACGGCGACGGAGATGCTGGAGAGCGATACGGTCAAGCAGGCGTATTTGGGTGTGTAGTTCATCTGGGAGCGCGGGCCTCCGGCCCGCATTCATGAGCGGGCCGCAGGCCCGCGCTCCCTTGAGGAGAGCATGATGGAGTCATTCCTTGAGGTCTTCGACATCTATCTCCTCGAAGCCGTCGTGAACGGCATCCTGCTGGGCGGGCTGCTCGCTCTGCTGGCGCTGGGGCTGAACCTGATCTTCGGCGTCATCGACGTCACCTGGATCTGCTACGCCGAGCTGGTAATGATCGGCATGTACGGCATGTACTTCCTCGTCCAGTACTACGGCATCTCGTACTTCCTGGCCGCACCCGTCGCCATCGCGCTGGTGGCGATCCTCGGGGCGTTGTTGCACTTCCTGGTCATCGCGCCGCTCCTCTCCGCGCCGCCGATCAACCAGCTGCTGGCCACCGGCGGCGTGCTGTTCGTGCTGCAGAGCTTCGCCACCGTGGCCTTCGGCATCGACTTCCGCAATCTCGGCATCCGGCTGCCCGTCCTGGCCTTCGCCGAGATGCATTTCAGCTACTCGCGCCTGCTCGCCTTCGGCGCGGCGCTGATCGGCATGGTGGTGGTCTATCTCTTCATGACGCGCACCTACACCGGCACCGCCATCCGCGCGATCGCCCAGGATCGCCAGATCATGGCGTTGATGGGTGTCGACACCAAGCGCATCTACCTCATCACCTCGGCTGTCGGCGGCGCGCTGGCCGGCCTCGCGGCCTGCCTCCTGGTGCTGCAGTACGACGTCCATCCCTTCGTCGGCCTGTCGTTCGGTCCGATCACCTTCCTCATCTGCGTGCTGGGCGGGCTCGGCAACTTCGTCGGCGGCTTCGTGGCGGCCTTCGTCTTTGCCGAGATCATCTCGCTCGGCGGCCTCTTCTCCGACCTCGAATGGGGCTATGTGCTGGCCTTCGGCTTCTTCATCGTCATGATGTTCATCCGGCCCGGCGGCCTTCTGGCGAGGCGCTCATGAACGCGCGCCTCGCCTGGCCGATTGCCGTTGCGGTGCTGATCGCGCTGCCCTTCGTCTATCGCGATCCCTATCACCTGCACATTCTTATCCTCATTCTGATCTGGTCGTTCGCCTACACCTCGTGGTCGCTGATGGGGCGCTTCGGCCTGGTGTCGCTGGGCCACGGCGGCTTCATGGGCGTCGGCGCCTACGTGACGGCGCTGCTGTGGAACCATCTCGGCATCTCGCCCTGGCTCGGCATCCCGATCGCGCTGGTCTGCGCCGGCGCGCTGGCGCTGGTCGTCGCCTATCCCTGCTTTCGCTTCCGCATCACCGGCCACTATTTCGCGCTGGTGACGCTCGCGCTGTCGGGCATCGTGCTGCAGGTCATCACGGCGACGCGCGACTGGACCGGCGGATCGCTGGGCTACACGCCGGAACGCACCAAGGGCAACAACATCCTGGCGCTGCAGTTCGACGACAAGACCGTATGGTACCTGATCGCTCTCGCCGTCTGGTTCTCGGGCCTTCTGATCTGGCACTGGGTCGACCGCAGCATGTCGCGCTACGCCATGGAGGCGATCTCGGAGGACGAGGACGCCGCCGCGGCCGCCGGCGTCAACGTGACCGTCGAAAAGCTTCGCATCACCGTGATCAGCGCCCTGATGACGGCGCTCGCCGGTGCGCTCTACTGCCAGTACCAGATGTTCATCTCGCCCGACACGGTGAGCGGCATCGCGGTCTCCCTGCAGATGGTGTTCGCCGTCGTCGTCGGCGGCATCTACGTGGCGCTCGGCCCCACCGTGGGCGCCCTCATCACGCTGCTGCTGGCCGAGTTTTTACGCATCTTCTTCGGCACCAAGGCGGTCGGCTGGGACAACCTCGTCTACGGCGTGCTGCTGGTGCTGTTCATCATCTTCCTGCCCAAGGGGATCCTGGGGAGCCTGCTCGATCGCCTGAAGGGCCGGCCGCCGAGCGCCGCGCCGGTGCGCAAGCCGGCCTAGACTAGGGCCGGCTGAGCGCGGCAATGCCGAGCGGCGCCTCGCGGCCGCGCACGCTGAGCGTGGGCAGGGTTTCGGCGACGATGCCGGACGGCAGCGTCGTCCTGGCCAGCAGTTCTCCGGATACCAGTATGTCGCGGCCGGACTCCTTGGCGGCGTCGAGCAGGCGCGCTGCCACGTTCAGCGTGTCGCCGACATAGGCGATCTCGGCGCGGACATCGCCGATCTGGCCGGCGACGATCTCGCCGCAATGCAGGGCGGCGCGGAACTCGGGCACGACGCCGAACCGCCGACGGTAATGTGCGCCATTGGCGGCGATGAAGTCCTGCACGACGAAGGGACAGGCGAGCATGTCGTCGTCGAGCGTTGCGTTCACTGCAGTCCAGGTCAGGATGGCTTCGTCGCCGACGTACTTGTAGATTTCCGCACCGCATTCCAGGGCTGCTTCGGCGACGTCGCGGAAGAAGTCGTTCAGCAGTTCGTGGAAGCGCACCGGGCCCAGCCGCTCGGCGATGCCCGTCGAGTTCTTCATGTCGATCAGCAGGAAGGCCCGCTGTTCGCGGCGCGGCCGGACGTAACGGCCGGTCACCAGCCGGCCCACGGTGCGGAAACCGAGCAGGCTGCCCATCGTGAAGGCGACGTTGGCCAAAACCGCCATGGCCACGGAGAACGAGAAGCCGCCGCCTTCGAAGACTTCTTCCACCGAGACGTGCCCGTGGACCACCAGGCGAGCAGCCATCAGGCCGGCGACGATGACGATCACGTAGAAGACGACGCGGATGGCGAAGTAGGCCACGATCGGCAGCCGTTGCAGGCGCCGCACGACGGGCAGGCGTCTACCCTTGACTTCGAGCAGAAGGATGGGCGTGGCGATGAAGAGGCAGCTTGCGATGCCTATCGCGACGCCGCGTAGCGGCTGCTCGTCGACCAGATAGCCGAAGTACGCGCTGGGCACGAGGCACGCAGCGACGAGCCAGAAGAAGATCTTCCAGCGGCTCCGATCGCGGTTCGACATGCTCATGCGGCGCGGCGAGCGAGGGCTCGGGCGAATGTTGCGTGATCGACATTGCCGCCGGAGCAGACCACGGCGACGGCGCGCCCCGCCACCGGCAGCTTGCCGGTGAGCGCCGCGGCCAGTGCCACCGCGCCGCCCGGCTCGACCACCAGCTTGAACTCGCGGAAGGCCAGTTCCATCGCGTCCAGAACCTCGTCGTCGGTCACCACGACGCCCGGTCCGAGCAGCGCCTTGGCGATCGGAAAGGTGACGTCGCCCGGCGTCGGCGCCAGCAGGGCGTCGCAGATCGAGCCCGAGAGCTTGTCGTTCTTCTGCTTCGTTCCGGCGGCAAGGGACCGCGCAAGGTCGTCGAAGCCGGCCGGTTCGCCAGCATGCACGCTGGTGCCAGGGCTGAGCCCCTTCACCGCGAGCGCGATGCCGGTCGACAGGCCGCCGCCCGAGCAGGGCGCGGCCACCGCGTCGAGCGTGACGTCGAGCGCCTTGGCTTGCTCGACGATCTCCAGCCCCGCCGTGCCTTGGCCGGTCAGAATCCAGCGATGGTCATAGGGCGGCACGACGGTCGCGCCGGATTTCTTTGCGATGCCCATGCCGATCTCCTCGCGGCTTTCCTTGACGCGGTCGTGCAGCACGACCTCGGCGCCCGAGGCCCTGGTGTTGGCGATCTTGAGCGCAGGCGCGTCCTGCGGCATGACGATGGTGGCCTTCATGCCCATCAGGCGCGCCGCTTCGGCGAGGCCCTGCGCGTGGTTGCCCGACGACCAGCCGACGACGCCCTTCTTGCGGTCGGCCTCGCTCATCTGGCTGAGGAAGTTGTAGGCGCCGCGCAGCTTGAACGAGCCGGTGCGCTGCAGGCACTCGGCCTTGATGAAGAGTCGCCCGCCCAGTTGATCGTTGACGCGCGCATTCTCGAGCAGCGGCGTGCGGATGGCGACGCCTTCCAGGCGGCGGGCGGCGGCCAAAACATCGTCGAAGGTCGCGGACGCGGACATCAGGAAACACCGAGCAGGGACGGGAGTTGGGAAAGATCATTTAGCGTGGCGACGGGCTTGCCGGGCAGGTTGTCGTCGGGCGCGCCGGCGCGATTGACCCACACGGTGGCGAAGCCGAAGTGCGCGGCGCCATGGGCGTCCCAGCAGTTGGACGACAGGAAGCACACCTTGTCCGGCTTAACGCCGCAGCGCTGCTCGACCAGGCGATAGACGCGCGGGTCGGGCTTGAACACTTTCACCGCGTCGACGCTCAGAACCGCCTCGAAGCGGTCGGCCAGCCCGGACGCCTTGACCATGGGATCGAGCATCTCGGGATTGCCGTTCGACAGGATGGCGAGCCGCTTGCCGGCGCGCGCCAGCCTGTCGAGCATCGCCGGCACTTCAGGGAAGGGATCGAGCGCGAGATAGGCGCTCGTCAGCTTGTCGCGCACGCCGGCATTGCCGATGCCGTGGGCAGCGAGGCAATGGTCGAGCGCCTCGCCGGTCACCTGCCAGAACTTGTCGTACGCCCCCATGCCGTTGCGCAGCCAGGTGTACTGGATCTGCTTGTTGCGCCACAGGTCGGCCAGGGCGTCCGCCTTGGGGCCGACGGCGGCGCGATGACGGGCGACAGCCGAGTTGAAGTCGAACAGCGTGCCGTAGGCGTCGAAGACGCATATCTCGGTGCCGGCAAGGGCGCGGCTCATGAATTGCTCCGGTAGGGGTATGACCGTAGGCTAACAAGCATGTTCATCGCCATCGTTCAAATTCCCATGGCCAAGCGGCCGCGTGACGCGGCGGTCGAGGCCGCCGCCAGGTCGGCGCCAACCTACACCGCGCTCGGCGCCAAGGGATTGTTGAAGAAGTATTACCTCAACGGCGAGGCGGGCGGCGGCGGGGTCTATCTCTGGCAATCGGAAGCCGCGGCGCGCGCCTGGTACACGCCGGACTGGGAAAAGCGCATGGAGGCCGCGTTCGGCGCCAGGCCGACCTTGACCTATTATGACAATCACGTCGTGGTCGACAACGAGACGGGCAAAGTCCTCGTCGACGGCAAGAATATCTAAGAGAGGAAACGCACATGCAGAAGCGCAGGCTGGGCCGCACGGGCCTGGACGTATCGGTTTTGGGTTACGGCGCCGGCGCTGTCGGCGGGTTGTTCACCAAGGGCGCGGCGGCCGACCAGGAGCGCGCGATCGCGCGCGCCATCGAGGCCGGGATCAACTATTTCGACACGGCCGCGCTCTACGGCAACGGCGAGTCCGAGAAGAACCTCGGCCGCGTGCTGAAGGCCTTGAAAGCGAACGTCGTGGTCGGCACCAAGGTCCGGCTGTCGGCCGAGCATCGCGCCAATGTCGGCAAGGCGATCGAGCAGGGCATGAACGACAGCCTGTCGCGCATGGGCCGCGATCATGTCGATCTCTTCCAGCTGCACAATCCGCTGGTCGCCAACGATGCCGGCGACAAGCTTGCGATCGACATCGCGCTGAACGAGGTCGCCCCAGCGCTGGAGAAGCTCAGGAGGGCGGGCAAGACGCGCTTCATCGGCTTCAGCGGCGTCGGCGAGACGGCGGCGCTGCACCAGGCGATCGATTCGAAGCTTTTTGACACCGTGCAGGTCGTCTACAACGCGCTGAACCCCAGCGCCGGCGGCGCCATGCCCAAGGGCGCGCCGGGTCAGGACTATGGCCGGCTGCTCGAGAAGGCGAAAGCCGCCGACATGGGCACCATCATCATCCGCGCGCTGGCCGGCGGCGCGCTTTCCGGCACCGAGCAGCGCCATCCGCTCGCCATGCAGTCGGTCGATCCCATCGGCTCGGCGCCCAACTTCTCGGGCGACGTGGCGCGCGCCAAGGAGCTCGAGCCACTGGTGCGCGACAGCGGCTCGGCGAACCTGACCGAGCTCGCCGAGCGTTTCGTGATCGCCCATCCCGCGGTGTCGACCATGCTGGTCGGCTACTCGACGCTCGATCATCTCGAGGCGGCCATCGCCGCGGTCAACAAGGGGCCGCTGGCCGACGCCGTGTTGAAGAAGATCGCCTAGGAGCGTCCCACCGCCGGTGGTACCGTCCTGAACGGGCCGTTCAGCCGGTCGCGGTAGACGACGACGCCTTCCATGATGCGCTGTACGTAGTTGCGCGTCTCGCGGAAGGGGATCATCTCGATCCAGTCGACCATGTCGATCTTGCCGTTGCGCGGGTCGCCCATGGTCTCGAGCCAGCGCGCGACGCGGTTGGGGCCAGCGTTGTAGGCGGCGAGCGCGAGTTCATAGGAGCCGCCGAAGCGACCCAGCATCTCGGTCAGGTACTGGCTGCCGAGCTGCACATTGTAGGCCGGATCGCGGGTGAGCTTGTCCTGGACAAAGGGAACGCCCAGCCGGCCCGCGACGTCGCGTGCCGTGCCGGGCAGGAGCTGCATCAGGCCGAGCGCGCCGGAGGAGGAGACGGCCGCAGCGTTGAACGAGCTCTCCTGGCGCGTCACGGCGAGCGCGAGCGCGCGCTCGACCGCGCCCGTGCCGCCGAGATCGACCACCGGGAAAGCCGTGTCGAACAGCACCACGCCGCTTTCGGTCGCGCGCCGTGCCACGGTCAGCGCCACGTCGGGGCGCCTGAGTTCGACAGCGAGCTGGCCCAGCAGCGCCGTCTCGCCCGGCGCCGTCACCATGCGTGCAAGGCGCAGGAGGAAGGGACGCGTGCGCTCATAGTCGCCGGCCTGGCCGAGATAGCGCGCCATCGTCACCAGCTCGCGCCCGCCCAGCGACTGGCGGTCGGCGTCGGTGGTGACGGGATCGGTCGGCAGGCGCGCGGCGGTGCGCGGCAGCTTGCGCGCGGCGAGCTGGCCGTAGAAGGTCTGGCCGAACGACGATGCGCGCGTGTACCAGTCGCTGGCTTCCTTGGCGTGGCCGGCGGCCTCGTGGGTACGGCCGAGCCAGTAGGCGGCGCGGCTCTTGGAGATGTCGGTCGTCACGCCGTCATGCAGCATCTGGAAATGCTTCTGCGCCTCGGCGGTCTTCTTGAGATGGCGCAGCGCGATCCACCCGGCCAGGAACTCGGCCTCGGCGAAGGACACGCCGCGTGTCAGACCGTGCGGCACGACGATGGCGTAGGCGTCGGCGGCTCGGCCGGCGGCCAACAGATCGCGCGCGACCTGGTTGCGCTCGTTCCACCAGGCGTCGTTCTGGTTGGCGACCGGCTTGGCCAAAAGCGCGCGCGCGTCGTCGAGGCTGCCGGTGCGGCGCATCCACTGCGCGCGCTCGAGCTTGATCGCCGGCTCGTCGAGCTTGGCCGCCGGCACGCCGCGCAGCACGGTCACCGCATCGGCTGCCTTGGTCGCCATCGCGAGACGCGCATTGGCGAGCGGCTGGTAATCGGGCGGCAGCTTGGCTGAAAGATCGCGCGCGACCGGCGCCTTGCCTTCGAGCATCAGGCGGTCGAAGCGGGCGATCTGGTCCTCGCCGCTCAGCAGATGGCCGTAGCGGTTCAGGAATTCGTTCTCGTCGGCGTTACGGAAGGTGGCGTTGCGCCAGCTGTCGCTTGCGAATTTCTTGAGGTCGTTGGGGCTCGCCGCCTGGGCCGCCTCCATGCGGCGCATATGGCCGGTGCTGGTGAGCGGCGGGAAGGCGGTGAAGTAGCGGAAGACGTCCGACGGCGGCGTCTCCGGACCGATGCGCTCCTCGGCCTGGCGGCGCAGGACCTCGGGCTCGGGCCAGTCGGGCTGTTCGCGCAGGAAGCGCCAGGTATTGGCGAACCCGGCCTCGGTCTTTGGTGCCACCCTGAGGATGCTCCACTCGACATAGCGGTCGAGCAAGGCGTGGCGGAAATTGGCGACGGCGGCGCGGGCGTCGGCCCAGCGGTTTTCGTCGACGGCCTTGATGGCGGCGGCGAGCGAGGCGGCCTCGGCCGGGGTGAGCGGCTTGGCCGCGCCGCTCAGCGCCTGCGCCGTCTCGCTGGGCGCCGGCGGGGGGATGATGCCGGTGCCCTCGTTGATCGGCTGGGTGGCTGCAGCCGGCGGCACGGCGGGCTTCGGCGCCGGCGCAGCCGTCGACCCGCCGTTCGGCACGCGCCGGATGCCGGTGTCAGGCGTGCCGCTCGCCGGCTGATCGCTGCCTTGGCCGCGCAGAATGGTGACGCCGCCTTGCTGGGCTTGGCCGGATTGCGCCGCGGTCAACGCAGCGAGCACGAGGAGGGGGTAGAGAGGGCTTTTCACACCAGGAATCGTAGGCAGGGACTTGCGGCATCACAATGGCAAGTTGCTCACCTTGCCGGGACAAGGGGTGAGGCCTAGAGTGATCGATCCAAGAAGAATCGGAGGGGAAGCCATGTTCACCGGGTCGCTCGTCGCGCTGATCACCCCGTTCAAGAACGGGTCGGTCGATGAGAAAGGCTTCGAGAAGTTCGTGGCCTGGCAGATCAAGGAAGGCACCGACGGGCTGGTCCCGTGCGGCACCACCGGCGAATCGCCCACGCTCTCCTACGAAGAGCACAAGCGGGTGATCGACATCTGCATCGCCACCGCCAAGGGGACGGGCGTGCCGGTCATCGCCGGCACCGGCTCGAACTCGACCGAGGAGGCGATCGATCTCACCAGGCACGCCAAGAACGCCGGCGCCGACGCCGCCATGCTGGTCGTGCCCTACTACAACAAGCCGACGCAGGAAGGCCTGTTCCAGCACTTCAAAGCGGTGGCCGAAGCGGTCGACATCCCGATCCTGCTGTACAACGTGCCGCCGCGCACCGGCGGCGACATGCAGGTCGACACCGTCGTGCGGCTGTCGCAGGTCAAGAACATCATCGGCATCAAGGACGCGAGCTACGACATGGCGCGCCCGACCTTGACCAAGCTCAAAGCCAAGAAGGGCTTCCTGCAGCTCTCTGGCGAGGATGCGAGCGCCGTGGGCTTCCTGGCGCAGGGCGGCGACGGCTGCATCTCGGTGACCGCCAACGTGGCGCCGCGCCTCTGCGGCGACATGCACGACGCCTGGAAGAAGCGCGACCTCGACAAGGTGTTCGAGCTGCAGGACCGGCTGATGCCGCTGCACAAGGCGCTGTTCGTCGAGACCAGCCCGGCGCCGGTGAAGTACGCCTGCGAGCTTGTCGGCCAGGCGAGCGCCAAGCTGCGCCTGCCGCTGGTCGAATGCACCGACGCCACCAAGAAGCAGGTGCGCGACGCCATGGTCCATGCCGGCCTGATCAACTAGTAAGAGTTCACCTTGGCAAAGAAAACGGAGCTGGACCGCACGGTAGTGGCCCAGAACCGCAGGGCGCGGCACAACTACTTCATCGAGGAGGTCTTCGAGGCCGGGCTGGCTCTCACCGGCACCGAGGTGAAGTCGCTGCGCGGCGGGCGCAGCACGATCGCCGAGTCCTACGTGACCGAGCAGGGCGGCGAGGCGTGGCTGGTCAACGCCAACATCCCGATCTACGCCTCGGGCAACCGCTTCAATCACGAGCCGCGCCGGCCGCGAAAGCTGCTGCTGCATCGCAAGCAGATCAACAAGCTCATAGGCGCCATCCAGCGCGAGGGCCGCACCGTCGTGCCGCTGCAGGTCTATTTCAATCCGCGCGGCCGCGCCAAGATCGAGATCGCGCTGGTGACCGGCAAGCAGGCGCACGACAAGCGGCAAGCCATCAAGGACCGCGACTGGCAGCGCCAGCGTTCGCGGCTCCTCAGTCATAGACGCTAGGCAGTCGCCGCGTCCTCACTGTCATCCCGAGCGCAGCGAGGGACCTTTCCTGTAGCCTCAAAGGTCCCTCGCTTCGCTCGGGATGACAGCTTGTCTGGCCCGCGCTACGTACCTCACATGCTGCTCACTGAAGAACAGACCCTCATCCGCGACACCGCGCGCGCTTTTGCGCAGGAGAAGGTGGCGCCCCATGTCCGGGCGTGGGAAGCGGCGGGCGAGATTCCGCGATCGCTGCTCGCCGAGATGGGGCAGCTCGGCTTCATGGGCATGTGCGTGCCGGCCGAATGGGGCGGCGCCGAAGCCGGCATGGTGTCCTACGTGCTGGCGCTGGAAGAGATCGCGTCTGCCGACGGCGGGCTCTCCACGGTGATGAGCGTCAACAACTCGCCCGACTGCGCCGCGCTGCTGGCCTACGGCTCGCCCGAGCAGAAGGAGCGCTGGCTGAAACCGTTGGCGAAGGGCGAGATGCTGGGTGCGTTCTGCCTCACCGAACCGCAGGCGGGCTCCGACGCCTCGAACCTTAAAACCCGCGCCGAGCGGCGCGGCAACGGGTGGGTGCTGAACGGCGTAAAACAGTTCATCACCTCGGGCCGCACGGCCGACATGGCGCTGGTCTTCGCCGTTACCGATCCGACGGCTCCCAAACGCGGCATCTCCTGTTTCATCGTCCCAACAAAGACACAGGGCTACCGCGTCGCCTCGATCGAGAAGAAATTGGGGCAGAAATCGTCCGACACCTGTCAGATCGCCTTCGAGGACTGCGCCGTCAGCGCCGACGCGATGCTCGGCGAGGAAGGCGAGGGCTATCGGATTGCGTTGGCCAACCTCGAAGGCGGACGCATCGGCATCGCGGCCCAGGCTGTCGGCATGGCGCGCGCCGCTTTCGAGGCGGCAAGGGCGTACGCCAACGAACGCGAATCCTTCGGCACCAAGATCGTCAATCACCAGGCAGTGCAGTTCCGGCTCGCCGACATGGCGACCAAGGTCACGGTGGCGCGTCAGATGGTGCTGCATGCGGCAACGTTGCGCGATGCCGGGCGTCCATGCCTCACCGAAGCCGCAATGGCGAAGCTATATGCGTCCGAGATGGCCGAGGAGGTGTGCTCGGCCGCGATTCAGATCCACGGCGGGTACGGCTACGTTTCGGACTACCTGGTGGAGAAGATCTGGCGCGACGTTCGCGTCTGCCAGATTTACGAAGGGACCAGTGACGTCCAACGCATCCTGATCGGTCGCGGATTGTCAGGTTTGTAACTGCCCTGAATCCCTTGTTCCCGGGCCTTCCCCGTGCGAAAATCAGCCGGTGTGAAGGCAAGAAGGCCGCACAAAAGCGGTTTTGGGGGCAGGGGGAGCCGGGCGACGGATGGTCGGTCGTGCGCCGTAATTCTGTAGTTGTCGTTGCCATCGCCGCAGCCCTGCTGTCGGCGACGAGCCTTGCTGTCGCCGGAGACAAGGACAAGCCCGCCACGAAGTCCGGCGATTTCGGGCCGATCCCGTCCCGGGTCATCCAGATGCAGACCGCCTTCAATCCGGCGCTGCCCGGATCGGGCGAGGGCGTCCGGATCTTCACACGCACTGTAAAGCACATGTCTGGCGGTACGCTCGCGATCAAGATCGTCGAACCCGGCCGCATCACGCCGACCGCCGACATGCTCGATGCCGTGATCGCGGGCGACCTCGAAGCCGCCTTCACCTGGTCGGGCTATGCAGCCGCCAAGGCGCCGGTGTTCGGCGTGTTCGCCACCGTGCCGTTCGGGCCGGGACCCGAGGACATGACCTCGTGGATGCTCGAGGGCGACGGCAGCCGCATCCATCGCGAGGCCTACGAGAAGCTCGGCGTCGTCGGCCTGCCCTGCGGCATCCAGGGCGCCAAGGGCGGCGGCTGGTTCCGCACCGAGCTCAACACCGTGGCCGACTTCAAGGGCCAGCGCCTGCGCTTCGGCCGCTATGCCGGCGAGGTCGTGGCCAAGCTCGGCGCCACCCAGGTGCCGCTGCCACCGGGCGAGTTCTTCTACAAGCTGCAGCAGGGCCAGGTCGACGGTGGCGAGATGTCGACGCCCGCCATCGATGCCGCGCTCGGCTTCGACAAGCTCGGCCTGCCTTACTACATGCCGGGCTGGCAGCAGCCGTCGGCTGTGCTCGACTTCCTGATGCGCAAGGACAAGTGGGAGACGCTGTCGCCCATGCTGCGCATCCAGGTCGAGACCGCCTGCCGCGCCAACATCGCCTGGATGCTTTCCCGCTCGCCGCACCTGCAGGGCGTGGCGATGGAGAAGCTCAAGGAGTCGGGCGTCGTCATCAAGGAATGGTCGCCGGACCTGCTGAAGGTGTTCCGCGCCAAGTCCGAAATTGTCCTAAAGGAACAGGCCGAGCGCGACCCGGATTTTGCCGCCGCACTCGCCAACCAGCGCGCCTTCATCAGCCAGAGCACCGACTGGCGGAAGATGTCTCGGCTGCCTTGACCCTGTCACCCCGAGCGTAGCGAGGGGCCTTTAAGGCGGCAGGAAAGGTCCTTCGCTGCGCTCGGGATGACAGTGTGCGGGCCTTGCACCCCGTCCACCGTCCGGGCAGTTTGGCCCGGCATGACGATCCTTTCCTCCCAGGTCGATACCCGTTCCGACACCTTCAAGCGCAACGCCGAGGCGATGCGCGCCCTGGTCGCCGACCTGAAAGCCCGCACCGACAAGGTGCGGCTGGGCGGCGGCGAGGAATCGCGCAAGCGCCACGTCGCGCGCGGCAAGCTTCTGCCGCGCGAGCGCGTCAGGGCGTTGCTCGATCCCGGCTCGCCGTTCCTCGAACTGTCGCCCCTCGCGGCGATGGACATGTACGACAACGAGGCGCCGGGTTCGGGCGTCATCACCGGCGTCGGCCGGGTGAGCGGCGTCGAATGCGTGATCGTCTGCAACGACGCCACGGTGAAGGGCGGCACCTACTATCCGATGACGGTGAAGAAGCATCTCCGCGCCCAGGAAGTGGCGATGGAGAACCGTCTGCCCTGCATCTACCTCGTCGATTCCGGCGGCGCCAACCTGCCGCAATGGCCCGAGGTGTTCCCGGATAAAACCCATTTCGGCCGCATCTTCTACAACCAGGCCAACATGTCGGCGCAGGGTATCCCGCAGATCGCCGCCGTCATGGGTTCGTGCACGGCGGGCGGCGCCTACGTGCCGGCGATGAGCGACGAGACCGTCATCGTGCGCAAGCAGGGCACGATCTTCCTGGCCGGTCCGCCGCTGGTTAAGGCCGCGATCGGCGAGGTCGTGAGCGCCGAGGACCTGGGCGGCGCCGACGTCCACGCCCGCACCTCGGGCGTCGCGGACCACTACGCCCACAACGACAGCCACGCGCTCGGCATCGTCCGGCGCATCGTGGCCAACCTCAATTGGAAGAAGAACCCGTCGGCCTCGCTGATCGCGCCGCGCGAGCCGAAGTACGCCGCCGAGGAGCTTTATGGCGTGGTCCCGCCCGACAGCCGCACGCCCTACGACATGCGCGAGGTGATCGCCCGCCTGGTCGACGGCAGCGAGCTCGACGAGTTCAAGCACCTTTACGGCACCACCATCGTCACCGGCTTCGCCCGCATCTGGGGCCATCCGGTGGGCGTGGTCGCCAACAACGGCATCCTGTTCAACGAATCGGCGCTGAAGGCGGCACACTTCATCGAACTGTGCGGCCAGCGCGGCATTCCGCTGCTGTTCCTGCAGAACATCACGGGCTTCATGGTCGGCCGCAAGTACGAGGCGGGCGGCATCGCGCGCGACGGCGCCAAGATGGTGACGGCGGTGTCGACCGTGGCGGTGCCGAAATTCACGGTGATCGTTGGCGGCAGCTACGGCGCCGGCAACTACGGCATGTGCGGCCGCGCCTACAGCCCGCGCTTCCTGTGGATGTGGCCCTCCTCGCGCATCTCGGTAATGGGCGGCGAGCAGGCGGCGAGCGTGCTCGCCACGGTGCGGCGCGACAATATCGAGGCGCGCGGCGGCACCTGGCCCAAGGAGGAGGAAGAAGCCTTCAAGCAGCCGATCCGCGAGCAGTACGACCGCGAGGGCCATCCGTACTACGCCACGGCGCGGATCTGGGACGACGGCATCCTGGACCCGGTCGACACGCGCATGGCGCTGGCACTCGGGCTGTCAGCGGCGATGAACCAGCCGATCGGCCCGACCAAGTTCGGCATCTTCCGGATGTAGCCGATGACCGCGACGGTAAAGACTTCGGTGGTGGACGGCGTGGCCCGGCTCACGCTCTGCCGGCCCGAGGAGATGAATTCGTTCGACGGCGACACCGCGCGCGCCATCGTCGACGCCGTGGAAGCCTTCGCCGAGGATGACAGGGTGCGCGTGCTGGTCCTGGGCAGCGAAGGCAATGCATTCTCGGCCGGCGGCGACTTCAACTGGGTGCTGACCTGGCCCAAGCTCGACGCCATCACCCGCCGTGTCGGCGCCGACGCCATGATGGGGGCGGTGCAGGTCGTCTACGACTTTCCCAAGCCGTCGATCGCCCGCGTCCATGCCGCCGCCGTCGGTGGCGGCGTCGGCCTGATGCTGGCCTGCGACTTCGCCGTTGCCGCCTCGACGGCGCGTTTCGGATTGACCTCGGTGCGCAACGGCCTTTTGGCCGGCATCGCCATCCCGGTGCTGATCGAGGCCGTGGGACCACGGCTCGCGCGCCAGCTCCTGATGCATGGCGGCCTGTTCGATGCCGAGACGGCACTGCGCATCGGCCTGGTCGACCAGGTCGTGGCGGCCGACGCGCTAGACGAGACCGTGGCGACCTTGGCGCAAGAACTGACGCTGGGCGCGCCCTCGGTGCAGCGGCTGATCAAGGAGCTGGTGCCCGAGCTCGACGCGCGGCCGCACGACGACGAGGCGGCCGACCTGATCGGCGAGCATGTCGCCGCTCAATGCACGACCGAAGAGGCGCTCGAAGGCATGCGGGCGTTTCTCGACAAGCGCAAGCCACGGTGGGCGGTCCGATAGACTCATTTCCTCCCCCGTCTTACGGGGGAGGGTAGGGAGGGGGAGAGCCCCAAACGAGATGCAGAAATTCGTCGATCTGAAATATGCAAGCGAATCGCCTGACCCTTTCCCCCTCCCTACCCTCCCCCCTAAGACGGGGGGGGGGGGCCTGCAGGATAGGCGCTAGATGTTCTCCAAGATCCTGATCGCCAACCGCGGCGAGATCGCCTGCCGGGTCATCAAGACGGCGCGGCGGATGGGCATCAAGACCGTCGCCGTCTATTCCGACGCCGACCGCAATGCCCGCCATGTCGCCCTGGCCGACGAGGCCGTCCATATCGGGCCGTCGCCGGCGCGCGAGAGCTACCTGGTGGCCGGCAAGATCATCGCGGCGGCGAGGCACACCGGCGCCGAGGCGATTCATCCGGGTTACGGCTTCCTGTCGGAGAATGCCGGGTTTGCCGATGCCTGCGCCAAGGCGGGCATCGTCTTCATCGGCCCGCCGCCTTCGGCCATCCAGGCCATGGGCTCCAAGAGCGAAGCCAAGAAGATCATGGAGAAGGCCAAGGTGCCGCTGGTGCCGGGCTATCACGGCGATGACCAGTCGCCTGCGCTGCTGGCCAAGGAAGCCGAGCGCATCGGCTTTCCCGTGCTGATCAAGGCCTCGGCCGGCGGCGGCGGCAAGGGCATGCGCGTGGTCGAGGAGGCGGCGAAGTTCGCCGACGCGCTTGCCGGCGCCAAGCGCGAGGCCAAGGCCTCGTTCGCCGACGATCACGTGCTGGTCGAGAAGTACCTGACGCGGCCGCGCCACATCGAGATTCAGGTCTTCGCCGACAGCCACGGCAACTGCCTCTACCTCTTCGAGCGCGACTGCTCGATCCAGCGCCGCCATCAGAAGGTGATCGAGGAGGCGCCGGCGCCCAACATGGATCCGGCGCGGCGCAAGGCGATGGGCGAGGCCGCCGTCGCCGCCGCCCAGGCGATCGGCTACCAGGGCGCCGGCACCGTCGAGTTCATCGCCAACCAGGACGGCACCTTCTACTTCATGGAGATGAACACCCGGCTCCAGGTCGAGCACCCGGTGACGGAGATGATCACCGGCCAGGACCTGGTCGAATGGCAGCTCGTCGTGGCGTCTGGCGGCAAGCTGCCGCTCAGGCAGGACGAGCTACGCATCGACGGCCATTCCGTAGAAGTCCGCCTCTATGCCGAGGATCCCAACCGCAATTTCCTGCCGTCGACCGGCACCCTGGTGCATCTGCGCTTGCCGCAAGAGGACCTGAACGTGCGTGTCGATACCGGCGTGCGGCAAGGCGATACCGTGACGCCGTTCTACGATCCCATGATCGCGAAGGTGATCGTGCATGATCGCGACCGCACGTCGGCGATGCGCCGCATGGCGGCGCTGATGGGCGAGACCGAGGTTTTGGGCGTCACGACCAATGCCGCGCTGCTGAAAGCGTTGTGCTCGCATCCGGCCTTTGTCGGCGGCGAGGTCGATACCGGCTTCATCGAGCGCCATCACGACACGCTGTTCGCCAAGCCCGCGCCGGCCAGCGATCGCGTGCTGGCCGTCGCCTCCCTGGCGCGGCTGCTCGAGTTCGAGCCCGCGGCACAGTCGAACGATCCGTGGGACCTGCGGAACGGCTTCCGACTGCTCGAGGTGGGCCATGACGAGGTGCGCTGGAAGGATGGCGAGCGAGAGGTGACCGTGATCGCCCGCCGCCAGCGCGACGGCGCGATCGGCCTCGACTTGCCCGGAGGCGCTCTCGAGGCGCGCGTGCAGCGCGGCGAGGATGGCCGGTTGGCGATCCGGCTGGGCAACGATGCCTTCAAGGCCGCCGTGGCCCGGCGGTCGACGGCCGACGGCGTCGACTACGCGGTGTTCGCCGACGGCACCGGCCGGACCCTGCGGCTGGTCGATCCGCTCGACGTCACGCAGTACGAAGCCGTGGCCTCGGGCGAGGGCGCGGTGAAGGCGCCACTGCCGGGCAAGATCATCGACCTGCGCGTGAAGGCGGGCGACAGGGTGAGCAAGGGCCAGCCGCTCCTGGTGCTGGAAGCCATGAAGATGGAGCACACCTTGGCCGCGCCAGCGGACGGTACGGTCAAGACCGTACGCTACGCGGTCGGCGAGCAGGTCGCCGAGGGCGCCGAACTGGTGGAGTTCGAGGGCGGCTGATAGAAGTCGAGCGGGCCGTGCGAGAGGAATGCCATGGGCAAGTTCATCGTCGAACCGCACTTTCGTCTTCAGGAATGGGTGGCCGAGGAGAAAGGCTACTTCCGCGCCGAAGGACTCGACTATGAGTTCCGCGAGCTGATCCGCTCGACCGCCGGCCAGCATCACAACAAGGGCGCCTCAGGCGCGTTCCAGAGCATCGAAAAGGGGCGCGAAGCCGATGTGAGCTGCGCCTGCCACTGGACGGTGGCCGTCGCTGCATCGAACGGCCATGCGCGGCTCTATGCCGATGCCTACTCGGTGGCACCGGCGGGCATCTTCGTGCCGGCCGATTCGCCCATCCGCACGCCGGCCGATCTCGCCGGCGTGCCGATCTCGGTCGGCTTCCAGTCGGGCAGCCACTATTCGACGATCCAGGCGCTGGAGCAGTACCTGCCGCGCGACCAGATCAAGCTCACTTTCGAGGACGGCATGCTGTTCCGCCGTCTCGAACTCCTGATCGACGGCAAGAGCCGGGCGGCGGCGCTGTTCAGCGGGCCGTACTACCTCGCTGAGCAGCAGGGCTTCCGCAAGGTGATCGACACGACCTTCATGATCGCCGCCATGATCAACGGCGATCCCGATCCGGAGGACGTGCGCCGCTACTACCGGGCGCTCAAGAAGGCGCAGCGCGACATCGACCTCAGGCCCGAGCTCTACACCCACTACTACAGGAACGAGTTCCCCGAGCGCTGGCACGCCATGATGGACACGCGGCGCTGGGGGCCGGGCGAGCGTCTGGTCTTCGAGCCCTACTCGCGGCAGGCCTACGAGCAGTCGTTCGACTGGATCGCCCGGCACGAGATCTTCGCCGACGGCCGCATGGGCTCAGGCGATTACGACAAGGCGACGGTCTCGTTCGCCGGCTAGCGGGGCGTCAGCTCGTGACCACCTTGCGATAGAGGTGCCACGTCGCATGCCCGAGGATGGGCAGGATGATGGCAAGCCCCACGAGCAGCGGGATCGCGCCGATCACCAGTCCGGCGGCGATGATCAGGCCCCACGCCGCCATCGGCCCCGGGTTGGCGCGCACCGCGCGGAACGAGGTCGCCACCGCCTGACGTACGCCGACATTGCGGTCGAGCAGCAGCGGAAAGGAGACGACGCTGATCGCCAGCACCAGCAGGGCGAACAGGAAGCCGACGCCGACGCCCGCCACGACCATGGTCCAGCCCTGCCGCGTGGTGACGGCGTCGCGGGCGAAGGCGATGGCCGAAACCGGCTGATCAGGGCCGAGGGTGACCGTGTAGATGAAGTAGGCGGCGGCGAGCCACAGCGCGAACAGGCCGATCAGGACGAGGCCCAGCGCCATGACCGAGCCGATCGCGGGCGAGCGCACGACGGCGAAGGCGTCGGCCCAGCCGGTGGCGGTGCCGAGCTCGCGCCGGCGGCTCATCTCGTAGAGGCCGACGCCGAACAGCGGCGCGATCAGGGCGAAGCCCGAGACCAGCGGGAAGATCAGCGGCAGCATCCCGTAGTCGAAGGCGAAGCGCGAGATGATCAGGCCGGCGATGGGATAGATCATGCACAGGAAGACCACGTCGGTGCGGCAGGCGCCGAAGTCGCGGGCGCCCTCGCGCAAGGCCTGGCGCAGGTCGTCGAGCCCGATCTTGCGCACGACCGGCGGCG
>Ga0081539_10003352_pt1 | contig 19889 bp, 23 predicted proteins | sample TabmetS4T2R2_FD_71023 | JGI IMG/M metagenome (GOLD analysis project Ga0081539, IMG submission 71023) | Tabebuia heterophylla rhizosphere microbial communities from the University of Puerto Rico - S4T2R2 | ecosystem: Host-associated > Plants > Roots > Rhizosphere ...
TCGTCCACCCCGTCGCCGGCCCGGTCCAGCGCCTGGTCGACCTGCTCGTCGTGCTCGTCCGCGAACTTCTTGGCCTCGTCCATGAAACTCATGCCTGAGCCACTTCCCCCGGCGCGCAGGGGCAAACCCGCGCCGCGCCCGCGGGACAACGAGACGACGCGCGACGTACTACCATGCGCGCATGGTAGTGGCCGAGATTCCGCGACCGGTGCGGATCGCGACCATCCTGGCCTGGGCCCTGGCGCCGGCCGGTCTGCTGCTGATCGCCGTCGCGGTGCTCGAGCTGCGGTGGTGGGCCGGTGCGGATGCGACGCGGCTGACCGGAATGATGGCGCAGATCCGGACCGACCTGGGGGTGGCGCCGCCCGCACTGCTGCGCGGGCGGCCGGGTGCGATCCAGCTCCTCGTGCTCGGCCTGGTGTGCCTGGCGTACGCGGTGCTGGCCCCGATGATCGGCCGGGGCCGGCTGCGGGCCCGGAACTGGGCGTTGGGTCTGGGGATCGTCACCTTCCTGGTCGGGCTGTTCTTCGTGGGCGGGGACGCCACCGAGCCGCGCGACCTGCGCTCGTACTTCAGCACGCTGACCGACTCGGCGCAGGGCGACCGGGTTCCCGCCCTGCGCGCCCTGGTCTATCCCGCCTGGTACCAGTGGGCGGAGGACATCGCCCAGGGCCTGCAGCTGCTGCTCTCGCTCGCGGTCGTCCTCGCCCTCTTCGCCGCGATGATCTGGCACGCCGAGCACTTCGTCCGGCGCGGCCGGCGGGACGACGTCCCGGACGAGTGGGACGCCGCCCTCGACCGGATCCGTGGCCAGGCCAAGGACCGCGACGACGCCTGAGCACCGGGTACGGATCAGGCGGCCGGGCCGTCCGCCTCGAGTTCGCGCCGGCGCACCCGGGCCAGGAGCCGCCGCACGAGCCCCACGACCTGCCGCAGCAGACGCCGGGCGACGCGGGCGATCCGGCCGCCGTCGGTGACGAACCGATCGGTGACGATCAGCCACTCGCCCAGCAGTGACGCCGCCCGGTCCATGATGCGCCGGGCCTCCTCGAAGTCGTCGGCGTCGTCGCGCAGCAGCCACAACCGTCGCGCCTGGTCCCACGCCTGCGCCCGGGTGACTCGCACCAGGATCCGCTGGCTCCAGTCGTCCAGCGGCCCGGCCAGCTCGTCGAGCTCCCGCTGCCAGCGATCGGAGAAGCCGCGCCGCAGGATCGGGATCTCCTGGTAGAAGATCTCGTTGACCAGCAGGTAGTCGGGGTGGATCCGATCGTCGGTGGGAGCGCCGAACTCATTCCAGGCGGCGATGAGCGCCAGCGACAGATCGTGGTTGATGTGGGCGTTGACCCCGAGGATCGCCGCGACCAGGCGGCTCACTCCCAGGTCGCCGGCCCGCTTGAAGAGCACCTCCCACACGTCGGGGGTCGCGTCGTCGTCGCGGTTCCACAGATCCAGGGCGGCGAAGTACCGCTTGGCGAACTCGACGTCCAGCAGCTCCAGGAACTCCGGTTGCTTCACCCCCGCGCGCAGGGCACCGTCGACCCGCCGGGTGATCTTGAGGTAGAGCTCGTTGAACGCCGCCACCCGGTTGTTGGCACGGCTCGGCGGCAGCCGATCCATGATCGACTGGATCGCCTCCAGCTTGGCGATAACTCCGGCGATGCCGATCGGGTGGTCCCGCAGCACCTCCGCCATCGCCTCCTGCTCGGGGCTCCAACCACGCCCCAGCGGGATCTCCAGGGCGGACAGCTGCACGCGCCGCTCGCGCAGCGTCTCGGCGCTGCCACGCACCAACTCACGATCGAAGGTTGTGGTCATGAGGTCACTGTCGTAACCGCGAGCCGATCTCGCCAGCGCCCTGTCGGCTACCCGTCGCGACGAACGTATGGCGCTGCGCTCTCTCACGGAATTCTTAGGCACCCGCATCCGCGCCCTTAGGCAGCGCCCGGATCGTGGTCACCGACCCGTACCCACCAGAACCCGGGAGCATCGATGACCGAGCCCACCCCACCGCACGACGTCCCGCCCGGCGCGCCCCCGAACGCCGGCCCGCCGCCCGACGCGTACCCGGGTGCCGGGCCGTCGGCGCGCGGCTGGCGCGGCCGCCGGGTCCCCATCCTGGTGGCCGGCGCGGCTCTCCTGCTCGGCTGCCTCCTCGGCGCCGGGATCGTCGGCGCCGGTGCGCTGCTCGCCGACCTCGGCGACCGGGGGCACAGCACCGGTTACGACGACCGGTCCGGGCCGGGCGGCGGCGTCCGCCCGTTCGGCGACGGCGACCGGCCGCGCGACCGCGGGCGGGGCGGCCCCGGCGACGGTCCCGCGCCGGGGCAGGGCACGCCTTCCCCGTCGGCGTCGTCGGCCACGCCGGTACCGTCCACGTCGGCCTGACCTCGGCCGAGGTTCGGCGCCGCACGGAGATCGCCGCGGGGCGTCGGCGGATCGTCGCAGCACGATCGGCTTGCGGGACGGCGCGATCTCCCGGTGGTACCGATAGGCTGCCCCCGTGACGAGAGACGGTGCTGCGGCCCCCGACGAGCGGCTGCGCCGCTTCGAGGCCGTCACCGACGCGACCCTGTCCCGGCTCGACGCCTCGGACCTGCTGGACGAGCTGCTCGACCGGGTGCGCGACCTGCTCGACGCCGACACGGCGGCGATCCTGCTGCTGGACGAGTATGCCCGGCAGCTGGTCGCCACCGCCGCGAAGGGCCTCGAGGACGAGGTCCGGCAGGGCTTCCGGGTGGCGGTGGGCCGCGGCTTCGCCGGCCGGGTCGCGGCGCTGCGCCGGCCTGTCGTGATCACCGAGGTCACGGCGGACGACGTCGTCAATCCCGTCCTGCTGGAGAAGGGTGTCCGGTCGCTGCTCGGCGTCCCGATCCTCGCGGCCGGCGAGGTGATCGGCGTGCTGCACGTCGGCACGCTCTCGCCGCGGGTGTTCACCAACGACGACATCCACCTGCTCGAGCTGGCCGCCGACCGGGCCGCCATGGCCGGGCGGATCCGCACCCGCAAGCTGGACCAGGCGGCCGCCCTCGCCCTGCAGCGCAGTCTGCTCCCCCAGCGGCTGCCGGACGTACCCGGCGTCGAGCTGGCGGCGCGGTACATGCCGGGGCACGCCTTCGGGATCGGCGGGGACTGGTACGACGTGTTCACCCTGCCGTCCGGCTGGCTGGGCCTGGTCATCGGCGACGTGTCGGGGCACGGGCTGGCCGCGGCCGTCGTGATGGGGCGGGTCCGCAGCGCACTGCGCGCGTACACCCTGGTGACCGACGACCCGGCGCAGGCACTCACCCTGTTGGACCGCAAGGTTCAGCACTTCGAGACCGGCAACCTGACCACCGCCCTGTACGCGATGATCTCGCCGGACCGGACCAGCGTCCGGCTGTCCTGCGCCGGGCACCTACGGCCCATCCTGGCCGTGGCCGGGCGCCCGGCGGCGCTCGTGGCGGCGCCCGTCGACCCGCCGCTGGGCATCGGCCGCCTGCCGGCCAACCGGCGCACCACCGCCTTCGAGCTGCCGCCGGGCGCCGTGCTCGTCTGCTACACCGACGGCCTGGTCGAGCGGCGCCACCAGGTGATCGACTGCGGCATCGCGCGGCTCATCGGCGTCATCCGGCCGGACGATCCCGAGGCGGTGTGCACGGCCGTCATGACCGATCTCGGCTCGGAACAGCCGACCGACGACGTCGCCCTGCTGGTCCTGCGACGCCGCCCGGCCGATCCGGGCTGGCGATGATCTTCCTAGATGCCCGAGGGCGTGCCCGGGCTGTCGTCGGTGGAGCCTTGGCCGAGATTGCTGCGCCGGCCGGCGACCGCCGGATCGGGTGAGAGGTTCGGCTGCCCGCCCTGCTCCCCCACCTGCGGCCGGTGCTCCTCGTCCGGGTCGTACGCCGGCGGCCGGTCCACGCGCCGCACATCGGTACCGTCCTGCGCGGTGGGATCCTGCGCCGCGCGCTGCTCCGCGATGTTGCCCTCCGGCACGGCAGTCGGCTCGCTGCCCTCACCGAGCGGGTTGTCCTCGTCCGTACCCCACGGCTGGTCCGTCATGGGTACCGGCTACCCGCCATGGCGGCGCTTAACCGCTTGCTTGCCTTTGCGCAAGAGATGCGCTTTGCCCGGGACGAGATAGCCTGCCGCAATGGACCACGCGGCAACGCCCGCGAGCACGCCCGCACCGATCTGGATCCAGAACTTCGACGCCGCCACGGTGTCCGGCGTACGGCACGGCCTCACGCGCCGGCTGGCCGACGCCGGCCTCACCGGGGCCAAGGCCGAGGATTTCGTCCTCGCCGTCAACGAGTTGGTCGTCAACGCGGTCCGGCACGGCGGCGGCCGCGGGCAGATCCGCCTGGACCGGGCGGACGGCTCGCTGGTGTGCGAGGTGAGCGACCAGGGTCCCCACCCGCAAGCCGCGTCGGTACGCCACCCCGCGCCGCAGGTGCCGGGCGGCCGGGGACTGTGGCTGGCGCACATGCTCACCGGATCGCTGCTCCTGACCCGTCGCGCCGACGGGTTGACCGCCCGGGTGAGCATCGCGCTGCACGGCGGCATACCGCCGAGCCGGGGCTGACGCCCGGGCTCGGGACGGCGGGTCTCAGACCCGGCGCAGGACGTCCAGCAGGAACCACTCGTCCTCGTGGTGCACGGCCGGCGCCAGTTCCGGCCGCCGGCTCAGCGCCGCGTGCGCGTGGAGGCCGTCGTAGTTGCCGCCGTTCTCCCGGTCCCGGAAGTGCACGGCCACCAGGTCACCGCCGGGCTCCAGGCGCCGCACCAGCCCGTCCAGCAGATCGGCCAGGTCCTCGGCGGACAGATAGTAGAGCAGATCCCCGACGACGATGAGGTCGAACGTGGCGTCGGGGAGGCCGGCGGGCAGCACCGCCGGCTCCACCCGCACGTGCGGGAACTCCCGGACCTCGGCACGAGCCTGCTCGACGGCGGCGCCGACGCAGTCGACCGCGAGCAACTCGTCGCACCGCGGCGCGAGCATCCGGGTCAGCAGGCCGATCGAGCAGCCGGGCTCGTAGGCGCTGCGGTACCGCGGCCGCGGCAGGCTGGCCACGGTGACCGCGTACTTGCGCTGGTCGTGCCACTTGGTCGCGAGGTCCCACGGATCGTCCTTCGCGAGGTACAGCCCGGTGAAGTAGTCCACGGAGACCGTGGAGAACGGCGGTTCGGCGTCGTCCCGTACTGGTGTCACGCCCGCGATTCTGCCGCACGCCACCGGCGGCGAAGCCGCGCGGCATACTGCTCGGCATGACCCGGGACGAGCTCCTCGCGCATTGCCTGGCCAAACCCGGCGCCTGGCCGGACGAGCCGTGGGAGGGCGACGTGGTGGTGAAGGTCGGCAGCAAGATCTTCGCCTTCGTGGGCGCCGGCGACGCGGTCGGCGTCAAATGCGGCCGGGACCGGGTCGTCGCGGACGAGTGGCTGGTGCGTTACCCCGGCGACGCGGCTGCCTCCGCCTACATCGGGCGGTACGGCTGGAACACGCTGCGCCTGAACGGACGCATCCCGGACGACGAGGTACGCGAGGCGATCGACGCCTCGTACGAGGCGGTGGTGAGCCGCCTCCCCCGCCGGGAGCGGCCCACCTGATCGCGTCACCCGCCCGCCATCGCGCCGACCACGAGGAACGGCTCCTCGCCGGTGGCCACCCGGTCGGGCAGCGGCGCGTCGGGCTCCTCGTTCGACAGGTCCTCCTCGCACGCGAAGAAGCGCACCAGCGCCCGGCGCCGCCCGGTCCGCCGGTCCCGCATCGTGCCCTCCAGCATCGGGTACCGCTCCTCGATCGCGTCCAGCACCAGGCGCTGGGTCACCGGGCCGGTGAGCTCGATAAGTACCTCGCCGCTGACCTGCGCGAGGTTGCGCAGGTGCGGCGGAAGCACCACGCGGATCACGGCAGCACCTGGGCCTCGACCGAGAGCACCGCCGGCAGGTCGCGCACGATCGCGGTCCAGGTGTCGCCGCCGTCCGCCGAGCCGTACACCTGGCCGCCGGACGTGCCGAAGTAGATCCCGCAGTCGTCCAGCGTGTCCACCGCCATCGCGTCCCGCAGCACGTTGACGTAGCAGTGCTGCTGCGGCAGCCCGGCGGTGAGCGGCTCCCACTCGTCGCCGCCGGTGCGGCTGCGGTAGACGCGCAGCTTCCCGTCCGGGACGTAGTGCTCGGAGTCGCTGGTGATCGGGACGACGTACACCGTCTCCGGCTCGTGCGCGTGCACCGCGATCGGGAAGCCGAAGTCGGTCGGCAGGTTGCCGCTGATCTCCCGCCACTGCCCGCCGGCGTCGTCGGTTCGCATCACGTCCCAGTGCTTCTGCATGAACAGCACGTCCGGCCGGGACGGGTGCATGGCCAGGCGGTGCACGCAGTGCCCCACCTCGGAGTCGGTGTCGGGGATCTCGCCCGAGCGCAGCCCGCGGTTGATCGGCAGCCAACTGGCGCCGCCGTCGTCGGTGCGGAAGGCGCCGGCCGCGGAGATGGCCACGAAGATCCGGTCGGCATCGACCGGATCGAGGATGATGGTGTGCAGGCACATGCCGCCGGCGCCGGGCTGCCAGCGGGGCCCGGTCTCGTGGGTACGCAGGGCGGTCAGCTCGGACCACTTCTGCCCGCCGTCGGTGGATCGGTAGAGCGCGGCGTCCTCGCCGCCGGCGTAGACCGTGTCCGGATCGGTCCGGGACGGCTCCAGATGCCAGATCCGCTTGAACTCCCACGGCCGGGGCGTGCCGTCGTACCAGAGGTGCTCGCCGACCGGTTCCTCGTACCCGAAGTCGTTGCCGACCGGCCGCCAGGTCGTGCCACCGTCGTCGGAGCGCTGGATCACCTGGCCGAACCAGCCGGAGGTCTGCGACGCGTACAACCGGTCGGGTTCGACCGGCGATCCGTTGACGTGGTATATCTCCCAGCCGCCGAAGTGCGGGCCGCTGACCTGCCAGTCCCGCCGGGTCGCGTCCGCGGTCAGGATGAAGGCGCCCTTGCGTGTGCCGACCAGCAGTCGGACCCTGCTCATCTCGGCTCCTTTCGGTGACGGTCGTGTGCGCGGCTTGGTCCACCCTGGCACTGATCTGTCACGAGCACGTCACTTTCGCCCACCCGGTATTCGCATGCGAGATCATCGCGTCATGGTGGGCGAGTGCGCGCTCAGAGACCGAGAAGCACACAGGGGAAGAGGCCCGTAATGCCCACGAACGACTGGGATGCCCGCATCAAGCTGCTGTACCCGACCGACGCCGGGACGTTCTTCACCGCCGACACGGTGCGCCAGGACGATCCGTTCGACCTGATCGCCAACGTCGAGGTCGGCAGCCGGCTGCACGAGTTCAGCGACGACCACACGCTCTCCGTCGCGGTACGGAATCTGACGAAGTCCACGACGATCCTGTCGAACACGACCACGAAGAAGCTGCCCGCCGCCGCCGGCGAGCACAACGAGGAACTCCGCACCCAGTTCGGCGCGGGGTGGGGTGGCAAGGCGGACGTCGGTGACGTCCTGGAGGCGGTCGCTAGCTACACCGTGAGCGCCGGAATCCACACCGACTACTCCTCGGCGACCAGCCAGATGTTCATCGTGGTCACCAAGTGATCCAGGCCGGTGCGGGCGTGGCGGCGCCCGCACCGGCCCCTCCACGGAGGCGAGGCGGGTGAACGACGACATGCAGAGCGGCGAACTCATGACGCGGATCCGCGACGGCGACGAGGCCGCCTGGATCGCGCTCACCGACCGGTACACCGGCCTGCTCTGGTCCATCGCGCGCGGCCTGCGGCTGGACGACGCGGACGCCGCGGACGCCGTGCAGGCCACCTGGCTGCGCCTGCTGGAGAACATGACCGCCATCCGGGACCCGGACCGCATCGGCGGCTGGCTGGCCACCAGCATGCGGCGCGAGTGCTTCGACGTGCTGCGCCGCGCCGCCCGGGTGCGGGTGGGCGGTCCGGGCGGCGACGACTGGGCGGCGCTGCCCGACCCGGCCGATCCGCTCGACGTGGCCCTGCTGCGCGACGAACGCGACGCCGCCCTCTGGCACGCCGTCGGCCTGCTCAAGCCGCACTGCCGGCGGCTCCTTCGGGTGCTGAGCGCCGACCCGCCGCCCAGTTACGCCGAGGCCGCCGCTGCGCTGGACATGCCCCTCGGCAGCGTGGGGCCGACCCGCCAGCGGTGTCTGCGCTGCCTGCGGGACCTGCTGGCCGCGGAGGAGGCACCCCGATGAACGACGACGACCTGCTCGCCGACGTGGCCCGTGTCGCCGCGGCGGTGGACGGACCGCCCGGCTGGTTGCGCGAGGCGGTCCGCGACATGTTCCTCACCCGCGACGTGGACGCCGAGCTGGCCGTGCTGACCGGCGACTCGCGGGCGGACGGCTTCGAGACGGTACGCGCCGACGCCGGGCAGGGACAGTGGCTGCTGTCCTTCTCCGGCGGCGGCATCCAGGTGGACATGGAAGTGTCCGAGATGGCCGGCCGCATCTCACTGATCGGCCAGGTCATCGGAACCGCCGGCAACGAGTGCCTGCTGGAGACCCGTGCCGGGCAGCAGCGGATCGAGGTGGACGAACTGGGCCGGTTCGTCGTCACCGGGCTGCCGCACGGCCGGCTGCGGCTGCGCTGCCGATCGGCCGACGGCGCGCCGGTCACCACGGTGTGGGTGACCGTGTGAGCGGACGATCAGCCGCCGAGCGCGGCGAAGGCCAACGCGGTCGCCGCGGCGACCGGGTCGTCCGGCGCCCGCGTACGCGCGCACCGCAGCGCGTCAGCGAAGTCGGACCCGGTACGCAGCCCCGCGTGGAAGTCGGCCATCAGCGCCGCCGCGGCCCGGTCGTTGACCGGGACCACGCTGGCGAGCAGGCTGGCCGTGCCGAGCGGGACCAGCACGCTGACCATGCCGAGCAGTTCGTCGCCGGCCACCGGCGAGGCCACTCCGGACTCGCAGCTGGACAGGATCATCCGGTACGGACCGCGGCGCAGCCGCCCGAGGTCGTGCAGGGTGAGTGGCCCGTCGTCCAGGCGCAGCGACGAGAAGAGCGGGTTGTCGCCGCGGAAGACGCCGTGCGCGGTGAGGTGCACGGTCGCCGCCCCGTCGATCGCGGCGAGGACCCGGGCGGCGGTGGCGTCGCCGCCGGCGAGGACCGCCGGGCTGCGGTAGCCGGCGGCGATCCCGGCCAGCTCGGCCTCGCTGCCGGGCAGGCCCGGGCCGGCCACGATGACGGTACGGGGGTGCCGCGGCGGCCGCCGCCGCCGGGCCCGCAGCCACAGCGCGGCCGACGGCGCCACGCACCAGGCGGTGTCGCGCAGCCGGGGCAGCATCGCCCACGGCACCGCGTGCAGCACCGCGGCCGGCGCCAGAACCACCGGACGACCGTCCAGATCGGACACCGCGGGACCGAGGAGGGCGTCCTGCAGCCGGCTCCCGGCCACCGCGAGCCGCTCGCCGGCACCGGGCGGCGCGTTGCCGTGTGCCAGCCGGCGCAGCATGAAGCGGGCCAGTTCCACCTCGCGGACGGCCGCGGCCAGCGGCCCGGCCTCGTGCAGCCGGACCCGCCCGGGCCGCGCGGTCACGACGTACAGCGTGCCGTCCAGCGCCACCAGGTCGACGAGCAGGTGGTCGCCCAGGCCGTCGAGGACCTCCCCGACGGCGAAGCCGCGCGGCCCGGAACTCTGCTGGGCACGCCCGGCGGCACGCCGCGTGCGTGCCCGGATGGCCTGCTCCAGCCGGCGCCGCTCGACGTCGAGATGGCCGGCCGGCGCGCCGCGGGCGCGGGCGTCGTCGAACCTGCTCATCACGTCCCGCAGGGCCGCAAGGTCGGCGTCCAGCGCCCGGTCCGCGGGTGGGCGGGCGCTGTCCGGGGCGAGGGCGCCCGCCCGCCACAGCTCGCTCCAGCGCAGCAACATGCGCGCGTCGCCGCGGCGCACGGCGTGCCGCTGGCCGATCGCGGCGAGCTCGGTGCCGTACGCCGCCGCGTGCACCCGCAGTTCCACGGCGCCCAGCCGGCGCTGGTGCTCGGCCGCGGCGACCAGCCCGCGGCGGCAGGCGCGCAGCGCCGGGGCGGTGGTGCCGCGGGCGTCGGCCCGGATCGCGTGCGCGAGCCAACCGGCCGCGTGCCCGTACGTCGGCCCGCCGCGCCGCAGCCGCGCGGCCCGCTCCAGGTGCCGCTCGGCGTCGTCGTACCGCTTGCCGGCGGCCGCCAGCCGGCCCGCGAGCAGGTGCGCGGCGGGCGCCTCCTCGGCACCGAGCCGGTCCAGGCGGTCCGCGATCCCGGCCGCCGCGGTCCGCGTCCGCCCGTCCCGCGCGCCGGCGTCGTAACGGGACTGGACCAGGACGAACGCCGCCCGGGCCGCCCACCACTCGCGCCCCTGGCGGCGGAACATGTCGCGGGCCGTGGCGGCCCGCACGGCGGCGTCGCCCGGGCGACCGGCGGCCTGGGCCGCGCGCGCGGCCGCGAAGACCAGGCGGGCCCGGTCGGCGGGGCGGCCGGACAGGCTGCCGGCCCCGGCGTCGGCGACCTCCAGGGCCTCGGTCGCCAGTCCGGCGGCCAGCAGCACGTGGCAGCGGTCGAAGGTCAGGTCGAGGTTCTCCACCCCGAGCGCCGCATAGCGCCGCCCGGCCTCGTCCAGCAGGGCCAGCGCGGCGGGCAGGTCACCCTCCTGGGCGGCGAGATCGGCCCGGTTGTGCACCGTGGTCGCCGCCTCGTACTCCTGACCGGCCTCGGTGTACAGGCGCTCCGCGATCGCCAGGTCCCGGGCGGCGCGCGCGGCCTGGCCCGCGATGGCGTACACCATGAAGCGCGAGGTCCGCGCCCGGCCCTCCCACAGCTTGTCGCCGGAGCGGCGCAGCAGCACGACAGCCCGGTTCAGGTCGTCCAGCGCCTCGGCGCGGCGGCCGAGGCGGGTCAGCTGCAGTCCGCGCCGCATGAGGACCCGGCCGGCGAGCCGCCCCGAGCTCGCCGCCACCGCGCCGTCCAGCTCCGCCAGGCCGGCCGTGGTCCGGCCGGCCATGACCAGGGCCACACCCAGCGTGGCGCGGATGTCGATCGCCTGGCCGTGCGCCTCCGCGTCGCGCGCCAGCCGCAACGCCCGCCGCAACTCGGCGATGGCCTCGCGGTAGCGGCCCGCGTCACGCAGCACGATCGCCCGCGCCTGGCGGGCCGTGGCCGCCGTGGCGCCGCCCGGGTGGCCGGCCAGGATCCGGGCCGCCTGCGCCAGGGCCTCGGCCGGCCGGGACAGCGCCAGCCGCAGCAACGCATCGTCGCCGGGCACGCGGCCAGTCTAGGAACGCCGCTCCTGTCCGGAAAACCGCAGAGGAGGATATGTGACATCAGAAACCGCTGCCGGAGAACCGAGGCCCGAACCGCGGCCCCGCCGGCCGAAGTCACGCGCCGACGCGCAGATGGAGCTGATCCGCGAGCGGATCGGTGGATACGCCGAGCCGGGACCGCTCGACTGGGAGAGGAACGGTATCCAGTTCTGGGTGCGCAAGGATTTCATCCTGGTCCAGGACCCGTACGCGCAGCGCGCCCGCACGCTGTTGGGCGACAACGACCTGCTGCCCGAACCGCCGCCGCCCGGTGAGCCGGGCCCGCCGCCGCCCGCCGAGGCGGCCCCACCGCCGGGTGAATCGGCCCCACCGCCGCCCGCCGAGGCGGCCGACGTGCCGCCTCCCGATCGCCCGGAGCCCGGGCCGGTGGAGCCTCCGCCCGCCGAGCCGCGGGACGGCGCCATGGTTTACGGCCTGGTGTGGATCCGGCTGCGCCCCGACGGGGGCGCCCAGCGGGCCGCGGCACTGGTCAACCGGTGGTACCGCGATGCGGCCAAAGTGGACGTACTCGTGCACATCACGTCGACCGCCACCTCCTGCCCGGCCACCGAGCCGGTACCCGTGCCGCTCGGCACCCCGGCGGACCCGGGCATCACCTCGGACCGGCGCGCCGGCGAGGGAGTCACTGTCGTCGTCGTGGACACCGGCCTGGACCGCCGGACCGCGCGCCTGCTGCCCTGGCTGCGCGGCGTTCGCGGGGATCCGGACCCCGGGGTCGGGTCGGGCGGCAGGCCGCACGAGCCGTACGCCGGGCACGGCACGTTCATCGCCGGCGTGATCCGGACGATGGCGCCGCGCGCCCGGGTCGTGGTCCGGCGCGGCTTCCCGTACGCCGGCTCGACCTTCGAGACGGAGCTGGTCGCGGTGCTCGAGCGGGTGCTCGACGAGGACCACCCGGATGTGATCAGCCTGTCCGCCGGCGCGCTGGGCCCGGACCGCGACGATCTGGCGGTCCTGACCGCGTTCGCCGACACGGCGCTGCGCCGTCACAAGGGCGTGGTGATCGTCGCGGCGGCGGGCAACGACGGCCGGTCCGCCGGCTTCTGGCCGGCGGCGGCGCCGTGGACCACGTCCGTGGGCGCGCTGGCCGCCGACTGGCACCGTCGGGCCCGGTTCAGCAACCACGGCGGCTGGGTGGACGTGTACGCGCCCGGCGAGGACCTGATCAACGCGTTCCCAGCGGGGCGGTTCCGGTACCGCGAGCGGAAGAAGTTCAACCGGCCGGTACGGTTCACCGGGATGGCCCGGTGGAGCGGCACGTCGTTCGCCACACCCCTGGTCGCCGGCCTGATCGCGGCGCGCATGTCGCGCACCGGTGAGAACGGCGCGACGGCCGCGGCCGCCCTGGTCGCCCGCGGCCAGGCGAACGCGATACCGGGCGTGGGCGCCGTCCTGCGCCCCGGCGACGACCTGCCCGCCTGCCACGCTGATGGCGAAGGTGGGCACTGCCGGCGCTCCGCCTGCTGCTGACCGAGCGATTCCGGGTGGGCGGCGGCCGGGGCGTCGCCTACCGGTCCGGTACGCCGTGCGGAACCACCACCGTCTCGCGCAACAGCTCGCGGCGGGTCGAGCCGCCCACCGGGTACGTCGCGGTGATCACGCGGGTGTGAGCGTGGCGGTGCCGGCCGCGACCGCGTACGAGGCGCTCGTGCTGACCGGCGCGCGGCACGTCGATGGTCGCCACGGTACGGGAGGTGACGCATGGATGGACGGCACGGTAGCCGAGGTCTTACGGAGTCAGACCGCACAGTTCGGCGCTCACCGACCACAGCCGCTCCGCCGCGGCCCGGTCCTGTGCCAGCGGGCTGGTCTTCGCCGGCCGGCACGACTCGAAGTAGCCGCCGGTCACGGCGGCGGCCTCGGGCGAGACGGCCGCCCAGACCGACGTCTCGGCGCCCTTCTCCGGGTTGTCCTGCATGGGCCGCATCACCGTGAAGAAGATCCGGAACGGCAGTGTCGCGGTCCGGTTGAGACCGGTACGCACGAACCCCGGGCTGACCGCGTTGACCACGACCGCCCGCCGGTCCAGACGCTCGGCCAGTGCGCTGGTGAAGAGGATGTTGGCGAGCTTCGAGAACCCGTACGCGCCGAACGGCCGGAAGGACCGCTCGGACTGCAGGTCGTCCCACGGAATCCGGCGGACCATCCGGTGCGCGGCGGAGGAGACGGTGACGACCCGCGCCGGCTTGCCGGGCGCCTCGTCCAGGCGGTCCAGCAGCAGCCGGGTCAGCAGGTACGGCGCCAGATGGTTGGTGGCGAACATGCGCTCGTACCCGTCGGCCGTCGTCTCCCGCCGGTAGAGCGCCACGCCCGCGTTGTGCAGCAGCACGTCGATGTGGTCGTAGCGGGACCTGACCTCGTCGGCCAGCCGGCGCACGTCGTCCAGCCTGCCGAGGTCGGCGGCGAGCAGGTCGACCTGGGCGGCGGGCGCCCGGTCCCGGATCTCCTGTACGGCGGCCCGTCCCCGGCCGGGGTCCCGCACCACACCGACCACCTGGACGCCGCGCCCGGCCAGTGCGGCGGCCGTCGCCTTGCCGATACCGCCGGAGATGCCGGTGATCAAACAGACCGGACTCATCGCTTCACTATGTCAGCGGCGCCCTCGATCCGCATCGCCTGCGCCAGGTGTGAACTCCTTCACCAGATGTCACCGGTCATGAGTGATCAAGGCACTGTGGGTAATGCATCATGTCACCCGGTCGAGCGATGACGAGGAGAACCTCCGTGACCACCACCCCGCACGCCAGCTCGGAGCGAACCGAGACGGCTGGCGTCCGCGTCTGCGACACCTGCGGCCGTCCAGTGACCGCCCGAGACAAGAGCGAGTACACGCCGGACCGGGCCCGGCTGGTCGTCGACAAGGGCCTGTGCGTGTGCCCGACGCAGGCCCCGGACCACGGGCCGTCCCTGATCTGACCCGACTAGAGCTAGAGCTCACCCGGCGCGCGCAGCACCAGGCAGAACTCGTTGCCTTCCGGGTCCCGCAGGACGATCAACGAGTCGTCGTCCCGGTCGTCGAGGTCGCCGGCGTCCGAGGCGCCCAGCTCCAGCGCGCGGCGCCGCATCGCCGCCAGATCCCGTACGCCGACATCGAGGTGGATGCGGACCTTGACCTGCTTGGGTTCCGGTACGGGCTGGAAGACCAGCTCCGGGGTCCCGCTCGCCGGCCGGGTCAGGGCGACGTACCGGCCTTCCCGGGGACGCACCCGGAGGCCGAGGAGGTCGGCCCAGAACCGCGCCAGCCGTTCCGGGTCGGCGCAGTCGATCACCACCGACGTGACCCAGGCTTCCCGCGCTGCCGCCGACATGTCCGGAGTTTATGCCCCTTCTTCGCTCCACATCGGTGATCTTGGAGCGGTATCCACCCGCCAGACACCCGCCAGCGTGGCCAGGACGCCAAGGTCGCCGGGCAGCCCGCGCAAGGGCCAGGACACCACGGCAGCCCCGACGCCACCCACCGATCTTGGCGCGGTTCCCACCCCCCAGCGTGGCCAGGAAGCCAAGGTCACCGGGCAGCCCGCGCAAAGGCCAGGACAGCACGGCAGCCCCGGCGCCACCCACCGAATCTTGGAGCGGTTCCCACCCGCCAGCGTGGCCAGGACGCCAAGGTCGCCGGGCAGCCCGCGCAAGGGCCACGTCAGCACGACAGCCCCGGCGCCACCCACCGAATCTCACCAGTGCGCCGCCAGCTTGATCAGTTCTGCCCGGGACGAGACGTCCAGCTTGGTGAAGACGTTGCGCAGGTGGTAGTCGACCGTGCGGGGGCTGAGGAACAACTGGGCGGCGACCTCGCGATTGGTCGCCCTTCACCGACGATGCGGACTATCTGCACCTCCTGCGGGGTGAACTGCCCGGCCGTGCCCGGGGTCGCGAGCGCCGGTCGCCCGCAGTCGTGACCCCGTGGCCTCGCGCACGTGCCCCGAGGGCACCAGCCGTGTCGCGGGACGATACGTCGCCTGGGCCGGCGACCGCGTGCCGACCGAGGCCGAGAAGGCTTCGGCGATCGCCGACCGGTGCGGCGAACCGGGTCGCGTGACAGTGCGAGTAACATCCCACGAGATGGCGCTAGGATGGTCGCTGGAGTATGGTAGACGGCATGGCGGAGATCGATCGGAGCGAGAAGATCACGATCAACGTCGGGCTGGTCGACCTGGGACAGATCGACCTGCTCGTCCACGAGGGGTATTACGCCAATCGCACCGACTTCATCCGGACGGCGATCCGCCGCCAGCTGGAGGCCCGGGCCGCCGCGGTGGACGACGGCGTCACGCGGCGCACGCTCACGCTCGGGACCCGGCACGTCACGCGCCACGAGCTCGAGCAGGCGCGGGACGCGGGCCGGATGATCGATCTCCGGGTGCTCGGGCTCGCCACCGTCGCCGACGACGTGTCGCCCGAGCTGGCGGTCGCGACGATCGCGGTCGTGGAGGTGCTCGGCGCCTTCCGCGCGTCGCGGGCCGTCAAGGCGGCGCTGGCGTCCCGGACCGTCTGAGGCAGTACCGACAGAAAGGTGTGTCGTGCAGGCACAGAGTAAGGCCCTGATGGCGGAGGCGCTGCGCCTCGTCCGCGACGGCCGGCTGGCAGAAGCCACCGGCCTGCTCATGTCCGAGAAACCGGCGCTGCCGGAAGTGCCGGCACTGGCGACACCAGCGGCAGTGCCGACACCAGCGGCACTGGCCACCCGGCCGGCACTGGCCACACCGGCGGCGGCATTGGCGGCGCTGCCGGCGTTGCCGCCACTCGCGGTACGGCCGACGGCTCAACCACCGTTCCCCGTGCGCCCGGCGCCCGCACCGCACGCGCCGGGCCGGACCGAGCGGCACACGCACACCGAGGCGGCCGGATCCCGCGACTACGAGCTCTACATACCTACGGGCTACCACGGGCAGCCGGTGCCGCTGGTCGTCATGCTCCACGGCGGCACGCAGGACGCCGCGGACTTCGCCGCCGGGACGGGCATGAACCTCCTGGCGGAGCAGCACACCTTCCTGGTGGCGTACCCGGAGCAGGCGATCGAGGCGAACCACGGCCGCTACTGGAACTGGTTCCGCCCGCAGGATCAGGACCGGGAGCACGGCGAGCCGTCGATCGTCGCGGGGATCACCCGCCGGGTGATGCGCGACCACGCCGTCGAGCCCGGGCGCGTCTTCGTCGCCGGGCTCTCGGCCGGCGCCGCGATGGCGGCCGTCATGGTGGCGGCGTATCCGGAGCTGTATGCGGCGGCCGGCCTCCACAGCGGTCTCGCGTACGGCTGCGCGCAGGACGTCCCGTCCGCGTTCGCGGCGATGAAGAGCGGCGGATCGCCCGCCGCCACCAGCGCGGTGCCGGTGATCGTCTTCCACGGCGATCGCGACGGCACGGTGTCCCCGGTCAACGCCGACAATCTCGTCGGCTCCTGCCTGGCGGCGCATCCGGGCGGCCGGCGCGCCGGGTCGTCGGCCACCGAGACCGGGGAGCGCGACGGCCGCCGATACACCCGGACCGTACACCGCACGGCCGGCGGGACCGTCGTCGCCGAGCAGTGGACCGTCCACGGCGCCGGGCACGCGTGGTCCGGAGGCAGCCTGGCCGGGTCGTACACCGACCCGCAGGGACCCGACGCCTCGGCCGAGATGGTGCGGTTCTTCCTCCAGTCAGCGGAAGGCGGCGTTCACCCGGCGCCGCGCCGCCAGTAGCGTGGCGCCAGCAAGCGTCCAGCCGCCCGAGGGAGTGAGCGTGCCTTCCATCCTGATTTTGAACGGACCGAACCTCAATCTCCTCGGTACCCGCAAGCCCGAGGTGTACGGGAGTACGACGCTGGCCGACGTGGAGGAGCTCTGCCGGCAGGAGGCCGACCGGCTGGGCTACGGCATCGAGTGCCGCCAGTCCAACCACGAGGGTCAGCTGATCGACTGGATCCACGAGTTCGGCGCGAAGGTCAAGGCCGGCGAGTTCATCGGCGCCGTGTACAACCCCGGCGCGCACACCCACACGTCGGTGGCGTTGCACGACGCGATCGAGGGCGCCGAGCTCCCGGTGGTCGAGTGCCACATCTCCAACGTGCACAAGCGCGAGTCGTTCCGGCACCACTCCTACATCTCGCCGGTGGCCAGCGGCATCGTCGTCGGCTTCGGCGCGGCCGGGTACGTGCTGGCCATCCACGGCCTGCACGAGCTGCGCCGGCAGGGCCGGATCTGACACCCGTGGTCTTCCGCACAGCGGGCCGGTCCTCGACACGAGGACCGGCCCGCCGGCGGTGTGCTGGTCAGACGGACGCGGACGCGCGGATGCGCTCGTACTCCTCCACCGGCACCGGGGTGGCGTCCTTGGTGCCGAGGTCGTTGAGGTGGATCCGGTACGTCTCCCGCGCCGTGAAGCAGGCGATCGCGGCGATGATGGCGCACCCGAAGGTGAAGCTGCCCACGATGAGCGGCACGTTGGACCCGGCCGGCGCGACGATCGCGTAGAGGCTGGGCAGGAACGCGGTGATCGCGGTGCCGATGTTCTGCGACACCGCGAACCCGGTGACCCGGGTGCGGGTCGGGAACAGCTCCTGGTAGAAGGCCGGGAACACGGCGTTGTAGCCCTGATAGACGATGCCCCACATGAAGATCGCCGTGATGAAGGCGCCGGCCAGATTGTCCTGGCTGACGAACCAGAGATACAGGTACGACAGCGCGCCCGACCCGAGCGCGCCGACGATGATCGGTGGGCGCCGGCCGATCCGGTCGGTCAGATTGCCGACGAACGGGATCAGCAACACCGCCACGGCGTTGCCGACCAGGGAGATCCACAAGTAGGCCGTCTTGCTCATGCCGACGCCGTACGCCTCGTTCGTGGCGTACGTAGCGCCGAAGACGGTCGTGGCGACCGGGATGGCGTTCATCAGGGCCATGCAGACCACCCGCAGCATGTCCGAGCCGCTCTCGCGGACGGCCTGCACGATCGGCGCCTTGGGCACCTCGCCGTGCGTCGCCTCCTCGCGGAATGCGGGCGTCTCGTCGACGCGCCGGCGGATGATCAGGCCGGCGATCACGACGACGGCGCTGAGCAGGAACGGTACCCGCCAGCCCCAGGACTCGAAGGCGCTTTCGGACAGCAGCGCGGACAGCGGCAGGATGACCGCGGCCGCGAGGATCTGGCCGGCCTGCACGCCCTGCAGCGTGAAGCTGGCGTAGTAGCCGCGGCGCCCGAACGGGGCGTGTTCGACGATCATGGCGCTGGCGCCGGAGATCTCCCCGCCGACCGCGAAGCCCTGGATCAGCCGGAGGATCACCAGCAGAAGCGGTGCCCAGATGCCGATCGAGCTGTACGTCGGCAGGATGCCCACGGCGAACGTCGAGGCGCCCATCAGCAGCATGCACAGGACGAGCACGTTCTTGCGGCCGTGGGTGTCGCCCCAGTGGCCCAGGAAGAACGCGCCCAGCGGGCGGGCCACGTAGCCGACGCCGAAGAGCGCGAGCGACGAGACGATGGCTACCTGGGCATTGCCTTTCGGGAAGAAGATGTCGGGAAAGACCAGCGCCGCGGCCTGGGCGTAGATGAAGAAGTCGTAGTACTCGAGCGCACTTCCCATCCAGCCGCTGGCGGCGGCTTTCTTCGGTGACTTGGCGTACTCGGTCGGCTCGTGGGAGTCCGGCCGTCCGCCGATATCGTGATGCATTGGGTCCTCCTCAGGAGCGGGCGAGCCCTCCTCACGGGTGGCGATAGCTATTGCGCACCGCCGCGCTCACGAGGTCCAGATGGCGTTCCACTGGACGGATCAGCGGCCGGGACATCCGGCCCGGCGGCCGTACCGTCCCGGCATGGCCGTACAGAAGGCGATAGACCTGACCGGCACCGGGGCCACCGTCGAGGAGGCGGTCGCGGAGGCCATCGACCGGGCGGGTCTGACCCTGGACGGCGTCACCCGCTTCGAGGTGGTCGCGCTCTCCGGTTCGGTGAGCGACGGCCGGGTGCTCTACGAGGCGCACGTCCGGGTGTGGTTCGTCCTGCTCGAACGCGTGCACGGCTAGGCACTGCCATGGAGCCCGAGGGGGTGACGCGGCTGCCGCTGCCCGTCGGGCTGCACGGCATTGCCACCGTCAACTCGTACGTCATCGCCGACGGGGAGCACGTCACGCTGGTCGACTGCGGGGTATGGCATCCCGACCGCGCCGACGACGGCCTGGCGGTGCTGCGCCAGGGCCTGCGCACCGCCGGGTACGAGCTGGCCGACATCTCCCGGATCGTGATCACGCACGCCCACATCGACCACTACGGGCTGGCCGGGCGGTTGATGGAGCTCACCGGCGCCGAGCTGTGGATGCACGCGCTCACCGATCTCGACTGCGAGAAGTACCGGCATCCGGACACCGCCGTGGCGCGGCGCCGGGACACCTTCGCCGACCACGGTCTGCCCGCCGCCGAGCTGCCCGCCGTCGCGCACGGGCTGCGCGACTGGCTGCCTTACCTGTACTCGGTGGTGGAGGCCTCGACCCGGCTGCGCGGCGGCGAGACGATCCCGATCGGCGGGCGGGACTGGGAGGAGGAGCGCACCCCGGGGCACTCCACCCGGCACGCCTGCCCCTGGGCGGCCGACCCCGGCGGGGGGCTCTCCCGCGGCCAC
>Ga0081539_10003353_pt1 | contig 19883 bp, 11 predicted proteins | sample TabmetS4T2R2_FD_71023 | JGI IMG/M metagenome (GOLD analysis project Ga0081539, IMG submission 71023) | Tabebuia heterophylla rhizosphere microbial communities from the University of Puerto Rico - S4T2R2 | ecosystem: Host-associated > Plants > Roots > Rhizosphere ...
TCATGCCCGATAAGGATCGGGGACGCGCACAACACAACTTGTTCACCGGGTTCCTGGTGGTTGACTTGCTTGACGTGCGCGAGGTGACGAACGGGGAGAGCGCCGGGGAATCGATCCTGCCGCAACAGCTACCGCAGCGGTAATCAACAACGCCATCAATTCGCAGACCGGGATTTGCCCGCCGTGCTTGCTCAAAGCATGGCCGGGGCAGGGAGGTTCTATGCTCAAACGGACGTTAATTATCCCAATTATGATCCTCATGTTGACAGGGATCTCGATCGCCGGTGATGGCCGCAAGCCGGCAGAGAAGAAGAAAACGGAGAAGCCGGAAACTCGGAAGCGGAGAACACAGCAAATGCCCGCTGAAGAACCGCCGGCTCAGACAGAGCCTTATCTCATAGGTGAAGCGAAGGTCACGATCAGAAGCGATCAGCATCCACCCATCAAGATCGGAATGGCCGCCAGCGGAATCACGATCATCGAGTTCCCGGCGGCGGATAAATTCTTCGCGGTACATCCCCCGCGCAATGGCGATTGGGTCGAGGTCGAGAAGTCGCCTTCGATGAAGTTCGATACCCACCTTGTTTTGCGCGCGGGCAAGGATCTGAGTACCGCGGCCGGTCCGGTAGCGTCGATTAGCGCCCAGATGAGAAGCGGGTTGATCGTTACGTTCTGGGTCTATCCGACAAAATCGATCTCTCAGCAGACGTCTCGCCTCATCGTGTCCTATGACCGCGACGAGATCGTCGCGGCGCGGAAGAAAGCGGGGCTGGCAGTCAATCTAGGGGAAGGCGAAGAGCGTGAATCGGTCCAGGCGGCGGCAAGCGATGATGCAGTCTCGAAGCCGGCCACAGTCGTTCAATTACCGCCGCCGATACCGGCTCCGGCTCCCCGTAGCGATGAGAAGGCCGCGTCGGTCGAGAGCGCCAACGTACCTCCGCCACAACCGGACGAGTCTGCTTCTGTCCGTTCTGAGAAGAGGTCAAAAGAACTGCGGAGCATGTTGAGCGATGCGGTCGCTAATCCAAAAGGATTTAAGAAGTGGACAAGCCCAACCAATGGCCTCTCAGTCTCTACCAAAGTCTGCGACCTGGACGAGAAGACGAGCGTTTATCTGGTCGCCGTCAAGAACGTCGAGAATGAATCTCTTCGCCTCCTGAGGGATCATCCGGACTTGGTCATCGAGTCTCGCGACAACAAAGGGAAGGTCATCCAGCTCACGCCGATCAAGAAGATACATTTCGAATCGACGACCTCGAACAACGTGATTCCCGCCAAGGCCACGGTCTATTTCGCCGTCGCTTACAAGCCTCCGGTCTTAGGTAAACAACAACGAGTACGCGTGACGGTGGGGCAGATCAATGCCGCCGACGATCCTGTCATCGCCGGACTCCCGGCCAATCAATGAAAGGGGAACGACCATGGAAAATAACGGCAAGACGCACACTAATGGCAAGACGAATGGTCACGGCCCGGGGCTCGGTGAGATCGATCTTAGTAACAATCCTTTCGTCTCGACGATAAACGCCAGAGATGCTGGTCAGACCGAGCCGTCGAAAGGCCCACAAACGGCTCCCATCAACGAAGCTAAACTCCCGCCGGTCGCGACCGAGCAAAAGAGAAACCCCAGGCGAAAGACGTTGATCTTCTGCATGACGGTTTTGGCATTTGCGTGCATCTGCTTGGGACTATATGCGATCTATGGCGGGCGCAGAACTATTGACTACCAGATAGCCGACAAGCGGAAGATCGGGCAACCCGGGCAACGAGTTCAGTCCGGGACCGGAATGGAAGAGGGAGCAACTAACCAGCTTACTGCCGAGGCGATCAAGCAGGCGAAAGAGGAGCTACGCCGGTTGGGCTCAGCTCCGGAACCGGGTGTGGCCGCTTCACCTACGCCGGCCGCTTCGCCCGAGAGTAGTCAACGAACCCCTTCCGGCGCTACTCCGGCCTTCGCGCCATACATCGTGCCGGACCTGCCGGTATCACCGTCCGCAAGTAGGGAGACGGGGACATCCAACGGCAGAGGAGGAGAGCAACCAGGCAATGATGCAAACGGCATCCGCGCCCAGCCCGGTACGCGCAGCGCATGGCAAACGAATCGCGGCAGTTCATCCCCGGCGGCCTACTCTATCTATGCGGTTGCCCCCTCGAGCGCTCCGAAGACCTCCACTCTAAATGTTCCGGCTCCGTCGCGTGCTCCGAGGATGGAGAGCCGAGGTCTCATCAGCAGCGCCGGCGTTACAGTTCCTTCATTCGGAACAATGCTTCCCGTGCGGACCTTGGGCGCAATCTTCACGCTCAGACAGGCGAGCCTGGCGCGATTTGAACTGACTCGAGATGTGAGCGGCGACGGTTGGACGCTCAAACGCGGAACGGTCCTCGTTGCCCAGCAGCAAGGGAATGAGTATGACCGGGCATTCCTATCTCTGTTGGGCTTCATCAATCCGGAGACGAATCGCCTCGTCCGGTTGAGCGGCGATCTTCTCGGAGGCGACGCCGCTCCGGGACTGAAAGGGAAGAGGAGACGAATCAGCAGCCGATGGACAGGCGTACTCAATCGTGTCGCCAATGGCGCGGTAGCGCTCGGGCAGGCTGCGCTCTCACGAGGCGGCTCGACAGCCGTCATTGTGCCGGGATCGGGCATCGGGAGCGAGCTCGGTCTCAGCCAAAACACCTTGACCAGACGTGAATTTGTCGAAGTGCCGGCAGGCGCTCCGGCATATGTCTTGGTCACGGATTTGCCGAAAGAGACGAAGGCCATCGATGCGGATCCGGCGACAGCGGACGATGGCGACACTCTGACTGATGAGGAGCTGGCCAACCTCCTATCCAATGGCACGACGGAGGAGATCAGAGCGGCACTGCCGCGGATGCAGCCGGAGATGCGAAAGGTCGCTCGGCTCCTACTCGGCGAGAAGGATCAGTGAAGTATGCGATCAAGCAACCTACACAAACCGAGCGTGAATCCGCGCGAGGTCCTGCGCGACGGCGGTAAACCGGCGCTCGACCGGTTGCTGAGAATCGTCGGGTACGTGCCGCAAGCGCAAACGCTCAACGATCTGGCATTGGCTCTGCGCCGCGCGAAGCCGCTCCTTCTCGGCGGACCGCGCGGGGCAGGGAAGACGGCCATCGCCGAGGACCTGGCCGCAGCCTGCAACATCCCGCTCTTTTCGGTTCCGGGACACGAGGGCTTGGAGGCGCGGGACGTGATCGGCGGTTGGGACCGGGCCGAGCAGGAGATCACCGTCAGGCAGGGGATTGAGGCCGGGATGTCACTAGTCGATGCGCGCCGGCAGAAGTGGCACTGGGACTTCTTCGAGAGCGGAGAGTTTCTCGATGCCTACAAGGAGGCCTGGAGAGCAGCATCCTGTGGCGATCCGCCGCCCGTGCTGTTGCTCGATGAAATCGAGAAGCTGTCGCTCAAATTACAGCATACGCTGTTACAGCCGCTCGCGCGTGGTTTCGCCGATGTTCCCAAACTCGAGGGCATCGTCGGCGTGGAGAATCCAGAGCACCGGCCGATCGTCATCTTGACTTCGAACGACCTGGAGAAACTTTCGGAGCCCCTCACGTCACGTTGCTTCGTCACCTGGATGTATCCACCGACGCCGGCGGAGGAGATCGTGATCCTGCGGGCGCGAGTGCCTCACGCCAAGCCGGAGATGGTTGCGGCGGTCGCCGGATTGCTCAATTACATCCGTGAAGAGATGCCGGAGATTCGCAACAAGCCCGGATTGCGCGAATCCATCGACTTGCTCGGCGCGGTCAGTGACGACGGCGTCAGCGCACTCACTGCGGAGGCAGTCAGGGAATATGCGGCTTGTCTAGGGAAGGGCAAGAAGGAGTTGGAGGTCCTGACACAAAACGATGACGGGCTCGCCTGGGCCGCACAAAACCCGGGGGCCGAGATCGTCGGCTGGGTCGAGAGAGCATTCAAGGGGACAACGTATCTGGAGGTAGCGGCATGAGAATCAGCAACAACGGACAGAAGAGAAGAGGATTGATCGTGTGCGCCGGTATCTTGCTTGTCATTGCTGTTTGGCTGGCAGGACAGATTGCAGGGCGCACGGGCGTAACCGATCCGCGCGTCCGGATAGTCCCGGTGACCACAACCGAGGCCGCTCGATCCAAGCAACAACAGCATTACCAGGTAGTCCAACGTGTCATGGAGGGAGAGGTCGCGGCGACTGCCGAGCGTGTGCAGGAGGCGACAGGACTGGCGCTTGCGGCGAGCTTGCTCGTCGCTTCGGAACTAGGGCAGGGAAGAGCCCCGGCCAGCGTTGACCAGCTCGCTACTGCGTTGCTGCAACGTGGAATGTTGCCGGGATTTTCCTCAGGGCAGCAACCGGGAACTGTGGTCACGTCACATGGGACGTTTGCCATCAGGTATCGCCGCACGCCGATCGGCATCGAGGTGGTCTCTCTCGGCAATAAACGCGAAGCAGGCCCGGCGATTTTGATCAGGATGCCTGGCGATGAGCGGGAGAATGAATCAGGGATCTGGTTGGCCCAGAGTTTGGATGAGGTGGCGATTCCCCGGCCATTCGCTCCATCAGCGGAAGTGATTGCAGTGGGCTGGACGCCGGACGCGCTGCCGCCGATCCAGTAAACCTCGGGATCTCGACCGTTACCATCAGGCATCTCTCGGAGGGAGCGCGGGCGTCTCTCCGGTTTACCTTCAACTCTTAACTAGCAATCAAATCGAAAGGAGCCATATGGCGAGACCGAAAGACAGGGATCCGAAGATCACAATCGAACAATCGACCGAAGGCGACGTGCGTACTGTGATGGTAGTCGTGACCGCGCCGGCGAAGGACTTTCTATTGCCTGATCTGCTCAGCGGCCAGGGAGCGATTGATTCTTATGAATCATTGCTGACGGAGGTGGTGAAAGGGGCAACCGAGAGATATCTCGAGGGGGCCAAGGCCGCGGTCGCCGCGATCGCCGAGCAAAAACAGGGGCAGAAGCCGATCGCCGCGGCGCCGGAATCGAAGCAACCCGAGATCCGCAAACCGACGAGACCCAGGCCGGAAAAGACTGCTGATGAGATAGCGCCGGCGCAACCTTCGACCGGATTGCCTGAACGCGTTAATGGTTCAGTCGCGGTATGACATCGGTAAGGCATGGGCGTTGGAGCCGACGTCGGATGAAATCGCCGGTAACTCGCGCTGGGGCGATGGCTCGCGTCGGGGATAGCCACGGGGGCCATCTGTCCCGGATGCGCTGACATGCATATCACACGCGCCGCAGCGGGGTTCGTTTCAAAGAGACGAGAGATTGAATGTCGAGAAGGAAAACTTACAAATCCGGAATTGATCTGGCCGCCAACGAGGCGGAACAGTTTCCGCTTTTTGCGGATCAGATCCGTGGAGATGTAGAATCAGCGCCAGCCGTAATAACGGAGGGAGAAAACAATGAACGACGAACTATTGAGGCTGACGATCGAGCAATCCATGGGCCAGACGCTGAATCCGGAACAGTTCGACAAGATCAAGGACAGGATCGACAAACTGCTGAAGCAGGGGCTGGACCAGAGCGAAGCGATAGAAACGGCGCTGGAGATGGAGTTGCCGGCGGAGGAGAGCGAACTGAACCTGAGTTAACGCAGAAGACGCAACCGCAACAGAGCCTGATCGACCTCATCAATGCCGTAAGTGAGCCGAGCGCCACGGCTGAAGCAGTTGTCGAGGCGACGGCGAACGAACTGCCGCCCGAGCCTGTTTCACAACCTGAGCCTTCGGAAAAAAACGAATCCAGATCTCCTCAGCAACGCCATCGGTTGACCGACGCAAGCTTCGCTTTCACACCGGACACCATCGAAGCCATTGAATCCGGCGGGAAAATGACCAAGTTCCGCCAGAACGTCGCAGCGATCGAGGTCATGCGCGAAGTTATCAAAGCGGGCCGCAATCCGACTCAGGGCGAACAGGAAGTGATGGCGCTCTATGCGGGGTTCGGCGGCATCAAGGAGATCTTCAATCCCTACGAGGCTGGATACAAAGACTACCAGAAGTGGCAGAAGGCAGCGGAAGAATTGCGCTTGCTGATCGGTGACGAAGCTTTTGTGGCCGCCAATCGCTCGACACAGAATGCCCATTACACTTCCCCCCGGATCGCCCATGCCATGTGGCAGATGGCCGAGCAATTAGGATTCGACGGCGGCCGTGTGTTGGAGCCCTCGATGGGATCTGGCAATTTCCTGGGACTCACACCTACCCATTTGCGCGAGACGACGGCTTTCACCGGCGTGGAATTGGACCTGACCACGGGCCAGATCGCGCGCCTTCTCTATCCCGACGCCAACATCAAGATTCAGGGTTTTGAAGATACTCAGGTTCCCGATAACTTCTATGATCTGGCGATTGGGAATGTCCCGTTTGGCGATTACCGCATCTCTGACCAGCGCTACAACAAGTATCACGCGGCCATTCACAATTACTTTTTCCTGAAGGCTACGGACAAAGTGCGCCCCGGCGGGCTAGTCATGTTCATCACGTCCACTGGCACGCTCGACGCTCCGCGAGCTCAGAATGTCCGCAACGCTCTGTCTGAGAAGGCCGATCTCGTGGGTGCGATGCGGTTCCCAGCAGAGACTTTCAAGAATGCCCTGACCTCGGTTGTGACCGACCTGGTCATTCTTCGCAAGAGGCTGCCGGGCGAGGAGCCGAAGAGTAATCTCTGGACGCAGACAGAGCAGGTCCCGAACCCTGACGGCGGCGAGGCGGTTCAATTGAACAGCTATTACGCGGCCTCCCCCGAGAAGATGCTGGGTAGTTTCAATGCCAGGAATCGGATGTATCCGGGCCGGGCCAACCTGGATCGCACGGATGATTTCGTCGAGCGTTTTGAACAGGCGATCGAAGAATTACCGAGAGGCGTCATGACGGATAGCGCGGCAGCGCTTCACGTTCAGTTCAAAGAGGCCGGGAAGTCGCTCAAGCGCGGCGCTTACGTCGTCGAGAACGGCGAACTATTTCGTAACGAAGACGGCCAGCTGGCGAGAGTAGAAGCCGATGCAAGGAGGATTCAGCGGATCGAGGGAATGCTGAAGATTCGTGATGTTCTCAACGGTCTGACCGATGCGGAGATGGCGCGGACGAACGACGATGCCTCTGATCTTCGCAGCCAGTTGAACACCGCTTATGACCGTTTCGTGGTGCGCTATGGTCCAATTTCCGATAAGGCTAATCAAAACGCTCTCGACGGCGATCCCGACCTTCCGCGCCTGATGTCGCTCGAGGATTACGACTCGAAGAGGAAGCTCGCGACGAAGCGCCCGATCTTCTTCAAGGCGACGATTGTGCCCGTCAAGCGGGACGCCAAGCCACAGAACATTGCCGAAGCCGTCGTCAAATCTCTTAGCCTGCGTGGGGAGGTCATCTTGCCGATGATTGCCGAAGACCTGAGCGTCACCCATGAGGAAGCGGCGGCGGAGATGGTCGGCAAAAGGATCGCGTTCCAGACGCCGGCGGGGAATTGGGAGCTGGCGGCGCGATATCTCTCCGGCAATGTGAGGCAGAAACTCGCCGAGGCACGAGCGGCCGCGGAAGACGATCCGTTCTTCGACGCGAACGTAAAGGCCCTTGAAGCCGTCGTGCCTCCCGACATCCCGCACACTGCTATCTCCGTACAGATGGGCGCGCCGTGGATCGAGCCATCGGACATCTCCCGGTTCGTGGCGGAGTTATTCAATGATCCCGTCAGTTCGATCAAGGTCTTCTACGACCGCGCGACCGGAGCGTATGTGGTCGATATTAGTTCTTCCGCGCGCGCCCGCGCTTCCCTCGAAGCGGCCACGACCTGGGGCACGCCTGACAAGCCATTCCGGGAATTGCTCGACCTGGCGCTGCAAGGTCGAGCGGCAAAAGTGATGAAGGAAGTCCCGGCGCCGGCGCCGGGTAACCCCGACGCTACCCGCGCGGTGCTCGATCCGGAGAAGACACAGGCGGCGAACACTAAACTCGATGGCATCAAGCAACGCTTCCGCGAATGGGTATGGCAGGATGAGGACCGGCGCGAGCGCCTCGCGAAACGATACAACGAGATGTTCAACAGCCTCCGTCCGGCGGAGTACGACGCGTCGTTTATGGGCGACCAGGTCCCGGGGATGAGCCCTGATTGGAAGCTGCGGCCTCACCAAATGGCGGCGGTGTTACGAGGGATTACCGAGCGGCGTGGTCTCATGGCGCACGAGGTTGGTTTGGGAAAAACGCTCGCCATGATCGCCACGGCGAGCGAACTCAAGCGCCTGGGGATTGCCGCGAAGCCCGCCATCGCGGTTCCGAAGAAAGTCTTGCCCGGATTTGCTCAAGCGGCGCGCGATGCTTTCCCGCTGATGAAGCTTCATGTGATCGATAGCCGTGACGCGGAGAAGCGGCAGCGCACCATGTCGGCCATCGCCACGGGTGATTTCGACCTCGTGCTGATGACGCACGATAACCTTAACGCGCTTAAGATGCGGCCCGAGTTTGAGGCAGGCATTTTGAGAAAAGAACTTGAGGAAGTGAACGCCGTTTACGACATGCTGCGGATCGAGCAAAGGGCCGCGGGGCGAAAGGGGGCGCAGGCCGACAACCGCATCCTGGCTACGATCAGGAAACGGCGCGAGACGTTGGAGGCCAAGATTAAGGATGCGCTGAACACCAAGCTCAAGGACGACGCCATTACCTTCGAGGATACCGGGATCGATTTTTTGTTCGTCGATGAGTTCCATAAGTACAAGTCATTGCCGATCGTGACGGCGCTCGGCCAGATCAAAGGGGTGCCGACGGGTGATAGCCAGCGGGCTATCAACATGCTGATGCGCACGCGATATTTGCAAGAGCTGCATGAGGGCGGCGGCATGATCGCCGCGACCGGGACGCCCGTATCGAACTCACTCGTCGAGGCCTACATCATGGCCAAATTCCTTCAGCCGGACGTCTTGGAGAATGCGGGCGTTGAGGCTTTCGACGCCTGGTCGCGCAACTTCGCCGAGGTTGTTTCGGCGCTCGAATTCGACGCCACTGGCCAGTGGAAGCCGACCAATCGGCTGAGCAGGTTCAAGAACCTGCCGGAACTCCAGACGATGAGTCGCGTGACACTCGACGTGAAGACGGCGAAAGAGACCGGCATTCTGGAGAAGCGCCCACAGCGAAATGACAAGGTGATCAGCATCCCGCTCGATCCGACTCAGCAGCTGTTTATGCGTTACTTGCGGGAGCGCGCGGACCGCGTCAAGGCGGGACTGGTCGATCCGTCGGTGGACAATTATTTCGTGATCAGCCACGACGGCCGGCACCTGTCGGCAGACATCAGATCGGTTTTGCCGGGAATGGCAGACCGTCCAAGCGCGAAGGTTCAGGCCCTCGTTGACAACGTTATTCGCATTCACAGAGAGAAGCCGGGGACGACGCAAATGATCTTCTGCGACATGGGTGTGAGTACGAACGCCTGGGGCTTCCGTCTGTACGGCGAGATTATGGACCACCTGGCCGAAGGCGGGATTCCGAAAGAGAAGATCATCGATTTCTCTAAGCTGGATTCGGATACAAAGGTCGAAAAGGCCGTCGCCCGGCTCAAGACTGGCGATGCAATCATCGCCATCGGCCACCGGGAGAATATGGGCACGGGCGTGAATGCCCAAGACAAGATGGCCGCGATCCATCAGTTCGACACGACCTGGAAACCGTCAATGATCGAACAATCAGAAGCACGCGGTTGGCGGCAAGGCAACGAAAACGCCGAGATAGAAATTTTGAGCTATGTCGTTGAAGGGTCGTTCGACGCGGTGATGTGGTCAACCGTGGCGCGCAAACAGCAAGGCATCTCTTCGTTTATGCGCGGGAGAGTCACGGCGCGCGAGATGTCCGAGGAGGACGGCGAAGATCTGACCTACGAGCAGATCGCCGCGGCGGCTTCCGGCGATCAGGACTATTTGCGCAAAGCGGAACTCGAGCAACGCGTCTTCAAACTCAACCTGATGAAGCAAGCGCATGACGCGGACATCCTTAATCGCAAGCAGGCGATCCCACATATCGAAGGGAGGATCCAAGCGCTGGGCCGAGCGGCCGAGAGATACGACGATCTGGCGGAGTGGGCAAGGGGAATACGCGAGCGCGAAGTCGAATACATTTCGCCCGACGGTACGCGTTATACGGACAAAGCCGAGGCCGCAAAGCGGCTGACTCTCGAAATAGCCAGAGCGCAGAAACAGAACAAAGACGCCCCGGTCGAGGCGAAAGACAGGATTCCCGTCGGCGAGTACAAGGGCCTGCGCGTGCGTGTGGAGACCTATGGAGACGTCAGAGCCGTGATTCCGCCGGTCGGTCGCAACGTCGATTCTGATGTTTTCACGATCAACCCGAACTTCGAGAACTACGCCGGGACGCTCCAGTCCTTCGATCAGAGCCTGGCCTCCATTGCGGCCAATCATGAGGCGAAGAGGCTGCGCGAGGTCGAGATTCCTTCTCTCAAGCAAGACCTTCAGAACCTCCGGAAGATAGAAGAGACCCCGTTCCCCAATGAAGAAGAACTGGCGACGGCGAAGACCCAATTGGATCGAGTCATCAAACGTCTTGAAGCGAAGGAAAGGGCGGGAGAAAGCATCGGCGAGCCACTCGTCGCCGACTCTGGGCTCGACATTCGCATGGTCGGGCAGTTAGGGCGGTTGTTGCGCCAGGGTTATCGTGAGAAGGAGATCAAAGCGCAAGACGTTCCAGGGATACTCGCGGAACAGCTTCCGCGAATCAAGACCGAGACCGACATCGCGAAAGCTCAATGGGCCGAATATGCCAGGAAAAAAACGGAAGATTACATCAACCGCTACGGCCTTGAAGATGTCGCCATGTGGGTGATGGCAAAATCGGCGGCTCGCGCTCAACAGGCTTATGGCGACCTGTACGCCGAACAACAGGCGCAATCGGAAGGCGGCAGGTTGGCTTCGATCGATACGGCCACAACGATCGAGAGCGGACAAGTTAAAACGGATAATCCACCAGGATTGCAAAAGATTGATGTGGCGGTGGTGCTTGATGATGGACCCGGCATCAACCGAAGGGGCGTCGATGGAAGCTCCATTCAGCAAGTTGAGATAACCCCGGTTGAAGTTGACCGTGGGAGTAAGCTTGCCGGAATCAATGGCCATTCTCATGCCGGGATAGCAGTGCACCCGGAACTTCACTCCTCTGCCAATATCGACCATGCGGTGCAAAACGGTGATGGATCGACACCGTTGCCAGTCACCGTCTTACCAATACTCAATGGGCAGGCGAGGGAGCCGCACTTTGAAGCAATGCCAGTGGAGGGGGAAAACAACTCCCATCATGTGCCGCGTTTTCAATTTATTGAGGAGGCGCTCGCCGCCGGCGCGGAGGTCGATTACCTCTCAATTCGGGTTAACGGAAGTGACTGGACCGTGGTCAGCTTTGAGAACGCGCCGGGCACTTATTTGCTTAAAGGTGAAGAGGTGTACGTCACTCAAACGAGCGCCGCGGAGGCGGAGGCGGCGATTAAGGAAGACCATCTTAGACCGCCTGGGCTCGATGATCTTGCTTACGCCGGAAACATTGAGATCGAGGTGCCGGACATCTCTTTCTCAAAAGTCATCGAATCAATGGAGCCCGGCAACAGGACAATTCTGGAGAATGCTCTCAACCGGGGCGCGATTGTCGAGCGATTCTGGACGGGGTGGAGCAAACTCGACCCGTCGTATTGCCATACCGCCATCATCAGCTTCGAGAACGATTCCCGCACCTACATTTTCAATAATGACGATGGAACCGTAGGCGTGACGCGGCTCGATTTTGGGGCGACGCGGTACGCCGTTAATTTCGACTACGACATCGCCGACCGTAGCAACATTCAGGAAATTCAGGCTGAGACGCATCGGGAGTCAAACCAGGTCGCGGTGCGTAAAGCCGATTATTCCATGAGTATTTGAGAAGGCCTGCGGTACGGAAAGAGGGACAGAAAAGGGGGGCGTCGGTACTCAATTGAAAACGAAATCACCGTGAATTCTTGGGAAGTTCAGAAGCTTTCGTGGGGCGTAATGATAGAGGTTTTTGATCCGGAGCGGACCAGAAGAACCAATACTCGGCGCAAGTAGGAGCTCGGTTTGATCCGGATAGGGTCACATTCGAACGACAAGCGCGCTTCGCACGCGAAATTCTCTGACACGTCACCCCCTCGCGGGGCTGCCTGCGGCGTGCACGTTCGTGCACATTTCTTGTAGAGCGTGCGCGCCTTCTGTAATCAATGGGATAGAGCAATTCGTGCACGTTTGTGCACACCGCGTACACGTTTGTGCACACCGCGTGCACGAACGTGCACGAGACAACAATCAGGACGTAAGTAAGGGAGAAATGGATGAAAGGCGAAATTAAAGATGGATATATCTCGTTCCGAGTGAGTTGGAGTGAGTACCGGGGGATTGAAGAACAAGCCGAGAAGAGAGGCGAGGACGTGAACGAATGGTGTCGCAATCTGGTGTTGGCCGAGTCCGGAAAGGACTTCGGATTGATCGCCAGTGAGCGGATTTTGCTGGAGGAGATCGCCGTCATTCGTCACCTGCTCGGGAGACTTCTCAGGCACGAATTGCCACCGGAAGAGTTGGCAAGACTACGGGAAGAAGTAGATCAGAACTATGCGGTATTTGGCCGTAAGCTGCTCGAAAAGAGATTGGAAGCGAGGAGCGAAACAGTCTGAAAGGGGAAACAATGATCGGTCAAAACCCATTTACCGAAGAAGGACGCACCAGGTTTCGTAACTTCGAGCGACGGCTGGTGGGGTATCTAATCATCTCTTTTGTGATTGGATTATTGGCCGGATTCGGATTCTTTCGCCTCTGGACACGGGCCAACATGCAGCCCCTCCAAAAGATCTATCTGAAACAATACGGACTTGGTTCGCTCAAAGCTTTGGTGTCGGGAAAGGCGGCAAGCAAGTATCTGCTGCTCACCTGTTCGGTGACCGGTCCGAACGGGCAGGTCGCGGCCGGAGGCGTAACCGATGACCAGGTCCATCCGGTTCGGGACCGCGAAGGCCGCCCGGTCAGGAACGAGAATGGGTTTATCTTCACCTGGAATATGCCACGACTGGGTGAATTATCGTGGCGCAAGGTCAAGGTGAATGACCGGCAGATGGTCGCGCTTCTCCGCGATCACCACTACGAAGAAGAGAGTTTCTTTGAACTGCTCACGCCCGCGGCGATCACAGGACTGTTTGTCTTCCTGGCCGGAGCTGTTGGGTCGATCGTCTTCGATCAGCGACTCAATAAGAAATACGAGGAAGGAAAATTCCAGCGTGGAACGCGCCTCATTCAGCCGGAAAAGTTCAAATTAGAGACCGATTCTCCCGGTCTTGGAGTGCCGAGTCTTCGTATAAGAAAGAGGGGCTTGAGCAGATTGAGGCGCAAAGAAGATCGCATCTACTGGCTACGGGTGCCGCGCGAAGATGAGGCGGCGCATACGACTTTGCTCGGCGACACAGGAACAGGCAAGAGTCAACTCATCCACCTGTTCCTCTGGCAAATCGCCCAACGTCAGCCGCGAGAGCCGGTCATAATCTATGATCCGGCGGGAGAATTCGTCACAAGCCATTTCGTTGCCGAGAGGGGCGACGTCGTGTTGAATCCAATGGATCAACGGTTCCCTTTTTGGAATCCAGCCACCGAAGTGAAGTTGAAAACCGACCATGACCTGATCGCCGAAAGCTTCTTTCCCGGAAACGAGCATAGCAGAAACGAATTTTTTATCAGAGCGGCGAGGGACATCTTTGCCCGCCTGCTCAGTTTCAGGCCGGCGCCGGAGCAGTTGGTGAAGTGGCTCGTCGATGAGACGGAAATTGACAATCGAGTAAGAGGAACGGAGCTGGCTCACAAGATCGCTTCTCAGGCCCCGCAACAGAGAGGCGGCGTCTTGGGAACTCTCTCGGATGCCGGAAAGAGTCTGCAATTGTTGCCGAAGTCGGCGGATTGTACAGCGGATATTTCTTTGACCGAGTGGGCGACGGAGCGACGAGGCTGGCTCTTCGTCACCTCATCGCAGGACACTCGCAATCAATTAAGGCCCCTGCACACGATCTTTCTGGACCTGATCATGAAGAGATTAATGAGCTGCGATCCGAGCTGGAGCAGGCAACATCCGTGCTGGATGATCGTCGATGAAGCGCATGCGCTTGGGCGGATGCCTGCATTGTCAGCGGCGTTGACCGAAGGAAGAAAGTTCGGTCTGAGGATCGTCATCGGCACGCAAAACAAGAGCCAATTCAAGGAACACTATGGAGAAGCCGCGACGACGATGCTGAGTCAATCGGTGACGAAAATCACGTTTCGTTGCAACGAGCCAGAATCCGCCCGATGGATATCGGAGCTAATTGGGGAGGCTGAGTGGGAAAAACCGAAGATCGGTACAACGGCGAGCGTCGCCGATCAGGGGCGCGATTCGCTCCACTACTCGAACAACGACGAACGCAAAGCGGTCGTGAGCCGCGAGGAGATCATGGGGCTCGAGAAACTGCATGGGTATTGGAAATACCGGGATATGGTGGTGCCGTTCCGCTTTGAGGCGCGCAACTGGCCGAAGCTTGCTGAAAGGTTTATGCCACGGACAGCGATGCTCGCTGAAGCCAATGCACTTAAAGATGGAGGACCCGAAGCGCCCGCGTCGGCCAGAGAATCGAACGCTTCGCAGCCGACATACAAATTTAATACCCACGTGAAGCCGACTCAGAAGGAGGTAAAAAAGGAGAAGGAGACAAGGGGGAATGAGAGTCCGCCTGCCATAATCCAGAAGACAAAAGAAGCTCCGAGCATCTCCATTGACCCGGTAACGGAGCAGTTGATGCCATCCGATAAGGAGGAGCCGACAGGCGGCATCGAACCGAGATCCGAGGAAAGAGGAGAGGGGGCCGATCTGGAGATCTGAACCATGCGGATGCGGAACGTCTGGAAGACAATCGAGAAACTGACGCAGCCGTGCAATCGAAAGCTGCCGTTTATCGAATTGCGGTGCGGCGACATCGTCGAAGTTGACGGCGGCAAAGGGATCATCACGCAAATCGACGGCAGGTGCATCACTGTTTTGTGCAAAGGCGGCCGTGTGGGGCAGCTTGGTCCCAAGAGGCAGTTGGTTATCCGGCAAAGCCCCGACCACATTAAACCTTGGGTCCTCGAAGCGCTTACCTTAAACACACCGATCCGCGTTTACCTGATCAAGAACCGCTGCCCACAATGTGGATTCGTCGGATGGATGGTGGCATTGACGGGTGGAAGGTGGCTCATCGAACAGGCTGAGGAGATTCTTTATTATCCGGGAATACGCAGGCAACTGCGCGAATTCTTGAGCGCGCACCCAGAGGTGAGAGCGAAGTTCGGAACAGTGAAATGGCGCTACTGGCAACCGGCCCACCAGAGAATGCTCTTGCAGCTGTGTCCGGAGTGTAAAGCCAAGTGGGACAATTATTCTCTGACCGACGTGCTTTGTCATTACATCGACAAACGAGAAGGGAAGATCGAGCCAGGTCAGGTTATGCCCGCCTTTGATGTGGAGATTGAGAGCCTCTTCGATGAAGGAAAGCTGCCAAGGCCGGATATCTTGAAGGAGGCGAGAAAGCGATGATGACCGTGAGCAAAGCTCTCACCGGGGGACAGGCGCAACATTATTACCGGCAAGACTACTCCAATGCCGAGAGCAACTACTACAGCCAGAGAGATACGATCAAAGGCGAGTGGACGGGGCAGCTGGCCGAAGAATGGGGACTCAAAGGCGAGGTGACGCAGGAACAGTACGAGCGTCTTATCGATGGTCAGGATCCGCAGACAGGCGAACTGCTCACGAGGGAGGTTAAGCCATACGCCTATACGAATCGAGACGGCGAGCAAGTCATGACGAAGGGCCGTCGCGCGGGCTGGGATGCGACTTTCAGCGCGCCAAAATCGGTGTCTCTGGCTGCATTGGTCGGAGGAGATGAGCGAATCAGAGGAGCGCATCGGAAGGCCGTGGATACCGCGCTTATAGAAGTCGAGAAGTATATTCAGGCCAAAATGGGCAATACAAATCCGTCGGTCACGACCGGCAGAATGGTCGCGGCAAAGTTCGAGCATGACACGGCCCGGCCCGACAAAGAATTCAATTATGCCGCCCCTCAACTCCACACTCATGCCGTGATTTTCAACCTAACACAGCTGTTGAATGGGAAATACCGGGCGCTCGATTCTCAAGAACTGTTCGGAAGCCAGCGTTACGCGACGGCGATTTATCGCGCGGTTTTAGCCATCGAGTTGCAGAAGCTCGGCTATGAGATCGAGGTGGACGCCAAGACCGGAGCGCCGGAGATCAAAGGATTCACGAAGGAATATCTGCAGGCCAACAGCTTGCGAAGTAAGGAACTGCGGCAGGAGGCTGCGGAGATGAAGGCGCGGTTGGAAGCCGAGGGGAACGTCGTAAGAGACGGCGCAGGCCTGCGCCAGGCGGCGGCCACCGCCAACCGGCGCAACAAGAAATTTAACCGGGAGGAAATGAGGGAGCGGCACCAGGCATTGGATCGGGAACACGGCGGCCAAGCGCGTCAAGCGGTCGAGACGGCGCATCAACGCGGCAAGATCGAACATTCGCAGGAGGAGATCGCAAAGCGCGCGCAGGAGGCCACGACGTTCGGAATCGCTCGCGCGATGGATTCGGAGGCGGTTGGAGATGCCCGGGATCTGATCGCCCACTCGCTGCGACGCAACATGGGGCTGACGACTTATGAGGCGGTGATGCAGGAGATCGCCGTACGGAAGCAGGAAGGCGAGTTGATTGGAATTTTGCGCGAAGAACACATGCCGGAGGTGACTACGCGGCGAATGCTCGACCTGGAGAGGACGAATATCCGGGAAGTACTGGATGGAGGAGGGAAGCAACAGCCGATCATCGAAGCCGCACAAGTGGGACAAGTGATAGATCGGATTTCAGCAGAGCAGGGAAGAATCCTCAATGATTCACAGCGTGAGGCCGTCGAGCAGCTCCTCACGAATCGTGATCGAATCTTTGGATTGCAGGGGCTGGCAGGGACGGGGAAGACGACTGTGCTGACCGTCCTCCGGGCCGCGGCGGAGGAGGCGGGGTACACCGTCAGAGGTTTTGCGCCGAGCACGCCGGCGTCGAAAGCGCTCTCCGAGAGCGGGATCGAGACGAGCACACTGCAAAAGTTCACCTTCTCGAAACGCGAGACGAATGAAGCGGAGGCGGGGGAGGGAAGAAGACTTTTCGTGCTCGATGAGAGTTCCCTGGCCTCTACTTACCAGGTTCATAAATTCTTCGATCGGATCAACCCCGAGGACCGGATCTGGCTGGTTGGGGATAAGGGGCAGCACGAGGCCGTCGAAGCCGGCTCGCCATTCGGTCAGTTCCAGATGCACGGCATGGGGACGGCGAAGATCGCGAGGATCGTCAGGCAGAAAGACGAAGGGTTGCGGCAGGTCGTCGAGAAACTGGCGGAACGAAAGGTCAAGGATGCGGTCAGGGATTTGATCGCGCAAGGCCGGGTGCTGGAGTATGCCGACGATAAGACGAGACTCAGAGCGATGGCCGCCGACTTCTGCGCCGATCGGGAGGGCACTTTGGTCATCTCTCCGGCCAATGAAGAGCGGGTGTTGCTTAATGCGATGATCCGCGGGGAACTTCAGCGCGAGGAGGGGATAGATGCGGAAGATCACCGAACGATGGTGCTGGTCAACCGCGCGGATATGACCGGGACTGAGCGCCGGTTCGCGGGCGCATACGATCCGGGCGACATCATCAGGTACAACCAAAGCAGCGGAGTCTATGGAACCAGGGCAGGGGATTACGGCAAGGTCATTTCCCACAACCGCGAGGAGAATACGATCACCGTCCGCTTGAAAGACGATCGTGAGATCAGCTACGACCCGCGGAGGCTCTCAGGCGTGAGCGTCTACCGTGAAGCCGAGCGAGACTTCGCGATCGGCGACAGGATTCAATTTCGCGCGCCTTACGCCTCTGAGCGAGTCGCTAACGGCGAGTTCGGGACGATCACAGAAATTACCGAGAAGGAATGGAAGGTCCAATTGGGGGACAAGCGAGTGGTGAGCTTCGATCCACGGACTTTCAGGCATCTTGATCACGGGTATGCCGTTACCTCTCATTCCTCGCAATGCGCGACGTTCAGGCGTGTGCTGATCAACGCGGACACGAAGGAAAGCGAGCTGCTGCTCAACCAACGCATGGGATACGTCGGCATCTCACGAGCGCAGCTCGATGCGCGCGTTTATACCGACTCGATCCGGAAGCTCAGCGAGGCGCTGAATCGAAGAGTCGATAAGAAGATGGCGCTCGAAGCGGTCACGCAAAATCGCCTAAATGCAGCCCAGCACGTCGCCAATGGCGGAGCAATAAACGAGAGGCAATTACGCACACCGGTTGCTTTGGCAGGTGAAGAGCAACAAGCCTCACACGCGAATGGGACATTCAAGAAGGCAGTAACGGAATATCAGTTTCCTGAATGGGAAAAGCCGGCCCAACAAAAATTGGTGAGGGTCCGGCGGAAATCACCGTGCCCGATCTGCAACAAGCCGGATTGGTGCTCGGTGAGCGCCGACCGCGCAATCGCGATCTGCATGAGGGTTCCGTCAGAGCACGAGGCGAAGAACGGCGGCTACGTTCATGTCCTTGATGGAACGACGCAGAGCCAGGAGCCAAGGGCTATCACGGTCGAGGTGACACAGCATGAGCGGGCGAGCATCGGTCGCCGGCACAAGGCGAATCGGGAGTTGCTTGAAAGTTTGAAGTTGAACAGTCATGACCGCAAGAGCTTGCTTGCTCGAGGGCTGGATGAAGCGGCGATTGAGCGGAACGGGTACAAGTCAGTTCCATCGCCTCTTTCGGTCTACGACGCGGAGAGCCGGTTCAAAGGGAAAGACCTGACCGGCATTCCCGGGTTCTACAAGGTGCAGGAAACTTGGAAACTTAACATCGGCGAGTGGAAATCGAGAGACGGCCAAGTACATTCTTTTCATCAAGGCTTCCTGATTCCCGTGCGCGATGCGCGAGGACGAATCGAGGGCTTTCAGATCCGTAGATCCGAAGTCAGAAACGGAGATGATCCACGTTACATCTGGCTCTCGAGCAGCAATAAAGAACACGGATGTTCAAGCGGAGCGCCGATTCACTACCGCAATGTCGAGCAAGCGCGGCGCAGCGGACAAGCCGTCATCACCGAGGGGGCGCTGAAAGCGGATCTAACTTCCCATTTATTGGGTAACAGCCATGCGGTGATCGCCGTTGCCGGCGTGTCATCCTTCCAGGAAGATTTCGGCCAGCGATTGAAGGGGCAGATACCGGAACTGCGCCAGGTCGTGATTGCCTTCGATGCGGATGCCGTGCGCAACCCTCCTGTACAAAGGGCGCTTGAGCGGTTGGGTGAATCACTGCGGGCTGCCGGGCTGGACGTGCGTGAGCTGCGATGGGAGGAGCGTCAAGGGAAGGGAATCGATGACTACTTGCTTAACGACCCGGCGCGCCGGGACGAAGTAAAAAAACTTCTCACGGAGAGCCTGGTAAGTACCAAATACGGGTACGACCAGGCGCATGAGCGACATCAACAAGGCGGACTGAAGAGAGAGCAGCAGACCGGATTCGGCGTCAGCCTGTAGGACAGATCTCAATTGAGATAGGGATGATGCGGAATCCCATCCGCATCGATGGCTTCCTCTTCCTCTGTCGAAGCCGCCTCATCCTCGTCCCTATCATCCGCCCAACTCAAGTCTACCAATACAATCGCCTTGAATTCGGTTATTTCAGGATGCTCTTTTTTGATTTCGTCAAAGCACAGCCCACAAAGCGCCTCTTCTTTCCAGAGCATGGCAATATCATGGCCTACCAATGACCTGCCGCAGTGCTCGCAAT
>Ga0081539_10003354_pt1 | contig 19847 bp, 15 predicted proteins | sample TabmetS4T2R2_FD_71023 | JGI IMG/M metagenome (GOLD analysis project Ga0081539, IMG submission 71023) | Tabebuia heterophylla rhizosphere microbial communities from the University of Puerto Rico - S4T2R2 | ecosystem: Host-associated > Plants > Roots > Rhizosphere ...
GGGACATCTTCGGCGACCGATCCGGCTTCGCGGCCGCCCGGCGCGCTTTCGTGACCAAGCAGAAGCCGGCCGCCACGCCGGACCGGCTGCGCCTCGGCGGCCTTTCCGGTGCCTCGGACGGCGCGCGCCGCGCGGTGCTGATCGGCCGTTCCCGCACTGGCGGCGCGCCGCCCGTGGTCCGTCCGGCGGTGCCGATCTCAGCGTGACCGCCCGCGTCGGGTCGCGCCTGGATACCATCGCGGGTGGGACAGCGCTGTCCTTCGCACGCCCGCGAGAGGAGCGCCCCCGTGATCGACCAGAACGGCCATCCCGATCCCGACGCCGCCCTGCGCGCCGACATCCGCCGCATCGGGCGGTTGCTCGGTCAGACCCTGGCGCGCCAGGAGGGGCGACCGCTGCTCGACCTGGTGGAGGAGATCCGCGCTCTGGTCCGGCAGGACGCACCGGCCGCCGCCGACCGGCTGGCCGCCATGGACATCACCACCGGCACCAAGCTGGCACGTGCCTTCTCCACGTACTTCCACCTGGCGAACATCACCGAGCAGGTGCACCGGGCCCGTGACCTGCGCCGACGCCGGGCCCGGGACGGCGGCTGGCTGGATCAGGCCGCGCAGCGGATCGCCGAGAAGGGCGTTCCCGCGGACGAGATCGCCGCGGCCGCGCGCCGGCTGGCGGTCCGGCCGGTATTCACCGCCCATCCGACCGAGGCGGCACGCCGCTCGATCCTGTCCAAGCTGCGCAGGCTCGCTGACACGCTGGACGCCGAGGCGGCCGCCGCGGTGCTGTACGGCGCCTCCGACACCTCCGCGTCGACCCGCCGGCTCGCGGAGCTGATCGATGTGCTCTGGCAGACCGACGAGCTGCGCCTGGACCGGCCCGACCCGACCGACGAGGCGCGTAACGCCGTCTACTACTTCAAGGACCTGTACGCCGACGCCGCCCCGCAGGTCCTCGACGACCTCGCCGAGACTTTGCGCCGGCTCGGTGTGGAGACCGCGCCGGCGGCGCGGCCGTTGACGTTCGGGTCCTGGATCGGCGGCGACCGCGACGGGAACCCGTTCGTCACCCCGGTGGTGACCCGGGACGTGCTGATGATCCAGCACGAGCATGGCATTCTCGCCACCGAGGCCGCGATGGATGCGCTCATCGATGAGCTCTCCGTCTCCAAGCGACTGCGTGGCGTGTCCTTGGACCTGTCCACCAGCCTCGCCGCGGATCTGGAGAAGCTACCCGAGGTGGCACCGCGGTTCCGCCGGACCAACGCCGAGGAGCCGTACCGGCTGAAGGTGCGCTGCATCAAGGCGAAGCTGGACAACACCCGGCAGCGGCTGCGCCAGGGCACCGTCCACGTGCCGGGTCGCGACTATCGCGGCAGCACCGAGCTGATCGCCGACCTCGAGCTGCTGCGCGCTTCCCTGGCCCGCAACTCCGGCCAGCTCACCGCGCTCGGGTCGGTCGCCTCCGCGGTGCGTGCGGTATCGGCGTTCGGCCTGCAGCTGGCCACACTGGACGTCCGCGAGCACGCGGAGAAGCACCACGAGGTGCTGGCCCAGATGTACGCGCAGGTCGGCGAGGTGGACGACTATCCGAGCTTGGACCGGGCCGAGCGCACCAAGCTGTTGGCCGACGAGCTGACCGGGCGTCGGCCGCTGTCCGCGGTGGACACTCCGCTGAGCGAGTCGGCGCAGCAGACCTTCGATGTCTTCGGCACGATCCGGGAGGCGCAGGACCGCTTCGGTCCAGACGTCATCGAGTCGTACATCATCTCTATGACGCTCGGGGTCGACGATGTCCTTGCCGCGGCCGTGCTCGCCCGCGAGGCGGGTCTCATCGACATCCATACCGGCCGAGCGCTGGTCGGCATCGTGCCGCTGCTGGAGACGCCGGCCGAGCTGGACGCCGGCGGGGACCTGCTCGACGAGATGCTGTCGCTGCCGGCGTACCGGGAGATCGTCCGGGCCCGGGGCGATCTGCAGGAGGTCATGCTCGGCTACTCCGACTCCAACAAGGAGGCCGGGATCACCACCAGCCAGTGGTCGATCCATCGGGCCCAGCGGGCGCTGCGGGATGCCGCGGCACGGCACGGCGTACGGCTCCGGCTGTTCCATGGCCGCGGCGGCACGGTCGGCCGCGGCGGCGGTCCGACGCACGAGGCCATCCTGGCCCAGCCGTACGGGACACTGGACGGCGCCATCAAGGTCACCGAGCAGGGCGAGGTGATCAGCGACAAATACACACTGCCGGCGCTCGCGCGGGAGAACCTCGAGCTGACCGTAGCCGCCGTGCTGCAGGCGACGCTGCTGCACACGAAGCCGTCGGTGGACCTCGCGTCGCTGGCGCGCTGGGACGCGGCGATGGACACCGCCAGCGGGGCGGCGTACCGGGCGTACCGGGGGCTGGTCGAGGACCCGGACCTGCCCGCGTACTTCTGGGCGGCCACCCCGACCGAGCTGCTCGGTGCGCTGAACATCGGCTCCCGTCCGGCGAAGCGGCCCAACGCGGACGACGGCCTCGGGGGTCTGCGGGCCATCCCGTGGGTGTTCGGCTGGACTCAGACCCGGCAGATCGTGCCGGGCTGGTTCGGCGTCGGCACCGGGTTGGCCGCGGCGCGTGCGGCCGGGCTCGGGGACGTGCTGCAGGAGATGAAGGAGAACTGGCAGTTCTTCAAGACGTTCCTGTCCAACGTGGAGATGATGCTGACCAAGACCGATCTCGCCATCGCTCGCCGCTATGTCGAGACGTTGGTGCCGGACCGGTTGCGGCCGATCTTCGAGACCATCGAGCAGGAGTACGAGCGCACGGTCCGGGAGGTGCTCGCGGTCACCGGCCACGAACGGCTGCTGGCCGATCAGCCGGAGCTCTCCCGCACGCTCGGCGTCCGGAACACCTATCTGGAGCCTCTCCACCATCTGCAGGTGGCACTGCTCCGCCAGTATCGTGACCTGCCCGAATCGGACCGTCCGACGGCGACGGGGCCCGGCGGCCGGCGCGCCGCGTCGGAGTCCACCGCGCTGGAGCGGGCGCTGCTGACGACGGTGAACGGCATCGCCGCCGGAATGCGCAACACCGGCTAGCAACCATTCCCCGCGATCTTGGAGTTGTGGTTGGCCTTATGCGGCATAGCACCCCATTCGTTCCAACCACAACTCCAAGATCGCGGGGGTTTAGCTCGTCTCGCCCGCCATGCTGAACGACCGCAGGCGATCCACCGCCGCGACCGTTCCACCGATCGCGAAGACGGCACTCATCGTGATCGCGACCGGCAGCGACACCCTGCCGTTCAACAGATCGGTCGGCGCGATCCGGTCCACGATGGTGATCACGTACTGCTCGATCGACAGCACCCGGGTGCCGCTCACGAACCGTCCCAGCAGCCCCTCCCACACCAGGATGTAGACCAGGCCGAGCAGCACCGGGCGGCGGGTCAGCAGGCTGAGCAAAAGGAACAGCGCCGAATACGCGCAGGCCCCGACCGCCGCACCGATCGCGAGCGCCAGCCCCAACCGCACCGAGTCCGCGAGGACGCCCGCGACGAACAGCGGAACCGCGGTGGTGACCGCGGTGACGCCGACCGCCACGCCGAGCTTGGCCAGCACGATGTCGCGCCGTGGCAGCGGCTTGGTGAGGATGTGCACCAGCGTACCGTCGTCCACTTCGGACCCCAATACGCCGGTGCCGACGATCAGCGCGATCACCGGAAGCACCACCGCGAGGCCCAGTCCCACCAGCACCGGCGTTCCCCAGTCGGCGGGATTCACGTCGTACGCCCGGCAGATCAGCGCCAGGGCGATCAGCAATGCCGGCAGCGGAAGCAGGAGCAGCACCCGGCGGCGGCCGAAGAGGCCGCGGGTGGTGATGTACGCGACGGTCGACATGCTCATGCCTCCAGCAGGTAGGAGAAGACGCTCTCCAGGGATTCGTCCGACGGCAGCAGCTTGCGCAGCCGGATACCCTCACCGAGCGCGATCCGGGGCAACGCGCGGGTGAAGCTGCCGTAGTCGGACGCGCGCACGGTCAGCCCGCCGGCCGGTTCCAACTCGACGCCGCGGACCGACCGCTCGCCGATCAGCGCCACCGCGAGCCGCCGGTCGTCGGACGACTGCACGGCGAAGACGTGCGGCCGATTCGTCATCAACCGCCGGATCCGGCGATAGTCACCGGACGCGGCGAGCCGGCCCGCCACCATCACCTGCACCGTGCCGGAGACCTGCTCGACCTCCTCGAGGATGTGCGAGCTGAACAGAATCGTGTGACCCCGGTCGCCGAGCGAGTGCAGCAGGTCCATCATGTGCATCCGCTGTCGCGGATCCATGCCGTTGAACGGCTCGTCCAACAGCAGCACCTCGGGGTCGTGCACGAATGCCGCCGCGACCCGGGTGCGCTGACGCATTCCCTTGGAGTACGTGTCGATCCGGCGGTCCTGCGCCTCGGTCATCTCGACCAGCTCGAGCGCCCGCCTCGCCGCACTCGCCGGGTCGCGGAGCTTGTGCATCTTCGCGCACGCCAGCACGAACTCGTACGCGCTGAGGAATCCGTGCACGGCCTCACGTTCGCTGACCAGGCCGAGTCGCCGGTAGACATCGGGGTTGCGCCAGGTGGGCGCGCCGCCGACCGTGACCGTACCGCGGGACGGATTGAGGAAACCCGCCATCATGTGCAACATCGTGGTCTTGCCCGCACCGTTCGGACCGAGCAGGCCGGTGACGCCGGTGTCGAGTGTCATGGTGATGTCGTTGACCGCCACGACGTTGCCGTACCAGCGGGACACGTTCGCAAGCTCCACAGTGGTCACCGAGCCACCCTCCGTTCGCGACTGCGGGGCTCGCAGGCTTCGCTTGCTCTCTCCTCGCGCTTCACAGTGAGGCCACCTTCCGGTAGCGCGCCAGCAACAGCAGCATGCACGCGAAGACCAGGGTGGCGGCCTCGATGGCGTACACGGGACCGTAGCTGCCGATGTCGATCCCGCTGTTCGGTGTGTGGATGAGCCAGGTTCCGACGCCGCTGATCACGGTCATCGGACTCGCCAGGCCGGCGAGCTGCTGCGCGGTCTGTGACGGCAGGATGGACAGCACGCCGACCACCGGTGTGGTCATCAGGAAGATCGCCACGATGCCCCCGGCCGCGAACGCCCGCTTGCCGGTCAGTGACGCGACGAGCAGCCCGATGCCGGTGAACAACGCGGCCCACAGGAGGCTGTATCCCCATCCCGGCAGCAGGTCGCCGAGCTCGTTCCACACCCCCCGCATGCCGGTCTTGGTGGTGAACGCGGCGCCGAGGAACATCACCAGTTGTGGTACGCCGAGCAGCAGCCACACCGCGGTCAACAGGGCCGCCACCTTGGCGGCGACATAGTCAGCGGCCCGCAGCGGCCGGCTGAAGTACAGCGGGAGTACGCCCGAGCGCAAGTCCCGGGACACCAGCTCGGGCGCGCAGATCGCCACGAAGAAGATGACCAGCCAACTCATCGCGTCGTCGAACTGGATGTAGTTCAGCACCACCACGCCGGTCTGCGACCGGACCGCGGTCACGATGACAGCGACCAGCACGGTGATGCCCGCGACCAGCCACGGGAAGATCTTCGACTTCACCGACCGGCCCAACCCGAACGCGGCGCGGAACCCGTGCACGTACATCGCCCAGAGCACAGCGCCGCGGCGCAGCCGTGGACCGTCGTACCGCTGGTACCCGATGTCATGGATGACGCTGGCCTCAGACATCGGCGGTCTCCCTGGTCGCGAACAGTTCGGCGACGCGGTGCCGCCGTTGGTCCAGCCGGTGCAGCGGCAGATCGAGGTCGGCCACCGCGCGCAGGATGCTGTCGTACGCCGCGTCGTCGGCCACCGGTACGAGCAGCAGCCGGCCGTCCTGGCGTACCGGAAGGCCGAGCGCGCCGAGCGCGGCGGACAACTCCTCGGTGCCCTCGCTGACCTCGACGGCCAGGACGTCGCTGGCGGTGGTCATGGCGGAGATCCGGTCCGCCCGTAGCAGCCGCCCGGCGTCGATCGCGACCAGCGAGTCGCAGATCCGCTCGACCTCTCCGAGCAGGTGCGAGCAGACCAGCACGGAGATCCCGAACTCGGTGCCGATCCGCTGCACCAGCGCGAGCATGGCGTCCCGGCCGGCCGGATCGAGGCCGTTGGTGGGTTCGTCGAGCAGCAGCAGATCCGGATCGTGCACGAGGGACTGGGCCAGTTTGACGCGCTGCTTCATGCCGGTCGAGTAGCCGCCGATCTGCCGGTACCGCTCCTCGTAGAGGCCGACGTGACGCAGCGCCTCGGACGCGCGCTCGCGGGCGGCGGTGCGCGGCAGCCCGCTGACCCGGCCCAGATGGGTGACGAACTCGGCCGCGGAGAGGTCCGGCGGCAGGCTGTCGTGCTCGGGCATGTAGCCGACCCGCGCGCGGACCCGGTCGGTCTGGACGGTCGGGTCCATGTCGAAGACCCGCACCTCTCCGCTCGTCGGGGCCAGCAGCCCCAGCAGGATCTTGATGAAGGTGGACTTGCCGGCGCCGTTAGCGCCGACGAGGCCGATGATGCCGGGCTCGACGGCGACGGTCAGGTCGTCCAGCGCGGTCACCCGCCCGCCGTATCTCTTGGTCAACCCGGAGGTCGCGACGATGCTCACCGGCCCAGCCTAGGTGCCGCTGTCACGATCCGGATCCGGCGAAACCCCGTAAGGCATTTTCCCGCGATCTTGGAGTTGTGGTTGCCCTTATGCCCCATTCGTCCGGCATTGTGCCAACCACAACTCCAAGATCGCGGAGGATCGTGATGGGCTACGGGAGCAGTGGGCGGACCTCGACCCGGAAAACCGGCAAGCGGCCGAGCCAGCGATACGCCGCCAGCGCGTCCGGCGTCGAGTCGACGGAAGAGTCCCGGCCGTCCTGATTGTACGGCGTATCGAAGTGGACCATCGCGCGGATGTTCCGGAAGCGGCCGATCTGCCGGCCCACCTCGCGGTAGAACTCCGCCTTGTGATCCGGGTACTTCCTCGACGACCAGACGCCCCACTCGGCGACCATGAGCGGCTTGTCCGGGTGCTCCTCGACAGCCCAGTTGTAGAAGCCGGGCCACCTCGGGCGGCTCCCCGACCGCCGGTTCAGCAGTTCGGCGAAATCACCGTGCCCGTAACCGGGATCGCTGTACGCGTACGTGTCGAAGCCGATCCAGTCGACCACGTCGTCGCCCGGATACATGTCGTCGAACCAGCTCTTGCTGGTGTGCGGCACGTACGCCATGTGCACCAGCACCGTGACGAGATTGTCCACGCCGTGCGCCCGCAGCCGCCGCACCACGTGCCGGAACATGGCGGCGTAGTCCTCGGCGGTGTACCCGGATCCGGGCTTCGGCCGCACGTTGTCCTCGGCCTCGTGGTATACCGCGAAGAAGAACTGCTCCGGGAAGGTCCGGTTGATGTGAGCGGCGAGCCGGTCCAGGAACGCGTCCGTCCGACGGTCACCGCGGGCGATGGCGGCCCAGGAGGCCCCGGTGGGCTTCCAGTTGAGGAACAGGATCCGTTCGCGCCCGTGCTGCCGGGCGATCGCGATCTCCTGCGTCGTGGGGAACAACTGCTTCGTACCCCGGTGGTACGCGTGGTAGATGTCCTGGTGCCGTTCGGTCTTCTCCTCGAACGCGGTCAGCGCCCGCACGCCGCGCTGGTCGGTGAAGGCCCCGGGCGCCACGCCCCAGAGCACACCGCACGTGGGCACGAGCTTCACGCCGGTACGGCACGGGCCACCGCCGGCCGCCCGGTCGGGCCGTGGGCCGCCGAGTCCGTATCCGGGAGAGGCAGCCCACGCACGCGCCGGGCCGTGCGAATCGGGTGGCGGCAGGGCCGGCCGCCGCGTCGGCACGGCGGGCACGCCGGGCGCGATTCCCGTGGGCGGCGGGGCCGGCGCCGACACGGTCGGGTCTCCGGGCGGCCCGAACGGCAGGCCGAGCTGGTCCACTCCGCCGGTCCACGCCCAAGCGAGCGTGGCCACCACCGAGAGGGTGAAGACCGTGGTGACGGCAATGAGCCGGGACAGCCGGTATCGCCGGCATGGGCCATGTCTCACGATCGCCCAGTATTCGACCTAAAGTCTGTTTTGTCTAATACCTGACCAGGGCCGCCTCGACCCGTCGGCGCCCTGCTGTAAAACTGTGCTGTGCCGCCACCGGCGCCTGGTCCTCCGGACGGCGCGGAGTATTAAGAAGTTCAAGAGGGTCGGCCCAAGGGGAATTTCACAGTGAACGGTTCGGTACTGCCCGAGGACGTGTTACGCGACGCGCCGTCGTACACGCCGCGCCCGCACGAGCTCGCCGATCTCGAGCTGTTGCTGGCCGGCGCGTACGCACCGCTGACCGGTTTCCTCGGCCGGGCCGACCTGACCGCGCTGACACGCCGCGGCACACTGGCTGACGGCACGCGGTGGCCGGTCGCGGTGACGCTGGAGATTCCGCGCGAGATGGCCGAGGGCCTCGACCTGAACGACCCGCTGCGGCGCACCGTCGTCCTCACCGATCCCGAGGGCGCGCCGGTCGCAGCGATGGAGGCCAACGACGCCTGGCCCACCAGCGACGGCCGGTATGCCGTCGGCGGCACGGTGGCCCGCCTGGGCGAGGGCGGCCAGGGCCCGTTCCAGCGGCTCCGGCGTACTCCGGACGAGGTGCGGGCGCTGCTGCCGCCGGGCCGGGTGCTGGGCGTGATCGCCGATCGGCCGCTGCACCGCCCGCAGCTGGCACAGATCGCACACGCCGCTCGTACGCTCGCCGCGCACCTCCTGCTCCTGATCCCGGTCACCGGCCCCGGCCCGGATGGCCTGCCGCCCGAAGCGCTGGTCCGGACCATATTCGCGGCCCGTGACCGGATGCCCCCCGCCACGATCGTGGCGGTGCCGCTGCTGCCGCGCGGCGACGAGATGCGTGACGCGCTGCTGCGCGCGCGGGTGGCCGCGGCGTACGGCGTCACGCACGTGCTGTCCACCGGCGACATGCTGTCCGGCGGGGGCCTGCGCGTTCTGGTCCCGCGGGAGCTCGCCTACGACAACCGGGACGGCCAGTGGCGTTGGCGCGACGACATTCCGGAGCGGTTCCGGCGGCTCGCGATGAGCCCAGCGGAGATCGACGATCTGCTGGACCGCGGGTTCCCGCTGCCGGAGTGGCACACGCCGCCCGCCGTGGCCAAGGAGTTGGTACGGACGCGCCCGCCGCGGCGCCACCGAGGTCTGGTGGTGTTCTTCACCGGCTACTCCGGTTCCGGCAAGTCAACGATCGCCCGAGGGCTGGCGGACACGATGCGTGAGACCGGCGAACGTACCATCACGCTCCTCGACGGCGATGTGGTCCGCCGCGAGCTATCCGCCGGACTCGGCTTCAGCAAGGCCGACCGCGACCGCAACGTCCGCCGCATCGGCTGGGTGGCGGCCGAGGTGGCGCGGCACCGTGGGATGGCGATCGCGTGCCCCATCGCGCCGTACGCCGAGGCCCGCGCCGCCGTCCGGAAGATGGCCGTCGAGGCCGGCGCCGGGTTCGTACTGGTGCACGTTGCGACACCGCTCGAGGTGTGCGAGCAGCGCGATCGCAAAGGCCTGTACGCGCGGGCCCGCGCCGGCCAGCTCAGCGGAATGACCGGCGTCGACGATCCGTACGAGCCGCCCACCGACGCCGAACTGGTCATCGACACCACCGCCATCGGCGTGCCTGAGGCGGTCAAGATGGTGCTCACGTACCTCGTCGAAAACGGGTGGGTGGAACCCAAGCTCAGTTGAACCTGAGAGTTACGAAGCGGCGCACGCGCCGTTTACCCCTGAGGGCGAACGCCCGACAGCCGTAACTCGAAGGGGCCGCCGAACCGATGGAACCGACACGCCCGGCCTCCGACCTCTCGCAATACCTGGGCATGTTCCGCCGGCACTGGTGGGTTGCGCTCCTGGCCACGGGCGCGGGGCTGGCTGCGGGCGCCGCTGTCAGCAATGAACTGCCCAAGGTGTACGAGTCGGCGACCTCGGTGCTGGTGCAGGCGGTCGATCAGGACGTGAACGCCCAGGGCGGCCGGACGAAGGGAGCCATCAACCTCGACACCGAGGCACAGCTGGTCGGTTCCGGCGCGGTCGCGGTGAAGGCGCAACAGCTGCTGCGCTCCCCGGTATCCCCCCTCGAACTGGCCCGCAACGTCTCGGTCGAGGTGCCACCGAACACCACCGTCCTGATGATCCGGTATTCGGCCGGCGATCCAAAGAACGCGCAGGCCGGCTCGCACGCGTTCGCCGAGGCGTACCTCCGCAATCGTCAGGAGACAGCGCAGTCCAGCCTGGATCAGCAGATCAAGACGCTCTCGCTCAAGATCCGGCAGCTCACCGCCAGTCTCACCACCATCAACACCCGGCTCGCCGACGCCAAGCCCGGCAGCTCCGAGCGCAGCAACCTGGAGAGCCTGCGCAGCAACTCGCAGAACCAGCTCAACTCGCTGACCGGCCGGCTCAACGAGCTGACCACGACCACGGTGGGTGGCGGCAGCATCATCAGTGACGCGCGCCTGCCGGACGCACCCACCAGCCCGAACGCGCTGCTCAACATGGCCACCGGGGCGATGGCGGGATTGCTGCTGGGACTGGCGCTGGCGTTCGCGCGGGAACGGCTCGACCGCCGAGTACGGACGGCGGCGGACGTCCGGGATCGGGGCCGCATCAACGTCCTCGCCGCGCTCGACGAGCGGACCACCCCGCACTTCGACGATGTGCTACAGCCGTACGGCCCGGGCGGCCGCGTGTTCAATCGGCTGCGCAACGAGGTGCTGGCGAGTCTCACCAAGGGCGACCAGGTCATCGTGGTGACCGGCGCCAGCCGCGGCTCCGCCGCGACATTGGTCGCCGCGAACCTGGCCGCCGCTCTCGCGCGCACCGGAAGCGACGTCATCCTCATTGGAGCGCACCTGCCGGACAGCGTGATGGACGCAGCGCCGCTGGCCCGCATGCTCGGCGTTGCGGCGATGCCGGGCCTCTCTGACCTGCTGGCCGGCCGGATCGGACTGGCCAAGGCGATGCAACGCACACCGCGAATCCCCTCGCTACGGGTCATCACGACCGGCGGCACCGCAACGGCGGCCGGCCTGATGCAGTCACAGCGGCTGCGGGACACGCTGGAGGCGCTGCGCCGCCAGACCGGATATGTGGTGATCGAGGCGCCGTCCACAAGCAGCAGTGCAGACGCGCAGAGCCTGGCCAGTCTGGCCGACGCGGCGATCCTCGCGGTCGAGCTGCGGCGGTCCCGCCGCCCGGCCCTTATCGACGCGGCGGAGCAGCTGCGCCGGGTCGGCACACCGCTGCTCGGCGCGGTGGTGCTACCCCGGCTCGTCGGTCTGCGCACCCCGCAGGAGGCGCCCCTCCCGGCTGTCGCCCTACCACCGCAGGGCGCTTCGCGGCCGGGCGAAACCGCCGTGCTCGACGCGGAACTCACCCAGCCGATGCGCCTGCCCACCGGCACGGTCTCCCGGCCGGCGTCGGGCGCGAAACCGAGTCCGGTCCGGCCCCGGCAGGTCGAGGATGACGTCACCGCCGTCATCGAGATGACGCCCGAAAGCGGCGAGGAGAAGGGCATCGACACCGCCCCGAGCGACGAGCGGTGACGCTCGCCCTCGCAGGCGGTACGGCACCGGGCCGGACCGCCGGTCCCAGCCACGGGTCAGCTCCCACCAAACCGGTGAGGTTGCCGGCCTGGCCGGTCGCGGCGCTGCTCGCGCTCTATCCACTGTGGTGGGCGCTGGGACTGGGGGTGCTGATCTTCCCGCTACTGGCTGGGCCCATGCTTGTGCTGTTGCTGCGCCGCCGGGCGGCCGGCCGGCCGGTGCGAATCCCGCCCGGCTTCCTGTGGTGGATGCTGTTTCTGGCGGCTGCCATCGTGAGCATCGCGGTGCTCGGCGTCGATCCGCCGGGCACGGTCGCAGAGCATGGCAGCGACCGCCTGTTGCCCGCGCTCTTCAAGCTCGGGATGTACCTGGCGGTGACGGTCCTGCTGGTGTATGCGGGAAACCTGACCGAGGTGGAGTTGCCGCGCCGGCGGCTCATCCGCCTGCTCGGCTGGCTCTTCGTGGTCACCGTGGCGGGTGGCCTGCTCGGCGTCGTCGCCGGCGGATTCCAGTTCACCTCCCCGGTGGAGTGGTTGCTGCCGTCCGGAATTCGGAACAAGGGCTTCGTCCAGTCGCTGGTGCACCCGTACGCCGCGCAGATCATGGACCTGGTTGGCGGCGCCAAGCCACGTCCAGCGGCGCCGTGGGGGTACACCAATACCTGGGGCAACAACTTCTGCCTGCTGGTTTGCTGGCTGGTTGTGGCGGCGTGGCCGGTCGGCCCGGTCAAGCGCTTCCTCGCGGTGCTGTGCCTTGGCGTGTCAATCGTTCCTGCCGTGTTGTCGTTGAACCGTGGACTGTGGATCGGGCTGGCGGTCCTTCTCGGGTACGTGGCCGTACGGCATGCGCTCGCCGGAAGGCTGTGGATTCTCGGTGCGGTCGCGGTGGCCGGGGCGGCGCTCGGAGTGGCGCTGATCGCCAGCCCGCTCGGCGACGTGGTGCATGCCCGGCTCGACAACGGCAAGTCCAACGGCGTGCGATCGTTCCTCATCGACCGCGCGATGGACGGTTTCGCCGACTCGCCGGTGATCGGCTATGGCGGCACCCGCAACACGCTCGGCGGCCGGCAGTCCATCGCGGTGGGTGAAAGCGACGGTTGCGAGCGTTGCGGTAACTTCACGGTGGGCGGAAACGGTCAGTTGTGGCAGCTGCTGTACTCGCACGGCGCTGTCGGAACCGCTGGATACCTGGGCTTCTTCGCGTACGGGCTATGGCGATTCCGCCGGGACCGTAGCGCGGTCGGGATCGCCGGCAGCGCCGCGATCGTCACGTCGTTCGCCGCCATGTTCTGGTACAACGCCCTGGTCACCCCGCTGGCGTTCATGCTCCTGGCCTACGCACTGCTGTGGCGCAACGACACGGAAGGCAGCATGAGCGAGCGGACCGAGCGAAGCGAGGGCCACGAGCGGATGCGAAAGGCAGGCAACGACTCATGAGTCCCGTGCGGACGGCCCCGGCCGATCTGACCGCCGACGATGCGGCGCTGCGCACCCGATACCTCACCGAGGTGTTGGATCTGCTGTACCCGCCACCCTGCGCCATCAACGGCAGCGCCGGCTCGCAGATCACCGAGTACGTCGTCGTGCCGAATGCCCGTCGGCCGCGGCTGCTGGTGCCGTCCGGGCCACGTCGGGTGGCCGCCGCCGCGGTCCGCCGGTACGCTGAACCGCAGTCCCGCGCCGCCCGTCTCAAGCGGGACGCGGTGGTAGCCACGCTGCGCACCGGCGCTTCCGCAATGCTCCTTCGCGACCGGATCCGGGTCACCGGGCCGGCCTCTGAGAGCATCGACGGCTACTTGTGTGCCGCGCTCGGCCGTGACGTCGCTTTAAGCGTCCACATCGGACCAGCGCGAGCCAACCGCAAGCCGGTCCTGCAGCTGATCGGGCCGGACGGGGACACGCTCGGCTTCGCGAAGGTCGGCACCGGACCGCTAACGCAGCGGCTGGTCCGGGCCGAGACCTCCGCGCTCACCGCCCTGGGCACCGCGGGGCTCACCAGACTCACGGTGCCGGGGGTGCTGCATGCCGGGCAATGGCGCGGCCGGCCGATCCTGGTCCAGTCCGCCTTGCCGGTGTGGCTGCCGCGGGCGCCGCTGACCCCGCGCCGTCTGACCGCCGCGATGCTGGACATCGCCGGCTGCTGCGGTTTCACGTCCGGGCCACTAGCCGCCAGCGCGTACTGGGCAGAGCTGCGCGGCCGCATCGCCGCGGTGGCGGACCGGTCCGAGGGCGCGGCGCTCGCATCGGTTGCTTCGCTTGTGACAAGCTCCGCCGGCGAGGCCGTTCTGCGGTACGGCTCCTGGCACGGCGACTGGGCGCCGTGGAACATGGCCAACGTGGCCGACGCGCTGCTGGTGTGGGACTGGGAAAGGTTCGCGCAGGGCGTTCCGATGGGTTTCGACGCAGTGCACCATGAACTGCAGCAGCACATCCAGTCGACTCCGGACGCTGCCGCCGCGGTCGCGGCGACCGTGGCTCGCGCAGGGGACTTGCTTGCCCCGTTCGGCGTTCCGGCCGCAGCACGCGAGCTGACGGCGTTGCTCTATCTCATCGACCTCGCAGCCCGCTATCTGACGGATCGCCAGGCCGAAGCGGGTGCCCGGTTGGGCGTACTCGGCACCTGGCTGTTGCCGGTGCTCATCAGGCGCGTGGAGGAGTTGTTCCCACATGGACGTTCGTAACGCACCGGCGCCGGTGAAGCGGGTGGTGCATCTGGGTTCCCGCTCATACGGGCGGCTCACCGCGGCGGCCCGGATGACGCCGTCGTTCCTGATCTGCGGCGGCCAACGGTGCGGCACCACATCGTTGTACCGCGCGCTGGCCGCCCATCCGGTGGTGCTGAAGGCCGTGCTGCACAAGGGCGTGCACTACTTCGACACGTCGTACCGGCATGGCATGGCCTGGTATCGCGGACACTTCCCGCTGCAACGCACCGCCGACAAGGTGAGCGATCGGTACGGCATGCCGGCCCGCACCTTCGAGTCCAGCCCGTACTACATGTACCATCCCCAGGCCGCCGCCCGGATCGCCCGCGACCTGCCGTACGCGAAAATCATCGTGCTGGTCCGCGACCCGGTCGAACGGGCGTATTCGCAGCACGCGCACGAGGTGGCCCGGGGGTTCGAACAGGAACGGCATTTCGGCAGCGCGCTGGCGCTCGAACCGGCACGGCTGCACCGGCAGGAGGAGCGGCTGGCGCACGATCCGGACTACTACAGTTTCGCCCACCAGCATCACGCCTACCGTGCTCGTGGCGAGTACGCACGCTATCTCGGCGTGATGGCCCAGCACGTAGGCCGGGAACGCATCCACGTGGTGGAGAGCGAACGATTCTTCGCCGATCCGGAGCCGGCCTACGACGAGGTACTGGACTTCCTGGGGCTGCCGGACCTGGGCCGGCCGGCGTTCGAGCGGCACAATGCGCGGCCCCGCGCCGCGGACATGGATCGGGGCATTCGCCGGGAGCTCACCGCGCACTATGCGCCGCACGACGAGGCGTTGGCGGCATGGTTGGGCCGCATGCCGATCTGGCGCCGCGCGTGACCCGCCCCACGTCGGGAGCCGTCCCCCTCGATCATGGCGTTGTCTCCGTCGATCATGGGGTTGTCTCCGTCAATCATGGGATTACGACGGCTGGAACGGACAAAACGCCCGCGACACCTCGCGATCGCGGCGCGCGCGGCGCGGACGGCGCGCGCGTGGTGCGCGGTGGTGGCGCGCGGGGGGCCGCACGCGGCGGCCTCGCCAACATGGCCGGATCCGCGCTGGCCGGCGGCACCGGCGTCGCGGTCACCTGGATCGTGGCTCGGACGTTGGGCCCGGCCCAGGCCGGGGCGTTCTTCGCCGCCACCGCAGCGTTCGTTCTGGCCGGCGGCGTCGGCAAACTCGGTACCCAGACCGGCCTGGTCTACTGGCCGGCCCGGCTGCGGGCCACCGGCCGTGACCACCTGCTCGGCGCCTGTCTGCGGACCGGCCTGCTGCCGGTGACCGCGGTGGCGGTTACGATGGCGGCAGGCATGTGGTTCGGGGCGCCGGAGATCGCGCGGCTGACCGCGTCCGGCACGCCGCACGTAGTCGCCGAGCACACCGCCGGGCTGCGGGTGCTCGCGGTCTTCCTTCCGTTGCAGGCGCTCACCGACGCGCTGCTCACCGCTACCCGGGGCTACCGGGCCATGCTGCCGACCGTGTTGCTCGACCGGCTTCTTCGCAGCACGCTGCAGTTGCTGCTGGTGGGTGCGGTCGGCGTCACGGCACTGTGGATGGCGGCGTCCCTACCGGCGTTCGCGCTGGCGTGGGCGGCGCCGTACCTGCCGGTGGCCGTGTTGGCCGGGTTCGCGCTGCGCCGCCTGTACCGCCACGGACGTCCGCCTTCGGCGCATAGTCGACGCGTCGAGCGCCATCGGCTGCGCCGGGATTTCTGGCGGTTCACGGCGCCGCGCGCGCTGGCCAGCGTCGCGCAACTGGCACTGCAGCGAGTCGACGTGTTACTGCTTGCGGCCCTGGGGGGGCTCGCCGCAGCCGCCGTGTACGCGGTCGCCGGGCGCTTCGTGGTGCTCATTCAGCTCGCGAACCAGGGTATTTCGCAGTCGATCCAACCGCGGCTCGCCGAGGCATTGGCAATCGGCGACCGTGCCACCGCGAATCAGCTCTATCGCGTCGCGACCGGGTGGTTGGTGCTCGTCACCTGGCCAATCAACCTGCTCGTGATGCTGTGCGCCCCGGTCTACCTGGGAGCGTTCGGACCAGGCTATCGAGCCGGTGCGGATGTTGTGATCGTGCTCGCGGCCGCGATGCTCGTAGCGACCGGCTGCGGCATGGTCGACATGGTGCTCGCCATGGCCGGCCGCACGTCGTGGAACCTCGGCAACGTACTCGTCGCACTGGCAGTCACGATCGGGCTCGACGTGGTGCTCATCCCGCGGCACGGCGCGCTGGGCGCGGCGATCGGCCTGGCCTGTGCCGTGGTCGCCAACAACCTGCTGCCGCTCATCCAGGTGGGAGGGTTCGCGGGACTGCACCCATTCGGTGCCGGGACCGTCGCGGCCGCGTTCCTGTCGCTTGGCTGCTTCGGCGTGCTCCCGTGGGTGGTGACCACCGCGACCGGACATGAGCCGGCGAGTCTCCCGGTCGCTCTCGGCCTGGCCGTGCCCGCCTACTGCGCCGGCGCATGGCTGCTGCGTGGCCGCCTCGCTCTCGGAGCGTTCATGCCGCGAAAACGATCCACATAGGAGGAGAAGGTGGCCACGGACTACACCAAGGTGTTCCAGGACGTCGAAGCGGTGGAGAAGTATGAGACCGTCACGTATGCGCCGGACAGTTACGCGTCGCAGATCAACGCACGCCAGACGGCGTACCTGCGCCGGCTTGTGATCCGCGAGTTCGGGGACCGGGCACCGGTACAGCACGACTTCGCGTGTGGGACCGGCCGTTCCATCCGTGCGCTGCACGGGCTCGTACGTGAAGCGCACGGCTACGACACCTCGGCGGAGATGATGGCCAAGGCGGCGGAGGTCGGATCGTACGCCCATTGGCACCAGGTGCCGGCGGACGGCGCCGTGCCGGACCCGGTGGCAGCCGGCCTCCCGGCCATCGTGACCATGTTCCGGCTGTTGCTCAATGTGGACAATGCAATCAGAGATCGGGCGCTGGCGTTCGCCGCCAAGGCTTTGCCGAGTAGTCACGCCGGGGTGCTGGTGGTGGAGAACCACGGCAACGCGAGCTCGGTGCGGCACCTGCGAGCCCGAAGGCACTCCGGAGAACGCTGGTTCACCGAGCTCTCACATGCCGACGTGGAGCGCCTGCTCGCCCGGCACGGCTTCGAAGTGCTGGAGCGGAGCGGCTTCTCCATGCTCACGCCATCGCTACACGGGTCAGCGATGGCGCGCGCCGCGGACGCGGCCGCACACCGGCTGCCAGGGACGTCCCGGATCGCCGTGAACGTGCTCTACACCGCCCGCCGGACCCGGTGATGCGGCGCCCGTTCCCGCTCCTGGCTCTGCTCCTGGTGGTTGCCGGTTGCTCCGTGCACCGGCCCCAACCACAACCGGCCCCATCCCCCGACCTCACCAGCGCTCCGGTCGCCGTCGCGGTGAGCCCCGGGCCGTTCCGGGCCGGACCGGTCGCGGCGCCGGCCAAGGGCGCGTACCTGGGCGCGTGGATCAAGCCCGAGGCACTCACCCACGCGGGCCGGCTCGAGGCGGTCGACGCTCTGGAGAAGAATCTGGGCCGGCGACTCGCGATCGTGACTACCTACCGGCGCTTCGACCAGCTCGTCGGCACAGCCTCGGACCGGGAGTTCCTGGCCCAGGGTGCGGTGTTGATGGTCAGCTGGGCTACCGGCGACAACCGATCCATCATAGACGGTGAACACGACCGGCTGATCCGGCGACAGGCGCGTGCCATCCGAGCGGTGAACCGGCCGGTGTTGTTGCGGATGCGGTGGGAGATGGACCGGCCGAACCTCCGCGCCACGATGTGGTCAGGTGAGGACTACATCGCCGCCTGGAAGCACGTACGCTCGATCTTCCAGGAGGAACGCGTGACGAATGTGTCCTGGGTCTGGTGCCCGACCGCCGAGGGCTTCATTCGTGGCGATGCGCAGGCGTTTTACCCCGGCGATGATCAGGTCGACTGGACCTGCGTCGACGTGTACGCCGGCAAGGTCTTCCAGCCGATCGGGCGGCTCATGGGCCCGTTCCTGCAGTGGGCGGCGGCCCGGCCGAAACCCATCATCGTCGGGGAGTTCGGCGTGGCAAAGGTGTGGGGATCGGCGGGCCGGGCGGCATGGTTGCGGGACGCGGAGCGTACGTTCAAGGCGAACCGGCAGATCAAGGCCGTGGCTTACTTCGAGTCCGATCCGGAGGGCAACGGCCCTACGCAGCAGTTCCAGCTGTCCGGCGACACCGCCGCGTTCCAGGCGTTCGCGAACTTGACCCGAGACCCCTACTTCAACCCATGACGCCCGTCTTCTCCGCGATCTTGGAGTTGTGGTTGCCCTTATGGGTGTTTCATATCATTACGTTCCAACCACAACTCCAAGATCGCGGGGGACTTGCAGCGGCGTAGTTATCCACAGGGCGTGGTTGTCCACAGGGCCGGTGGACGCGATCCTCCGGAAGCGGCAGCCTTCGCGGGCGTGAGCATCGAGGACGTCCACTGCTACGCCAGCCTGCTCGACAACGGCTGGTCGAGGCAGAACCTCCGGACCCGGTTGTATCGCGAGGAAGTCGCCCATCCCACCCGTGGCGTCTACGGTCCGGCAGGCACCATGCCGGACGACGTCCGCTCGCTCCTGATCCGGCTGCCACCCGGATCGGTCCTGGGATTCCACAGTGCTGCGTTGATCTACGGCCTACCGGTGCGGCCGCACAGCAAGCTGCACGTCATCGTGCCGCCGGATGTCGACGTTCCGTTCATCCGCGGCGTGGCGGCTCACGCCTCGGTGCTGCCGGTCGATGATCCCGTGTGGAACGGCGGCATTCCGTGCGTGCCGCCGGTCCGGTGCGCCATCGACCTGGCATGTCGGCTGGGCCGGCCGGACGCGCTTGCCCTCCTCGATGCGACCTTGCGGGCCGGGTTGTGCACGGTGGACCAACTAGCTGCCGAGGTCGTCCGGCACGCCGGCCTTCGTGGTGTGCGGCAGGCTCGGGAATTGGTGGGCTTGGCGGACCCGCGGGCCGAATGCGTTCAGGAGAGCCATCTCCGGCTCGTCCTGCTGGATGGACGCCTACCTCCGCCGGAGCCACAGCTGTGGGTGGCGAGCTTCTACGGGACAGCGGTCTACCGGGTGGACCTCGGGTACGAGCGGCAGCGGGTCGGTGTGGAGTACGACGGTCAATCCCATCTGGACTCCGCACGGATGGAGAAGGACCGGCACCGGCACAACTGGTTGGTCGACAACGGCTGGCGGATGCGCTACTTCACGGCACGGGACCTGTACCACGACCCGGGCGGCATCGTCGCCACGGTCAAAGCTCTCTTGGCCGCCTAGACCCCCGCCGATCTTGGAGTTGTGGTTGGAACGTAACGCTATGAAACGCTCATAAGGGCAACCACAACTCCAAGATCGCGGAGAGATGGGACGGCGCGGAGAGATGGGACGGCGCGGAGAGATAGGGGTCAGCGGCGTGCGCACGTGGCCAGGAGGCGCAGAGCGTACGGGGCGTCGTGGCGCAGGTAGCGGCCGCCCAGGCGGAGCGGCTCCGTGCTGAGCCGGTGCGCCCATTCCAGGCCGGTCCGCTGCAT
>Ga0081539_10003355_pt1 | contig 19845 bp, 20 predicted proteins | sample TabmetS4T2R2_FD_71023 | JGI IMG/M metagenome (GOLD analysis project Ga0081539, IMG submission 71023) | Tabebuia heterophylla rhizosphere microbial communities from the University of Puerto Rico - S4T2R2 | ecosystem: Host-associated > Plants > Roots > Rhizosphere ...
TCGAGGTGCCCGAGATCGCCGACGGCCTCGTCGAGATCCGCGGCGTCGCCCGCGAGCCGGGCTACCGCTCGAAGATCGCGGTCGAGTCGCACGCCCAGGGCGTCGACCCGGTCGGCGCGTGCGTCGGCCCTCGGGGCTCGCGCGTCCGCATGGTCGTGTCGGAGCTCCGCGGCGAGAAGATCGACATCATCCCGTGGAACACGGAGCCCGCGCGCTTCGTCGCGAAGGCGCTCTCGCCCGCGCGCGTGCGCGAGGTCTTCGTCGACGACGAGAGCCGCGAGGCGACCGTCGTCGTGCCGAACGACCAGCTCGCGCTCGCGATCGGCAAGGAGGGTCTGAACGCACGGCTCGCCGCGCGCCTGACCGGCTGGAAGGTCGACATCCAGTCCGACGAGGAGTTCGCCCGCGCCGAGGCCGAGGCCGCGTACGGAGGCGACGGCGCCGGCGAGGACTTCACCGGCCGCTGCGGCGCGATCCTCTCGAACGGCAAGCGCTGCCCGAACGCCGCGCTTCCCGGCTCCCGCTTCTGCGGCGTCCCGGCGCACCAGGCGCTCGAAGGCTCCGAGCCGGCACCCGCCGCCGCGCAGGAGGCGGACGAAGGCGACACGGCCGTCGAGGAGGAGGTCGCCGCGCCGGCTGCACAGGCGGCCGCGGCCCAGGAGGACGAGCCTGGCGCCGCGTGAGCCGATCAGGACCTGCGCCGGCTGCGGTCGCAAGGCGCCGAAGTCCGAGCTCGTGCGCTTCGTCGCCGCGCGAGGCGTGCTGACGCCGGCCGCGGCGGCCGAGGGCCGCGGCGCCTACACGTGCCGCCGCCTCTCGTGCTTCGAGCGCGCAGCAGCGCGACGCGCCTTCAGCCGCACGCTTCGCCGCACCGTCCGGGTCGATCCAGAAGAGCTTCGAGGCCTCTACACTTCCGCCAATGGCTGACCGCCCGAACAGACCATTCCGTCCCCGCCAGGGCGCTAGCGGACCCGGCCGGAGGCGCCGTGTCGTCATCGACACCGGCGCCGGACGCCCGCGCCAGGACGGCCGCCAGCAGCGCGACCGCCAGGACTCGCGGCCGAAGGAGCGTCGCGAGGTAGCGCCGCCCACCGGGCCGGTCACCGTCCAGTCGGGCGTGACCGTCAAGGACCTGTCCGCCGCGCTCGGCAAGACGGTCCCCGAGATCATCAAGGTGATGATGGGCCTCGGGAAGATGGTCACGATCACGCAGTCGCTCAGCGACGACGAGGTCGAGCTGATCGCCACCGAGCTGACACCCGACCGCGAGCTCCATATCAAGCACGCGGCCGACGAGGAGGAGGAGCTCGAGACCTACGAGGACAAGCCCGAGGACCTCCAGGCGAGGCCGCCGGTGGTCACGATCATGGGCCACGTCGACCACGGCAAGACGACGCTCCTCGACGCGATCCGCGAGACCGCTGTCGTCGACACGGAGGCCGGCGGGATCACGCAGCACATCGGCGCGTACCAGGTCGACCACGACGGCCGGCGGATCACGTTCCTCGACACGCCGGGCCACGAGGCGTTCACGGCGATGCGGGCCCGCGGCGCGAAGGTGACGGACATCGCGGTCCTGGTCGTGGCCGCGGACGACGGCGTCATGCCGCAGACGCGCGAGTCGATCTCGCACGCGCGCGCGGCCGGCGTCCCGATCGTCGTCGCGGTGAACAAGATCGACCGGCCCGACGCGAACCCGCAGCGCGTGCGGACCGAGCTCGCCGCCGAGAACCTCCAGCCCGAGGAGTGGGGCGGCGACACGCAGTTCTCCGACGTCTCGGCGCGCGAGAAGCAGAACCTCGACGACCTGCTCGAGCGCGTTCTGCTGGTTGCCGACGCCGAGCTCGAGCTGACCGCGAACCCGAAGGCCGAAGCCTCCGGCCCGATCATCGAGTCGCGGCTCGACGTCGGCCGCGGCCCGGTCGCGACGATGCTCGTCCAGCGCGGCACGCTCCGCGTAGGCGGCGCGCTCGTCGCCGGCGACGCGTGGGGCAAGGTCCGCGCGCTCTACACCTACAAGGGAGAGCGCGTCAAGGAGGCGAAGCCCGGCGACCCGATCGAGATCCTCGGCTTCGACAAGCCGCCGCCCGCCGGCGAGATGGCTCGCGTCGTCGACAACGAGCGGAAGGCACGCGACCTCGCGCAGCAGCGCGGCCAGCGCCTGCGGATCGAGCAGCGCGCCGCGGTCAAGCCCGAAGGCGGCGTCTCGCTCGAGAAGCTCTACTCGCAGCTCCAGGAGGGCGCCGTCCAGGACCTGAACCTCGTCGTCAAGGGCGACGTCGTCGGCTCGGTCGAGGCGGCGGTTTCGGAGCTCGCCAAGATCCAGCACTCCGAGGTGCGTGTGAACGTGATCCACCAGGGAGTCGGCGGGATCACCGAGAACGACATCATGCTCGCCTCGGCGTCGAACGCGATGGTCGTCGGCTTCAACGTCCGGCCGAACGCCGAGGCGCGCGCGCTCGCCGAGCGGGAGGGCGTCGAGATCCGCACGTACCGCGTGATCTACCAGCTCACGGACGACATCCGGCAGGCGCTGATCGGGATGCTCTCGCCGGTCGAGACGGAGGAGGTGCTCGGCGAGGCCGAGGTTCGCCAGCTCTTCCGCGTCTCGCGGCTGGGGACGATCGCGGGCTCGTACGTCACGAACGGCGTCGTCCGGCGCGGCGCGCAGGTTCGCGTCGTCCGCGACGGCACCGTGATCTACGAGACGTCGATCGCGCAGCTCAAGCGCTTCAAGGACGACGTGCGCGAGGTGACCGAGGGCTTCGAGTGCGGGATCCTGCTCGAGGGCTTCAACGACGTGAAGGAAGGCGACGTGCTCGAGGCCTTCGAGACGCGCCAGGTCGAGCGGACCGACCTCGACGACAGCACCGCTGCCCAGGCACCGGCCTCGACCACGCCCGCCGCGAGCTAACCCGGCTTCGTCGCGACGACGACGTCGCGCTTGCGGATCACGCGGTCGACCGCGTGCTCGAGATCGCAGTAGGGCGGATCGTCGAGGACATCGAGATTCGCCGCGGTCACGGCCTCGACGACCACGGCTCGTGGGAGCCGGGTCGCGTTCCAGGCGAGCGCGAGCGTGCCGCCGGCGACGAGGACTCGCTCCCAGGCCGGCAGCGCGTCCTCGAGGAGCCGCCTCGCCTCGCCGGCGTGCTGGATCCCGTACGGCAAGTCGCCGACGATCGCGTGCACGCGGGCGCCGCCGGGCACGTCGCGGAGGAGGTCGTCGGCTCGGTGCGCGTCTCCCTCGACGAGCACGAGAATCCGTGGGTCGTCGCGCCGGCCGATGTCGTACCGGTAGCGGCGGACGCCCTTGCGATCGCGGATCTCGCGGCACGGAATGCGGAGCTCTCGACAGTACTCGCGGACGAAGCTCGCGGTCGTCTCGACGTTGCGGCGCCCGAGCTCGATCCCGAACGCGTCATAGCCGAGCGCGAGCGCGAGGAACAGCGTCGTCCCGCCCCCGGCGAGCGGGTCGAGGACGCGCAAGCGCATCTCCAGCCGGTCGCGGAACCCGCCGGCGAACAGCGCGAGGTTCAGCAGCACGTGCGAGAAGACCTCGCTCGTCTTGCCCTTGTAGCGGCGCGCCTCGGCCATCTCGAGCGGCACGAACGGCGCGAGCGGACGGTCGAGGGGCCGGAGCAGCGGGCCGGCGACGTCGCCTGCGCTTTCGAGCCACTCGAACGCTTCGCTTGTGGCACCAAGCCGCGCCAGCGTGGCGAGTGGTGGCTCCTCGATCGTCGCAAGCAGATACGCGTGGCCGCCGAGCCGTACGTGCTCGAGCTCACTTACGTCCGGCAGGGCCGCACGGAGCTCTGGCTCCGCAAGCCTCGTCGTCATGTCGGCGTATTGCGTGCTGTGCTGCGGCGCGACTTTCAGCGCGATCCTCACCGAATACCTCCATCGGGTGACGCGTGCGCAGCATCGCATCGACGGCCGCTGCTCTTCGTGGCGGTGCCGACGTACGACCATCTTCGGCGCGTTCTTGCCTGGGAGCGGCCCGGCATCGGCCCCTCGAAACCTCTCGATTGCTCTTGCCGCCTCCAGGGCCCGCGCGGTTCGACACAGCGGCGGGGCCGGTCGCGGCCGACCTGTAGGTTCGTCACCTACAGTCGAGCTGCGCCTTGATCGGCTCGATGCGCTCAGGGTCTCGCGGAGCTGTTCGGCACCATCTGGCTCACCGCTGCGCGGATCTGCAAAGAAAAGCCGCCCAATCCCACCAGGAGACGGGCGGCAGCAACCATGCGGAAGTGTAGCCTGGCGGGTCACCTTTCGCAACGCGTGGCAACTCAATTTGAACCTCGCGTGCGAAGACTTCAGTGCGAATGTACAACACGGTGCGTGGGATAATCGTTGCCAGCCTATGGGATCGAGGAATGCAGCTCTCGAATCACGTGTAGTCGTATTCATTGACTATCAGAACGTCTACCGTGGCGCTCGGGACGCCTTCGCGTGGCGAGAGGCTCGCGGTTTCGTCGGCAACATCAGCCCACTGAGACTGGCCCGTCTGCTTGCGGCAGGCGTAGACAGGCGACTGACGCAGGTCCGCGTCTACACCGGCGTCCCGGTCGCCGAGCGCGACCCGAAAGGCCACGCCGTAATGCAGCGCCGGCTGGCGGCGTGGAAGGCGGACGCGCCTGGCTTGGTCGATGTCTACGAGCGGAGTCTCCGCTATCCACCGCGCCAGGGGCGCGAGAAAGGCGTGGACGTTCAGCTCGCAGTCGACGTCGTTCGCCTGGCGATGGAGAACGCATACGACGTGTTCGTGCTCGCCTCCGCCGACAGCGATTTGCTCCCGGTACTCGAGTTCGTCGCCGAGCGTTATCCCGAGAAGGCGATCGAGACGATGGGATGGCGTGGACTCGCAGAAGGTGACGCCGCCGCACCTCTCGACGTGCGAGGGTTCGACGTACGCCGGCACCGGCTTGCACTCGAGGAGTTCGCTGCAGTGGAGGACGTGACGAACTACTTCGAAAGGGCGCCGGTCGCCCGGCCAGACAGCAGGAGTGAGCGCCGCTAAACGGCACGTCTAGTGTCCCTTTCGGACATGGCTCCTGAGGAAGAATCGTTACATATGCGCCGCGAACTGGCCTTGACGCGAACAGGGTTTCCTCCCGGCGAGCTATCAATAGGCCTGTGGGCGCCGGCTATGTAGCAATCCTGACCTTCGAGCTTCATTTTCCCGAGGCGGGGTCGCTGAAGGGGAAGCGGAAGTTCGTCAAGTCCGCGAAGGCGCAGCTGCAGAACCGGTTCGGCGCGGCGGTCGCGGAGGTCGACCACCACGAGCTCTGGCAGCGGTCGCGGCTCACGATCGCGTGCGTCGCGCGCGAGGCCCGCGAGGCGGAGCGGCTGCTCGACGAGGCGGAGCGCTACCTCGTCGGCCAGGAGTGGGAGGTCGGACGCTTCGAGCGGCGGCTCGTCGACCCCGACGAGGCGTAGCTCGACTCAGCGCCAGGAGAGCGTTCGGATGGAGACCAGCGTGGCCCGGTCGGCGACGTCGAGCGCTTCCTGCTGCCGACCGGCCTCGCGGAGCATCCGCGTCCACGACCGATAGACCGCGAGGGCCTCGCGCCACTCGCCGCTCTCCTCGAGCTGCGTCGCCGCCTTGTCGAAGCTGGCCGCGGCGGCGTCGACCTCGCCGCCCCGCATCTGCGCGAGCCCGAGCGCGTGCCACGCGCTCCCCTGGTCGACGACGTGCTCGGCGAGGAAGTCGAGCGCCTCTCGCGCCAGCAGGGTGGCCTGTTCGGTGTCGCCCTGGGAGAGCGCGCGCTGCGCCTCTTGGATCCGGAGGGCGCCGAGGTCGCGCTGGTCGGCGCCGAGCTCGAACAAGCGCGCAGCTCGGTCGATGTGCGGACTCGCCTGGGCGACTTGTCCTTCGAGCACGAGGATCTCCGCGCAGTGCAGGTGCGCCCGCGCGAGCTCGAGCGTGTCCTCGCTCGCCTCGAGCAGGCCGAGGGCGCGGCGCATATGCGTCATCGCGGTCACCGCGTCCCCCTCCATCGAGGCGACCCGCGCCAGCGACCAGTACAGCTGCACTCGGCCGGTCGCGTCCAGCTCGGCTTCGGCCTCGTCGCCGAGCTCGGCCAGCACGTCCCGGGCGCGCTCGAAGTCGCCGCGATCGGCCAGCGCGCACGACAGGTAGGAGCTGAAGCGGACGTGCAGCGCCCGGTCGTCGTCGGGCAGGTCGGCGAGGCACTCCTCGAACAGGCGGACCGCGTCGGTCGGCGCCCCGCTCGCGGCGTAGCACCGCCCCAAGGTCGCATATAAGTACGGCCGGGCGGGCGGCGTCACGGCAGGCGCGGCGGCAGCGTTCTCGAGGTGGCGGATCGCCTCGCGATACTCGCCGCTCCGGGCGAGTGCCAGCCCGAGCCCGATCCGGGCGCGCAATGCCGCCCCGTCGTCGGCCTCCTCGTGCGCCTCCGATAGGAGATCCCGAAACGTCTGCACGAGCGTTCCGTTCTCGCGCCGGAGCCGAAGGGTCAACTCTGCGTTGCCGAGCCGGAGGTCGCGCCCGATCTCCCCGGAGACGGGGTCGCCGGTCTCCAGGTACGCGAGCGGGACGCGGAGCTTGCGCGCGACGACCCGGAGCGCGTTCACCGACGGCTTCCGGGCGCCCGCCTCGATCCGACTCAGATAGGCGTAGCTGATCCCCGGCTCTGCGAGGTCGCGTTGCGACATGCCCCGCTCGAGCCGCAGCCGACGAATGCGCTCGCCGACCGACTCGCGTGCGCCTTCTGTCTCCTGTGTGGGCCGCTCGTCCACGGCGGGCATCGTGAGCGTTCCCCTACCAGCGCGCAAGAGTCCGCTGTTGCCTGGCGTGCGGTCGCGCAAGAACGGCTTTCAAGCCAAACTTGCACGCACGAAAGGAGGACGCGATGTTCCGCTTCGCGTGTGCACGAGTCGCGGTCGCTGCGGCGGTCGCAGCGGCCCTGATCGGCGGCGGCATCCTGGGCCACACCTGGCCGTAGGCGGCTGATCTCGAGCGCGGCGGGGGCGGCGCTGCGGCCTCGTCCCCGCCGGCCCACCTAGAAGACCGCCTGCGCGAGCGCGGCACCGCCGGCCACGACGAGGATCGTCCCGACGGCGCGGAGAAGCTCCCGCTCGTCCAGCCGCCCGGTCAGGCGGGCGCCGAGGAGGGCGCCCGGGATCGACGCCGCGGCTCCGACTGCGAGCAGCGTCCAGTCCACGCCGCCGGGGAGATGGCCGACCACGCCCGCGATCCCGACCGCGACGCCCACGACCAGGTTCGTCCCGATCGCGCGCGACGGCGTCTCGCCGACGTAGCGGAGCAGCGCCGGAAGCCGCAGCGAGCCGAGGATGAGGCCGACGAGCCCGCCGAGGAAGCCGATCAGCAGACCGGCGACGACGGCCGCGCGGACGTCCGGCTCCGCGCGGGCGGCCGGCGGCGAGCCCCGTCGAGGTCGCAGCAGGTCGACCCCGAACGCGAGCAGCGCGCCTCCGATCACGCCGAGGAGTACCCGCGAGGGCAGAGCGCCCGCGACGAGCCCGCCGGCGACCGCGCCCGCGACCGACGGCGGCAGCATCCAAGCGACGAGCCGCCAGTCGACTCGCCCGGCGCGGACGTGCGCGACCCCTGCGGTCGTGGCCGCGACCGCCGACACGCCGATGTTCGCCCCGGCTCCGGCGGCTGGTGACGACGAGACTAAGAGGAGCGCCGGGAGGCGGATGTTCCCGAGCACGAGCCCGACGAGGCCGCCCGCGAGCGCGGTCACGAAGCACCAGGCCCCGACGAGGGCGACGGCGAGCGCGTGCACCGGCCGCTTGAATATCAGGCGTGAGCGGACGGATGCGACGCGTGAACGAGAGCCTGAAGGAGGTCCTCTCCGAGGGAATCGGCGAGCTGAAGGACCCCCGGATCGGCTTCGTCACCGTGACCGGGGTCGAGGCCTCGCCCGACCTCCGGCACGCGCGCGTCTTCGTCAGCGTCCTCGGCGCGGAGCGGAAGCGCGAGGCGAGCCTTGCAGGCCTTTCCGCGGCGCACGGCGTCCTGCAGGCGCGCATCGCGCGGGAGCTCAGGATGAAGCGGACCCCTCAGCTGGCCTTCGAGTACGATCCGTCGGTCGAGCGTGGGGTCCGCATGACACAACTCATCGATGAGCTCGCAGGGGACGAATGACGTTGCTGCGGTCGTCGAGGCGCTGCGCTCTCACGACCGGTTCCTGCTGACCACGCACGAGAACCCGGACGGCGACGCGCTCGGCTCGCTGCTCGCGGCGAAGCTCGCGCTCGACCAGCTCGGCAAGGACGACGTGATGGTGCTCTACGGCGACTCGCCGCTTCCGGGCGAGTACGCGTTCATGGAGCTCGGCGACCTGCTGCGGCGATGGCCGGACGACGCGGCCGAGCGCGTCCTCGTCGCTCTCGACTGCGCGAACGAGAGCCGGATCGCCGACCCGGAGATCCTCGGCCGCGTGCCGCTCGTCCTCGACGTCGACCACCACCACGACAACACCCGCTTCGGGCAGATCAACCTGATCGACGCGAGCGCGTCCTCGACCGGCGAGGTGCTGCGCGACGTCTTCCGCGAGCTCGACGTGCGCCTGACGCCGGAGATCGCGGAGGCGCTCTACATCGCGCTCGTCACCGATACCGGCCGCTTCCAATACACAAACACGACGCCGAAGGCGCTTCGGCTCGCGGCCGAGCTGGTCGAGGCGGGCGCAGACGTCCATCGCGTCTTCCAGGGCGTCTACGAGAGCGTGCAGTTCGCGAAGCTGAAGCTGCTCGCGCGCGCGCTCGAGCGCGCGCGGGTGTACGAGGGCGGCGCGATCGTCGTCTCGTACCTGCTGCGCACGGACTTCGCCGAGGTCGGCGCCGCGGAGCCGTACTCGGAGGGGATCATCGACTTCCTGCGCGCGGTCGAGGGCGCCGAGATGGCCGTGCTGATCCGCGAGCCGCCGCGGAAGCGACCCGACGGGCCGCTGCGGCGCGTGAGCCTGCGCGCGAGCGTCGACGAGCTCGACGTGTCGGCGATCGCGCGCAAGTCCGGCGGCGGCGGCCACCGACAGGCGGCCGGGTTCTCGAGCGACGCCTCGATCGACGAGATCACCGAGTTCGTGCGGCGGGAGTTCGTCGCCGGTCGCGCGCAGCCGGTCGCGTAGGCGTGGTTCCGCGCGGGCTCAGCCCGGGGGGGCTCGTGCTCGTGGACAAGCCCGCCGGTCCCTCGTCCTTCGCGATCGTCCGCGAGTTGCGAGATCGAACCGGCGCGCGAGCCGGCCACGCGGGGACCCTCGACCCGTTCGCGACGGGCCTGCTGCTGGTGCTGCTCGGGCGCGCGACGAAGCTCGCCAACCGCTTCGTCGGCTTGGACAAGCGCTACCTGACCGACGTCGACCTCTCCGCCGTCAGCTCGACCGGCGACCCCGAGGGGGAGCTCGAGCCGCGCGAGCCGCCGGCGCGCGAAGAGCTGGAGAAGGCGCTCGACCGGCTGCGCGGCGAGATCGAGCTCCCGGTGCCGGCCTACTCGGCGGTCAAGGTCGGCGGCCAGCGCGCGTACCGGCTCGCGAGGCGTGGGGCGGAGGTCGAGATGCCGGTGCGCCGCTCGGTCGTCCACGAGCTCCAGCTGCTCGACTACGACGGCCGGATCGCTCGCCTCGACCTGCGCGTCGGCTCCGGGACGTACGTGCGCGCGATCGCGGAGGCGCTCGGCGGGCACTGCCGGACCCTGCGGCGGACGGAGGTCGGGCCGTTCACGGTCGACGAGGCCGATCCGAACGCAATCCTTCCGCCCGAGCAGGCGCTCGTGCGGCTCGCGTCGTCGTCGTGAAGGTCGCGCGCTGCCCCACAGAGCTCGGCGACGACGCCCGGCGCGCGGTCGCGATCGGCACCTTCGACGGCGTCCACCTCGGCCACCGGCGGGTGCTCGACGCGGCGCGGGAGGCCGGCGGCAAGCCGACGGCGGTGACGTTCTGGCCGCACCCGCGACTCGCCTTCGGCCATCAGGTCGAGCTCCTGACGACGCTCGAGCGGCGCCTCGAGCTACTCGAGGAGGCCGGGATCGAAGATGCGCTCGTCGTCGAGTTCGACCTCGGGCTTGCGCGGCTCGAGCCAGAGGAGTTCGCGGAGCGCTACCTGCGGCCGATCGGCGCAGAGACGGTCGTCGCCGGCGCCGACTTCCGCTTCGGCCGCGAGCGCCGCGGCGATCTGGAGCTCCTCTCGCGGCTCGGCTTCGACGCACGGCCCGTACCGCTTCTCGAGGGCGTCTCGTCGTCGCAGATCCGGCACCTGGCCCGAGCGGGCGACGTGGCGGGCGCGGCCCGGATGCTCGGGCGGCCGTTCGAGGTGGACGGCACCGTCGTCTCCGGCGACCGGCGGGGCGGCACGCTCGGCTTCCCGACCGCCAACCTTGCCGTCGACCCCGCCCTGCTCGTCCCGTGCTACGGCATCTACGCGGGCAGCGCGGACGGCCACCGCGCCGCCGTCTCGATCGGGGTCAACCCGCACTACGGCGGCGAGGAGCGGAAGATCGAGGCGTTCCTGCTCGACTTCGACAGCGACCTGTACGGACGGCGGCTCGTCGTCGAGCTGTGGGAGCGGCTGCGCGAAGAGCGCGCGTTCGAGAGCGAGGCGGACCTGATCGAGCAGATCGCGCGGGACGTCGAGGCGACGCGCGCCGCGCGAAGGCCGAGGTAGTTCGCCGCAAGTTTCCGCACGTTCCGGAGTCATCTTTCGCGTGGAAGGCAAGGGCGAACGGCACGGTCGGTCACTCTCGGTGATCGAAAGTGTTCGGTGCCTCGAGTGTGGCTCGGTCTACGCGAAGCCGGCGGGCGGAGGGACGGCGCGGGACAACCCGGGCTGCCCCGACTGCGGCTACGTCGGCTGGCTTTCCGTCTCGGGTCCCGTCAATCGACCGTCCGCAGCGCACCGTCTCTTCGCGGGTCGCCTGCGCCGCCGGAACGCCCGAGCACGCTGACGCCGCCGAAATAGTGGTGGTTCGCAGGCCAGCTCCGGGTCTCGTATCCGGATCCCTCCAGGGCGGCCGCGACCTCCGGCTCGAAGCCGGGCTCGAGGTGGACGAGCGACCCGACTGGGTGCAGGCGCGGCCGCGACACGGCCTCCTGCGGCGCGAGGCCCTCGTCGAGCACGCCCGCGACCGACTGGAGCAGCGCGCCCCGTAGCCTCGTCCCGCCTGCCGCGCCGGCTGCGAGCTCCAGACCTGCGTCGTCGAGGGCGAGGAGCGGCGCCATCATGCTCTCCATCCGCTCGCCGGGCACGAGCGGCCCGCGGACGAGGTCGACCTCGCCGAGCATGCTGTTCAGATGCAGGTCGAGCCCCGGGAGGAAGTCGCCCGAGCCGAGGCCGAGGCTGGAGGTGAGGACGCACGCGTTGCCGTCCTCGTCGACGGCGACGAGGTTCGTGGTGTGGCCCTCGCCGGGGTCGCTCTGGAGCGCGGGGACGAGCGCGAGCGCACGGTCGCCCGGCGACAGGCTCCGGAGCCGCGGCAGCCGCGCGAGCGTATAAGGCACGCCCGAGATCCCGCCGCGGGTGAGGACGCGGCGCCCGAGGTAGCCGACCTCGACAGGCTCGCTCCAGGTCGCCTCGTACGATGCGAGGTCGTCGCGCGTGAGCAGCCCGCCGCGCTCCTCCGAGAGCGCGAGCAGCGCGGCGCCGATCGTCCCGTCGTAGGCGCTTCTCGCTCCCTCGGCCGCGACGAGCTCGAGCGCGCGCACGAGGCCTCGCTGCTCGAGTCGCTCGCCGGGCTGAAGGAGCGCGCCGCCCGGCGAGTACATCCGCGCCCCCTCGTGCATCGTCATCACCGGCGCGAGCATCGCGAGGCACGCGGCGTGCATGGGTGGGAACTCCGTGCCGCTTCGCGCCAGCGCGAGCGCCGGTTCGACGAGCCGCTCCCACGGCAGGCGGCCGTGCGCGCGCCAGAGCTCGTCGAGTCCCGCCGGGAGCCCGGGGACGCCGCAGGATGCAGGACCGACGGCGTAGTGCACGAGCTCCGTCCCGAACGGGACCTCGAGGTGGACGAGCTCGGCCTCGCGCGGCTCGGCGCCGAGGCCCGGGACGGCGACGAAGCAGTCGAGGTTCCGGATCTCGCCGCTCGCCGCGTCGAGGTAGATCGCGTGGCCGCCGCCGAGGAGCCCGGTCATGACCGTCTCGGCCACGCACGACGCGAGCGCCGCCGCGACCGCTGCGTCGGCCGCGCTCCCGCCCGCGCGGAGGATCTCTGCGCCCGCGTCGGCCGTCTGCGGGTGCCCGGCCGCGACTCCCGCCGGCGGCAGCTCAGCCCGCGCGGCGCGCAACCATCCCGCCGACGCGAACGAGCCCCGGCTCGAGGAGCTCGACGAGCAGCCCCTCCTCGTCGCCGTCGGCGACCCGAAAGACGCCGTCACCCGCGGGCACCGCCAGTGCAGAGACGGTCTCGCTCGCGTCCGAGATCTCGACCGCGAGCCCGCCGTCGGCCGGCTCGAGACGGACGCCGAACGCGTGCGTGTCGTACGTGCCGGCGAGCGCTTTCACAGCCGCCGGATCGACGGGGGTCCGCCCCGGCTCGGCTCGAGGGAGGCCGCACCCCGCCTCGAAAGCGACATCGCGCAGCCGGTCGATCGCCTTCCGGCCGGCGTCCGAGCTCGAGAGCCCAGCGAAGGCGAACCGCGAGTCCGGCACGAACGTTAGGAGCGCCTTGAAGCCCGGTACCGACCCGCCGTGCTCGAGGATCCGCCGGCCGCCGAGCTCGCGGATCCCGAGCCCGAGGCCGTACCAGCCTTCGGGCGCCGCGACCTGCGGCGTCGCCATCGCGGCGAGCGACTCGCGCGTGAGCGGGCCTGGGCCGCCGAGCAGGTGCTCGGCGAACCGGAGGAGGTCCGGCACGTTCGAGTACAAGCCGCCGCCTGCACGGCGTGCCCGCGGGTACTCGAGCGGCGCGTCGCCCTCGAACGACGTGTGCCGCAGGTCGAGCGGGTCGAGGATCCGCTCCTGCAGCGCCGCCTCGAAGGTCGTCCCGCCGACCCGCTGGACGACGGCCGCGGCGAGGTAGAAACCCGCGCTCGCGTACGAGAACCAGCGCCCGGGCTCGACCGGCGCCGCGACGGGCGCATCGCGGGCCAGGTGCTCCAGCGCGTCGTCGCCGTCGCCGAAGTCCGCGAGCGGCGTCGACCACTCGTGCTCGAGCCCGGCCTGGTGGCTCAGAAGCTCGCGCAAGGTCACGGGCCGGGAAGGCAACGAGAGCTCGGGCAGGTAGTCCGTCACCGGTGCGTCGAGATCGACGAGGCCGTCCCGCGCGAGCGTGAGGACGAGCGCCGCGACGAACGGCTTCGTCACCGACGCGATCCGGAAGATCCCGTCGCAGTCCTGGCCGATCGCCTGCTCCCGGTCGATCGAGACGCCGAACGCGACGGGCACCGAGATCGGCTCGGCCTCGAGCGCGCGGACGATTTCCCCGGCCGCCGGTCGCATCGTTGCTACCCTACTGGCGTCCGCAGCCTCGGCCGTTCGCGTCCTTCCTTCGCGGCGCGCTGGGACTGCGGAGTCGTCTACATGGAGGTGGCAACTTGACCCTCACCAAGGAAGCGAAGCAGGAGATCATCCAGAAGCATGGTCGCGATGGAGCCGACACGGGCTCGACGCAGGTCCAGGTCGCGCTCCTCACGACGCGCATCAACCAGCTCACCGAGCACCTTCGCGCGCACCCGAAGGACCACTACTCGCGCCGTGGGCTGCTGAAGCTCGTCGGACGCCGCCGCCGCTTTCTGAACTATCTCCAACGAAACGATTTGGAGGGCTACAGGGCCCTGATCAAGGAGCTGGGGCTGAGGCGCTAGCTTCGTCAACGAGAGAGTGGAGATTCGAGCGAGCGCCGCCGCCGACGTTCGCTCGAGTCCCCACTCTCGCCAAGCAGAGTGGAGGAATAGGAGACATGGCGATTGCCACCGAACGCCGGGCCACGGTCAGTGTCACCGTGGGCGGGCAGGAGATCACCTTCGAGAGCGGCAAGCTCGCGAAGCAAGCCGACGGGGCCGTGGTGGTCCGGTCGGGCGACACGATGGTGCTCGCGACGGCGCAGGGCCGGACGGAGGCGCGCGAGGGCGCGGACTTCTTCCCGCTCACGGTCGACGTCGAGGAGCGGATGTACGCAGCCGGGAAGATCCCGGGCGGCTTCTTCAAGCGCGAGGGGCGGCCGACCGAGCGGGCGATCCTGACCGCACGCATGATCGACCGGCCGATCCGGCCGCTGTGGCCGAAGGGCTTCCGAAACGAGGTGCAGGTGATCTGCACGGTCCTCTCGGCCGACCTGATCACCGCGCACGACATCCTGTGCATCAACGGCGCGTCGGCGGCGCTGATGATCTCGCCGCTGCCGTTCCTCGGGCCGGTCGGCGCCGTCCGCGTCGGGCGCGTCGACGGCGAGCTCGTCGTCAACCCGACGCTGCCGGAGAGCGAGGAGTCGTCCAACCTCGACCTGATCGTCGTCGGAACGAAGGAGGGCCTGACGATGGTCGAGGCCGGCGCCGAGGAGATCCCCGAGGACGTGCTGCTCGAGGCGCTCGACCTCGCTCACGCCGAAATCAGGAAGCTGTGCGAGGCGCAGGAGGACCTCCAGCGCCAGATCGGCAAGGCGAAGTGGCTCGACCCGCAGGTGACGCAGGAGCTCGAAGCGCGGCATGGCGAGGAGATCCGCAGCCGGATCGCGGCCGACGGCCTGCGCGAGGTCGCCTCGATCGTCGAGGAGGCGATCCCGGCGCTCAGCATGGACTCGACCGAGGAGGACGTCGTCCGCACGATGCAGATGCGGCAGAGCCTCGCGATGATCCTCGAGGAGGCGCGGCTCGAGACGGTCAAGGGCCCGGTGCGCGAGCAGTTCGAGGCCGACCTGCGCGCGCTGACCGACGCCGAGCAGGACTCGAAGGAGCTCAAGTCAGCCAAGCGGCACCTGCTCTTCGACCGGATCGTCGAGACCGTCGACCTGCCGTTCCCGGTCGGGCCGGCGACGGTCGAGGGCGAGCCGCCGACGGTGAAGGACGCGCTCACGAAGAGCTACGTCAAGAAGGCCGCGGAGTCGATCTACAAGGAGCTCGTCCGCCGGAAGATCGCCGTCGAGAAGCACCGGCCCGACGGTCGCGGCCCCGAGGAGATCCGGCCGATCGAGTGCGAGGTGGGCGTGAGCCCGCGGACGCACGGCTCGGCGCTCTTCACCCGTGGGCAGACGCAGATCATGTCGCTGCTCACGCTCGGCACCGCGAAGGAGGGCCAGCGGATCGACGACCTCTCGCTCGAGCAGGAGCGTCGCTACATGCACCACTACAACTTCCCGCCCTACTCGGTCGGGGAGACGGGCTTCATGCGCGGGCCGAAGCGCCGCGACATCGGCCACGGCGCGCTCGCGCAGCGCGCTCTCGAGGCGGTCATCCCGCCGGCCGACGAGTTCCCGTACACGATTCGGATCGTCTCCGAGACGCTCGAGTCGAACGGGTCGTCGTCGATGGGCTCGGTCTGCGGCTCCACGCTCGCGCTGATGGACGCAGGCGTGCCGATCAAGCGGCCTGTCAGCGGCATCGCGATGGGCCTCGTCAAGGAGGGCGACGACTACGTCATCCTGACCGACATCCAGGGCGCCGAGGACCACCTCGGAGACATGGACTTCAAGGTCGCCGGCTCGCGCGAGGGCATCACGGCCCTCCAGATGGACATCAAGATCACCGGCGTCACCCAGGAGATCATGCGCGGCGCGCTCGAGCAGGCGAAGCGGGCGCGCGAGTTCATCCTCGACAGGATGCTCCAGGCGATCCCGGAGCCGCGGGCCGAGCTCTCGCAGACCGCGCCGCGGATCTCGACGATCAAGATCGACCCGGAGAAGATCGGGATGGTGATCGGCAAGGGCGGCGAGACGATCCGCGCGCTCGAGGCCGAGAACGAGGTCCAGATCGACATCGAGGAGGACGGCACGATCCTCATCTACGCGACCGAAGGCCTGAAGGCGGAGGCGGCGATCGCCGCGATCGAGGCGCTGACGAAGGAACCCGAGGTGGGGGACACCTACACCGGCAAGGTCGTCAAGACGACGCAGTTCGGCGCCTTCGTCGAGCTCAAGAAGGGCACCGACGGGCTGCTCCACGTCTCGAACGTCGGCCCGGGCCGGGTCGGCCACATCGAGGACGTGATCCAGCGCGGCGACATCCTCGACGTGCTCGTCCAGGAAGTCGACAAGGCCCGCGGACGGATCGGCCTCAAGCTGATCCAGAAGCACGAGAACGGCGCCACGGTCAGCCCCGAGGAGCTGATCGAGCGGGCGAAGAACGCACCTCCGCGCGAGCGCGACGAGGAGCGGGACCGGCCGCGCGGCGACCGCGGCGGTCGTGGCGGCCGCGGCGGACGCGACCGCGGGCCTCGCCGCGATCGCGAGCGGGACCGCGACTAGGTAGACGGGCGAGGGGCGGGAGTGATCCTGCCCCTCGATTGGCCTCTTCGGAGCGTTCGGCGCCGTCGTGCTGCGAATCCTCTGGGGACGAGGCTCAAGTTGCGACTGCTTGGCCTGCGCTCGGGCGAGTGCGGGCTACGGCTTCGCTGCTTACGGACCTCCATAGGCGTCGCCTTCGGCGCTCGGAAGGAGGATGCTCTCGATCGCGGCGATCTTCGCGTCTTCCATGTCCTCCGCGAGTCCGCCAACCGGTTCGGCCCGAAGCGCGGTCCCCATCTTCGAAATCGTGAGCCACATGACCCGACCGTCCGGCTCACGGCTGAAGCCAACGTAGTAACCGACATCAACGCCTGAGTTGAAGCGAAGCGCTTTTAGCGCTTCGCTACTCGTCACGCGGCGCTCTTCTGTGCCCAGGGCTGCTGCATGACCCAACGCAGGACACCAGCAACGCCCTCGTCGGTCGGAAAATCCGCTTCCTCCGAGCTGATCCTCGCCGGCGGCCAGAGGAGCTCCGCCGTCGCGCTCGGTATCCAGCGGACGAGCCACGGGGAGTCGCCGATTCCGCGGCGGATCATGACCGTGCCGTTGTCGAGGAAGAAATAGCTGTCAGTCCGTCTCGCCAGGAACGCAGGATCCGCTCTGTAGCCGTTCAGGACGGGGTCCCGCTGGTATGCGTCCCAGATCGCTCTGACGGCTTCGAGCGCCGTAGCGCCGCTCGCCTGCGCCGAGGTCGACGAGCCGGGAAGATCGTGCCGGTGGAGCGCCGTGATCCAGCCGCTCTCGCGGTATGCGAAGAGGAGGTCGTACCCAGCATCGAAGAGGCGGTCGGAGATCCTCTGGATCTCGTCGTGCTCGGCCGAGCCGAGCGGCGGGAGGGTCGGCTTCGTCATCTAGCGAAGTGAAGCGGACCGAAAACCAGGCCGCTAGTGGCCGCTTCTGACAAGCAGTCAGTAGCGATCGATCTCCCGCAAGCGCTCGTCGCTGATCCCGAAGTGGTGCGCGATCTCGTGCAGGACGACGCGGCGTACCTGGGCGCGTAGCTCCTCGCGGTCGCGGCCGTAGAGGCGCTCGAGCGGGCCTTGGTAGATCGTGATCTTGTCGGGCAGCGCGCCGCCGTACGCGCTCGTGCGCCGCGTCAGCGGGACGCCTTGGTAGAGACCGAGGAGCGGCATCCCGGGCGGCGGCTCGTCCTCGACCACGATCGCGACGTTCGACATCGCCCGCGCCAGCTCCGGCGGCAGCGACTCGACCGCCTCCTCGGCCCACCGCTCGAGCTCCGCTTGCGACGACTGTTCCAAGGTTGCGGCTCCGGGTGTCATCCTGGCATCGTTCTCCCGCGCCCCGCTGCGGCGGGCGCATAGGGTCATCACACGAAGAGATGGGAGAACACGTGCGGAAAGCTCTGCTGGTCCTTGCCGCGCTGGTCGCGCTCGCCGTCCCGGCGGTCGCCGTGGCCGACTCGTGCGCCAACTTCAGCCGGTCGGCGCCCGACTGCAACCTCAGCTGCACCTCGCCCGTCGTCAAGGGCAACTGGGTTTGGCTTCCGAGCGTCGACCAGTCCGCGCCGCCGGCGTGGGGCTTCGCGCCTCCCGGCGGGCCGGACTCGGTTGGGTTCGGCTTCCCGGGCGCGAACGGCAACTACACGAACGGCAAGACGGAGTCGCTGCTCGGCGTCAGCGCACTCTGCCGGACCGACAAGGTCGCGATCTTCAAGCGCCAGGACGGCGTCTTCCTGCTCGCGTTCGCCGGCGGGACGCCGGACTTCTCGCTGCTGCGCGGCGTCTGGAGCGGCTGCGAGTAGCGGCTGATCGACTCGACGGCACGAGGGGCGCGACACGCGCCCCCGTGCCGTCGATACTAGGGACGTGCAGAACTACGTCCTGACCGAGCTGGACACGGGCGAGCGGGTCATCTCCGAACGGCTCGACCACGTGCGCTCGATCGCGATCGGGTTCTGGATCGGCGCCGGCTCGCGGGACGAGCGCGCCGACCGCGCCGGCGTCTCTCACTTCATCGAGCACCTGCTCTTCAAGGGCTCGGCGTCGTACACCGCGCAGGAGATCGCGGAGATCTTCGACGCGCTCGGCGGGGAGCTGAACGCCGCCACGTCGCGCGAGCACACGGTCGTCTACACGCGCGTCCCGGACTCGCACCTGGAGACGGCGATCGAGGTGGTCGCAGACATGGTCTTCTCGCCCGCGTTCGCCGATCTCGACGCCGAGCGCGAGGTCGTGCTCGAGGAGATCGCGATGTACGAGGACACGCCGCAGGAGCTCGTCCACGACCTGTTCTCGGAGGCCGTCTTCGCCGGACACCCGCTCGGGCGGCCGGTGATCGGGACCGCCGACGTGATCTCGACGGTCGGCCGCCGCGCGATCTCCGCGTACCACCGATCGATGTACCGGGCCGGGAACATCGTCGTCGCGACGGCCGGCAACCTCGAGCACGACCGGGTCGTCGCGCTCCTCGACGCCGCGCGCCGTAACCACCCCGACGCGCCGACGCGCGGAGCGCACCTCCGGCGGCCGCTCGTCGAGGTGCCGTCCCCGGGGCTGAGGTTCCACCGCAAGGACACGGAGCAGTACAACGTCTGCGTCGGCGCGCCGGGGATCTCGCGCTCCGACCGGCGCCGCTTCGCCGCGTCGCTCCTCGACTCGCTGCTCGGCGGCTCCGCGTCGTCGCGCCTCTTCCAGGAGATCCGCGAGAAGCGAGGGATGGCGTACGCGGTCTACACGTTCGCCTCGCAGTACACCGACACCGGCCTCGTCGGGGTCTACGTCGGCACGCGGGAGGAGAACCTCGCCGCCTGCCTCGAGATCGCGGCCGAGCAGATCGCCGACGTCGCGGCCGGAAACGTCCGGCCCGACGAGCTCGAGCGCGCGAAGGAGAACCTGAAGGGCCGGATCATGCTCTCGATGGAGTCGACCTCGAACCGGATGAGCCGGCTCGGGAAGTCGCTGATCTCCGACACGGAGCTGCTGACCTTCGAGCGGATCATGGCGGAGATCGACGCGGTCGAGGCGGACGAGGTCGCCGAGCTCGCGGCGGTGCTGCTCGCGCCGGAGCGCCTCTCGGCGGCGGGCGTGGGGCAGAGCGAGGAGCGGTTCCACGAGGCGGTGGAGCGCATCAATCCGGCGCTCCTCGCCCGCGCCGCGTGAACGTCCTGCTCAACGGCCGCGGCGGAAAGGTCGGCAGCGCGCTCGCGCCGCGGCTCGAGGCTGCAGGGCACCGGCTCGTCGACGACCCCGCGAGCGCCGACGCGATGGTCGACTTCACGAGCCCGGAGGCGGTCGAGGGGAACGTACGCGCGGCGCTGGAGGCCGGCGTCCCGTGCGTGGTCGGCACGACCGGGTGGGACCCGGAGCCGTTCGACGCCGCCGCCCGCGATCGCGGCGTCCAGCTCTTCGTCGCGCCGAACTTCGCGATCGGGGCGGTGCTGATGATGCGCTTCGCCGCGGCGGCGG
>Ga0081539_10003356_pt1 | contig 19836 bp, 18 predicted proteins | sample TabmetS4T2R2_FD_71023 | JGI IMG/M metagenome (GOLD analysis project Ga0081539, IMG submission 71023) | Tabebuia heterophylla rhizosphere microbial communities from the University of Puerto Rico - S4T2R2 | ecosystem: Host-associated > Plants > Roots > Rhizosphere ...
ACGCAGTGTGGGTGGCAGATGCGGTCGGGGACGCGTTGCTCGAGCTCGATCCCGCGTCGGGCACCGTGCGGCGCCGGCTGCCGCTGGAGGTCGAGCCGACCTCGCTCGTCGTCGGTGAGCGCGAGATCTGGGTCGCCGACTACGGCGGCGCGGTGATCGCCGAGGTGGATCGCCGGACCGGCCGCACGTTGGCGATCGTGCATGTGGGCAACGGGCCGGCGGCCCTAGCCGTCGAGGGCGACGCGGTCTGGGTCGCGAACGCACTCGACTCGACCGTATCCAAGGTCGGGTTCAGGACCGGGTCGCTGCAGGCGACGATCCCGGTCGGGAGCGCACCGACTGCGATCGCCACCAAGAACGGCAGCGTCTGGGTGGCCAACCAGTACTCCTCGAGCATCACGCGCATCGACGCCCGACGCGCCGCCGTCGTCGGCACCGAGCCCGTGGCCGGCGCGCCGACGGCGCTCGGGCCGGCCGGTGACGCGATCTGGGTCGGCGTGCGCCCCCGCGCCCCGCGCCGCGGCGGCACGCTGCGGCTTCTGCACGGGCGGTCGATCACGCTCGACCCCGCGCTGCACGTCGACCTCCTGCCGCTTGTGTCGGATCGCCTCACGCGCAGCGGGCTCGTCGCCTACAACCACGTCCCCGGAGCGGCCGGGACGCAACTCGTGCCCGACCTCGCCGTGACCGTGCCGGCGCCGACCTCCGGGGGGAACGTGTACACCTTCCGGCTGCGGCCCGGCGTCCTCTACTCCGACGGACGGCCGCTGCGCGCGAGCGACTTCCGGCGCGCGATCGAGCGCGTCCTCGCGCTCGCGTCCACGTCAAGCCCCGCGTTCGCGGGCATCGTCGGCGCCGGCGCGTGCGCCGGAGCGGGCGCCGCGGGGTGCGACCTGTCGGCCGGGATCGTGACCGACGACGCCGCCCGGACGGTCACCTTCCGCCTGCGCGCGCCGGACCCGGAGTTCCTCACCAGTCTGACCATCAACGGGCTCGCGACACCCGTGCCTCCGGGCACGCCGTTCCGCGACACCGGCTTCGAGCCGATCCCGGGCACCGGCCCCTATCGGGTCGCGAGCGCGAACGATCGCGAGGTCCGCTACGCCCGCAACCCGTACTTCCGTGAGCGCTCGCACGCGGCGCAGCCGGACGGAAACCCGGACGAGATCGTGATGCGGTTCGGACTCACGCCGGAGCAGCAGGCGCGCGAGATCGCGGCCGGCCGCGCCGACTGGGCGGCCGACACCGTCCCGCCGGCCCTACTCCCCGACTTGCGCGCCCGCTACCCGAGCATGTTCCACCGCTGGGCGATCCCGACGACCGACTTCTTCCAGTTCAACGTCACGCTGCCGCCGTTCGACGACAGCCGCGTCCGCAGGGCGTTCAACCTCGCGATCGACCGCGGCGAGATCGTTCGCCTCTACGGCGGGCCGGACCTCGCGACCCCGACCTGCCAAGTGCTCCCGCCCGGACTCCCGGGCTACCGCGCTTACTGCCCTCACACACGCGATCCGAATGCCGCGGGCCGCTGGAACGGGCCTGACCTCGCCCGCGCGCGCCGCCTCGTGGCCGCCTCGGGCACCCGCGGCACACCGGTGACCGTGTGGGGGTGGACCGACGACCCGACGATCACCCCGGACGTCGTCCGCTACGCCGCCGGCGTCCTGCGCCGGCTGGGATACCGCTCGCGCGTGCATCTCGTCCCGCACAGCAGGCTCGACGCACCGTTCGACACGATCCAGGTGATCCCCGCGGCCTGGGGCAACGACACGCCACAGGGCATGTTCACCAGCTGGTTCAGTTGCGACGGGCCCAACGTCCACGGCTGGTTCTGCGACCGCCGCATCGACCGGTGGCTCCGACGCGCCCAGACGCTCAAGCCGACGAACCCGCGCGCGGCCGCGGCGATCTGGGCCCGCATCGACCGCCGGCTCGTCGACCGCGCCGCGTGGGTCCCGCTGGTCAACGAGCACGGCCTCGACTTCGTGTCCGACCGCGTGCGCAACTACCAGTTCCACCCCTACTGGGGTCTGATCGCCGACCAGCTCTGGCTCGCCGATTCATCGCGCTGAGCCCGGCGCGACACCGGGAGACGCCGATGTCGAGGAACCTGCTGCCCATGCACGACGCGATGGAATAAGCGCGGATCGCCGCACGTCGTACAGGGGGCGTGGAAACCCAAGACCGTCTCAAGGGAGAACGATGACCATGTCCACAACGGAGGACCTCCGGGCGCTGACCCCCGTGCCGCTGATGCAGATCTCGACCGGCTTCTGGGCGTTCAAGACGCTCGCGGCCGCCAACGAGCTGGACGTCTTCACCCGCCTGGCAGGCGGCGCCGAGACGACCGCCGAGGAGCTCGCGATCGAGCAGCGCCCAGCGGAGATGCTGCTGACCGGCTGCGCGTCACTCGGCCTGCTGGAACGTGGTGACCGCGGGTACCGCAACACGCCGCTGAGCGAGAGCTTCCTCGTGCGCGGCACGCCGTACTACTTCGGCGGCGTGGTGACGATGTTCGACAGGCGGCTCTACGCGGGGTGGGCGAAGCTCACCGAGGCGATCAGGACCAACCGTCCGACCACGTGGGACCCCGAGGGCGACGGCTCGATGTTCGAGCGCGAGGATCCCGCGCTGCTGGACACGTTCTGGGAGGCGATGCACTCCCTTTCGAGCTTCACCGCACGCACGTTCGCAGAAGCCATCGACCTCAACGCCGCGACGCGGCTGCTCGACGTCGGCGGCGGCTCGGGCGCGTTCGCCATCGAGCTCTGCCGGAGCTACCCGTCGCTGCGCGCGACCGTCTTCGATCTGCCGCACGTGATCGACATCGCGGCCGACAAGATCGCCGGCGCCGAGCTACGCGATCGCGTCGCCGTGCACGGCGGCGACTTCTTCACCGACGCCCTGCCGCCCGGGCACGACGTGCACCTGTACTCGATGATCATGCACGACTGGAACGAGGAGCACGATCGGCTGCTGCTGCGTAAGTCATTCGACGCGCTCCCCAGCGGCGGCACCGTGATCCTCACCGAGCTCATGGTGGACGACGACAAGACGGGGCCGCCCGCCGCCGCGCTCATGAGCCTGAACATGCTCATCGAGACCGAGGGCCGCAACTACACGGCAAACGAGTACACCGCGTGGGTGGACGACGCCGGCTTCATCGAGCCCCGCGCCGTCCGGTTCGACGCCCCAGGCGCCACCGGCGCAGTCATCGCACGGAAGCCGTAGCCAACGCAGCCAGAGGTAGGCGGGCGGCAGGCCGGTCGCGTCCCGGTGGTAGGGGGTGTCAGGCGGCGGCCGGAAGGACGATGACCTTGCCGGGCAGGTCGCCCGTCGCAGCTTTCGCGTGGACAGCGGGCAGCTCGGCGAGCGGTACTCGCTCGGCGACGTCGACGCGCAACTCGCCGCGGTTGACCAGCTCGACCAGTCGCGACAGCTGGTCGGCCTCGCTACGGACGAAGACGCCGACGGCGCGCACGCCGCGGTCCTCGTCGCCGGGCGTGGGGATCGTCGGCACCGTGTTGACGACCACGCCGCCGTCGCGGACCAGGGCGACCAGCGCGACCAGCTCGTCAGGGCTGATGCGCGCGAGGTTGAGCAGCACGTCGACCGGCTCGGGCACCGCCGCGGCCACGTCGATGCTGGTGTGGTCGATGACCTCATCCGCGCCCGCCGACCTGACGCGGTAGGTGCTGCGCGGACTGGCCGTGGCGATCACATACGCGCCGGTCTGATTGGCCAGCTGCACGGCGTAGCCGCCGACCGCTCCGCCCGCGCCGTTGATGAGCACGCGCTGGCCGGGCTTCAGCCCGGCGTCGTCGAAGAGCGCCTGCCAGGCGGTGAGGCCGACCATCGGCAGCGCGGCGGCGTCCGGCAGCGGGATGCTGGTGGGTGCCGGCGCCAGGATCTCGGCCGGCGCGATGACGTACTCCGCGGCCGCGCCGTCGGCGGTCATCGGCAGGAACGCGATGACCGCGTCGCCCACGACGACGTTCGTGACGCCGTCGCCGATCGCGTCGACGGTGCCCGACACGTCGATGCCGGTGGTGTGCGGCAGCGTCACCGGGAACGGGCCCTGGAGGTAGCCGCCGCGGATGCCGTCGTCAACGGGGTTGAACGCCGAACCGGCGACGCGGATGCGGACTTCGCCGGCGCCAGGGACCGGCTGCTCGACGTCCTCGTAGCGGAGGACGTCGGCGTCTCCGTATTCGTGGAAGCGCACTGCCTTCATCTGGGTCCTCGATTCCTGTGTCACGTTTGCCTCGCCGACCTACTCGCCCGGCGGGGGGAGGACCTCGATGCCATACTCCGGCGCCTTCGCGATCGCTCGTTGCAGTCGTTCCTCACGCTCCGCGTCGCTGAGCGGCGGAGCCGGGGAAGTGCGGTTCCGAACGGGATCGCCGAACTCGCCGAAGTACCTCTCGAGGCCCGAGGGTGAGACGGTGCACAGCAGTCGCGCCGGAACCTCCGCTGGATTGCGGAAGCTGTGAGGGGCGTTGGCCGGGATGTTCGCCGACTCGCCCGCCTCCAACCGAACCGGGGGCATGTCCCGCACGCGCACTTCGAGCGAGCCTTCGAGTACCCGAAAGCATTCCTCGAAGTCGTGGCGGTGCGGCGGAGGCCCACCACCTGGCGGAATCAGCATGTCCAGCATCGCGAAGCGACCGGCCGTCTGCTCGCCTGAGAGCAGCACGGTGTAGGTGTCGCCCACGACGGCCAGGTGAACCAAAGCGGGGTCCTCGGGGCGCGCGATCTCGAGGCTGCGCGCGAGGTCGTCCTGCGGCGCCGTCATCCGACCACCGATCTCCTTCCACCGTTGAATTTTTCCGGACGATATCATCCGCTTCTCGCCGGCAGCATTGCCCCGTCAAGAGATGCACAACCAGGCCGCTGCGATGATGTGCCGCGTGCCGCGTCCCGCCGCTCGTCAGACCCGCAGTGATGCGCTTCGCAACCGCGGAGCGAGTGCTGGACGCGGCCACGGAGCTCGTGCGGCGCGATGGCGAGAAGGTCCCGATGGCCCAGATCGCCGAGCACGCCGGTGTCGGGATCGGCACCGTCTACCGCCACTTCTCCACCCGCCAGGACCTGCTGGGGGCGCTCGTCCACCGCTCGTTCGGCATCGCCGTGAGAAACGCCAGAGCGGCCGCCGATCACCCAGGGTCGGCCCTCGCAGGCATCCGGCTGTTCTTCCTGGCGACCCTGCGCGACCGCGAGCAATTCGTGCTTCCCTTGCACGGCGGCCCACCGGTCTTCACCCCAGAAACCCGCAAGCGCCAAGCAGACGTTCGCACGGCACTGCGGAGCCTGATCGAGCGCGGACAGGCCACAGGCGAACTGCGACCCGACCTGAATCCCGAAGACCTCATCGTGGCCGCATCGCTTCTCTCCCGGCCGCTGCCCGGCACCAGTGACTGGGACCGCTTGGCCCACCGGCAGATCGACCTGATGACCCACGGCCTCGGCCCCACCCGCTCCGCGGCCGCCTAGGTGGTCGCGGTCAGGCGGCGTGTGCGCGTAGTGCCTTCGCGTACCACTGCCAGGCATCCACGGCGTCTTCGGGCATGGGGCCCTGGGACCAGCCGTTCACGATGCCGACCAGCGTCCAGTAGCGAAAGATGCGGCGGTCGGTGAACGCGTCGATGCGCTCGGCGACCTGCGCTCGGTCTGAGCCACCCTCCGGGGTCATCGCTTCGACGCGCTCGATCACGGCCAGCGCCTCAGGCGAGCTGGGGTCGATGTCGGCGCGGGCGGCGGCGCCCGCGTGCTCGCTGACCGCCTCGATCGCGACGTGTGCACCATCGGGCTCGGAGCCCTCGATGCGGGCGCGCTCGGCCATCCGGCGCCCGGCCTCGACGTAGCCGGGATCGCGCAGCAGCTCGACCAGCTCGACCCAGGCGGCGACCTGTTCGGCGGTCGGGTCGTCGGGCAGTTCGGGTGCGCCCATGCGCAGCCTGTCGGCGACGGGACTCGAGTCGCCGCCGAAGACGGCGTCGAGGTAGTCCTCGAGGATGCGGCGGCGCTCCTCGGCGGTCAGGGTGGTCAGGTCAGCCATGCGCTCGAGCTCCTTCGGATCGGTGGATCGGGCGACGGCGCCCAGCACGGCGCGCTGCAGGCGCAGCGTGCGGATCTGGGCGTCGAGCGCGCGTGCGTGGGCAGCGGCGACGTCCTCCAGAGACGCCTCGGCGGCCAGCACGCGCTTGATGTCGGCCAGCCCCACACCGAGCTCGCGCAGCGTGCGCACGAGCCGCGCCCGGGGCACCGCGTCGGAGCCGAACATTCGGTACCCCGACTCGCTCCGCGCCGCCTCCGGCAGCACGCCGGCGTCGGCGTAGAAGCGCAGCGTGCGCACCGAGAGCCCCGAGCGCGCCGCGAGCTGGCCAATCGTCATGTCGCGCACGATGCGGCCTCCACGGGGTGGAGAGTCAAACGCATCGTCGATGTATCCGGCGTGAAGGCGCTTGTCGGCCAGCAGCGTCTCGTTGCGCTGCCCAGCCACTTCGCCGTTTGCAGGCTCTTCTTCGAGCGCGCCCGAAATCTGTCAGCTCAAATGCGCCAAGAATGCGCCAGAAGATCGCGAGACGCGCCCAGTTCTAGCCGAACGTGAACACGTACGCGCGCACGCCGGGGTCGCTGAACGTGATGTCGAATGTCCGCTCGGAGGCGCCGCCGTGCTGGCGGGCGAGCTGGTACATCCGCGGCTCATCGATGGTCCCCTCGCCGGAGTCGTCAACGTCGACGCCGTGGTCGTCACCGGGTGGCCGGCCGTCGAGGCGCACGGTGAAGCGGACCGCGGCGCCCGAGGCGGGCGGCGCGAGGACCAGGTTGAGGTCGCGCGCGTGGAAGCGGAACGTGATCGAGCCGCCGGCGGCACCGAGCGCGGCGTACTCCTCCTCGACGCTCCAGTCGCCCGACAGCGCCCAGTGATTGAGCGCCAGCTGCGCGGTCGAGTCCAAGCGGCCAGCCCCGCGACCGTAGCCGACGTACGTCTCCCCGGTTCCCAGGGTGTCCCAGTCGGCGGCCTCGGCGAGCCCGGCGGCATCCACGCTGACGGTCTCGTCGTCCACGCCGAGCAGCTGCTGGATCGCTCGCTCGGTCTCCTCGTAGTTGCCCTCGCCGAAATGGTTGAAGCGGATTCTCCCGTCCCGATCGACGAGGTAGACGGCCGGCCAGAACCGGTTGTTGAGCGAACGCCAGATGGCGAAGTCGTTGTCCAGGACGACCGGGTAGTCGACGCCCAGCTCGCGGGTCGCATGGCGCACGTTGTCGAGCTCGTGCTCGAAGCCGAACTCGGGGGAGTGCACGCCGACGACGACGAACCCGCGGTCGCGATACCGCTCGGCCCAGGCCCTGACGTACGGCAGAGTCCGCAGCCAGTTGACGCACGAGTACGTCCAGATGTCGACGAGGACGACGCGGCCGCGCAGCTCGGCCGCCGTCAGCGGGTCTGAGTTGAGCCAGACGGGCGCGTCGTTGAGGGCCGAAAGCGCGCTGTGGATGCGGTGAGTGGACGGCGTCATGTTGGACACCTCGTCCTCCGAATCGGTCATTCGAGCCCGGTCGCGCCGCTGAGATCGCCGCCCAGGTAGGTCCCGAGCGCGGCGAACCCGACCGCGACGGAGACAAGTCCCATGACCCGGCCGAGCAGCTCGCGAGCGTGGTCGCACGCGATCGGGAGCTCTTCGACGATCCGAGCCCCGCGGCCGGCTTGCGCGGTCTGTTGCGTGTGAGCCATGAGGTCTCCTCCTTGCCGTCGTCAGCGGCGGCGAGCTGGGTGGCTCGGTGGCGCCGCTGAGCGAACGGCATGATGGGTCGCGTTGAGCTAGCGCAGCGTCCGGAACCCGGCGCGCACCTCTTCGCAGAACAGCTTCGGCTGTTCCCAGGCGGCGAAGTGGCCGCCCTTGTCGACCTTGTTGTAGTGGATGAGGTTGGGGTAGGCCTTCTCGGTCCAGCTCCGCGGCGCCTGATACTGCTCGCCCGGGAAGACGCTCACGGCGACCGGGATCGAGACGCCCTTGGCGTTGAAGAAGCCGCCCTTGTATTCCCAATAGAGACGAGACGCGGAGACCCCGGTGTTCGTCAGCCAATAGAGCGTGATGTTGTCGAGGATCTCGTCACGCGTCAGTTCGCCCGTGGCGCTGGCGGTCCTGTCCAGGGCGGCGACCACCGCCGCGGCCGGCTGGCCATCAGCGTCGTTGTGGTCGAGAAGCCAGGCGGCCAGGCCGACGGGTGAATCCGCGATCCCGTACAGGGTCTGCGGACGTGTCGCCATCATCTTCGCGTACTCGACCTGCGTGTACGTCCGGATCAGCTGCTCGTAGGCGCGTCGTTCCTCGGCCGAGAGCCCGTCTGGCGGCGGGTCGCCGGCGAGGGAAGCCTTGTCGACGTCGGCTGGAACGACGCCAGGCATGTTCGTGTGGATGGCGAGCAATCCCGCAGGTGCCTGCAAGCCCATCTGATCCACGACGAATGCGCCCCAGTCGCCGCCCTGCGCCACGAACTCGGTGTACCCGAGGCGCCTCATCAGCTCGGCCCAGGCTCGGCCCATGCGCTCGGGGCCCCAGCCGGTGCTCGTCGGCTTACCCGAGAACCCGTAGCCCGGCATCGACGGAATCACCAGATGGAACGCGTCCGACGCGCTCGCGCCGTGTGCGGTCGGGTCGGTCAGTCGATCGATGATCTTCAGCTGCTCGATGATCGAGCCGGGCCAGCCGTGATTGACGATGAGCGGCAACGCGTCGTCATGGCGCGAACGAGCATGAATGAAGTGAATGTCGAGCCCATCGATCTCGCTGATGAACTGAGGTAGGGCGTTCAGCTGCGACTCGACCCTGCGCAAGTCGTAGTCCGTCCCCCAGTAGCGGGCGAGCTTCTGCATCGTTTCGAGCCGCACGCCTTGCGACTGATCCGCGACGGTCTCCTTCTCGGGCCACTGCGTGGCTGCGATGCGTCGACGCAGGTCTTCCAGCGCCTCGTCCGAAACGTCGACGTGGAAGGGACGGATAGTGCTGGTGCTGTCCACTGTCGTGCTCATGACGCCCTCCGTGACCGGAACGCGGCTCGCAGCTCGCTCGTGAATATGGCCGGCTCCTGCCAGGCGGCGAAGTGGTTGCCCTCGTCGACCTCGTTGAAGTAGACGAGGTTCGGGAACGCCTGCTCGGCCCAGGCCCTGGAGGCCGGGTAGATCTCGTTCGGGAAGACGCTGATGGCCGTCGGGACGGTGACGCCCTTGAAATCGAAGAAGCCGAGCTTGTTCTCCCAGTAGAGGCGGGCTGACGAGACACCCGTGTTCGTCACCCAGTACAGCGTGACGTTGTCCAGGACCTCGTCGCGCGTGAGGTTGCCGACGGGCTGCTGCTCGACGAAGGCGCGCTCGATGTCCTCGAGGCTCCAGGCGTCGTGGTCGATCATCCAGGCCGCCAGGGCGATGGGCGAGTCCGCGAGCCCGTACAGCGTCTGGGGGCGATTGCCCATCTCGAGCGCGTAACCGATGCCCTTCGTGAAGAAGAAGCTCAGCCGGTCGTAGACGCGCTGCTCCTCGTCCGACAGACCGGTCGGGGCCGGGTCGCCGGCGCCGAGGACGTTGGACGCGAGCGCCTTCGAGATCTCGGGGGGAAGCGCGCCGGCCATGTTCGTGTCGATGCCGATCAGCCCTTCCGGTGCCTGTGCGCCCATGACCTCGGTGATCAGGGCACCCCAGTCGCCGCCCTGCGCGACGTAGCGCGTGTAGCCGAGACGCTTCATCAGCTCTGCCCAGGCGCGCGCGATGTGGGGAACGTCCCAGCCGGTTTCGTCCGGCTTGGCGGAGAATCCGTAGCCGGGCATCGACGGGATGATGACGTGGAACGCGTCCTCCGCGCTGCTGCCGTGCGCGGTCGGGTCGGTGAGCGGGCCGATGACGTTCAGCATCTCGACGATCGAGCCGGGCCAGCCGTGCGTGAGGACGAGCGGCAGCGCGTCCTCGTGGGGCGACCTGACGTGGATGAAGTGGATGTCGAGGCCGTCGATCTCGGTCACGAAATGTGGCAGACCGCTCAGCTTCGCCTCCAGCCGCCCGAAGTCGTACTCAGTCTCCCAGTAGCGAGCGAGTGCCTGGATCGCCACGAGCCGCACCCCCTGCGACCGATCTGCGACGGTCTCCCTTTCTGGCAAGCGCGTGGCCGCGATGCGTCGACGGAGGTCCTCGAGGGCCTCGTCCGGAATGTCAACGTGGAACGGGCGGATCGCTGTGGCGACCGCCGACTTGTCGCTAGTGACAGACACGTGGCGTCTCCTCGGTTCGGTGACGCCACGAAGACTGATCGCCTCGTCGGTATGTCGCGCCCGTCGAAGCCCTGGGCCTGCTCCCGGGGGCCGCCCCCTGGGCCTCCCTTGGCTGCCATTGCCTGAGATCAGCCCGGGACCAGGTGGGAGCTGGGGCCCGTCAGGGCGTTGGACAGCTCCCGGCGGGAGCGGATCCCGAGCTTCGTGAACACGTTGCGCAGGTGCCACTCAACCGTCCTCGGGCTAAGGAAGAGCCGCGCGCCGATCTCTCGATTCGACAGCCCATCGCGGGCCAGCCGCGCGATCTGTCGCTCCTGCGCGGTCAGATCGTCGCGCGTCTCCGCCGTCCGCCTGCGCAACCTCTCGCCAGACGCCAGGAGCTCCTTGCGCGCGCGCTCGGCGAACGCGTCCATCCCGATCGCGGCGAGCATCTCGTGGGCCGTACGCAGCTGCTCACGCGCGTCGACGCGTCGCCCTTCGCGGCGCAGCCATTCACCGAAGAGCAGGTGCGCGCGGGCGATCTCCGGACGAAGCCGCGTACGGCTGAGCCGTTCGATCGCCTCGCGATAGAGACGGCCAGCGGCAGCGCCATCGCCGAGCAGCGCACGGCAGCGGGCCTCGATGCCGACCGCGAAGTCGTTGCCGTAGTGTTGCGTCGCCTCCGCAAGCCGTCCATGCGCCTCGCGTGCGAGCTCGGCGTCACCGGCGCGCGCGGCGGCCTCCACGAGCTCGGGCAGCGTCCACATGGCGGGTAGCGACAGCCCGTTGTCCGCGGCGGCTTGCCGCGCAGCCGACGCCGCCTCCTCGTATCGGGCGAGGCCGTTGTAGAGGACCGCCGCCGCCCAGTGCGCGTGTATCGCTGCCATCTCCTGCCCTCCGCCCGCGGCGTGTTCGATCGCGACAGCAATCAGCGCGGAACATTCAGCTTCCCTGCCCCGCAGTGCGGCGAGCCTGAGCGCGGTGTAGGGCGCAATGTGACTGCCGTTCGCCGCCGCCACGCGCTCCGTCTGCGCGACAAGCGAGGCGGCACTCGCGAAGTCGCCTGTCCACGCTGTCGCCACGCCCAACTGGCAGAGATGGAGCGACAGGTGCGCGAGCGCGCCAGCGTCGCGAACGAGCTGAACATGTCGCGCCGCGAGTGCCTGCATGCCCTCGACGTCCCACACCAGGCCACTGGCATCCGTGGCCATCCAGCCCCACTGCAGGACGTCCTCCACGGGGATGTCGGTCACCGCGTTCGCCGCTCGCTGCAAGATTGGAGCCGCGGCGGCTAGTCCGTCGGTCGTCAGCCCGGCAAGGCCGTCGAGCAGCAGGTCGAGCGCACGCGAGGCTCCCGCTCGCGGAGGAAGGGCCCGAGCGGCGTGGCAGATCTCCAGGCAGACGCCCGCCCCTGCGGGTTGCCCCGCGATGCTCGCAGCCCCCCAAGCGGTCAGGTAGGTCTCGCGCGCGAGCTCGAGGTCGAAGGCCTCGAGCCGCCGAGCGGCGTTCAGCAGCAACCGGGGAGCATCACTCCCGAAGCCCGAGGCGAACGCGACGTGGCCGCGCAGTAGGTCCAACTGGACGCGCTGGAACTCGTCGAGCGGCCCGGCCTCTGCCGCGGCGACGAGCCTGAGGGCCGTGTCGTACGCCCCGGCCCGGATGCTCGATTGCGCTGCTGCCAACGCGCGCTCCCCACGCCGCGCGGGGTCTGCCGTGAGCGCGACCGCCCGCCCCAGGAATGCTGCCGCGGCGGCGACGCCGCCGCGACCAGCCGCTCGGCCGGCCGAACGCTCGAGCTCTACGGCGAGTTCCTCGTCGGGTGTGGCCGTCGCCCGGGCGCGGTGCCAGGCGCGCCTGTCCGGATCTTTCTCGGCGTCGATCGCGTCGGCAAGCGCGTGATGCACGCGGTGCCGGTCGTCGGCGGAACCCGAGCGGTACGCCGCCGATCGGGCGAGCGGGTGCGTGAACTCGACGCGCGCACCGAGCGTGATGAGCCCGGCCTCCACTGCAGGGTCGGCCGCGGCCATATCGACGCCGAGGACCTTCGCGGCCCGCTGGAGCAGCACCGGGTCGCCCAAGGGCTCCGCTGCTGCGGCCAGGACGAGCAACCCAGTCTCGGAGGAGAGCAGGGCGAGGCGCCGGCCGTAAGACAATTCGTGCTTGCCGGCCGGCGGGCCGGTCCCGGGCGGCCCAAACCCGCCCGCGAGGTCTGCGGCGTTCCACGTGCGCGGTACCTCGAGGAGCGCCTGCGGGTTGCCGCGACCCTCCGCAACGATCTGCTCGCAGACAGCGGCATCAAGCTGGCCCTGCACGTTGTCGAGCAGGAGGCGGCGTGCGTTCCTGTCGTCCAGCTCCTCGACTGTCATCTCTGGGAGCCCGGCGAGGCCGTCGTGACCGATGCCCATGCGCGTCGCGCACACGAGCGCGACCCGCTCGGCCGCGAGCCGGCGGGCAACGAAACCGATGATCTGCGCGGACGGCTCGTCAAGCCACTGCCCGTCATCGACCACGCAGACGAGCGGCCGTTCCTTGGCAGCCTCGGACAGCACGCCGAGCACGGCCAGACCGACGACGAACCGATCGGGAGTCGGGCCGGAGCTCAGGCCGAACGCCGCCGCTAGGGCATCGCGCTGCGGGGCGGGCAGGCGCTCTCGAAGATCGAGCATGCCGGCGCAAAGCTGATGCAACGCCGCGTTCGCAAGCCCGATCTCGGACTCGACGCCCGCAGCTTGCACAACATGACACCCGGCTGCCCGCCCGACCAGGTACTGCAACAACGCCGACTTGCCGATCCCAGGCTCGCCGCGCAAGACCAACGCGTGAGCGTGTCCCGTCCGCACATCCTCCAGCAGTCGATCGAGGACTTGGCACTCACTGCGCCGACCAAGGAGCGCGTGCTCACTGTGACCGTTCCGCGTTCTGGGCTGCACCTGACGCCTACTTACTCGTATACGCCGCGACCTGTCTGACGCGATCCCGCGAGCGACGATACCCGCGTACGTGGACGCGTCTATTGCACGATGGTGTCGGTCGATACCTTGGTATCAGGTGCGCGCGCGACGAGCGGGACGTCGAGTGCTGCCGCGACCCTCACCAGGTCCGCGAGAGACGTGGCTTGCATCTTGCGCATCACGCGGCCGCGGTGAGCCTTCACCGTGATCTCGCTGATGCCGAGCTCGGCCGCGATCTGTTTGTTCAACAGGCCGGACACGACCAATGCCATGATCTCCCGTTCGCGAGGAGTAAGTGACGCGTGATAGCGCCGAAGCCTTCGCAGTTCAGCCTGGTGAGCAAGCGCCGTGCGGCTGCGCTCGATCGCCTGCCCGATGGCGCTCTCCAGAACGTCATCGCCGAATGGCTTGGTCAAGAACTCCACTGCGCCGGCCTTCATCGCCCGAACCGTGGTGGGGACGTCGCCATAGCCTGTGATGAAGATGATCGGCACATCTGTCCGGTCGACGATGCGCTTCTGGAGGTCGAGGCCATTGAGGTTCGGGAGGGCCACGTCGAGGACAAGGCAGCTCGGACCGTCGATGGGCGAACGTTCGAGGAACTCCTCCGCCGACGCGAACGTCTGCGGCCGCCAGCCTGCGGAGAGAATCAGCAACTCCAGCGATTCCCGCACCGACACGTCGTCGTCGACCACGAACACGACAGGGGTGTCACCCGATATCGCCGGCGCGCTCGAATCGCCGCCGCGTGCGGCCGGGGAGCTCACGACGCCCTCGCCGGGCGGTGCTCCGGCCGACCAAGCGCCGCCTTGATCGCGTCCAGCAAGGCCGCTTCGCTGAAGGGCTTCAGCAGGCAGTCGACGGCCCCCCGCGCGAGCAGGCGGGGGCGGACGGTGCTGTCTCCGTGGGCGGTGATGAACACGATCGGAATCGACTGCCGTCGGCGTGTCAGCTCCTGTTGAAGGTCGGGGCCCGACATCCCGGGCATAGCGACATCGAGGAGCAGACAGCTCGTTTCGCTCACGAGATCCGACGCGAGGAACGCTTCGGCGGAGGTGAAGGCCTCAGCGGCAAAACCGAACTGCCGCAAGAGGTCTGGCAGCGACTCGCGCACGGACTCGTCGTCGTCGACAACCGACACCAGCGACCGCTTGTCCATCATGGGTGCGTCATCCCGGTGCCACATCCGCAACGCGCGCTGGGTCGCTCGGAATGGAGAACGAAAAAGTCGCGCCTGGACCATCGTTCGGCTCTGCCCAAAGGCGGCCATGATGTCTCTCGATGATCGAGCGGCTGACGGAGAGGCCGATGCCCATGCCGTCGCTCTTCGTCGTGTAGAACGCGTCGAGCAGCTTGGTCATGCTCTGCGGGTCGACCCCCACGCCGGCATCCCGCACGCTTACGCGCACCCACTCGCCGTCGTCGCGTTCGGTCCTGATCAGCAATCGCCGGGGGCGATCATGCACGTCGGCCATCGCGTCGGAAGCGTTCCGGAGCAGGTTGAGGATGACCTGCTGGAGCTGAACACGGTCGCCGGTGATGGCTGGCAGATCCTCGGCGAGGTCCGACTCCAGAGCGAGCCGGCTTCGGTGAAGGTCGCTCACACACAGCGCGATGACCTCCCGCGTTACCTCGTTCAGATCCAGCAGCTCGAGCGTGAGCTCATCCTTGCTGAAGAGAGCGCGTAACCGTGTGATGACATCCGAAGCGCGGTTGCCATCGCGAATGGTCCGTCTGACGGTCTCTCGTGCACCCTCGAGGTTCGGAGGATCGGCATCCAGCATCCGGAGGCATGTGCCGGCGTTGGTGATGATGCCGGAGAGCGGCTGATTGACCTCGTGTGCGATCGATGCCGTGAGCACGCCGAGGCTCGTCACTCTTGCGACCTTCGCAAGCTCCGACCTGGCCTTCGCGAGAGCTTCTTCCGACAGCCGCTGCGCCGTGATGTCCTTGACTGCCGCGATGTACTCCAGGTGGCCATCCTGGTCTCGTCTCGCATGGGCGACTGCATGCAGATACTTCAGGGACCGGTCGGGCATCACCAGGCGGTACTGCAGCTCAAAGTCGTTCAGCCCATCTCGCGCCTGTTCGACCATCTTCTCCAGCAAGGTGCTGTCTTCCGGATGGACACGAGCTCGGATCATCTCGAGTGTGACCGGCGTGCCGATCTCAAACCCGTAGATGCGGTAGAGCTGCTCTGACCAGGTGATCTCGTCGGTCGCCACCTTCCACGAGAAGCTGCCGGTCAGGCTCAGGCGCTGGCCTTCGGCGAGAAATGCCTCGCTGCGTCGTAGTTCCTCTTCGGAGCGGAGATCCCTGGCCGCTTGAGCCTCTTTGCGTGCGGTGATGTCCTGGAACGTCACCAGGACCCTGCGCTCGGAATGGGCCGGGAGAGACAACGGATAGGCGTCGAGAAGCAGCGTCCGCCGACCATTTGCCGTAACGACGTCCTCGACCTCAACGGGCCCTGATGCATGAACACCGGTAAGCATCTCGCCGAGCTGCTCACGCAACGTCGCAGCTGCGGCGGCATCGTTGCCCAGTTCGTACAGGGCAACCCCTTGCGTCTCGTCGCGAGAAACACCGAACATGGTGTAGAAGGCGCGGTTGCCGGATTCGATCCGCTGATCAGCGCTCAGCACGACGAGCGGGTCCCGAACCGTGTTGAGGATCGTCTTCGTGCATTCGCGTTCGTAGATGGCGTTCTCGATGCTCGCGCGAAACACGGTCACGTTCGTGAAGGTCAGCACCGCGCCCGTGATCCGGTGATCAGTTCGTGTCTGGGAGGAGACCCGAACGACGAACCACTGGTGTCGATGGTGTAGATCGACCCGCGCTTCCGGGCCGCCGGAGATGACCTCGTCACATTCCTGTTCCAAGCGTTGCAAGCCGGCGAGCGCCGACACGGCGCCGGGCGGTCGACCGATGTCCGACGTAGAGAGACCCAGCACATCCGCGGCGGCCTTGTTGAAGCAACCGATCGTGAAGTCGCGTCGCACGACGACGATGGGAACCTCGACAGCATCAAGAATGCTGACCAGATCGTTCACGGCCGTGTCGGCGACCGCGTCGTCGCCGTTGGCCGCGTGGACGCCACTCCAGCGGCCGATGTGCGTGACGCGAGACGCCGTCATCACCCCGCCTCTGTGGCGAAGTACAGCTCACGGCTGCGTTGCAGGACGGGATCGGCAACCGTCGGGACCGCCTGACGCAAGGCCAGCAGCAACGCTTGGGCGCGCGGCATGGCGAACGGCTCCCGATACTCCGAGAGCAGCCGACCTTCGAGGACGCCGGCTTCCTCTGGGCCGACCACCTCTTGGAGCGCATCGGCCACGGCACGCCCGAGGCGGGCGTAATCCTCCACCGGGACGAGATGGGAGTGATTCGTCCCGAGCCTCGGGAGCATGCGCGCGTGGACGTCGCCGTCGAAGTTGTCCATCAAGAACGAGCAGAAGATCGCGATGTCGTGCTGGTGCGCGAGCTGGTCGAACAGGTCTTCGAGGTTCATGCTCGCGGCGACGTCTCCGCGCTCCCACAGGACATTGACCATCTCTCCTCACCAGCGCACTTTCGGGTAGCGCCCTGCGTCGCGGGCCTGTCCGATGACGTCCGCGGCGAGGCCGAGGAACAGGGGCGAGTCCGGCATGGAGGCCCGCATGAAGCGCGGCAGGAACTCGCCGGCGTCGACCACGGTCAGCTGCCCGCGTTCCCGTGCCGCGTCCACATCCACGCCCTCGGCCTCGAGGCGCGGGCGAATCGCGTTCCAGTGGGTCAACGTCGGCACCAGGATGATGCCCTCCCCGTTCGCGACGGCGGCGGCGGCGAATCGGCAGACGGCGCGGTTGAGGAAGTCCTGGTCCTGGTAGAGCTGCACGATGTGATCGCAAGGAGCGGCGTCCGCCACCACGCGATCCCAGCTCCTCACGTCGTCCGCATGGCTCTCACGCTCACCGTCCATCACAATGCCTCCCGTCGAGCGCATCTCCTAGCCGATGGGGAAGGACGATCGGGATCTCCGAGCGCCTCGGCGCGGCGAAACGGGCATCCGGCCATGCCCAGGTGCTCGTCCCGTGGCGCGGCCGCGGTCCTTCTACGTCAACGGACGCTGCGGACGCTGGAGGCCGCATGCAGAAGCCCCGGCTCCACACCCGGCCACACCGATACCGGCCTTCACCTCCAGTCCTTTCGCGGGTCGCCGCGACGATACGCTGCGCGAGGCCGAACGTCCATTGCACTTTGGTGTCGGGTCGGGGGGCACGCTGGCGCCGGCGTCTTGCGCCCGCTGGGTGCCCAGCGCGGTACGACAGCAGGGAGCAGAACCGGGACCCATGCGGGCAGCGACGCGCGGACGAGGCAACCATGCACGCGCTCTAACTCGTGCCCCGCGCCGTTGAGCACCCTCCTCTCCGCGCCGCGCGCACCAACGAACAGGAGTTCCGCCTCACTGCGGCCAGCGACAAGCCTTTGGGGCTGGTTGGCGAGGTTCTCGCTGATCGGGACCGTACGTCGCCCGTTCCGCGATTTGGGAGCGGCGAGCCGCGGCACGCGCTTGACATGAGTCGCAACCGCCGAGCAGATGCGCCAGGGGTGCGCCAGAAAATCAGACGCGCGGCCGATCAGGCGGCTAAGGCACGAGAGTTTGAGCGTCGGTGTCCCACCGACGCTCAAGCCGGCAAGACCCCCGTAGGAAAGCGCGCCCGAGAGGATTCGAACCTCTGACCTTCGGTTCCGTAGACCGACGCTCTATCCAGCTGAGCTACGGGCGCATGGGTGCCGCGGCCCCGGAGTCTAGCCCCTGGATGGCTAGTCCCCTCTTGGCCGCACGCCCGCCGGCTCCACCATGAGGATCGCTGCGCGAGCCGGCGCGCGGGTGCGGTGCACCACCCCACGGGGGACGGTGTAGCCCTGATGGCGCTCGAGTCGGACCGTGTCGCGTCCTTCGACGTCGATCAGCAGGACGCCGTCGAGCACGAGGAAGAACTCGTCCTCGTGCTCGTGCTTGTGCCAGTGGAAGTCGCCCTCGATGACCCCGAGCCGGACGACCGCGTCGTTCACCGACGTCAGCGTCTGGTTGAACCAGGGCTCGTGCGACGCAGCCTCCGCGTCGAGGTCGATCTGCGTGAGCTGCCCGTACTTGTCGTCGAGGTGGATGTCGTAGTCGGTCATCTCGCCTCGACCGTACGCCGGGGTGCTAGCCGGTCGGGCGGAAGCGGCGCAGGACGATCAGCGTCGTCGCAGCGAGCGCGGCGACCACCGCCGCGGCGACCCACAGGAGCGGGTCGGACAGGGAGAGGTCGTCGAGCGCGTGGCCGAGGTACGTCGCCGCCGCGGTGATCGGGATGATCCCGATCGCACTCGTCCAGGTGTAGCGCCAGAGCGGCACGCGCGATGCGCCCGCGACGTAGCCGACGAGGCTGAGCGGCACGAATGGGACGAGGCGCGCCACCAGCAGCATCGGCACGCCGCCGCGCTCCACCACCCGCTCGGCGAGCTCCACCCGCCGGCGCCCGGCGAGCCGCAGCGCGAGCGGCCGCCCGGCGGTCGCGCCCAGCCCGTAGGCCAGCAAGAGCGACCCGATCCATGCCGCCATCACCAGTGCGAACCCGGCGACGAAGCCGTACATGAGGCCTGCGGCGGCGTTGGCGATCTCCGCGGGGAAGAGCACGACGGAGTGCAGGAGGATGAGGCACACGAGGATGGCGGCGCCGCCCGCCCCGAGGTCGTGCAGCTCGTCGCGCAGGCCGTCGATGTCCCCGCGGATCGCGAGGTCCACCGCGTCGCGAAGCGGATCGACCAGCAGGACGCCGAGCGCGAGGAGCGCGATGACGACGAGGGTTCCGAGAAGCAGCCGCACGTGCTCTGAACGTATGCACCACAGGATGGCGCGTTGTGATCAGGCTGTGAGCCGCTTGCTTCCGCTCGATCGTCCGTGTGCCCTGGACGATCGGGCATGATCCGAGGCTCATACGTCATAGACGCGCCAAGTCGACGAGCGGATGCTGGACCCATGGCAAAGACGACCCGTCAGGAGCCCAGCATGACCTCCGCCCCGCGCATCCGTCCCGGCCAGACCGTCGAGAACCCGGTCACCGGCGAGCGCTTCACGTTCACCCACACCGCGGCAAGCACCGACGGCGAACTGCTCGCGTTCGACTTCGCGCTGCGGCCGGGCGGCGCAGTGCCGATCCCGCACGTGCACCCGATCCAGACCGAGCGCTTCGAGGTCACCTCCGGCACCGTCCGCTTCCGCGTCGGGCTGCGGACCGTCGTCGCCACGGCCGGGGACGTGGTCGAGGTGCGACCTGGGGTCATGCACGCGTTCGCCAACCAGGGCGAGGACGAGGCGCGCATGCGCGTCGAGGTGCGGCCCGCGCTCGCGATGGAGGAGATGTTCGCCGACGTGGTCGCCATGGCCCAGGCCGGTCGCATGTCGCGTCGCGGGATGCCGCGCAACGTCCTGGACCTGGCCGTCCTCGCACGCACGTATGACCGCGAGGCGCACGCACCGGTGCTCGGCCTCCCGCTGCAGCGGCTGCTGCTCGCCCCGCTGGTCGGCCTCGCGAAGCTGCGCGGAGGCAAGCGGGCCGTCGGCGTCGCGACGGCCTGACCCCCTGGGCGAAGCGGAGAGGGCGGGATTCGA
>Ga0081539_10003358_pt1 | contig 19831 bp, 17 predicted proteins | sample TabmetS4T2R2_FD_71023 | JGI IMG/M metagenome (GOLD analysis project Ga0081539, IMG submission 71023) | Tabebuia heterophylla rhizosphere microbial communities from the University of Puerto Rico - S4T2R2 | ecosystem: Host-associated > Plants > Roots > Rhizosphere ...
TGATGCTGGTCCAGCTTCTTTGAAAAGCCGTTCGTCAACCGTGTAAAGCGCCGGCACTGCATGCGAAGCGTCAGGTTCTGCCGCTCGGCGTAACTGGTGCTGATGTCTATCGGCGTGCCGCTCGCGACCTCACGCGATACGGCTACTACGGCGGCCGGGCTGTAGCGGCGCGACGCTTCGTTTACGGCAAGGTGCGTTACCGAGTAGGTCTTGTTGATGATGCCGTGCGCGGCCTTGCCTACGAACGCGTCCCGGATCGCGTTCTTGTAGGGCAGAAAGCCGTCCGTGCTGATCTCCGGCGCGCCGATGATGCGCTGACGAAGGTCTTGCACAAACTGGTCCGTATTCTCGCTAGAGCGCTTGCCGGTGAGGTAGCCGACGATCGCGCGAGAGGATGAGGCTAGCGCGATGAACGTGTACTGATCGCCTTTGGTGGTCTCATGCGAGGCCGCGCGCTTCTGCTTCTTCCCAACGAAGGACCAAAGCTCGTCAAGCTCAAGACGGCCGGTGCGGATGCCGACCATAGTGCGGTCGTGCAGCTCGGCGCATCCACGACCGACGCGCAGAGCAAGGCGCGCAATGGTCTTACGGTCAACGCCCGTCAGGCGCACCGTGGCGCGCATACTCATGCCCTCGGTGAGGGCGGCGAGGATTTCAATCTGCTTGTCGCGGGAGAGAACGTTCATGGCGGGCCCAATCCGGCATGTTGAGGGAAAGGCCCGAAGCGACTATATTTGCAGATATGGTCATGACTTCGGGGCCCAATCCCGGGGTTTGTGATCGGGACCGGCACGGTTGCAGCCGGGTCGGTCCCACTGGTTTGGTTCGGGGCGCCGGATTCGGACCGACATCTCCCAGCTTGTAGGGGCGGGTGTCCTACCGTTAGACGAGCCCCGAAGAACTAGAAGCCGATTGCGAGGCCGCTTTCCCCTTGGTGCTCAACAGCTTGGGGAGGCGGCCTCTCCTTATTCCGGGCCCCCTTTGCTCGGCTAGCGCGCCGGGAGCTCAAACCCTCCTAGTCATGGCCGTGACCTCCATGACAAGAGTTGTATACGAATGTTCCTGTCACGGTCAACAAGTCTGACAAGAAAAAACTTGACAGATATCACTCCGCTATCATAGATAACATGCGGAGACTTATATCGGTCAGGAGAGACCAATGGCGGGCAACGACAACGGCACGTCTACGGCCGCGCAGGCTTCCGAGGAAAAGAAGCGTTTCCGGTCGGAAATCGAGTTCCCGTACTCCGACTTGGAGAGTGCGGTAGAGATCGCGCAAACCATCCATAGCAAAGCGGGAAGCTCGTGCGAGATCGATGAGCTTGCGGCTTGGATGGGTCAGACCGCTACAGGCGGTACGTTCCGAACGCGAATCGGCGCGGCGCGGATGTTTGGCTTGATCGAGACGGGGCAGGGCCGAGTCACATTGTCTCAACTCGGTCGCGATGTGCTTGATGGAGCGGGAGGCGAACGGGCTGCCCGCATTACGGCGTTTCTAAACGTCGAACTGTTTCGCGTTATGTACGATCAATATAAGGGCAACGCGCTGCCCCCACCGCCTGCGCTTGAGCGCCAGATGGAGCAACTCGGCGTGTCTCCGAAACAAAAGGAGCGCGCGCGTCAGACCTTCATGAAGTCTGCCCAATATGCGGGGTTCATTGACGCAAGCTCAGGACGATTTGTGAAACCAGGTATCGCGGCGTCGCCATCTCGCGACGAAGAAAAGCCGCGCGAGGATGATCGCAAGCGCGGTGGGGACGGTGGGGATCCTCCTGATCTTCATCCCTTCGTGCAGGGCTTGCTACGCGAGCTGCCGCCGGCCGGCAATGTTTGGCCAGAAGCGCAGCGCAAACTATGGCTCGACACAGCGGCCAGTATCTTCAAGATGATTTACAAGGATGACGCGAGCGGCGACCCGAACGCGCTCCCGAAGCCGCCATATTGAGTTTCGTGTGACTTACACAACGAGGCCGCCAACTAGGGCGGCCTCACGATTTTGGCCGATTTGGTGCGGGGAATCCGTGACGGTTAAGGTCGCCTGTTAGGAGGGGCGAGTTTGGATACTGCACTGTCCCTGCGCTCTCGAATCTTAGTAAATGCACTGTCCGGCCAAGAGATTTGCGTGCCAACAAGTGTGCTGCCTCCGACGCGTTCGCAGCCGTCTCAAAAATCTCGGGCCGCTCCCATCGTAGCTAGAGCGAACGTGATTTCAACTTAGGGGCAAAAGGGACCACATCCGTTCTCAAAAGGGACCACTTGGCTCGGAAAGGGACCAGCACCCATCAGTTCAAAAAGAACATATTGCGAACAGAGAACAAATAGGGTACATTGGCTTCATTCGGGTTCTGCCGGGTTTGGCGCCGTGGCGAATCCTGAGCCGTTGAGCCATATGGAGCGCGATTATGAGCCAGCCTGCCCTGCGTCTCGTTGAAGGTTCGTCCATGGACAAGTCGAAAGCCCTTGATGCCGCGCTCTCCCAGATCGAACGGGCGTTCGGCAAGGGCTCCATCATGAAGCTCGGCAAGAACGACAAGTCGATGGAGATCGAGACGATCTCGACCGGCTCGCTCGGGCTCGACATCGCGCTCGGCGTCGGCGGCCTGCCGCGCGGGCGTGTCGTCGAGATCTACGGGCCGGAATCCTCCGGCAAGACCACGCTGGCGCTGCACACCGTCGCCGAGGCCCAGAAGAAGGGCGGCATCTGCGCCTTCATCGATGCCGAGCACGCGCTCGATCCGGTCTACGCGCGCAAGCTCGGCGTGAATGTCGATGACCTCTTGATTTCGCAGCCCGATCACGGCGAGCAGGCGCTCGAGATCGCCGACACGCTGGTGCGCTCGGGCGCGATCGACATCCTGGTGATCGATTCGGTCGCCGCGCTGGTGCCGCGCTCCGAGCTCGAAGGCGAGATGGGCGAGAGCCAGCCGGGCCTGCAGGCGCGGCTCATGTCTCAAGCCCTGCGCAAGCTCACCGCCTCGATCAACAAGTCCAACACCATGGTGATCTTCATCAACCAGATCCGCATGAAGATCGGCGTGATGTATGGCTCGCCGGAGACGACGACCGGCGGCAATGCGCTGAAGTTCTACGCCTCGGTGCGCCTCGACATTCGCCGCATCGGCGTGATCAAGGATCGCGACGAGGTCACCGGCAACCAGACCCGCGTGAAAGTGGTCAAGAACAAGCTCGCGCCGCCGTTCAAGCAGGTCGAGTTCGACATCATGTATGGCGAGGGCGTCTCGAAGACCGGCGAGATCATCGATCTCGGCGTCAAGGCTGGCGTGGTGGAAAAATCCGGCGCCTGGTTCTCGTATGACAGCCAGCGCATCGGGCAGGGGCGCGAGAACGCCAAGACGTTCCTGAAGAACAACCCCGACATGACCGCCAAGATCGAGGCCGCGATCCGCCAGAACGCCGGCCTGATCGCCGAGCAGATTCTCGCGGGCGAGAAGGAAGACGAGGACGACGAGGCCGCCGAAGGATAGCGGCGGCATCCTGATCGCACGGCTTTAGCCCACGCGATCCGGACGGTCGGCCAATCCATCAAGAAAGTTCGCCAACCGAAAGCGGGCGCGAGCATTTCACGGAGCCTTTCCCCCGGGCTCCATCCCCTCAATGCTTGAAGCTCGCCAACCCTCTTTCCGCCGCCACGGGAAGAGGGTTTCGGCGTGTGCTGACGCACACGCTTGGCTTGCTTCGACGCCTACCCGGCGACGCAGACTTGCTCCCGGCGAAGGAGAGTTGTTGGCGAAGTGGACTTATTCGGGCGAAGTAGACTTATTCTGGCGAAGTAGACTCGGCGCACACCCGCCGCTAAATAAGCCCTTGAAACATCAGGCCTGACGAGCGCGCGGCGCCGTCATAAGCCACGATGGCTGGGCCAGGCGGCGGAGCAAGATGAGCGGCGTCAACGAGATCCGGTCGAGCTTTCTCGACTATTTTGCCAAGAACGGCCACGAGGCGGTGGCGTCGTCCCCGCTCGTCCCGCGCAACGATCCGACATTGATGTTCACCAATGCCGGGATGGTGCAGTTCAAGAACGTCTTCACCGGTCTGGAAAAGCGCCCCTATAGCCGTGCCGCGACCGCGCAGAAATGCGTGCGCGCCGGCGGCAAGCACAACGACCTCGACAATGTCGGCTACACGGCGCGCCACCACACCTTCTTTGAGATGCTCGGCAATTTCTCGTTCGGCGACTACTTCAAGGAGCGCGCGATCGAGCTTGCCTGGAATCTCATCACCAAGGAATTCGGCCTGCCAAAAGAGCGGCTGATGGCGACCGTCTATGTCGACGACGATCAGGCGTTCGATCTGTGGAAGAAGATCGCCGGGCTGCCGGACTCCAAGATCGTGCGCATTGCGGGCTCGGATAATTTCTGGGCGATGGGCGACACCGGGCCGTGCGGTCCGTGCTCGGAAATCTTCTTCGACCATGGCGACAAGATTCCCGGCGGTCCGCCCGGCTCGCCGGATGCGGACGGCGACCGCTTCATCGAGATCTGGAATCTCGTCTTCATGCAGTTCGAGCAATTGCCGGGCGGTGAGCGCGTCGACCTGCCGAAGCCCTCGATCGATACCGGCATGGGGCTCGAGCGCATCGCCGCGGTGCTGCAGGGCGTACACAGCAATTACGAGATCGACCTGTTCCGCCATCTGATCGCGGCGGTCGCTGAGCACATCGGCACACCGTCGAGCGCGATCAACGAGGCAAGCCCGCGCGTCATCGCGGACCATCTGCGCGCCTCGTCGTTCCTAATCGCGGACGGCGTGCTGCCCTCGAACGAGGGCCGCGGCTACGTGCTGCGGCGAATCATGCGTCGCGCCATGCGCCATGCCGAGCTGCTCGGTGCGCGCGAGCCGCGCGTGTGGAAGCTCGTGCCGGCGCTGGTGCGCGAGATGGGGCAGGCCTATCCGGAGCTCGCGCGCGCCGAGGCGCTGGTCACCGAAACGCTGCGGCTGGAAGAGACGCGCTTCCGCAAGACGCTCGAACGTGGCCTCTCGATCCTCGACGAGGCGAGCAAGTCGCTGAAGAAAGGCGACATGTTCGATGGCGAGACCGCGTTCACGCTCTACGACACCTACGGCTTCCCGCTCGACCTGACGCAGGACGCGCTGAAGTCGCGCGGCATCGGCGTCGACATCGCCTCCTTCACCGACGCGATGGAGCGCCAGCGCGAGAAAGCGCGCGCCTCCTGGGCCGGCTCGGGCGAAGCCGCGACCGAGGCGATCTGGTTCCCCTTACGCGAAAAGCTCGGCGCGACCGAATTCCTCGGCTACGACACCGAGAGCGCCGAGGGTGTCGTGACCGCGCTCCTTCGCGACGGCAAGGAGGTCGGTGAGCTCAAAGCCGGCGAGAGCGGGCAGGTGGTGCTGAACCAGACGCCGTTCTACGGCGAGTCGGGCGGCCAGGTCGGCGATACCGGCACGATGACCGGCGAGGGCGTGCGCGCGAGCGTCAGCGACACGCAAAAGCGCGCCGGCGACATGTTCGTGCACGCCGTGACGGTCGAGCAGGGGGCTCTGAAGATCGGCACCGCGCTCGCGCTCGAGGTCGATCACGCCCGCCGCACCAAGGTCCGCGCCAACCACTCGGCGACGCATCTGTTGCATGAGGCGCTGCGCCAGGTGCTCGGCGATCACGTGGCGCAGAAGGGCTCGCTCGTCTCGCCGGATCGCCTGCGCTTCGACTTCTCGCACCCGAAGCCGATGACGGCCGACGAGATCGAGAAAGTTGAGGATCTGGCGAACGAGTTCGTGCTGCAGAATTCGCCCGTCACCACGCGGCTGATGGGGCTCGATGATGCGCGCGCGTCCGGCGCGCGCGCGCTGTTCGGCGAGAAATACGGCGATGAGGTGCGCGTCGTCGCGATGGGTGAGCCTTCTTCCGGTTCTTTGGGCAACACGCTCGGCTGGTCGGTCGAGCTGTGCGGCGGCACGCATGTGCGGCGCACCGGTGATATCGGCCTGATTTCGGGCCTGAGCGATGCCGGCGTCGCGGCCGGGGTGCGGCGGCTCGAGGCCCTGACCGGCGCGGCGGCGCGCAAGGCCGCCAACCACGCGATCGCGCTCGCCCGGACCGCGGCCGCCGAGATCAAGGCGCCGCTGGAAGAGCTTCCCGCCCGGCTCGGTGCGCTCGTCGATGAGCGGCGCAAGCTCGAGCGCGAGCTGTCGGACGCGAAGAAGAAGCTCGCGATGGGCGGCGGCTCACGCGGCGACAGCGAAGCCAATGGCGTGCGCACCATCGGCGACATCAAGCTGATGGCGCGCGCGGTTTCCGGCATCGACCTCAAGGATCTCAAAAGCCTCGCCGACGAAGGCAAGAAGCAGCTCGGCTCGGGCGTCGTTGCGCTCGTCGGCGTCACCGACGAAGGCCGCGCGGGCCTGGTGGTCGGCGTTACCAATGATCTGACCGCGCGCTTCAACGCGGTCGATCTGGTGCGCAAAGGCGCCGAAGCGCTCGGTGGCAAGGGCGGTGGCGGCCGACCCGACATGGCGCAGGCCGGCGGGCCCGACGGCGCGAAGGCCGACGCGGCGCTTGCGGCGATTGCCTCGGCGCTCGGCGGCTAGCATGTCGACGGTGGCGGAGGCGGCGACTGATCGCGCGCGGAGCGCCGCCGACTTCGTCGTACGCCGCTGCGCCGATAGCGCGCGTGCGAGACAATTGCATGCCTTCGTGCAAGGCGTCTTCGGCGCGCTCGATATCAACCCGCCCTCGAGCGTGCTGAAGGAGAGCGAGGCCGATTTCGCGGCGCGCCTGCAGGACGAGACGGCGTTCGTAGCGGAAGCCGACGGCGAACTGATCGGCAGCGTGTTCTGCGCCATGGACGATGACGCGTTCTATATCGGCCGGCTCGCGGTCGCGCCGGCCTGGCGTCGGCGCGGTGTCGCAACTGCCCTGATCGAAGCCGCGAAGGACGAGGCGCGCCGTCGCGGCGCGAAACGCATGACGCTCGGCGCACGCATCGCGCTGCCCGGCAATGTGGCGCTGTTCCGCCGTCATGGCTTTGCGGTGGTCGCCGAGACCTGCCATGCAGGCTTCACCAGCCCGACCTCCTACGACATGGAGCTGCGGCTGTAGAAGTGTCGCGAACGCGGTGTCAGCCGTATTTGCCCCTCTCCCACAAGGGGGTCCTCAAGGGGAGAGGGCACATCGACCGACACCTTGATAAAACGCGGCGGTTCGCGCCCGGCTGCGAAAACGCCTAGAAGGTGCGGGTCGGCGGTCTTGATTCGGCGCAAAGCGCTCTCCCGCCAAGTCGGTTATTCTTGCGTCATAGCCGGGGGAGCGATGCCGCAGAAGAAGAGCGCACGGGACATCCGCCGGATCGTCTATGAGCTCCTGGAGCAGGGGCCGATCGGCGAGCGCCGCACGCGTGTCGTCAGCCGTCTGATCATCTTGATGATCGTGGTCAATCTGGTCGCCGCCGCGCTCGAGACCGTGCCGGCGCTGGAAGCGGCGTATGGCCGTTGGTTCGTGGCCGTCGAGTGGGTCTCGCTCGTGCTCTTTTCCGCCGAATATCTTGCGCGGCTGTGGTGCGCGGCCGAACATGCGCCGAGCCGCCACCTCTCGGCGGCGCGGGCGCGGCTGAACTTTGCGATCGGCCCGGCGGGCATCGTCGATCTGCTCGCGGTGTTGCCGTTCTGGCTCGCGCTTTTTCTCGACCTCGACCTGCGTTTTCTGCTGGTCTTCCGGATCGTGCGTTTCCTCAAGCTCGCGCGCTATTCGCCGGCGATGCGCTCGCTGATCGAAGCGCTTTACGCGGAACGACGCGCGCTGTTCGGCTGCGTCGTGATCCTGATCGGCACGACGCTGGTTGCGGCCTCCTTGATGTATCTCGCCGAACGCCATGTGCAGCCGGAGAAGCTCGGCACCATTCCGGATGCAATGTGGTGGGCGATTGTGACGCTCGGTACCATCGGCTATGGCGACGTGGTGCCGATGACGGCGCTCGGCAAGATGATCGCCGCGGTGACGATCTTCTTCGGCCTGGTCATGGTGGCGCTGCCGGTCGGCATTATCGCGACCGCGTTCTCCGAGCAGGTGCATCGGCGCGATTTCGTCGTGACCTGGGGCATGGTGGCGAAGGTGCCGCTGTTCTCCGAGCTCGAGGCCGGCGACATCGCCGACATCATGCAGCTGTTGCGCGCGCAGACGGTCGAGCCGGGCGCGATCGTGGTGCGGCGCGGGGACCCGGCGCATTCGATGTATTTCATCGCGGCCGGCGAGGTCGAGATCGAGCTGCGCGAGCAGACGCTGCGGCTCGGCATCGGTCATTTCTTCGGCGAGGTGGCGGTGCTGCGGCGCGCGCGCCGCTCCGCGACCGTGACGGCGCTGACGCGCACCAATCTGTTGGTGCTCGACGCGCGCGACCTGCATGCCTTGATGGATCGCACGCCGCGGGTCGCGACGCGCATGCGCGAGATGATCCGCGCCAAGCTCGGCCGCGAAGTGGTCGACGCGGGCGGCGACATCGTGACCGAGGAGATCGAGGACGGCGAGCTCGAACGCAACACGACGCGCTAGATCGCCGGCCTTGCGCGGCCGTAAGCCAATATTACGATTTCTTCAGCGACAGGTAGAAGGATACCTGCACGTGGCCTGAGCCGACAGTACGGTTGCCGCCAAAGATCAGGCAGATCTCATAAAGCAGGAAACCGGGCAGGGGATGCTCTTTGTGGACGAGAACGCGCAGTTTCGGCATCAGCAGCCAGATACTCGTGGCCGCAATGATCCCAAGCAGGCAAAGTGAGAGGGGTAGGACTTGATACGCTTCCATGAGGCCCTCCGTCATGTGTAATTTTTAATTACCAACATCGATAGAATGCGTCAAGTAGCACACGCGTCGTTAACCATAATTACCAGGTCCTTAGGGAACTTGAGCGTTCCATTGCCGGGGGCGTAATATTAGTTTACAAAGGGTAACGTGTAGTTCTTTGTGTAGTTCTTGGCGTAACCCCCGAGGGTCCAATGAGCGTCTCTCTGGAGTCGGTTCGGCAATTTGAGCAGAACCTCTTGCAGCAAACGGAAGTGCTGGCCCTTGGATTAGCGGGGCTGCGATCAGCCGACTCCTCGCGGGCTGATCAACTGCTCTCGCAGATCATCGAACGGCTGCAGACGGTCGTCGGCCACGAGGTGGCTGTTGCTGCCGCCGAACGACCGCGTCCGGTTGTGGTCGCCTCGCGCGGCTCGGGTGACGAGATCGAGGAGTTCATCCTCGATATTCTGGCCGACAGCCCGCGCGGATTGTCGGTGCAGGACATCGTCAGCCGGATGGACGAAGCGCAGCTGCCGATAAAGCGTCAAACCCTGGTCGTGCGCCTGCATCGCATGGAGCATGCCGGCAAGCTTGCGACGATTGCGCATGGACATTACGGCCTGAGCGAAGGGGAGCGCGTGCGGCGCCGCGCGTGAACGCGCGGCGAAAGTGCCGCTGAGTCAATCCGGACGTTACGGCCTGTCAACGAGCGGCGCGATCCGATCGATCCGGTTGGTCCAAATTCCGAGGCCGGAATGGTGCGGCACCGCCGCAAAAGCCTCTGCGCTGTCGATCCCGCTCGAAAACCCATCGCCGTCGCGCGGTCCAAGCACGAAGACCTCGCTCGAGGCGCCGCGCATGCGCGCCGCGAAAAGATCCGGCCAACCCCACAGCCATGGCCCGTAATTGCGCGGCACCAGAATAAAACTGTTCTGGCAGGATGACGGCACGAAGCCGGTCCAGCCAAGCGCCAGATAAGTCAGCAGGCAACCGGCCTCCTGCCGCGCCGACATGGTCTTGACGGTGCCAAGGCGCGCGCGAACGACCGCAACCGGCAGGCGCCCGCCATAGACCGCGAGCTGGCGCTGCCGCGCTGGCGGCAGTTGCGCGAGGCGCGCGGCGAGCGTCTCGCCTTCGGCGGCATCGTTGCTCTTGATGTGAATGAGGAAGCGCTTGTCCGGAAAGGCCGCCAGCACCTCATCGAGCGACGGCATCAACCCGACGCCCTTGTGGCGGAACGGGTAGCTCTGACCGCCATCGGCGGTGTAGCCGTAGCCGACATCGAGCGCCTTCAACTGCGCGAGCGGATGCGTGCGCGTGACGCCCTTGCCATCGGTGCGGCAGTCGAGCGTCCAGTCGTGAAACACCGCGAACTGCCCGTCGATGGTCGGATGAATGTCGAGCTCCACGATGTCGGCGCCGGCGCGAAATGCCGCCTCCATCGAGGCGAGCGTGTTCTCCAGGAATGGATGCTCGGGCGGATGAATGCGGCTCGCCGTGCAGGTGTCGTTCTCGACGCCGGTAAGATCGAAGGTCTGCGCGAGGCCGCGATGCGCGAGCAGAGCGGGGCGGCCCGGCTCTGCGCGCGAGAACAGGTTGGTGTTGTTGAGGAAGCAGAAGGTCGCAAACAGCGCAATGACGATCGCCGCCCGTTTGAAAAATCGTCGCATGAGAACTCCGCTTGCGCGCGGAGTTCTCTTTGCCAATCGGGCGGAATGACGGCGCGTCGCGGCGTCAGTTCTTCTTCAGGAACACATAGTCGGCCGCGTAGGGTGCGCTGAAGAATGTCCCGGCCTTGTCGCAGGCGCCATCGTGGCGCCCGCCCGCGGTGTTGATCCGTTGCACCGTCGTGACACCGGAAAGCGCGCCGCTGCCGCGGCTCGCGACGACCTCGAGCTTGAGCCAGGGAATGTCCTTCGGCGTCGCGCCCGGCGCATTGCCGGCGGCCTTGGCGGCGACGGCGCTGCCGTCGGCGTGCTCCCAATTCGGTCCGGCATAGTGCCGGCCGACGGTCTTGCCGTCGAGCAGCAATGTCGCGATCGGCTCGCGGAAGGCCCAGGCGAGCTTGCCGTCGCCGCCCGCCTTGCATTCGTAAACCTGCGCGCCCTCGGCATGCAGCGTCATTACCGCGGTCTCGCCCGACGCCGTGATCGCGGCCGGCAATTGCTGCGCCTGCGCGGCGGCGGGCAGGGCGAGAAGCGACAGAGCGAGCAGCACGCGGTGCATGGCAATCCTCCTGAGGGGTTGTCCGGCGCAACGTAAGGCGAGCGATGGAAGCCGGAAAGCGTAAGACGGATGCTTGTTTGTATGTCTTTTCCGCGAAGCGGTTCCATCAGATCGATCGCGAGGGCGAAGGTCGGTCTGCGCCGACGTCGCGGGTCGTGAGGCTCGCCGCAAGGCTCAAACGCAGGTCGCGCGCCATCCGGCTCGAGTCGCCCCAGGTCGACAGCCAGATGACGGCGTCCGTCGCGAACGTGATCAGCCCGTGCAGCACGGGGCTGCGCGCGACCAGCCGCTCCTGCGCATAGTGCAAATGAGCGAGCTCTTCGTCGCGGATCGAGAGAATGAGGTCGCGCAGTCCCGGGTCGCGGTCCTGCAGGAAATGGAGCTGGTCGTCGAGATGGCGATGCACCGCGGCCTCCACGGCGGCGGTGCAGGTCCAGATCGCCTGGCGCCCCATCAGTGCGGTGAGACGGCCGAGCAGCGCGCCGCCGTGGCTCCACAGCGACATGACGCGGCACGGCCGCGAATGCCGCGCCGGCATCGCGTCGAAGAACAGCGCGCAATGCCGCTTCTCGTGCACGAGCATGTCGGCGAGCGCCGGGACGATGTCGGGATACCGCCGCGCCGCGACAGCGATTTGCGCCCGGTAGATCCGAATGGCGCCGTACTCGCCCGCGTGGTTGACGCGGACGATGCGCGCGACGGTCAGGGCTTCACGCGGAGAAAGCGTACGCGGAGTCATCGAAGGCCTTGTCTCGCGCATATCCTTTCGGAAAACCGGTGCCCACTTTTCCGGGATATGCGCTAGCCTCCGATGATACCGCCTTATTGCAACGACGTCAGGCCATCGCCTTGGTCAGGTTCTCGGAGATCTTGTCGAGGAAGCCCGTGGTCGAGAGCCACTTCTGCTCGGGGCCGACCAGGAGCGCGAGGTCCTTGGTCATCAAGCCGGACTCAACCGTGTCGATGCAGACCTGCTCGAGCGTGGCCGCGAACTTGGCGAGGTCGGTGTTGTCGTCGAGCTTGGCGCGGTGGGCGAGGCCACGCGCCCAGGCGAAGATCGACGCGATCGAGTTGGTCGAGGTCTCGCGGCCCTTCTGGTGCTCGCGATAGTGGCGCGTCACGGTGCCGTGCGCGGCCTCCGCCTCGACCACCTTGCCGTCCGGCGTCATCAGCACCGAGGTCATCAGGCCGAGTGATCCGAAGCCCTGCGCGACGGTGTCGGACTGCACGTCGCCGTCATAGTTCTTGCAGGCCCAGACATAGCCACCCGACCACTTCAGTGCCGCCGCGACCATGTCGTCGATCAGGCGGTGCTCGTAGGTGATCTTCTTCGCGGCGAACTTGTCCTTGAACTCCTTGTCGAACACCTCCTGGAACAGCTCCAGGAAGCGGCCGTCATACTGCTTCAGGATGGTGTTCTTGGTGGAAAGGTAGACCGGGTAGCCGCGGTTGAGGCCGTAGTTCATCGAGGCGCGGGCGAAATCGCGGATCGACGAGTCGAGATTGTACATCGCCATGGTGACGCCGCTCTCGGGTGCCTTGAAGACTTCCCGCTCGATCACCTTGCCGTCCTCGCCGGTGAACTTGAGCGAGATCGTACCCTTGGTGGGGAACTTGAAATCGGTCGCGCGGTACTGGTCGCCGTAGGCGTGGCGGCCGATCACGATCGGCTGCGTCCAGCCGGGCACGAGGCGCGGCACGTTCTTGCAGATGATCGGCTCGCGGAAGATCGTACCGCCGAGGATGTTGCGGATCGTGCCGTTGGGCGAGCGCCACATCTCCTTCAGGCCGAACTCCTTCACGCGGCCTTCGTCCGGCGTGATGGTGGCGCACTTCACCGCGACGCCGACGTCCCTGGTCTTGTTCGCGGCATCGACCGTGATCTGGTCGTTGGTCTCGTCGCGCTTCTGGACCGAGAGATCGTAATAAAGCAGGTCGATGTCGAGGTACGGGTGAATCAGCTTGTCTTTGATCAACTGCCAGATGATCCGGGTCATCTCGTCGCCGTCCATCTCGACGACCGGATTCTTCACCTTGATCTTCGCCATTTAGGAAGCCACCTTTTTGAGACCCGGCATCGGCAACGGTTCGTCGGACTGACGGAAAATTCGGCGCGCGCTCATTGAAGACGCCGCCCCGCGGCCGCGGCGGCGTCTATAGCATTGGCTTATCTGCCGTGAAAGACGCGCCAAGAGCGGCGCTGCGCCTGACCAAAAAGGTGTTCCGGTTGCGGAAGCGCAGCAACCACCGACCTCATCCTGAGGAGCGCGTCAAGCGATAGCGTGGCGCGCGTCTCGAAGGATGGCCGCACTGGCCGCGCCTGTGGCCATCCTTCGAGACGCTCGCCATAAGCGCGTTCACGCGCGTCTTCGACGCGCTATGGCTCGCTCCTCAGGATGAGGTCGGATGGTTGCTGTGCCTCAGAGCGCGGCGAGCGCGGCGTTCAGCGTGGCGCTCGGCCGCATCGCGGCCGATGTCTTGGCAGAATCGGGCAGGTAGTAACCGCCCGTGTCGACCGGCTTGCCTTGCGCAGCGATCAGCTCGGCATTGATCTTCGCTTCGTTCTTGCCGAGCGCCTCGGCCAGCGGCTTGAAGCGGGCTTGCAGCTCCGCGTCCTTGGTCTGCGCGGCCAGTGCCTGCGCCCAGTAGAGGGCGAGGTAGAAATGGCTGCCGCGATTGTCGAGCTCGCCGACCTTGCGCGCCGGAGAGCGGTTGAACTCGAGGATCTTGCCGATGGCCGTGTCGAGCGCCTCAGCGAGAACCTGCGCCTTGGCGTTCTTGTAGGTCTGCGCCAGATGCTCGAGCGACGCGCCGAGGGCGAGGAACTCGCCGAGCGAATCCCAACGCAGATAGCCCTCTTCCTGGAACTGCTGCACGTGCTTGGGGGCCGAGCCGCCGGCACCGGTCTCGAAAAGACCGCCGCCTTCCATCAGCGGAACGATCGACAGCATTTTGGCCGAGGTGCCGAGCTCCATGATCGGGAACAGGTCGGTCAGATAATCGCGCAGCACGTTGCCGGTGACGGAGATCGTGTCCTGCCCCTTGCGGATGCGCTCGAGTGAAAACTTCATCGCTTCGACCGGAGGGAGAATGCGGATGTCGAGCCCCGCGGTGTCGTGATCCTTCAGGTACTTCTCGACCTTGGCGATGACCTGCGCGTCATGTCCGCGCTTGGCGTCGAGCCAGAACACCGCCGGGGTGTTGGTGAGGCGCGCGCGGCGCACCGCGAGCTTGACCCAGTCCTGGACCGGCGCGTCCCTGAGCTCGCACATGCGGAAGATGTCGCCGGTCTCGACCGCACGCTCCAGCAGCACCTTGCCGTCATCGGCGACGACGCGAACCGTTCCGGCCGCGGGCACTTCGAACGTCTTGTCGTGCGAGCCGTATTCCTCGGCCTTCTGCGCCATCAACCCCACGTTCGGGACCGAGCCCATGGTCTTGGGATCGAACGCCCCGTGCGCCTTACAGTCCTCGATGACCGCTTGATACAGCTGCGCATAGCTGCGATCCGGGATCGCGGCCATAACGTCATGCAGCTTGCCGTCGGCGCCCCACATCCGGCCGGAATCGCGGATCATCGCCGGCATCGAAGCGTCGACGATCACGTCGCTTGGCACATGCAGATTGGTGATGCCTTTGTCGGAATTGACCATGGCAAGGCCCGGTCGTTTCGCGTACTCGGCGGCGATGTCGGCCTTGATCGCTTCTTTTTCGGCTGCCGGCAGCGTCTCGATCTTCGTCAGCAGGTCGCCGAAGCCGTTGTTGAGATTGACCCCGAGACGCTTCAGCGTGGCGGCGTGCTTCTCGATCACATCGGCGAAGAAGGTGGAAACGGCGTGGCCGAATATGATGGGATCGGCGATCTTCATCATGGTCGCCTTGACGTGCAGCGAGAACAGCACGCCTTCCTTCTTGGCGGCTTCGATCTGATCGGCAAAGAAAGCGCGCAGCGCCTTGCGGCTCATCACCGCGGCGTCGATGATCTCGCCGGCCTGAATTGGTGTCTTCGCCTTCAGCACCGTGATGGCGCCGTCGGCGCCGACAAGTTCGATGCGCGCGTTGGTCGCCGCCGCGACGGTGGTCGAGATTTCCGAGCCGTAGTAATCGCCGTCCCGCATATACGCGACATGCGATTTGGAGTCAGGACTCCAGGCGCCCATCTTGTGCGGATTGTTGCGCGCGTATTGCTTGACGGCGCCAGCGGCGCGGCGGTCCGAATTGCCCTCGCGCAAGACCGGGTTGACGACGCTGCCGAACACCTTGGCATAGCGAGACTTGATCTCCTTCTCGGCCTCCGTCGTGGGGTTGTCCGGATAGTCCGGGACGTCGTAGCCCTTGCCTTGCAGTTCCTTGATCGCAGCCTTGAGCTGCGGGATCGAGGCGGAGATGTTGGGCAGCTTCATGATGTTGGCTTCGGGCTTCGTCGCGAGCTCGCCGAGTTCGGTGAGCTCGTCGTTGATCCGTTGCGCAGGGGTGAGCTTCTCGGGGAAATTGGCGATGATGCGACCGGCCAGCGAGATGTCCTTCAGCTTCACGGACACGCCTGCCGCGCCCACGAAGGCTTCGACGATCGGCAGCAGGGAATAGGTCGCAAGCGCCGGGGCTTCATCGACCTTCGTCCACATGATTTCGAGATCTGGCATGCTTGCACCTCTGGTCGCCGTGCTGGTTTGGGCCGACCGGAAACTGAACATTGACGGGCGAGGGGAATGGCTTCTTCCTCGGCCCTCAAATGACTTGTTCTCGGCGCGGAGACCGCCAACCGGGGATCCGACTGACGGGAGTTCGGCGCGCCCTATAGCATCCGTGCTCCGCCCGCAAAAGCCTTGTTGGCACCGGTTTCCCGGGTGGAAAGCGCCTTTGCGGACTTGCCGCTCCCTAGCCGTTCGATGGGCGTTGATCGACAGGGCAGGTCCGATGCGTTAGGTCGTTCGCGACTTAACCATTTGCCAAAGCGATGCCCGGAGCCGGGACCGACAAGACCAAGCGATGGGTGGAGCAGCCGGGGCCGTGCGTCGTCCTGGTCGAGCCGCAGCTCGCCGACAATATCGGCGCAGTCGCGCGCGGCATGGCGAATTTCGGCCTGTCGCGGCTGCGCCTGGTCGCGCCGAAATGCGGCTGGCCGGCCGAGCGCGCCTATGTGATGGCGTCAGGCGCGAACCGCATTCTCGACGGCGCAGAGCTCTACGACAGCGTGGAGGCTGCGGTCGGCGATCTCAATTTCGTCTTCGCGACGACCGCGCGCGCACATGACCAGGCAAAGCCCGTGGTGGACGCCGCGGCGGCGGCCGAGATCGCGCTCGAAAAAATTGAGGGCGGCGAGAGCGTCGGACTGATGTTCGGACGCGAACGCAATGGGCTCGAGAACGACGAGGTCGCGCTCGCCGACCGCATCATCACGCTGCCGGTCAATCCGGCCTTCGCGTCGCTCAACCTCGCGCAGGCGGTGCTGATCGTCGCCTATGAGTGGTTCAAGCGCGCCTCGGGGAGCGCGCTGCCGTTCAGCATGCCGCAGAAATCCGAGGCGGCGCCGCGCCAGCAGCTGCTGGCGTTCTTCCGCAATCTCGAGCGCGAGCTCGAGAGGGTCGAGTTCTTTCGTCCGCCCGACAAGCGCGAGACGATGCAGATCAACCTGCGCAACATCTTCTCGCGCATGCAGCCGACGCGGCAGGACATCCAGACGCTGAGCGGCGTGATCATGGCGATTGCCGAAGGGCGCAAGGGCCCCGCGCGCGGCGGGGTGTTGGATGGCGAAGAGGCCGGCGTGCTGCGGCAATTGCTGGCCGAGCACGATCACGGCCGCGTGCCGGGCGAGCGCGGGCCGGTGCGCGGTCTCTCGCGGCTGTTACGGCGCAATCCGACCGACTCCGAGCGCGCCCTGTGGGAGGCGCTGACCAAGGACCGCCGCTTTGCCGGCATGTTCAAACGCCAGACCCCGATCGGGCCGCACATCAACGATTTCGTCTCGTTTCGTGAGCGGCTCGTGCTCGACGTGCTGCCGGCGAGCGAAAGCGAGGAGGCTGCGCGCGCACGCGCCGAGCGGCATGCCTGGCTGAAGGAGCGCGGCTATCGCGTGCTGCAGATCAGCGAGGCGGAGATCGGGACCAACATCGCCGGCGTGCTCACCGCGGTTCAGCAGGCGGTGTCCGGCGAACCCTGACTTGCCGCGACGGAAAATGCCCAGCCGGCCGTAGCACCCCTCGAACGCGGCGCGTGCGGCGAGGGCGACGATGACGGCGCTGAGGCTTGCTGCGGGCTTTCTGTTTCTGCTGGCATTCGTTGGCGATGCCGATGCGCAGCCCACCGAGGGTGGCCAAGCGACGCCGCGCGAGACGTCCGACTCCAAGGTCGCGCAACGCAGGTGGCGTCTGAACGGACTCGGCGTCAGCTATCAGACGAAGCGCGAGCTGTCGCTCGATGCTGGCTATCGCGCAGGGCTCGGCGGCGCGACGAACGCAATCGAACCGCAACGCGGTTTCTTCCTCGGCGTCAAGAAACGGTTCTGAGCGCGGCGTCAGCTCGCCTTGATCTGGGCGATCGCCTGCTCCATGAAGTCATTCATGATGCGGCGGAGATCCTGCTCGGACTGCGTGACGCCCTTCGCCTCGAGGTCCTTGTGCACCTTCTTGAACACGTCGTGCTCGCCGCCTTCCTCGAAATCGGACATCACGACTTCCTTGGCGTAGGCGTTCGCGGCGTCGCCGGAGAGCCCAAGCTTCTCGGCGGCCCATAGCCCGAGCATCTTGTTGCGTCGCGCGTTCGCCTTGAAGCGCAATTCCTCGTCATGGGCGAACTTCTTCTCAAAACCTTCCTCGCGCTTGTCGAAGGTGGTCATGCTTGCCCCGTCTGCGATGGCGTTGTGCTGACGGCTTGCATATCGGGCCGCCATCACCAAATCAACAAGGTAGCGCTGTCAGGGCGTGCGGCATGGCGCGCCCGGACGTCGGGCCGGTTTGTGCCGACGGTTTGTGCCGACCAGGACGTTTAGGATTCCGGCGTCGGCCGGTGCCTGATCTGCTCAGCGGCCCGGCCGGACCCAGAGACGAGCCGGCGATTTCGCGATTCTACCCGAAGCACACTCCTGATCGTGCGGTATGATGTGAGCAAACTTCCGTTCCGGGCGCGAAGGTCGGCGATCGGCCGCGAGAGCCTCCCCGCGTTGCGCGCTTGTTTACGCTGCTGTGGCGACGTCCACAGCCGTTTCGCGCCGGCGCCACAGCGCGGGACAACCAAGGTTGCGCCTGCGGCAAATGCCCGCTATGCCAATTGTGTGACCCAGCCGGTTTCGGCTAGGTTGCCGCTGTGAGTGTGTCGTGTGTCTGTGCGCGTACTTTGGCGGTGTCCCCGTCGCGTGTTGAGCGCCGCAGGCATACATACGGTTGAGTAACACCGGAGTCACGGCACCAGATGGATTTTCTCAAGCCACGGTACATCCCGATGAGCCGCCGTCGCCGCATCTACGAAGGCAAGGCGAAGGTCCTGTACGAAGGGCCCGAGCCTGGAACGCTGATTCAGCATTTCAAGGACGACGCGACCGCCTTCAACGCCAAGAAGCACCAGATCATCGAAGGCAAAGGCGTTCTCAATAACCGCATCTCGGAATACGTATTCCAGCACCTGAACGAGATCGGCGTGCCGACGCACTTCATCAAGCGTCTCAACATGCGCGAGCAGTTGATTCGCGAGGTGGAGATCATTCCGCTCGAGGTCGTGGTGCGCAACGTCGCGGCCGGTTCGCTCGCGCAACGTCTCGGCATCGACGAGGGCACGCAGCTGCCGCGCTCGATCATCGAGTTCTACTACAAGAACGATCAGCTCAACGACCCGATGGTCTCCGAAGAGCACATCACGGCGTTCGGCTGGGCGACGCCGCAGGAGATCGACGACATCATGGCGCTGGCGATCCGCGTCAATGATTTCCTCTCCGGCCTCTTCCTCGGCGTCGGTATCCGTCTCGTCGATTTCAAGATGGAGACCGGCCGGCTGTGGGAAAACGATGTGATGCGCATCGTGGTGGCGGACGAGATCTCGCCCGACTCGTGCCGGCTCTGGGATATCAAGTCGAACGAGAAGCTCGACAAGGACCGCTTCCGCCGCGATCTCGGCGGGCTGCTCGAGGCCTATACCGAAGTCGCCAAGCGCCTCGGGATCATGGCAGAGGGCGAGCGGCCGCAAGGCACCGGCCCCGTGCTCGTGAAGGGGTGAAACGAGGCTCCCGATGGGCGTCCCGCGCATCAGTACGGGCCCGATGACGGTGGACGAATTCTATGCGTTCACCGACACGCGCCCGGACGAGGAGAAGTGGGAGCTGATCGACGGGGAGCCGGTCTTGAATGCGAGTCCGAGCAGGACCAATCAGCGAATTGTGACGAATCTGACGCTTGCGCTTGGTCGCCGGGGGCAGGAGTCGAATGCCGCCTGGGAGGTCTTGCCCGGCCTTGGCGTACGCATCTCCAACGTCAAGCGTCCAGAGTCGGATCTACTTATCCTGCCCGCCGCTGCGCCGGGCGCGGACTTGATGCAACGCGACAGCGACGACGTCATCGTCGCTTTCGAGATCCTGTCTCCATCGACGTTGGATCGCGACCTGCGCTGGAAACGAACCGCGTATACGAGTCTCCCGTCGCTGACTCACTACGTCATCGTGGCCCAGGATGCCGTCGAGGTCGTTGTCATTGCCCGCACCAACGGCTTCAACGAGCAGAGGCTGCGATCACTGGACGATCTCTTGGAGTTCGCAAACCTGGGCATTTCGCTGCCGCTCGCCGAGGTCTATCGGAATACCGGGCTGCGCTGAGCGTCGCAGATCGAAGCTGGCATTGAAGGCGATTGAAAATCTTATGAAAGCT
>Ga0081539_10003359_pt1 | contig 19820 bp, 26 predicted proteins | sample TabmetS4T2R2_FD_71023 | JGI IMG/M metagenome (GOLD analysis project Ga0081539, IMG submission 71023) | Tabebuia heterophylla rhizosphere microbial communities from the University of Puerto Rico - S4T2R2 | ecosystem: Host-associated > Plants > Roots > Rhizosphere ...
CGTTGAGCTGGAGGTAGCTGAAGATACGGTCGAAGTGCTCGAGGTAGAGCTCCTCGAGCGCACCGCCGTCGCCGCGGCGGGCGCGCTCCACCAGGTGCCGCGAACGAGTCGAGGGCAATCGCATCACGATCGCGGCGCACGCGCAGCCCTCCTCCTCGCCCGCCGTGGACCGTCCGGTCACGCTCCCTCCGTCCCGACGCTCCCCCGATCGGGGGACACGTGTACCGCACTCAATCAGAAACTCGGCGATTGACAAGGCCGCCGTCCCGCTGCCGCCACTCCTCCTTCGTCACGCCGTAGAGGGCGTAGTCCTCGCGACGGTCGCCCGCCGGCATGAAGCCACGCATCACCCCCTCCTCGGCGAAGCCGAGCTTCGTGAAGACGCGCCGCATCGGCCCGTTGCCAAGGGCGGTCGATCCCTGCACGCGCTCCGCCCCTTCGTTGGCGAAGAGGTGGTTCGTCAGCAGCTCGACCGCCTCGGAGCCGTATCCGCGGCCCCGTCTGCCCGCGTCGTAGAGGACGATTCCGAGCTCGAAGACGCCTGGAGGCAGGGCGTTCGCGGGCTGGCGGGCATCGACCTCGCCGACCAGCTCGGAGTCTGCCTCGATGGCGAGGTCGAGGCGGCCGCGGACGAGCCGTCCCGAGCGTTCGAGCCGCCGGAGCAGCTGCGACCGCGGTGTGCGGGGAAGAGTCGGGTCGTGCTCCCGCACTTCGACGACACGGTCGAGCTCGCTCGGATCAAACGCGCGGAGGACGACCAGCTGTCCCTGGAGCCGAATCATCGCGGCTGCGAGTCTACGGGCGGACAGCCGCTATTTCGACGGGCCGTCCGTCAGTCGTCCGGCTCGTCCGAGCCGGAGTCCGGATCGGAATCCGAGGAGTCGACCTCGGACGTCTCGCCGCCGCTGTCCCCGTCGCCGGCTCCGGACGGCGAGTCGTTCCCTTCGGCACGCTCGTCCGAGCCTTCGGCTTCGGTTTCGGTTTCGGCCTCGGCTTCGGCTTCGTCCTCGACCGCTGCCGGCGACTCGCTCTCCGTCTCGGCTTCTTCCTCCGCCGCATCGTCGCCCGTTTCCGACGCCTTCGACCTCTCCACGGGGCGCGACCGTCCGTTCTGCGACGGTCCGGGCGACTCCGCCGTGATCTGCTCGATCTTTGAGCCCACGGCGGCCAGCTCGAGCGCATCGGTCGGGCCGCCCGAAGGCGGCGCGGCCGGGGTAGGTCGCATGTGAGGCTCCGCGGCCGCGAGCGCCGGCCGTGGCTCGCCGGCATGAATCAGCGTGGCCGAGACGACCGCGGTCGAGGCCAGAGCGGCGGCTGCGAGCTTCGCGGCCACGGGCGCGGACGCGAGCTTTCCGAGCCCTGCGGCCAGGATCCCGCCGGACCCGCCGGGAAAGCCGGGGGCGGCCTGCGCGAGCGCCTCGCGGATGGCGGCCGGAACGACCAGCGCGGACGAGGCCGTCTGTGCGGGTCGCAGCCGCTCCTGCAGGCGCCGCCTGCTACGGAAGATCAGCGATTCGACGGCGGAGAGCGAGATACCGAGCGCGGTCGAGACCTCGTCGTACGAGAGCCCGTAGAACTCGCGCAGGAGGATCGCCTGGCGCTGCTGTGCCGGCAACTCCGAGAGGGCACCGCAGAGCGCCTCGACCTCTGCGCGCCGGGTCGCCTCCTGCTCGGGGTCGGACGACCCGGCCGCGTCCTCGCCGACGAGCGTGAGGGGCGCGGCCATGCGCGCACGGATGCGGCCGCGGCACTCGTTCCGGGCGATCGTCGCGAGCCAAGCCGCCGGGTCGCGCGGCTCGGTGCCGGCGAGCATGCTCCGGTGCGCCGAGAGGAACGTCTGCTGCGCGGCGTCCTCGGCTTCGTCCGCGTCTCGGAGCATCACCCTGCAGAGGCCGTAGACCATGCGCCCGTGCGCCTCGAAGAGCTCGCCCAGCTGCGCGCCGACGAGCCGAGCTTGCGCTGCGCGACTTGCTGGGAGGGGAATGGCCACGGTCTGGAGGTGGTATCGGAGCCGGAACGAAGTCGGTTTAACCCCCTTTGAGCGAACGGGGTCGAAAAACTTGCGGGTCCCGGCCGAGCCTCGATGCCTCCGTGAGTATCGTTCCGGGCCGGTGAGCGTCGTCCTCGGCTTCATCGAGAATCCTCGTCACGACCTCGTCATCGGGCTCGTCGCAGCCGCGCTGATCGTCTTCAGCCTCGTCTGCGCGCTCGTGCTGCCCCGCAGGAACCCCGACTTCCCGGGCGGCCGTCTGGTGCTCTTCGCGGTGGTCGCGGTCGTTCTCGTGGCCGCGATGCTCGCCTCGGTCGAGGCGCTGGGCGAAACCCAGCACTTCGGCAAGGCCGCCGAGGAGTCGACATCCGAGCCGGCCGCGACGACGACGGGCGAGACCGACACTTCGACTGCGACCACCGGCGGCGGCGGTGCGAGCGGCAATCCCGCCAACGGAAAGGCGCTCTTCGCAGCGAACGGATGCGGTACGTGTCACACCTACCGCCCGGCCGGCTCGACCGCCACGGTCGGCCCCGACCTCGACAGGCTCGAGGACTACGCGCGGCAGGCCAAGAAGCCGCTCGACCAGTTCGTCCGCACCTCGATCGTCGACCCCGGGGCGTACGTCCAGCCCGGCTTCCCGGACGACATCATGCCGACGAACTTCGGCGAGAAGCTCTCCGACGCGCAGCTCGCCGATCTCGTCGCGTTCCTCACCGCCGGATAGGGGCGGGGCGAAGCGGAGAGGGCGGGATTCGAACCCGCGACCCAGCTTTCACCGGGTACGCGATTTCCAGTCGCGCTCCTTAGGCCAACTCGGACACCTCTCCGGGGCGCTGCACATCGTAGCCGGGCGCAAAAGGCCCTCCCCCTTGGGAGAGGTTGCGGGCGCTTCGGAAACCGCTCCGGTAAAAAGGCGAAGCCCGCCTCGGAGCACTTGGAGCCGCACTAAGCCGAAACGGGCGTTCGCCGGACGCCGGGGGGTTATGTGAGGGGAGCCGGCACCCAGCATGATGCGCGCCACCCGCGAACTTTCCGTCCCCACGACGGGGGATTTGGGGGCCGAGCCCTCCTACTGGGTCTCAATCGTGAACGCGGGCGATCAGCTCGTGGCGTCGCAGGAGCTTCACCGCGGCGCCGCCGAGCCGCACGTCGTAGCCGGCGTCCTTCGGAAAGAGCACCTTGTCGCCGGGATCGACGCCGATCGCGTCGGGTCCGACCGCCGTCACGACCGCCGAGCTGCAGCCTGCCTCCGCGCTCGCCGGGAGGATCAGTCCGCTCTTCGTCTCCACGTCCTCGTCGACCGGCTCGAGCGCGACGAAGTCGTCGAGCGGCTCGAGCGACAGGACGAGGTGCTCGGGTGCCTCCATCTCACTGATTGTAGGGTCGCCCGCGTGCGGATCGGGTCGCACGACGTGCCGCTCACGAACCTCGAGAAGGTCTTCTTTCCCGACCCGCGCCTGACGAAAGGCGACCTCGTCGCCTACTACGTCGGCCTCGCCGACTGCGTGCTGCCGCACCTGCGCCGAAGGCCCTTCCACATGAAGCGCTTCCCGAACGGGGTCGACGGCGACTTCTTCCACCAGAAGCGGGTCCCCTCGCATCCGGACTACGTGGGCGAGAGGCACGTCAGCTTCCCGAGCGGGCACTCGACCGTGTTCGCAGTCGTCGACAACGCGGCGGCGCTCGCGTGGGTGATCAACCTCGGCTGCATCGAGCTCCACACCTGGCACTCCCGCGTCGAGGACATCGAGTGCCCTGACTACATGCTGATCGACCTCGATCCGACGACCGAAGGGCAGTGGCCGCACGTGCGCAGGATCGCGCTCGTCGTCAAGGAGGTCATGGACGAGCTCGTCCTGCCGAGCTATCCGAAGACGTCGGGCGCGACCGGCTTCCACATCCTCGTCCCGATCCGCCCGGAGCTCCGGTTTCCCGACGTCCGGCGCTTCGCGAAGAAGCTTGCGGAGGAGGTCGAGCGGCGGATCGGCGACCAGGACGTTGCAACGACGACGTGGAAGGTCGCGGATCGGCGAGGCGTGTTCGTCGACTTCGGCCAGAACGCGCGCGACCGGACGATCGCGACCGCCTATTCGGTCCGGCCGACCGCCGACGCGCGCGTCTCGGCGCCGCTCGACTGGGACGAGGTCGCCGACGTCGACCCCGCGGCGTTCACGCTCCGGTCGATGCGGGCGCGGATCGCCGAGGTCGGCGATCTCACTTCCGGGATGTGGCGCCGGAAGGTCTCGCTCGCGTCGCGCTTCGGCGCCCTCGGGCTAGAAGATCCGGAACCGTAGGGTCGCCGCGTTTCGGCTTCGGCCGCACCTGCGCGATCGTGCACTGCTCGGGGTCCTTGTCCGGGCGGAAGCGCAAAAAACGGCAACCGTGGCGGAAGCGGGCACCCTGCCACTTGTCGTAGCGCACCTCGACGACGAGCTCGGGCTCGACCGGCGTCCACTCGAGATCGACGCCGGCGCGCCACCGGCTGGGTTCGCCGCGGGGCTTCCGCTCGGGATCGGGGCCGAGAAGGGGCCGGAGCTCGGCTTCGATCATGTCCCGGCGCCCGCCTGCGGCCGAGGCAGCTCCAACATGGTGCAGCTTCCCGTCGTCGCCGTAGAGCCCGAGCAGAAGGCTCGCGATGCGCGAGTTCTTCTCGCTCCACGTCACGCCGGCGACGACCGCGTCCGCCGTCTTGTGGCGCTTCACCTTCTGAACGGCCTCGCGGGAGCCGGGCATGTACGGGCAACCCAGTCGCTTTGCGATCACGCCGTCGAACCCGGCGCGCTCGAGGGAGTCGAGCCACCCCTCTGCGGTCTCGGCGTCGCGCGTGGCTGGCGAGACCGAGTACGGGAGCTTCTCGACGTACGTGCGCCGTTCCTCGATCGGGAGCTTGTGCACCGCCTCGCCGTCGAGCAGCAGGACGTCGAAGGCGACGAAGTCCGCGGGCATCTCCGCCGAGAGCTTGCGGACGCGGCTCTCGGCCGGGTGGAGCCGCATCTGCAAGGCGTCGAATTCGAGCCGGCCGTCGCGTGAGATGACGATCTCGCCGTCGATCGCCGAGGAGGGCGGCAGCTTCTCGCCCAGCGTCTCGAGCTCGGGGAAGTAGCGCAGCAGCGGGCGTCCGTTCCGGCTCCAGAGCTTCACCTCCCCGTCCAGGTTCTCGAGGATGCCGCGAAAGCCGTCCCACTTCGGCTCGTACTGCCAGCCGTTCGTCGTCGGCAGGACGTTCACGAGCTCGGCCTCCATCGGAGGGAAAGGCAGTTTCGGGGAGGGCACCCGCGCGCACACTATCGCCGTGAGCGAGCTCGACGGACACTGGCGCGTGGAGCGGATCGACGGGCTGCTGCCGCCGAGCGGCGTGACGAAGCGGATCGCCGCCGGGGCCGGGTGGACGCTCGTCGGAGGCGTCCCGGTCGGGTTCTTTCGCGTGGCGGGAAAGACGCTCGTCTACCGAGGGTGGCCGATCCGGGACGTCCTCGACCCCGAGCCGGGCGGGAGCTGGCTCGGGCGCGGGATCCTCGCGGGTCGGGAATTCTGCCGCTTCCGGATGGTTCGCGACACCAGCCCGTAACCATTCGACCGCGCCGCCCGTCTAACGAACGCATGACGCGTGTGGCGATCACGGGGGTCGGGGCGGTCACGCCGCTCGGCGCGGACGCGAAGACGACCTGGGAGCGCCTCCTCGCCGGGGAGAGCGGCATCGACGAGATCCGGTCCTTCGACGCGAGCGGGTTCCCCGTGCGGATCGCGGGCGAGGTGAAGGACTTCGACGGAGCCGGCGTCGTGACGGCCAAGGAGGCGCGGAAGCTCGACAAGTGCATGCTCTTCGCACTCGCGTCCGCGCGCGAGGCGATGGACGACGCGGGCGTGAACGGATATCGGCCCGAGCGGTTCGGCATCGTGCTCGGCTCGTGCGTGGGGAGCCTCACCCAGCTCACCGACACGTACGACACCCTGCGCGAGCGTGGGTGGGAGCGTGTCTCGCCGTTCTTCATGCCGAACATGCTCGTCGACGCCCCGAGCGGTCGGGTGGCGCTCGAGCTCGGCGCGCGCGGCCCGAACTGCGCCGTCGTCTCGGCCTGCGCGACCGGGTCGCATTCGATCGGCGAGGGGGCCGAGCTGATCCGGCGCGGGGACGCCGATATCGTCCTCGCCGGCGGGACGGAGGCGGCAGTTCATCCGCTCATCCTGGGCGGGTTCTGCGCGATGCGCGGGCTCGCGAGCCCCAACGGCGGCCCGCCAGAAAGCGCGTCGCGCCCGTTCGACGCGAAGCGGTCAGGCTTCGTCATGGCCGAAGGCGCCGCCGTGCTCGTGCTCGAGGAGATGGAGCAGGCGCGGTCGCGGGGCGCGCATGTCTATGCCGAGGTACTCGGGCACGGCGCCTCGAACGACGCTTACCACATGGCCGCGCCCGATCCCGAGGCGACGGGCGTCGTGGAGATGATGACCCAGGCGCTTCGGCGTTCGGAGGTCGAGCCGGGCCGGGTCGACTACATCAACGCGCACGGGACGGGAACGCCGCTCGGAGACGTCGCCGAGACGAAGGCGATCAAGGACGTGTTCGCCGAGCACGCGTACGAGCTGGCCGTCTCGTCGACGAAGTCGATGCTCGGTCACCTGTTCGGCGCGGCCGGGGCGATCGAGGCTCTCGTCTGCGCGCTCGCGATCGACGCGGGGCGGATTCCCCCGACGATCAACTACGAATTCCCGGATCCGGCCTGCGACCTCGACTACGTCCCGAACGAGGCACGCGACGCCCGGATCGACGTCGCGCTCTCGAACGCGATGGGCCTCGGCGGGCACAACGCCTGCGTCCTACTCGGCCGCGTCGATTAGCTCCGGGGTCAGCTCGTCGAGCGAAGCGATCGCGCGGTCGGCTCCTCGCAGTGCCTCGTCGTCCGGCGGATAGCGCGGGTTCGGGAGCGTGATGACGGTCATTCGGGCGGCCTTTGCGCTCTGGATGCCGTTCGAGGAATCCTCGACCGCGGCGCAGCGCTCGGGAACGACGTCGAGCAGGCGGGCGGCTTCGAGGTAGACGTCAGGCGCCGGCTTCCCCCGCTCGACCTCTTCGGACGAGACCGTGGCGGCGAACCGGCCGGTCAGGCCGGCGAGCTCGAGTGCCAGGTCGATGATCTCGCGGTTCGACGAGCTCGCGAGCCCGAGCGGCCAGCGAACCGCCAGGCGCTCGACGGCCTCACGCGCTCCGGGTAGCAGCGGCAGCTCCTCGCGGTAGACGGTCCCGAGCCGCCGGACCACCTCGGCCGAGATCTCCTCCGGCGCCTCGCGCAGCCCGACCACGTCGTGCATGTACGCGGCCCACTCCCGCGAGCTCATGCCCATCATGTCTCGCTGCGCACGGTCGTGCCACCTTCCCCCGCGCTCCCGGGCGAGCTCCTCGCGCACCGCGTCCCAGACGTGCTCGGAGTCGAGCAGGACGCCGTCGAGGTCGAAGACGACGGCCTCGATCACGGGCTGACATACCGGCGGTCGAGATAGAGGAGCGGGTCGGTCGCCTCTCCCGCTTCCACGGAGAGCACTTCGCCGACGAACAGCGTGTGGTCGCCGGCGGCGTGCTCGGCCTCGAGGCGGCACTCCAGCCAGCCGAGCGCGCCCTCGAGCAGCGGCGCGCCCGCCGCGCCCGGCCGCGCCGCTACTCCATGCCAGTGCGCGATCGGCGGGACGCCTCGCGCGAAGTGCTGCGCGACGCTCTCCTGTCCGGCCGCGAGCAGGCTGAGCGCAAATCCGTCGGCCCGGCGCAGGAGCTCGTGCATGGCCGCTCCGCGGCTGACCGCGACCCCGACGAGCGGCGGATCGAGGGAGAGCGAGAGAAACGAGCCGACGGTCAGCCCGAGCCGCTCTCCCCCGACGTCGACCGTGAGGACCGCGACGCCGGAGGGAAGCCTCCGCAGGAGCGAGCGGAGTCCCTCGGCGGCCGCCGTCAGCGGTTCCGCTGGATCCTCAGCGCGTCGGTGAGCGCCGGCGGGCCGTCGCCGCGGCGGGGCGTGGGCTCGAGCAGGTCCTGCAGGTGGGACGCGATGTCGCGCAAGCCCTCGAGGGCCCGCTGGCGGCGCTCCTCCAGGAGCCGGGTCTCGTCGCGCAGCTGCTCGTGCCTGTGCCGGGCAGCCTCCTCCATCTTCGCGGCCATGTCCTGCGCCGCCTCGCGGATCGCGCGGGCTTCCGCCTCGGCGTCGTCGACGGTCTTGCGCGCCTCCTGCTCGGCTTCCCGGCGCTGCTGCTGGGCATAGGACTCGACGGCGAGCCGGATGTCGCGGGCGTAGTCCTCGGCCTCCGTCCGGACGCGCTCGGCGCCGGCGGTGAGCTTCCGCGCCCGCTCTTCAACATCCTGGCTCGCGCGCACGCGGATCTGCTCCGCTTCGACCCGCGCGTCGGCGAGCATCGCCTCGGCAGCCTCCTCGGCCGCCGCGAGGATCCCGCTCACCTGATCCCCGACGGCGCCGTACGGCTGCTGGCGCACCGGCTTGCGCGCCGGCGGAGTCGGCTCCGAGGGCGTCTCGGCAGCCGGGACGTCGTCCGAGCGTCTCAACACAGGGCGAGGAGCTTATTCGATTCGAAGCGCATGGGAAAGCCGAGGAACTCGCCGTCCGCCCGCACATCTACCCTCCGCGCCGGTGCAGGAAGACTGGCTTCGCCGTGGCGCGGCCGAGTTCGTCGGCGCGTTCGCTCTGACCTTCGTCGGGGCGGGCGCGATCGCGGCCACGGCGGGCACGGACCTGCTCGCGGTCGCGGTCGCGCACGGGCTCGTCATCGGCGTGATGGCGTCAGCCGTAGGCCACATCTCCGGCGGACACTTCAATCCGGCCGTGACGTTCGGATTCCTGGTCACCCGGCGCATTGCGCCGAGCCTCGCCGTCGTCTACTGGCTCAGTCAGTTCGTCGCCGCCGTCGTCGGCGCGCTCCTGCTGAAATCGATCCTTCCGAGTGGGCCCGCGGATGCCGTGAAGCTCGGCGCGCCGGCGCTCGGGCCGGGTGTCGGCGCCGGTGCCGGTCTCCTGCTCGAGGTCATCCTCACCTTTCTCCTCGTCTGGGTCATCTTCGCCACGGCAGCCGACCCGGGCGGCGCCTTCAAGTCGATCGCCGGGCTGGCGATCGGCGGGACGATCACGCTCGACATCCTGATCGGAGGCCCGTTTTCCGGGGCGGTGATGAACCCCTCGCGAGCGTTCGGGCCGCAGCTCGTCGCGAACGCGTGGGCCGACGGCTGGGTGTGGTATCTCGGGCCGCTCGTCGGGGGCGCCCTCGGTGCCATCGCGTACGACCAGCTCTACCTGCGCCGCCCGGGCCCTGAGCCTGTCGGCCCGCCCGAGACAGGGCTCGAGGAGCCGCGCCCGGGCGAGACGTCTCTTTCCTAGCAGGTAAAGGTCTCGTCGAGGACGGCCTTCGCCTGGGCGACGGCCGCCGGCGTGATGCGGTGGTCGACGGGATCCTCGCGATAGCGGACGTCCAGCGCCGCCGCCTCGAGCCGCCCCTTCGCCTCGCGGCCCCACTCGACTCCGATCACGGGATCGAACGAGCCGTGCGAGATCGAGACGGACATTCCGGCTCGGCTGCCGGGATCGAGCTCGAATCCGTCGACCGTCGGCAAGAACCCGCTCATCGCGAGGATGCCGGCCGGACGCGGACGTGCCGCTCCGAGCCCGAGCGCGTACGACATCACGGCCCCCTGCGAGAACCCGCCGAGCACGACCCGATCGGGGCCGAGGCGGAGATCCTGGAGCGTCTCGTCGAGCCAACCCGAAAGGCGTTCGAACGTGGGGAGAAAGGTGGCGGGATCCGGGAAGCCGATCCGGCGGACGACGTACCAGTGGGCTCCGCCGGGGGGGAGGCTGAGCGGGCCGCGCGGGAGGAGGCCGACGAGACGCCGCTCCGGGTCGAGGATGTCGAGGAGGGGTGCGAGGTCCTGCTCGTCGGCGCCGCGGCCGTGCAGGAGCACGAGCGCCCCGTGCGCGTCGCCGGCGGGTTCGCGCACACGATGCGTGATCGTCCCCGCGCTCACTGCGTCGGCACCTTCGCCTCGGCGAGGAGCGCCCGCAGCTCGTCGGCGCTCCACGAGGCCTGCGGCTCGATGCGGCCGGGGTCGACGACGCCCGGCGGCACTCCGCGCCCGTTGTTGTTGAAGAGCGCGTAGGCCTCTCTGGCGCGCCCCGCGAGCTCGCGCAGCGGCTCGACCCACTCGGCGAGCTCGTCTCGGGTGTAGAAGTAGTCGAACCGCTCGGCCGCGCTCCCTCCGCGCTTGTTCCAGGTCGACGCGTTTCGGCCGTGGAAGCGCACGTAGAGCACCGGGCTCGTGAGCGCGAGGACGGTCGGGATCAGGTTCTTCGCCTGGGTCTTCGGCGCGTCGACGATCACGTTCGTCGCCCCGATCTCCTCCAGGAAGGCGAGCGTGCTCGTCCGGTTCTCGTCGTCGAGCCAGCTGCGATGGCGGAACTCGACGAGCATCGCGTCGCCGCGCAGCTGCTCCTGCGCCCACGAGAGGTAGTCGAGGGAAGCGGGCTGGTACACGAAGTAGGATGGGAACTGCAGCAGGATCCCGCGGAGCTTGCCCGCCGAGCGGAGCGGCTCGAGCGCAGCGTGAAAGCGTGCGAACACCTCGGCCCGGCGCTCGCGCGAAGGACGATCGACCCGGCCTCGGTCGTCGACGGGCATGCCCTCGCGCAGGTCTGGAGGGAGCTGCTCGAGCTTCACCGGGTGCCGCGTCATCACGCCGAACGCCTTGATGTGGAAGGTGAATCCGGCCGGCGTGCGCTCGGCCCATTTCGCAGCCGTCTCCTCGGCCGGCAACGTGTAGTAGGTCGAGTCGACCTCCACGGTCGAGAACCGCTCGGCGTAGTAACGGAGCCGCTCCTCCGGAGAACGGACTCCGGCCGGATAGAAGTGCTTCGTGAGCGACTCGTCCGCCCAGGAGCACGTTCCGATCCGGACGGGCGCGCCCACGGCGCGATTGTAGGGGCCGGGCAGCGGCCCGACCCCTACGGGATCGCTAGCGCCCTAGAACTCGGCCCACTCGCCGTGGCTGTTCTGGCCGTGCTCGTACCAGCGCTCGAGCCAGGCGTCGGACAGCATGACGAGGCCGGCGCCGAGCGCGCAGAAGAAGAAGGCGACCAGGAGGACGCCCCACGCGCTGTAGCTTCGGAAGGCCTCGACGAGCATCCCGACGAAGAACGCGGCTCCCAGAGAGGCGAACCGCACCATCAGCGTGCGTTTCCAGTCTTCGTAGTTCATCCGACTCACCCCCGTCCGGAGCGTACGAAGACGCGCCTCGGGGCGCATCGCACATGTGGGGGAGAGTCTGCCCTCCGACGAGGGAGACCGGATGGTGGTATGAACGACCCGTGTCACTCCTCGAGCTCCCGGTCGGGAACCTTCTCGGCCGGCTGGCGGCGGACGATCCGACCACTGCCGGCGGTGCCGCCGCTGCGCTCACCGTCGCGATGGCCGCTGCGCTCGTCGAGCTCGTTGCGCGCGAGTCCGTTACCGACTGGGACGAGGCGCGCGGCGCCCTCGCGCAGGCCGAGGCGTTGCGCGCGCGGGCCACGCCGCTCGCCGACCTGAACACCCAGGCTTACGCGCGCGCGGCAGGCGTGCTCACCTCGTCCGGCGAGACGACCGGCGACGCGCGTGACGAGGAGATACGGGATGCGCTCACGTGGACGATCGACGTGCTGCTTCAGATCGGCGATGCGGCGTCGGACGTCGCCGACCTCGCCTCGCTCGCCGCCGAATGCGGGACGCCGAATCTGCGGGCCGACGCGGCCGCGGCGGCAGCGCTCGCCGAGACGAGCGCGCGCGTGGCAGCCGATTTGATCGCGGCCAACCTTGCCGTCACGGCCGGCGACGAGCGGCTCGAGCGGGCCGCGACCCTGGCGGCGCTTGCGGGAAACGCGGCACGCCGCGCGCGCAGAACCGACGCGTAGCCCCGCTCTCGCCGCTCTGCCCGCCGGCTCTCGGCGACGGCGCGTGCGAGCACGCCTCGACGCGCGAGGGCGAGCCGGTCCGCGTGCGTGCGCTCCATGCTTCCAGGACGGCTGAAGCGCCTCCGATCTTCCCTTTGGAGCGCACTTGCGGTTTCATAGGACGATGTCCCAGGCGTCATCGTCGGACGCCCAGCTCGTCGCGCGCTGCCGTGACGGCGACCAGCGCGCGTGGGAGGAGCTCGTCGAACGGTTCTCCCGCTACGTCTACGCGATCGCGACGCAGGCCTTCCGGCTGGCGCCGGACGACGCCGAAGACGTCTTCCAGGAGGTGTTTGCGCGCGTGTACGAAAAGCTCGACACGCTGCGCGACGACGAGGCGATCCGTCCGTGGATCGCGCAGCTCACGAGGCGACTGGCCATCGACCGCATCCGTGCCTCGGGACGCGAGCAACCGAGCGAGGACGAGCTCGAGGCGCCGGAGGCGTCCGACACGATGGCCACGCTCGACGAAGCGCTCTCCGTGCACGAGGCGCTGGCCGGCCTGTCCGAGAACTGCCGGGAGATTCTCGACCGCTTCTTCGCGCGCGACGAGAGCTACCGGACGATCGGGGAAGCCCTCGGCTTGCCCGGCGGAACGATCGCGAGCCGCATCTCGCGGTGCCTCGTAAAGCTTCGGGAGCTCTACGAGGGAAGAAACGAGCCCCTCGGCGCGTCCAGCGGACGAGTGCATACATGACGCCCTACGACGAACAACAGCTGGCGAAGCTCCTGGCCGCGCTGCCGCCCGCCCCGGAAGGCTGGGTACGCGCTGCCCAAGCGTTGCCGAAAGCGCGGGCCGAGCTCGACACGATCGTCGAGCGCGCGCTGGCCGACGAGGCCTACCGGGCGAAGGTCGTCGCCGACCTCGAAGCGGCGGTCCGCGAATCGGGCCAGGAGCCCGACGCGGCGCGCGTCGCCGCCCTCCGCGCTCGCCTCGCCGAGAACGAGTAGGCCGTCGGGAAGAAACGCGCCCTCCCGTGCGTCGTGTAGCCAAGACGACGGAAGGAGGAGCTTTGTACAACCCGGTAATCCACCACGAGCTTGCACGGCTGCGTCACGCGGATCTCCTCCGCGAGGCCGAGGCGCAGCGGCGCGTGGCCACAGCGGCTGCCGCGCGTAAGAACGCCGACCGGGAGTCCCACGGGCTCCTCGGTCTGCTCGCGTTTCGCCCCCGGCCGGCGACCCGGCCCGCGCTCGGCGCGAGCGCCTGAGCGCTACCACCCGGCGGCGGGCGAGCACCCCTCTCCGCTCGCCGCCGGGACGCTCCGTTCCCCGGTGTGATTCGATCTCTAGTCAACCGGTAAAGAAAGTGCTATCTTCAGCCCTCGCTCCGGGGGAGGGGAATGGATTACGGACTCGTACTCGCTGGCCTACTGATCGGAACGCTCGTCGGCTTCACCGGCATGGGCGCCGGATCGCTGATGACTCCGATCCTCATCACCGTCTTCGGCGTACCGCCCACGACGGCGGTCGGCACCGACCTCGTCTACAGCGCAGTCACGAAGACGCTCGGTGCCGCGCGGCACCGAGCGCTGGAGAACGTGAACGGAAGGCTCGCGCTGATCATGGCGAGCGGGAGCGTTCCGTCGGCCGTGCTCGGCGTCTACACGCTCAACCGGCTGCGTGAGAACCACGCGGCCACGATCGAGAACGATCTCAAGCAGGTGATCGGCTACACGCTCGTGCTCGTCGGGATCGCCGTCGGGATTCGCACGCTCGTGACCATCCGTCGCATGCGCGGGCGGGAGTGGATCCCGCCGGACGAGACGCTGACTCGTCGCCACAAGGTCATCGCCGTCGTGGTCGGAATCGTCTTCGGCTTCATCCTGGGGCTGACGTCCGTCGGATCGGGCGTCTTCTTCGGAATGGCGCTGATCACGCTCTTCCCGCTTCGTGCGCGTCGCATCGTCGGGACCGACCTCTTCCACGCGGCGCTCATCACGGTCGCCGCGGGTGCGGCTCAGATCCTCTGGGGCACTCCCGACTTCGCCTACGTCGGCTCGCTGCTGATCGGCTCGCTTCCCGGGATCCTGCTCGGCTCGCAGCTCTCGGTGAAGATTCCCGAACGCGCGCTGCGGGGGTCGATGGCGGGCGTTCTCGCCCTCGCGGGACTTAAGCTTCTCGGAGCTTTCTAGCTAGGCGGACGCTCTCGCGCGGAGCGACGTCGCTTCGGCGGCGTCGCCTCGCCGTTCTGCGAGCTCCGCGAGCCCGGTGTAGGCCCGGCTCAGGTACCGGTTCGGATTCCGGGCGAGCAGCTCCACCGCGAGCTCGTAGACCTCACGAGCGCGGTCAGGCTCGCCGGTGGTGGTGAAGATCTCCCCGAGGAGCGTGTAGGCGCGGCCCGCGTCCTCCGGGCTGGCCTCGCCGAGCTTTCCGGAGACGGTCATCGCGAGGCGCGCCCCCTCCTCGAGATGGCCGAGCGCCGTCAGCGCACGCGCCTCTTCGAGCGCATACTGCGCCTGCTCGAGCGGGCTTGCCTCGCCGAGGAGACGTCTGCCCGCCGCAAGGATCTCGAGCGCGTCGCCGGCGCGTCCGCGGTCGATCTCCACGTGCGCCAGGAGCTGGTGGGCGCGCGCGGCGTAAAGCGCGTGCTCGGTGAGCTCGACGAGCGCAAGCGTCTTTCGGGCGTACCGGGCCGCGGCCTTCGGCTCGTCCTGCTCGGCGTAGAAGCGCGACTGGAGCCAGTAGAGCCGGGCGCGCAGGACAGGGTCGTGCGAGCCTTCGGTCAGCTCGAGCGCCCGCCCGAGCAGCTCGCCGGCCTGCGCGAAATCGCCGCGGTCGACGAGCGCGTGGCCGAGCAAGACCGCGAAGCGCACGCTCTCCATGCGGTCGTCTCGCAGCTCGGCTGCGGTCAGGCAGCGAGCGAAGAGCTCGGCGGCCGCGTCGACGTTCCCGACGGTCGCGTACGCGCGTCCGAGGGAGTCCGGCACCGCCGGATCCTCGCTCGCGAGGCCGGAAAAGAGCCGGAGCGCTTCCTCCAGCCGCTCGATCGCTCGCTGCGGATCGCCCGCGCGAAAGGCGAGCTTTCCGAGCCCGGCAAGGGCCCGCGCCTGATCGGGTGGGGCGGTTGCATCCTCGAGCGCTCCCTCGTAGAGCCGTAGCGCCGTTTCTGTCTCATCGAGGAGGAGCGCCGCCTCAGCCTCGGTGAGCTTGGCCTCGGTCTCGAGCTCCATGCTCTCCGCGCCGGTGGCGAGATAGTCCCCCGTGACGCCGAGGCGGCGACCTAGCTCGCGTAGAACCTGGAGCGAGGCGATCCGCTCGCCGGCTTCGATGCGTGAGATATAGCCGGGCGAGCACCCGGCAAAAGAGAGCTTTCGCTGGCTGACGCCCGCCTTCTCGCGGGCGGCGCGGAGGCGGGCCCCGACCGCACGCGGATCGTCGACGTGCGCTGACTTTTGTCTCGGCACCCTCTTCTACCCTATACTCGGCGCCGTACTCCCGGGCCCGGGACTGTCCTGTAGGCGACCAGAAAGGACGGTCCCCGTGAGACTGCGGCTAGCTCTTCTTTGTGCTGGCCTCGGGGCGCTCGCTGCCTTCGTCGGCGGCACTCCCTGGGGGTAGTACGTCATCGGCATGACCACGGGTGGCGGGCGTCTTGCCCGCCACCCGCATTTTCCCTCACGTACGCTGCTCGTGTGACGGCGGCCACGCTCCACACGAACCACGGCGCCATCCGAGTCGAGCTCTTCGACGAGGACGCACCGGTCACGGTCGAGAACTTCACGAAGCTCGCCCGCGACGGTTTCTACGACGGCGTCATCTTCCACCGCGTGATCCCGGATTTCATGATCCAGGGCGGGGACCCGACGGGAACGGGAACCGGCGGCCCGGGTTACGAGTTCGAAGACGAGCCGAATCAGCACAAGGTCGTGCGAGGCGCGCTCGCGATGGCGAACGCCGGCCCGAACACGAACGGGAGCCAGTTCTTCCTCGTGACGACGGAGGAGGCCCCGTGGCTCGACGGCAAGCACACGATCTTCGGTCGCGTGACGGACGGCATGGACGTCGTCGACGCGATCTCGGCGGTCGAGACGGACGCGCGCGACAAGCCGCACGACGACGTCGTCATCGAACGGGTCGAGCTCGCCGACTAGCCGAGGCGGCGGGGGTGGGATTCGAACCCACGAGACCGCTCACCGCGGCCTAGCGGTTTTCAAGACCGCCCCTTTCAACCGCTCGGGCACCCCGCCGGGCTGTCGAGTCTAGCGCCGGCCGGGCTCGATCCGGGCAGGCGCGCCGAACTGCTGCAGCACGTCCGGGACGGCGACCGCCCCGCCCTCGTCCTGGAAGTTCTCCACGACCGCGAGGAGCGCGCGGGCCGTCACCGCGGTCCCGTTCAGCGTGTGCACGTGCTCGACCCCCGAGTCGCCGCGATAGCGGATGTCCAGCCGCCGCGCCTGGTAGTCGGTCGTGTTGGAGGTCGAGGTGAGCTCGCGGTAGCGGCCCTGGGTCGGGAACCAGCCCTCGATGTCGTACTTCTTCGCCGCGGCGGCGCCGAGGTCGCCTGCGGCGACGTTGACGACGCGATAGGGGATCCCGAGCTCGCCGATCAGCTCCTCCTCGACTGTGAGCAGCCGATCGTGCTCCGCCGGCGAGGCCTCCGGAAGGCAGAAGACGAACATCTCGACCTTGTCGAACTGGTGCACGCGGAACATCCCACGCGTGTCCTTGCCGGCGGCTCCGGCCTCGCGCCGGAAGCAGGTGGAAAAACCGGCGTAGTGCAGCGGTAGCTCGTCCGAGGCGAGGATCTCGCCCAGGTGGAAGCCGGCCAGACCGACCTCCGACGTGCCGGTCAGGTAGAGCTCGTCTCGTTCGACGCTGTAGATGTTGACCTCGTCCGTAGGGAGGAAGCCGGTGCCGTACATCGCAGGCTCGCGGACGAGGACGGGCGGGAGGAGGGGGAGGAAGCCCTTCTCGGCGAGGCGCTCGAGCGCGAACCGGTACAGCGCGAGCTCGGTGAGGGCGAACGCGCCGAGGCGGTACGCGAAGCGCGACCCCGAGACGCGCGCTCCCCGCTCCATGTCGACGAGGCCGAGATCGACGTGGTCGCGCGGCTCGAAACCGAATTGCGGCGGTTCGCCGACTCGCCGGATCTCCTCGGCGTCCTCGTCGGTCTCGCCGTCGGGAGCGCTGTCGTCGGGCGGGTTCGGCACGCGGTCGAGCAGCTCGGCCCGCGTCCGCTCGGCCTCGGAAAGCTCGCCTTCTAGCTGCTGCAACTCGGCCTTCACGGCCTTGAGCTCCTCGACCTGCTCGGGCGTCGGCTTTCCCTTGATCTTCGTCCGGGAGCGGAGCTCGTCCACCTGCGGGACGAGCGCGAGCCAGGCCCGGTCGGCCTCGAGCAGCCCATCGAAGTCCTCCGCCCCGCCCTTCCGGGCCAGCGCCGCCCGCCAGCGCTCGGGATCGTTCCGCGCCGCCCTGATGTCGATCACGCGCGGGAGTCTAGAAACGCTTCGATCATCTGGGCCACTCCCTCTTCGTCCACCGGGGGGCAGACGACGTCGGCGGCGGCGAGTACGCGCTCGTGCGCGTTCGCGACGGCCACACCGTACCCGGCCCAGTCGATCAACTCGACATCGTTCTCGCCGTCCGCGAAGGCGACGGTGCGGTGCGCCGAGAAGCCGACGCGCTCTGCCACGAACGCGACGCCCGACGCCTTGGTCACGTTCGGGCTCGCGAACTCGAGGAAGTACGGGAGAGACTTGGAGATGTAGAGGCGGCCGTCGAACTCCGCCTTCATCCGGGCCTCGAGGTCGTCGAGCACCTCGGGGTCGTCGATCGTCACGAGCTTCGTCGGCGGCTCGGCAAGCCACTCGGCGAGGTCGCCGACCGCGTGGATCGGCAGGTGCTGGAAATCGGCGTAGCGACGGGCTGCCGCCGTCTCGCGGGTGACGTACAGCTCGTCGCCGACGTAGCAGTTCAGCCCGAACCCCTTCGCCTCGACGGCCCGGATCGTCTCACGGGCGAGGTCGAGCGGAATCGGCTCGTGGAGGAGGAACTCGCCGCTGACCGGGTCGGCGACGACGGCGCCTTGGTAGCAGACCACCGGATCGGCCAGCGCAGCCTGCTCGAGATAGGGGCGCACCGACCGGAACATCCGGCCCGTTGCGACGACGACGCGCATGCCGGCCTCGACCGCCGCGCGGAGGGCCGTCTCTGTGCGGGGGCGCAGGACTGCGTCCTCGCCGACGAGCGTCCGGTCGAGGTCGCACACGAGCGCCTCGACGTCGCGCGGGAAGCCTTCGGGAAGCGTCAGCCGGCCGTGTCGGAGAGGTACGTGACGAGATCGGCGAGCTGCTGCTGCGAGAGCTTCGTGCCGTAGTCCTGCGGCATGATGTTCGGCTGGAAGCCCTGGGCGATCTCGGCGTTCGGGTTCACGATCGACTCGCGGATGAACTCCGCGTCCTTCCCCGTCAGCACCTCGTCGAGGTTCGGGCCGGTGGTGCCGTTCGTGCCCGCGTCGCCGAGCGTGTGGCAGCCGCCGCAGCCCTGCGAGGTGAACACGCCCTTGCCGGCTTCCGCGTCGCCCTCCGGCAGTGTTTGCGCGGCGATCGTCCCGACGACGGTCTCGGGCCGAGGTTGCACGACCTTCCCGGCCCCGCAGCCGGCCGCGGTGAGTGCCAAGCCGAGCGAGAGGATGACTATGACGCCGGCCCGAGCGCTCACGGTCGCCGAGTGTAACGGCGCGGCGACGCAGCTCGCGCCACGTACAATTCCGGTGTATGAGACGCAAGGCCTACGGCCGCGACGCGGGTCTCTCGACCCGCATGTTCCTGACGATGTTCCTGCTCGGAGCGTTGTACGTCGTCTTCTTCTTCGTCCTGCTGAAGCTCTTCAACGTCGGGCTGGTGGCGATCGTCGTCATCATGGGGGCGCTCGCGTTCTTCCAGTACTTCACGTCCGACAAGATCGCGCTGCTGGCGGCCGGAGCGAAGGTCGTCGACCGGAGCGAGGCCCCGGAGCTTCACGACATGGTCGAGCGGCTCTGCGCCATGGCCGACCTGCCCAAACCGCGGGTGGCGGTGATTCCGTCCGACGTGCCGAACGCGTTCGCGACGGGTCGCAATCCGAAGCACGCGGTCGTGGCGGTCACGCGGGGTCTCTGGCAGCGGCTCGAGCCGCGCGAGGTCGAGGGCGTGCTCGCGCACGAGCTCTCGCACGTCGGCAACCGCGACGTCGCCGTCATGACGCTCGCGAGCTTCTTCTCGATGGTCGCCGGTGTGCTAACGCGGTGGGGTCTCTACGCGGGCATGTTCGGCGGCTTCGGCGGCGGAAACCGGGACAACAACAACTCCGCGCCGGTGTGGCTGATCATGTTCCTGGTCAGCATGGTCACGTACGTGATCAGCTGGATCCTGATCATGACGATCTCGCGCTACCGCGAGTATGCGGCCGACCGTGGCTCGGCGCTCATCACGGGCGCGCCCGAATACCTCATGAGCGCGCTCCAGAAGATCGCGAGCCAGATGACGCGGATCCCGCAGCGCGACCTGCGCGAGGTCTCGAGCATGAACGCGTTCTTCATCATGCCGACCAACTGGAAGAGCGCAGCAGGCGAGCTCTTCATGACGCACCCGCCGCTCGAGAAACGGCTGGCCCGCCTCTCCGAGATCGCGCGCGAGATGGGCCGCCCGGTCCAGTAGGCCCTTGGGCCTGACCGACGTCCTCTTCGGCCGGAAGAAGCTCAAGGCCGCGAAGCTCGAGCGGCTCTTCGCGCTCTCGACGGCCCAGGTCACGCTCGAGACCGAGCTCGGGCTCAAGTCCGCGGGTGTCGCGGCTCTCTGCTTCAAGCCGCTTTCGGCGGGCGAGTTCATGCAGGCGGAGAACGACGTCGACGAGCTGCTCGCGATCGCGGCACGCGA
>Ga0081539_10003360_pt1 | contig 19818 bp, 11 predicted proteins | sample TabmetS4T2R2_FD_71023 | JGI IMG/M metagenome (GOLD analysis project Ga0081539, IMG submission 71023) | Tabebuia heterophylla rhizosphere microbial communities from the University of Puerto Rico - S4T2R2 | ecosystem: Host-associated > Plants > Roots > Rhizosphere ...
CAGGGCTTGTCCCTGCCCATTGCTGGCGAAACCGAGCGGGCCGCGGACTTGCCCTGCCCCTACAATCATCCCTCAGTAGTCGCATTCAATTGCAAACCGCTATAAAGTTAAATGCTCAGAGATAAATGACGTGCGACTTGCGCCAGAGTTCGGCGGGAATCGTGCCGCGCGGCGCTGTGGTGATGAGGATGACGTAGCCTCCGGCGGTCGTCGTCCGCGCGGAGATGCGACGCCAGAACTCGCGCCGCACGTCCGAGTCGGTCAAGGCCGCGCGCGGCGCGACGAGCGCGAGGCGGCGCAAAGACGCGTAGAGATGCTCGCGCCCGACGCCGTAGCGCGCCTCTTCGTCGCCGTCTGTTAGAGAGACTTCGGCGCGCTCCTCTATGAAGTGTGCGACGAGCGATGCGACGAGAGTCACGGCGCGCTCGAAGCGTGCGTGCGAATTGTTCGCGTCGCTCTCGTCAACGAAGGTGTCGAGCGCGATGTGGACGCGGCGCTCGTCCTCTGCGTTGAACTCGCGGACGATGAGGCGCGCGGCGCGCGCCGTGGCCTTCCAGTCAATGTGCCGAACGTCGTCGTGCGGTTGATACTCGCGCAAGCTGTGCAGGTCGTGGCCCGCGCCGCGCCGCTCGGCGTCGCGGTGTCCGGCGTCGGCGGGTAGAAGGTGCAACGCGTCGCCCGCGGCTTCGGGCTTCGGATAGACGATTATCTCAACGTCGCGCGCGTGAAGCCGACGGCGCAAGCGGAAGAAGCCGAACGGGAATCGTGTCGAAATCTCGAAGCCCGTGACGAGCACGCGCCCGCGCGCGTCGAACGTCTGCTCGACGCGTTGTTCGACGCGCGCGCGGTGCGGCACGTACATGAAGTATGCGAGCACGCGCTTCTGCTCGCGCCTGCGACGCCAGCGCGAAAGACGTCGGCCCGCGTCCGTCTCCAGACGGCTTCGCGCCTCGACGACGACGGAGAACGACGGCAGCACGCGCTTCGTGTTGTGAACCGTGACGATGACGGGCGCGGGGTCGCCCGCGAAGATGTGGTCGGGAAAACGCGCCGAGACGACGAGGTCGCGCAGCGAGGCGCGCGCCGCAGTCCAAGCGACGAAGAGCGTCGAAGTCAGAACCGAGAAAACTATGAAGAGGAGGTTGTTGCCCGTGTTCCAAGCGGCGAAGGCGACGACCGTGTAGATGCTTACGAAGACGACTCCGCCCGCCGTCACCTGAAAACCGAGGTCGAGCCGCGCGGCTTCGGCGCGCGCGCTTCGCGCGAGCGGCGGCACGACGAAGACGACTATCAGGAGCGCGAACAGAAGCGACGCAATCGCGCCCAGACGCGTCAACTCCCAGTCGCCCGCGCGCCGCGCGACGACCGTCAGGACAGCCGCGCTCACGCCGCTCAAGACGACGAGCGTGCCGAGTATCGTCTTGCGCCAAGTCTTTAAAGTTCCCGCGAAAGCCATCGGAGACGAATGCGAAATGATGAGTGATGAATGATGAATGAAAGACACTCTGCTTCTCATTCATCGTTCATCACTCATCATTCATCACTAATTCAAAGAGGGACGCTCACCGTCTTCATTATCTCGCGCAGGACTTCTTCGGATTCTTCGCTTCGGCGGTGGAGCGAGTTTGAGAAGCGCGAGTTGACGACGAGGCGGTGCGCGAAGACGGGGAGGATGAGCCGTTTGATGTCGTCGGGCAGACAGTAGTCGCGCCCTTCGGTCAAAGCGAGCGACTGCGCGGCGCGGAAGAGCGCGAGCGTGCCGCGCGGGGAGACGCCGAGGTCTAAAGTCTCCGAGTCGCGCGTAGCGGCGACGATGCGCATCAGGTAGTCAACAAGCGCGTCGTCAACCGAGACCGAGTTGACGCTGCGCTGGAGGTCTAGAACGTCTTCGCTCGACAGAACGGGCCTCAAGTCTTCGAGCGGGTCGCGCGTCTCTCGGTCGCGTAGGATTTCCTTCTCCACGTCGAAGGCCGGGTAGCCGATGCGCAGGCGGAGCATGAAGCGGTCAACTTGCGATTCCGGGAGCGGGTATGTGCCGTGATGCTCGATGGGGTTCTGCGTGGCGACGACCATGAAGGGCGCGCGCAAGCGGTGCGTCACGCCCTCTACGGTGACGTGCCCTTCGGCCATCGCTTCGAGAAGCGCCGACTGCGTCTTCGGCGTCGTGCGATTTATTTCGTCGGCCAGCACGATGTTTGCAAAGACCGGCCCGTGCTTGAACTCGAACGTGCCCGCGCGCTCGTTATAGACCGAAAGGCCAATAACGTCCGAGGGCAGAAGGTCTGAAGTGAACTGTATGCGCTGGAACGTGCAGTTGAGACCTCTAGCAAGAGCCTGAGCGAGCGTTGTCTTGCCGACGCCGGGCACGTCTTCGACGAGGAGGTGTCCGCCCGCGAGAAGCGCGACTATGGCGAGGCGCACGGCTTCGGGCTTCCCGCGTATGACGCGCTCGATGGCCGACTGCAAACGCGCGACGCGCTCGGCGGCCTCCGCCGCCGTCAAAACGTCCTCACTCCCAGCGGGTTGAAGGTTTCTCATGCTCTCACACATTCTAAAGGGGAAAGAGGCTAGAGGCTAGAGGCTAGAGGCTAGTTTTCGCCCTAACACGCTACCCGTAGTTCCCAAATGTGTTTGCAGTCTGAGTTTTTACTAGCCTCTAGCCTCTAGTCTCTAGCCTCTCCTTTTGACGCTCGTGTGACTTGCCTTGTTCCCTGTAGTAAAATCTTTTGCCGCCGGGAACGTCGAATACGACTGAGGCATCATAATCTCGCGCCGTTTTGTGGAACTCGAAACGTCCCCGCACGTGTACTTCAGGCAGTGAGGATTTGAAAGAATGAGTACGAACAGAAAGTTTTTACGCCAACGCGGTTTTTCGCTCGTTGAGTTGATGATAGTCATCTCGATTATCGGCATACTCGTCGCTATCGGCATCCCCGCTTGGCAGGGCGCTGTGCGCTCGGCAAACGAGGCCGCCGCAATCACGCACCTCCAGCGCATAGCGACCGCCGAGGTCACTTACTACAACACGCACAACCGCGCCGGCTACGGCACTTTCGACCAACTCTCCGGCGGCGGCTACCTCGACAAGCGATTCACGGGCGACGTGCCGCTCGTTGACGGCTACCTCTTCACGCTGACGCTGACGGCCAAGTCCGGCAACCAGCCCCCGACCTACGGCGTCAACGCAGACCCGCAGAAGCCGACCGGACTCACCGCCACGGGCAATCGCTTCTTCTACATCGGCTCAGACGTTGGCACGCCCACCTCCAACAACGAGAAGCGCGCCACAGCCGAAGACCCGCCCGCGGGCGGCGGCCAGTAAGCGTTAACTTCATCAACAAACATAAAGCGCGCCGGGCGTCCCGGTCTTGACGCTCGCGCGCGCGCTTTGTTAGCATTCCGCGTCCTCAACAATAGTTGTCTGCCCGCTTAGCTCAGTGGTAGAGCACGCGCTTCACACGCGCGGGGCCAGTAGTTCGAATCTACTAGCGGGCATCAAAAAGGCGGAGAGAAAAAACTGCTCTCTCCGCCTTTTCTTCTCGCTCAACTCTCCGCCCTTTTCTTTTCGCTCACTTCGCCCACAGCGTCGTGTAAACGTCGGCCAGACGGTCGCGCCAAGCCGTGTAGTTGTGTCCTACCGCGGCCTCGCGGTAAGCCACTGGATAGCCGCGCGCGCGCAAGGTTACGTTTGCGCGGCGGCTCACGTCCAGAATCTGCGGCTCGTATTGTCCCGCGTCGAGGTAGAAGCGCGTGGGATACTTCCGCCGCGCGTCGTCGTCGAGTTTGGCGAGGGCGGCTAAGACGCGCTCCTCGTCTATCTGAAATGCCGACGACAGGCCCGCGACGCGCGCGAACGTGTCGGGGTGGCGAAGCGCGGCCCAGACGGAGATCGTGCCGCCGAGGCTCGCGCCGGCGAGCGCGCGCGCGTCGCGCTCCGCGCGCGTTCGGTAGCGCGCGTCAATGGCCGGGACGAGCGTGCGCGCCATCCAACCGGCGAACGCGTCGTCGGCCCAGTATTCTTTCATCCGGTCAATCGGGTCAATGAAGACGATTAGAAACGGCTCGACCTTGCCTTCCGAAATCATTCGGTCGGCGATTTCGGCTGCGCGCCCCAACTCTATGAACTGCGTGCCGTCCTGCATGTAAAGCGCGGGATAGCGCGACTGGCCTTGAGCGTAGCCGGGCGGGAGATAGACTTGAATCTTGCGCTTGGCGTCGCCCGTCGGTTCAAACTTTTCGAGACGACCGCGAAGCTCGTTGCTCCCCGTTGCGAATGGCGCGGCACGGTAGTCAGGGCCGTTGAAGTTAGAGTTGAGGCCGCCGAGGCCGTTGTTGTTCTTGTTGGGGTTGAGCGGGTCGAGAATCCATTCGCCGTCGGCGATAAACTTGTATTCGAGCCGCGCCGAGCGCGGAAACTTCAGACGTATGACTTTCGCGTTCGCGCCCGCCACTTCGCGCAGCACGAGGCCGGAAGGACTCCAATTCGTGAAGTCGCCGACGACCTGCACGTTCTTCGCGTCGCCTCGATAGATGAACGTCACGTCCTCGCCTTCGACGAGCGGCGAAGTCTTCGCGCTCTTTATCTTCCCGGCGAGTTCTGGCGGATAGACTTCGCGGTCGGCCTTCTCTTTTTCCTCCGCGGAGAGTCCGCGAACTAACGCGCGCTGAAAATAGGTCGCGCCCGACGGCGCGATGGCGGCGATGACGACGATGGTGTCGCCGCGCGCGACCGTCACGTCGAAAGAGAAGTTGCCTTGCGCGTCCGGCCTCAACTCGCGTCGCTCGTCGCCGGTGAGCGCGAAGGCGCGACTGCCCGCCGCGCGCACGCCGCCGCTGATGTGTAAAGTAGCGCCCGCCTGCATTCGTTCGAGAATCTCGCGCGCGGGAAAACTGAAATCTGCGTTCGCGCGCGGCGGCGGCGCGGAACTTCTCGCGTAGCGCTCGGCGACGAGCGCGGGCGTCTCGACGTTGCGACCCTCCTGCAAGTTGGTGGCGAGGCGCACGAACTGCGCCATAGACCAAGCGAGCGGCGTGGCCGAACCCGTCCCTTCGCCGAAACGGAAATCGGGGCGCGGGCTTTCACGCCTGTCCCAAACCTGCTCAGGAATCATCCCGCCTTCGTTTGCGAATCCCGACATCGCGTCGAGCCGCCGCGCCGCTTCCAACTTCATCCCGCGCGCGAGTTCATACTCGCCGCGCTCGCCCGCGAGCAAGGCCCACAGGCGACCTTTGCCCGTATATTTTCCGTCCCAGTTCCACGGACGCCCGTCGTCCATCTCGCCGTAGCCGTCGTGGTTGTAGCGATAGAACGACGCGCCGTTCGGCGTCTCGACCTTTATGACTTCGTCAACGACCGCGACCGACTTCGCTATGAGCGGGTCTTGCGCCGGCTTGACGCCGAGGCGCACGAGTTCGAGGAAGCCCGCGTCAACAATCGCGCGCTCGTCGAAGTCGCCGCCGCCGTTGCCGACGTTGAAACTTGCGCCGTCGTTCGGGTCGTCGTTGAACGTGAGGCGAAGGTAATAATTCTTGTCGCCGTACGTGCCGGTCGTCGTCGCCGTCCAACGCTCGACGTTGCGCGCGAAGTCGTCGGCGGCGGAGATGTAAACGGAAGCCGAAACGTCGTCGCCGTTTCGCCGCGCGATTTCGGCGGCGCACGCGAGGCCAGCGATTTCGGCGGCGATGGTCGAAGGCGAGTAGCCGGATTTTTCTTCCCAACGCTCCTGCGGCGTCCAAGGCCCGTGCTTGACGATGAAGCCGGCGGCGGGCCGAACGTGTTTGACGTAGGTTTCGTTATCGGTGCGTCCGAGTTGGTAGGCGAGCAGGAGCGGGTAGGCCACTTCGTCCAACTGAAGCGAACCCCAGAAGGGACGCCCGTCGAGCCAAGAGTTTTGCGGGAAACTCCCGTCCGGTTTTTGTTGATAGCGGAAAAGATAATCGAGCGCGCGGTCGGCGCTGGCCTTGTCGCCCAAAGCGTGGAAGGCCGTGGCGACGTTGTAGAGGTCGCGCGACCAGACCAAGTGATAGCCGCCGACGTTCGGCTCGTTCGCGTTCGAGCCGCCGCCCCACGGCACGCTCAAACTCGCAATCATCGCGCCGCGAAACGTCTTGTCCTCGTGCGCCTTCAAGACCATCGCCGCCATGTCGAACTGCGTTTGATACTTCGCCTCGACGCGACGGAGCGTGCGAACGTACTCGTGCCAGCCCTGCTCGTAATCCGCGCGCGCACGCGCGAAGCCTTTGGCGAGCGACGCGCGCGCGTTCTTCAAAGCTTCCGCAGGCTCTTTACCGAAGCCGAGCGCGAGCGTGAACTTCTGCCCCGCCGCACGGACGCCGGCGGGCGCGCCAACGCGCGCGACTTGCACGACGTTCCCGTCAGCCGCGCGCACGTAGTTCGTCAAGCGCCCGCGTTGACGCAGTTGAGTTAGACCGTCGCTCGTCCCGAAGTAGCCGTTCGTCGTTTCGGCGAAGCCGACGCCCGCGCCCGACGCGGCGACGAGCGCGGAAGATTTGTCGGCGTCGGATGCCAAGAGCGCGTCGCCTTCCGTCCAAGCCGAATCGTGCATGCCGCTGTTGGCGAGCGAAGGGTCGTAATAGACGTAGGCCGCGCAAGGGCAACCGCCGCCCGGCTTCCAAGCGATTTGCACGTCAATCAAAACGGTGTGACGCTCCGGGTCGGTCACGTAGGTCTTCGTGATGGTGTACGCGCCGCTCTTGGCCGTGTTGATTTGGCGGAAGGTGAGCGACTGCGGGTCTGAGATTTCGACGCGGTGCGTCGTGTCGGTCTCTTCGGTCTCGACGCGACGACCGTCGGCGCTGACGACGACGAATTGAAGCGTCTGCACGTTCGCAACGTCAACGGTCGGATAGTAAACCTCCGTCAGCACGCCGTCGCGCAGCGTGAACCAGACCTTCGAGTCGAGCGTCGCGGAAGTCCCGACGCCCTCTTTGCCCGCGTTCGTCCACTGCGCGTCGTGGCCGGGCGCGCCGGGCGCGAGGTTGTTGTCGGCGTGCTGCGCGTGGGTGAACGGCGAACGCGCGACTAAGGGAAATATTAATAGGATTGAAAGTAAGGCGGCTCTCTTCCTCATCCGAAAATAACTCACTTTCAAGTTCGAGTGGCGCGTCTCATAGATACAGTACCGCGAGCGGTAGCGAGCGGGTCATAGTTACGTGACGTGCGTCGCTGCGCAAAGCGTACCCGCTCGCTACCGCTCGCGGTACTGTACCTCTTCATCCCGCGCTTAAAATTCGAGTCTCCGTTCACAAAGGCTTGTGAACGGAGACTCGGATAAACTTCAGTCAAACCTTACGACTTGCGGCGACCGAGCATGTCGAAGCCGACCGCCGCGACGAGCACCGCGCCCTTGACGATGTACTGCGTGTAGTTCTCTACGTTCAGGAGCGACATTCCGTTATCAAGGCTCGCCATGATGAGCGCGCCGACGACCGCGCCCGAAACCGTGCCGCGCCCGCCCATCAGAGAAGTGCCGCCGATGACGCACGCGGCTATCGCGTCCAACTCCATGTAAGTTCCGGCGTCGGGCGAGGCGCTCCCTACGCGCGCCGTGTGCAAGAGCGAAGCGACGCCGACGAGGAAGCCGAGCACGCAATAGGCGGCGAGTATGTAGCGGCGTATGTTTATGCCTGAAAGACGCGCGGCGTCGGGGTTTCCGCCGATGGCGTAGAGGTAGCGACCGAAGGTTGTGTTCTGCGTCAGGAACGCGCCCAAGATTGCGACGGCGAGGAGAACGAGGACGGGGACGGGCACGCCGCCGCCCGCGTTCATCAAGTAGATGAAGGCCGCGATGAGAAGCACGGGGACGACAATCCGCGCGGCGGTCGCGCCCGCGCCCGGCACGCTCAGCCCGTGACGACGGCGTGCGCGGTTGCGACTGATGTTCATCCAGACGATTGCGACGACGGCGAGCGCGGCGAGCACGTATCCGACAGTCTCCGAAACCTTCCCGACTCCCAACTCTCTGAAGAACGGGAGGCGGACGGGGATTGTCGCGCCTTTAGTCAAACCGAGTATGACGCCGCGCCAAGCGAGAAGGCCGCCGAGCGTGACGATGAAGGCCGGAATGTTTGCGTAGGCTACGAGCGCGCCTTGAAACGCGCCGATGATGACGCCGACGACGATGGCCGCGCCGAGCGCGCCGACGAGTCCGCCCGGCTCTTGCATCATCGCCGCGATGCCGCCCGCGAGTCCGACGACCGAGCCGACCGAGAGGTCAATCTGTCCGGCAACGATGACCATCAACATCCCTACGGCGAGCACGCCCGTCACGGCCATCTGCTGAAGGAGGTTTGAGAAGTTTTCCGGCGAGATGAAAATTCCCCAAGGGTGCGAAGGGTTGATGCCCATCGTCTTCCACTGGAAGAAGAGCCAGATGGCGACGAGCGCGAAGATCATCGTGTAGGCGCGCAAAGTGTCGGTCGGCAGGCGGAAACGACCGCTCGGCGCTTCGACGCCTTCCGGCACCGCGCCCGGCGGCGACACATCTGCGGTCGTCAAAGGTCGCTTCACGTCAGGCTCGTTCGCTGGATGGCTCATGGCAAACTCCAGTTGCTGTCAGTGAATCACGCCGCGCTGCGCGTGTGTCCTGTCGCCGCCGACATGACGGCTTCGGGCGTCGCTTCCGTGCGTTTGAACTCGCCCGTGACGCGGCCTTCGTGCAGGACGACGACGCGGTCTGAGAGGCCGAGCACTTCGGGCAGTTCGGATGAGACGAGCACGATTGCGAGTCCTTCGCCGGCGAGGCGGTTGATGTGTCCGTAGATTTCCTGCTTCGCGCCGACGTCTATGCCGCGCGTCGGCTCGTCTAAGAAAAGGACGCGCGGGTTCGTCAGAAGCCACTTCGCAAGCACGACCTTCTGTTGATTGCCCCCCGAAAGCGTGCCCGCGACGGTGAAGACCGAGTTTGCTTTCACTCTCAAGTCCTTCATCGCGCGCCCGCCCGCGGCTGCCTCGGCGTCAACGTCCGTTACGAAGCGACCGGAAAGGTGCGGAAGGCCGGCGAGCGTCATGTTGTTGAGAATCGTCTGGTCGAGGACGAGGCCGAAGCGCTTGCGGTCTTCGGTGACGAAGCCGACGCCGTAGTCAATCGCTTCGGACGGTCGCGTAATTTGCGCGCGCTTGCCTTCGACGAAGACTTCGCCCGTCGTGCGTCCGGCGTGCGCGCCGAAGATGCCCATGAGAAGGTCGCTGCGGCCCGCGCCCATCAGTCCGGCGATGCCGAGCACCTCGCCCTGTCGCACCGAAAAACTAACGTTTTTGACCAGAAGCTTGCCGCGCACGTTCGGGTCTTCGACCGTCATGTTGCGTACTTCAAAGACGACCGCGCCGCGCTCATGAGAAGCTTCGGGAAAGATGTCGCCGACTTCTCGGCCCACCATGAGCGCGATGACGCGCGGCTCGTCTAACGCGCTTGTCTGGTTCGTCCCGACCGTCCGCCCGTCGCGCAAGACCGTTATGCGCTCCGACATTCGGAACACTTCATCCAACTTGTGCGAGATGTAAATCATCCCGACGCCGCGCGCCTTCAGTTTGTTGACGATGTGAAAGAGCGTTTCGACTTCGGCGTCGGTGAGCGCGGCTGTCGGTTCGTCTAAAACGAGTATGCGCGCTTCTTGCGAGAGCGCTTTGGCTATTTCGACGAGTTGCTGCTGGCCGATGCCGAGGTGTCCGACGGGCGTGCGCGCGTCAACGTTGAGGTGCAGTTCGTCGAGAAGCTTCTGCGCGCGGCTGTAGAGTTCCTCCCAACGCACGACGCCGAAGCGACGCGGCTCGCGCCCCAAGAAGATGTTTTCGCCGATTGAAAGCTCTTTGATGAGCGAAAGCTCTTGGTAGATGACGGCGACGCCCGCGCGCTCCGCGTCGCGCACGCTTGCGAAGCGCCGCGTCTCGCCGTCAATCACGATCTCGCCGCCGTAAGCGCCGTGCGGATAGACGCCGCCCAACACTTTCATCAGCGTTGACTTCCCCGCCCCGTTCTCGCCGACGAGCGCGTGCAACTCGCCCGCGTATAGATCGAACGACACGCCGTCCAGAGCGCGAACGCCCGGAAACGACTTCGTGATGTCGCGCATCTCCAGAAGCGGAGCGCCGCTTGTTTGAGGCGTCGTCATCTCACCCTCACCAGAAGGAACGCCGAGAGCATCAAGAAGAAGGCGGCGAAGATTGAACCGCCCGTCGTCTTACGTTTAGCGACTTCCGTCTCTTGCTCGACATTCGCCGCTGCCTTCGCACACTGATGGCTCGGCACGTCTTTGTAAACGTCTTCGCACTTGTGGTAGCCGTCCTTGACGACCGTGGAATCGAGGTTGTCTTTGTCAACGGCAATCGGCTCTTGCAAGATTGAAGGCACGTCGAGCTTGCCGTTGTTGACCTTGTCTTTGGCGTCGAGCGTCTCGCCGTGCGCGAGCTTGATTGCGTTGTCAACGGCGCTGTCGGCGAGCGGCTTGATGGGCTTGTAGATGGTCATGGTCTGCGTGCCTTTGGCGATGCGCTGGATGGCGTCGAGTTGCGCGTCTTGGCCCGTGACTAAGACTTTGCCCGCCAGTCCAGCGGCTTCGAGCGCGGAGATTGCGCCGCCAGCCGTTCCGTCGTTCGAGGCGACGATGGCCTGTAGCTGATTGTTCGTGCGCGTGAGCGCGTCGGTCGTGAAGCGAAGCGCCTCGTCGGCCTTCCACTCTTTGGCGAACTGGTTAGAGATTATCTTGATGTCGCCGCGCGCTTCGGCGGGCTTGAGAATAGTCTCCTGACCTTTGCGCAGAAGGAGCGCGTTGTTGTCGGTCGGCGCGCCGCCGATGAGAACGTAGTTGCCCTTCGGCACGTGGTCGAGCGCATACTTGCCCTGCATCTCGCCCATCTTCTCGACCTGATGCGAGACGTATAGATCAACGTCGGAGTTCTTAATCAGTCGGTCGTAGGAGATGACGGGGACGCCCTTCGCGTGCGCGGCCTCGACGATTGAAGCGGCTATCTCGCCGTTGTGCGGAGCGACGATGAGAACGTCAACGCCTTTGGTGAGCATGTTGTCGCACTGCTTGGTCTGCGCGGCGTCGTCGCCGTTTGCGACCTGCACGTCTAACTTCGCGCCCACCTCGGCTGCGCGCGCCTCAACCAACTGCTTGTCGCGCTGCCAGCGCTCCTCCTTGAGCGTGTCCATCGAGAAGCCTATGTAAACTTGCTCGCCCGCCTTCTTCGTCTTGCGCTGGTAGCCGCCCGCCTGATTCGTCTGCCCGCCGCCGCCGCCCGCGCACGCCGCCGCCGTCGCCAGCAGCGCCGCCGTCATCAAACACAACACAAACTTTCTCGACTGTAGCATCGGTTTTGCTCCTTGGTCGTCTTCAAAACTTCGTGGTCTTTCGGAACTCGCCGGCGGCCCGCCTGCCGCCGCAAAGGATTCGGGCGCTCGCGCGCCAGCGCGTGAACGGCGGCCAAAGGCACGGCACGCACACGCGTTAAGACAATACGCGGCGCGTCCGTCTGCCGTAAATCAGGGGAATTTTGTTGACTGCTTGAACGCCCATAAGATTACCAGAGGCCGGAAGAAAATTGTATTGAAAAATTCAGGCGCAAGTGTTATTCCTTTTCCCGACAGCCAACAAGCCCCAATCCCTGAAGTCCCGACGTTGAAGACGGCGAGCGGTTTTTGCGCCCAGTTCCCCTGCCTTTGAAAACGGGCGGCACGCCTGCCGCCGCACAGTCTTGAATCTGCATACTCGCGGCAGGCTCACCGCATGAAGCCGGACACGCATGGACGCGAGAGTTCCGTACACGGAGGTCAAATCACGATGACGCAGACACGAACAGTTCTCTTCCGCGCTTTGATGTGCGCGCTCGTTCTTGTGTCGCTCGCCGCGACTGCGCGCGCGCAGTTTCGCGCGGGCGTGCAGGGCACGGTCACAGACCCCGCGGGCGCGGTCGTCACCGACGCAACCGTCACTTTGAAGAACAACGAGACGGGCGCGACCCGTCAGGCCACGACGAGCGGCGAAGGCTTCTACCGCATCGCGGAGCTTCCGCCCGGCACGTACACGCTGACGGTCGAGAAGGCCGGATTCAAAAAGTCGTCGCTCGAAAATATCGTCGTCAACGCGGAGAGCGTTCAAGGACTCGACATCGTTTTAACGACGGGCGAAGTCTCCGAAGTCGTCACCGTGACGAGCGCGACAACCGCCGCGCTCGACACCGAGAACGCAAACGTCAACCGCGCCGTCACCACTCAGGAGATTCGACGCCTCCCGCAATTCGGGCGCGACCCTTACGAACTGCTGCGACTCACGCCCGGCATTTTCGGCGACGCCTCGCGCGGCGGCGGCGGCGGTTCGGCCAATCTGCCGAACACGCCCGGCCCCGGCGGCTCTGCCAACTCCATCTTTCAGGTCGAGAACCAGCCGCAGATAACCGCCAACGGTCAACGCCTTTCGGCCAACAACTTTCAGATTGACGGCGTGAGCGTCAACAGCCTGACGCACGGCGGCGCTGCCGTCGTCACGCCGAATCAAGAGTCTGTGAAGGAGGTTCGTGTTCTCTCTTCGACCTACTCCGCCGAAGACGGTCGCAACTCCGGCGCGCAGGTCAAGGTCGTCTCGCAGGGCGGCACAAACGAGTTCCACGGCTCGCTCTTCCTCAAGGCCAACGACCCGCGCTGGAACGCCTTCAACAAGTACGGGCCGGGCTTCAACGCCAACGGCGGCGAGCGCGTCAACAATCGCTTCAAGCAGTTTGGCGGCTCAATCGGCGGCCCGCTCCCGCTGCCGCATTTCGGCGAGGGCGGCCCCGTCACAATCGGCGGCAAAGACAAGTCGTTCTTCTTCTTCTCCTACGAGGGCCTTCGCGCAAACTCCGCCGGCTCGCTCGTCACCTTCGTCGAGACGCCCGAATACCGCAACCTCGTCACGCAACTTCGTCCGAACAGCATCGCCGCGCGGATTCTGAACGCGCCCGGCATACAGCCGCGCATCATCGCCGTTCTCCCGCAGAATTGCTCCAACTTCAACAACGACCCGAACCGGTGTCGCGTCGTCGGCAGCGGCCTCGACATCGGCTCGCCCGCCGGAGCGCAAGGCCAGTATCTGACGGTCGGCTCGATGGGCAACGGCTTCGACAACATCCCCGACGTGCAACGCGTTCTGGTCGCCACGCCGAACATAACGCACTCGAATCAGTTCAACCTGCGCCTCGACTTCACGCCGCGCACGACCGACCAGTTGACCTTCAGCACTTACGTCACCAAGAACGACGCCACCGGCTCCGACGCAGGCTCAGGCGCGCGACCGATGGGCGACATTCGCACGACGCCGACGAACTCGGCGGCGATGCTCACATACGTCCGCACGCTCTCGAACACGGTCGTCAACGAAGCGCGCTTCAACTTCACGCGCTTCGCCTTCAACGAGGTCGAGTCGGCTGTCGAGACCAACTTCGGCATCCCGCGCATCGAAATCGAGACGCTCCCGTTCGACCGCATACGCTTCGGCGCGCCGCAGGCCGAAACCACGCCCGGCATCTTCGCCGAAAACCAGTTTGAGTTCCGCGACGTTTTGAACTGGGTGCGCGGCTCTCAAGCTTGGAAGTTCGGCGGCGAGCTGCGTTGGGAGCAGAACAACGACAACCTGAACGGCGGCTCGCGTCCGCTCTACACCTTCGGCGGACTCTTCAACTTCGCAAACGACACGCCGCTCTTCTACCAGATAAACGCAGACCCGCGTACGGGCGGCCCCGCAAACGCGCAACGCTACTTCCGCTCCAAATACATCGCCGCCTTCGCGCAGAACGACTGGAAGTTTCGCCCGAACCTGACCTTGAACCTCGGCCTTCGTTACGAATACTTCACGCCGCTAACGGAGCGACGCGGCCAGTTGAGCAATCTCACGCTCAGCCAGAACTTGAACAACTCGCGCGTCGTCGTCGTTGACCGTCTCTTCAATCCCGACCGAAACAACTTCGCGCCGCGTCTCGGCTTCGCTTGGAGTCCGAGCATGGGCAACCGTTTCGGCGGACTCTTGAACGAGAACCGCGCGGTCTTTCGCGGCGGCTTCGGCATCAGCTACAACCGCACGCCCAACGTGGTCTTCTCAAATACGCGCGGCAACCCGCCCTTCTTCGCGCGCTACCAGATTTGCTGCGGCACGTCGGCCTCGGAGTTTGCCACGCCCTTCGCGGGCGGTCAGATTCTCTACGCACTCGGCTCGTCGAATTCGCCCTTCAGTTATCCCGTGAACCCCGCGCTCGCCGTCGGAATTTCTCCGACGACGGGTTCGCCTCCGGGTCGCTCCGTGGAGATTTACGCCGCGCAGCCCAACACGCCGAACGCGTACGTCTATACATACTCGCTCGAAGGGCAGTATGACCTCGGCCACAACTTCGTCGCCGAACTCGGCTATCAGGGAAGTTCGGGCCACAAGTTGATTCGGCTCGTCAACCAGAACTTCCTCTACCCGAACAATCCTTCGTTCTTCGCGGTCTTCGTCCCGCAACCCGACGTCAACTCAAACTACAACGGCATGAACGCGCGCCTCGGTCGTCGCTTAGCGGGCGGCTACCAGTTCGACGTTTATTACCGCTTCTCCAAGAGCATTGACACGCTCTCGAACGAAGGGCCGGGCGCTGTAACGAACCAGACTTTCCCGCAAGACCTACACGAAGAGCGCGGCCCATCAGACTTCGACGTGCGCCATTCCGTGAACGTCTCCGGCCTCTGGGACATTCCGCTCTTCCGCAAACGCAAGGACGCGGTCGGCGCGCTGCTCGGCGGCTGGCAGCTTTCCGGCATCACCACTTGGCACACGGGCTTCCCTTGGACGCCGCACACTGGCCGCTGCGTGAGCACGCCCGGCGGCCCGTCGCTCTGCCCCTCGCGCCCCGTCCGCTACTTCGGCGGCGCGCTCACGGGCACGAGCAACGACATATTCCTCAGCCCGCACGGCCAGTTTCCCGGAATCACTTCGACGGGGTCGCCCTACTTCGACATCAACAATCCGGGCGGCAAACTTCGCCCCGGCATCGGTCGCAACTCTTTCCGAGGGCCGCGCTACTTCAGCGTTGACTTGACCGTCGGCAAGCGCACGGGCCTTCCCAAGTTCATGGGCGAAGGCTCGTTCCTAGACCTTCGCGCGAACATCTTCAACGCCTTCAACAACCTTAACCTCGCGCCCTTCGGCTTCTTCTCGCCGATAATCGAAGACTCGCACTTCGGCCAGCCCGAACGCGGTCTCGCCGGGCGCGTCATCGAAATTCAGGCGCGACTGAACTTCTAGCTAAGAAGGGTAAAGGGGAAAGGGGAAGGGGGAAAGGGAATACATCCTTTTCCCCCTTCCCCTTTCCCCTTTACCCCTATCTTGGCGCGGGCGGCGGCAGAGTGTCCTCTATCTGTTCCTCTTCTCCTCGCGCGCGCCGCGCCTTTCGCTCCTCTTCAAACTGTTTGAAGAGCGCAAGCTCGCGCTCCGCGTCCGCCGCGCGCTTCAGACGCGTGTACGCGATGAACAGTTGATAGTGCACGCCCGCGTCGCGCTCGCGTATCCGCGTCGCGCCTTCGAGCACCGCGATTGCCTCGACGTAACGACGCGCGCGTACGAGCAGCCGGCCCAAGTCGTAGTTCGCGTAGAAGTGTCGCGCGTCGAGCGCGACGGCGCGACGCAACAACACTTCCGCCTCCGCGTCGCGCCCGCGTTCGCCCACGACGAAGCCGAGTTGCGCGAGCGCGTCAACGTTGTCGCTTTTAAGCGCGAGCGAGCGACGCAAAGCAGTCTCCGCCGTCTCGAAGTCGCCGCGCCCGCGCGCCGCGATGCCGGCGAAGTATTGAACCTCCGCCGAAGCGGGAAAACGTTCAGCCGCGCGTTGGAAAACTTCTAGCGCGCGTTCGTATTTCGACATGAGCATCAGCACGCCGCCCAAACGCACGTGATAGACGACGCGCGCCGGGTCTTCCGCAAGCGCACGCTCGTAGAACTCGACCGCGCCCTCGTAACGCCGCTGCTTTCGCAACTCTTCGGCAAGCGCGAAATGCACTTCCGGGTAGTTCTCCCTCAACGCAAGAGCGCGCTGCCAGTAGCCGGCGGCTTCTTCGGCGCGGTCGCGCGCTGCGGCTATAAGCCCAAGATAGTAAAAAACTTCGGGCGCGCTTTGAGTGATCGCGGGCGGCGAGTTGAGTAATGCCTCGGCCTCTTCGTACCGCTTGAGATTGAAGAGCGCGACGCCGAGGTTGAACGTCGCCTGCGGATGATCGGGCGCGCCGGCGAGCACCGAGCGCAACATCTCCACAGCCTCGTCGAAGCGTTGCGTGCGCGCGAGCAGCACGCCGAGGTTCGCGCGCGCCGCGACAGACTTCGGACGCAAGCGTATCGCCTCGCGGTATTCCGCTTCGGCTTCGCGCGCCAGCCCGCGCTGGTCGAGTATGATGCCGAGCAACGCGTGCGCGTCCGGGTTCGACGGCGCGACCGCGACGACCGCGCGCACAATCGGCTCGGCCTCATCGCGCTTGCCCGCCTGCAACAACTCGACCGCTCGCGCGAGTTGCGCGGCGGTGCCGGCGTCCGTCCGCGCGGCTACTTGCGTCCGTGTTTTTTTCGGAGTCGCCTTGCGGCGCGACTGCGCGCGCGCGTGCGACACCGGCGCGTGCGTCAAGACGAGCGCGGCGAAGAATGCCGCGAGCAGGCGCAGGAGAATATTGAGACGGACGTGAGCGACGCTCTCATCAATCTTGAGAGCGTCGCTCTCAAGATTGATGAGAGCGTCGCTGTCGAGCGTCAGGCGGCGTCGAGTTGCGCTGCGTGCGCGCTTGGTTCTCATGGCGAGTTTTCCGCGTCCCGTTGAAACACAGAAGGGGCGCGCCCGTGTTAGTATAGTCCAGCAAAGTCATCCCCCAAACCAACGCTCGCCGGACGACGACGCATGAGACGCTTCGCACTTTTCCTCCTGCTCTTCCCGACGCTCCTCGGCGCGACGCACGCGAACATCGAGACGCCCGCGCGTCAAACGAGATACGTCTTGACGCGCGACGACGACGCCTTCCTCGAAGACCTCTCGCGGCGCGCGTTCCAGTATTTCCTCGACCACGCGGGCGCGCAGACGGGCCTCGTCCTCGACCGCGCACGCGCAAACGGCGAAGCGCACCCCGCGGGCCATCCGAGTCACAACATCGCTTCGAGCGCGGCGACGGGCTTCGGCCTCACGGCTCTATGCGTCGGCGCACGGCGCGGCTGGATCGCGCGCGACGAGGCGCGACGACGCGTGTTAACGACTTTGCGCTTCTTCGCCGAACGCGCCTCGCAAGAGCACGGCTGGTTTCTACACTGGATGGACAAGGAGACGGGCGAGCGTCGTTGGAACAGCGAATACTCCTCGATTGACACGGCGCTACTGCTCGCGGGCGTGTTAACAGTTCGTCAATTTTTCCGCGACGACTCGGAAGTCGTGCGTCTATCAACGCTCATTTACGAGCGCGTTGATTTCAAATGGATGCTCAACGGTCATCCGGTGCTGCTCTCGCACGGCTGGCGTCCCGAAACGGGCTTCATCCCCACGCGCTGGGACACTTACAGCGAACACCTCATCCTCCAACTGCTCGCCATCGGCTCGCCGGCGCACGCGATAACGCCGCGCGCTTGGCGCGCTTGGTCGCGCAAGCGAATCACTTACGCGGGCTACACGTACATGAACGCCGGGCCGCTTTTCACGCACCAGTACACGCAACTCTGGGCCGACCTGCGCGGCGCGCGCGAGAGTTGGTATCCGTTCACGAACTACTTTGAAAACTCCGTGGCCGCCACTCGCGCGCACCGCCAGTTCTGCATAGACCTCGCCGCGGAGTTTCCCGCGTACGGCCCGGACGTTTGGGGCATCACGGCTTCCGACAGCGCGCGAGGCTACGTCGCTTGGGGCGGGCCGCCGCGCGACCCCGCGATTGACGGCACAGTCGTCCCGACCGCCGCAGGCGGCTCTCTCATGTTCACGCCCGACATCTCCGTTCGCGCCCTCCGCGCGATGAAGGAGCGATACGGCGAGCGCGTCTATGGACGATATGGCTTCACCGACGCCTTCAACCCCAACGACGGCTGGGTCAATCCCGACGTAATCGGTATAGACCAAGGGCCGATACTTTTGAGCGCAGAGAACCTGCGCACGGGCTTCGTCTGGCGCTACTTCATGCGCAACCGCGAGATACGGCGCGCGATGCGTCTGGTCGGACTGAGAGGGGGAAGGGGGAAGGGGTAAAGGGGAAGGGAGACTAGCGTTTGTCCCTTCCCCTTTACCCTTTTCCCCTCCTCTTACTTTTGCCTTCTAAAAATCCTGTAGCCCCAAGCGTCGAGCGAGAGTACGGGGAGGCCCGCTATTCCTGTGCGCGCGTTTCTTTCCGGCGAGGGAGCGTCGGCGCGTAGAGGCTCGCGCGTGTCGGGCGTGATGTCGTTGAAGATTGCGCCGGCGGGCGCTTCGACTGTGCCGATGAAGGGCTGCGTGGAGAAGTTGATTGCGACGATGATTTCTTCCGTCGCGTCGCGTCGCGCGAAAGTGACGACGCGCGACTCGTCGGAGTTGCGAAGCCAGTTGACTTCGCCGCCGCGCAGCGCCGCGTGCGTTTTGCGGAGCGCGATCATCTGTCGGTAGAAGCGCGGGAACTCAGGTCTTCGCTTCACGATGGGCCAGAAGATCATCAGCCGCTCGAAGAGCGCGGGGTCGCCCGACTCGGCGGTGTCGCCGACCTCCATGCCGTTGTAGAGCATCGGCACGCCGTCGAGCGTGAGCATCAAGGCTTCGGCGGCGAGCGCGGCAGGCTCGCCGAAACGCGCAATCGCTCGTCGCTCGTCGTGGTTATCGGAGAAGCGCATGCGAAGCGCGCCGCGCGGGTAGCGCGCCTCGTCGCGTTCCCACACGCCCCGGAAGGCCGAGGCGGGACGGCGGCCCTGCAAAACGTCCGTGAGCGTCGAGTGCAAAGACCAAGAGTAGTCGAAGTCGAACGCGCGGACGAGGAGTTCGGGCTTTTCCGACTCGGCGAGCATAACGATGTCGGGCTTTATTTTTTCAAGCTCGGCGCGCGCGTGCTCCCAAAAATCCGTCGGCACTTCCGCCGCAACGTCGCAGCGGAAGCCGTCGAGGTCGAACTCTTTTATCCAGAACTTGAGCATGTCGGTCATGTAGCGTCGGAGTTGAGGATTGTCGTAGTTCAACTCGGCCACGTCCGACCAGTCGTGCGGGTAGGTTATCCGCCCCGCCGCGTCGCGGACGTAGAAGTCGGGCGACTTCATCAACACGCTGTCCCAAGATGTGTGGTTGGCGACGATGTCAATGATGACCTTCATGTCGCGGCGGTGCGCCTCGCGTATGAGTCGCTTGAGGTCGCCGGCTGTTCCGTAGTCGGGGTTGATGGCGTAGTAGTCGCGCACGGCGTAAGGACTGCCGATAGTCCCCTTCTTCTTCTCCTGACCGAGCGGGTGAACGGGCATCAGCCAGAGTATGTTGACGCCGAGTTCCTTCAAGCGGTCGAGTTGCGCCGTGACGCCGTTGAAGTTTCCTTCCGGCGAGAAGACGCGCGGGAAGATTTCATAGACTACTCCGGCCCTCACCCAAGCGGGCACGTCCCCGCGCGCCTGCTCGCGCGACACGTCGCGCTCCTGCGCCACAGGCGCGAGTTGGACGCACACCGCGACTACGAGAATCAACGCCGCGCGTCGAAGCTTCTTCGAGACACTATTCGAGTTCATCCCTCTGCTCCCCCGTCAACGTTCGAGATTCGTTATCTGACTATTGAAACATGGCGCACCTGACAAAAGCCGTGGCCTTAGATAAAACTGTAGGGGCAGGGGGTGTGC
>Ga0081539_10003361_pt1 | contig 19802 bp, 13 predicted proteins | sample TabmetS4T2R2_FD_71023 | JGI IMG/M metagenome (GOLD analysis project Ga0081539, IMG submission 71023) | Tabebuia heterophylla rhizosphere microbial communities from the University of Puerto Rico - S4T2R2 | ecosystem: Host-associated > Plants > Roots > Rhizosphere ...
GATAATGTGGCGATGGAGGTGGAGTTGATTACGCCGATTGCGTTGGAGAAGGGGTTGCGGTTCGCCATTAGGGAGGGCGGGCGCACCGTGGGCGCGGGCACTATCTCTGAGGTCGTCGAGTAGCAGGCAACCGCGCGGCGTCTAATGTATGTGCGGTCTTGTTTGATTAGGATTTAGAGGGCGGAAGGTGATTTATGCCACGCGATAACATCGTGCTTCAGTGTACGGAGTGCAAGAGCCGGAATTACGTCACGACGAAGAATAAGAAGACGACGCCGGAGCGGCTGGAGTTCAGCAAGTTCTGCCGGCGCTGCCGGAGACACACGGGCCATAAAGAGACCAAGTAAGGGATGAGGGATGAGGGATGAGGGATGAATAAGAAAGTTCTATTCATCCCTCATCCCTCCGCCCTCAGCCCTTCTTAGAGGGGTATAGTGTCAACGGTTAGCACGTCGGTCTCCAAAACCGAAAGTTCGGGTTCGAATCCTGATACCCCTGTGAGCAACGTTTGAGAGGAAGTAGTCCGGTGGCGGAACAAGAAGACGACGAGTTTGAGGAGATGCAGGACGGGCCGGCGTCGGCTTTAGAGCCGGAGGTCGCGCCGGGGCGGACGAGTTCGGCGGAAGCGCCGGGCGACAGGTCTGCGCCACGAGCGGCCCGGTTCGGCGAGGGGCCGGAGGGGCGTGCGGCGCGGCGCGAGCGCGGCGTCGCGGGGCCGCGCACGGGTCCGCTTGATCGCGCTGGGTCGTTCTGGCGCGACGTGCGCGCCGAGTTGAAGCGCGTCACCTGGCCGACGCCCAAGGAGGTGCAGCACACGACCATCATCACGGTCATCGCGGTCATCTTCTTTGCCGCGTACCTGTGGGGCGTCGATCACATCCTCGCGTTCGCCATCACGCAGTTGGAGAGCTTGGCGGGGCGGCTGTTCGGGTAGCTAAGGAAGTTTTACGATGCAGCAGTGGTTCATCCTACACACCTACTCGGGGCACGAGAAGAAGGTGCGCGACTCGCTGAAAGCGCGCATCCGCGACACCGATCTGCAAGCCGAGATTACGGAGGTGCTCGTGCCGACCGAGACGGTCGTCGAGATGCGCGGCAACAAGCGCGTCGAGTCGTCGCGCATGTTCTACCCCGGCTACGTGCTGGTGCAGATCGAGTGTGACGAGCGCGGGCACATCCCCGACAACGTCTTCCACCTGATCAAGGCGACGCCGAAGGTGACCGGCTTCGTCGGCGGGCAGCAGCCCACGCCGCTGACGCCGCAGGAAGTCGATCAGATCGTGCACAACGTCACCGAAGCGGCGGAGAAGCCGAAGCCGAAGTTCACCTATGCGCCGGGCGAGACGGTGCGCATCAAGTCAGGGCCGTTCGCCTCGTTCACCGGCAAGGTCGAAGACGTGAACAGCGACAAGTCCACGCTCAAAGTGGTCGTCACCATCTTCGGCCGCTCGACGCCCGTGGAACTGAACTTCCTCGACGTGGAGAAGGTCACGTTTACCGAAGAAGAATAAGAAGCCGTTAGCGATTAGCCGTTAGCTTTTAGCTTTCATGCTTTTGCTAACAGCTAACAGCTAACGGCTAACAGCTAAAGATCATGGCAAAGAAAGTTACGGGTTACATCAAGTTGCAAGTGCCGGCGGGGAAGGCTAATCCCGCGCCGCCGATTGGGCCGGCGCTGGGGCAGCACGGCGTCAACATCATGGAGTTCTGCAAGGCGTTCAACGCCAAGACCGCGCAGATGGACCCGGACTTGAAAATCCCGGTCGTCATCACGGTCTTCGCGGATCGCTCGTTCACCTTCGAGACGAAGACGCCCCCGGCGGCCGACCTGCTGAAGAAAGCGGCCGGCGTTGAGAAGGGTTCGGGCAAGCCGAACAAGGAGAAGGTGGGCACGATCTCGCGCGCCAAGATCGAAGAGATCGCGAAGGCGAAGATGCCCGACCTGAACACGACCAGCCTGGAGTCCGCGATCAAGACCATCGAAGGCACGGCGCGGAACATGGGCCTCACGGTCGAATAGGATTTGAAATCTCAAATCTGAAATTTCAAATCCGCCGGAGAGGGAGGAGTTAGGGCGCGCGGCGTCCGCTCCGCTTGCACCTCGGAGGAAGAGTTAATGGCAGCACACGGGAAGAAGTATCGCGCCGCACTCGAAAAGGTCGAGGCAGGGCGGAAGTACACGCTCGAAGAGGGCGTGGCGAAGGTGAAGGAGATCGCCTTCGCGAAGTTTGACGAGACGGTCGAGTTGACGATGTGGCTCGGCGTCGATCCGCGCAAGGCGGATCAGTTGGTGCGCGGCACGGTGGTGCTGCCGCACGGCTTGGGCAAGTCGAAGCGCGTGCTCGTCATCGCGCAGGGCGACAAGGTGCGCGAGGCCGAGGAGGCGGGCGCGGACTTCGTCGGCGGCGAGGACATGGTCGAGCGCATCAAGGGCGGCTGGCTCGACTTCGACGCCGTCATCGCCACGCCCGACATGATGCGGCTCGTCGGCGGCCTCGGCAAGGTCTTAGGCCCGCGCGGCCTCATGCCGAACCCGAAGACCGGTACGGTCACGTTCGACGTGCGCGCCGCCGTCTCCGAGACGAAGGCCGGCAAGGTCGAGTACCGCGTGGACAAGACGGGCGTGATTCACGTCGGCGTCGGCAAAGTTTCCTTCGACGCACAGAAGTTGCGCGAGAACGCGCAGATGCTCCTCGACGCGGTCGTGAAGGCGAAGCCGGCGACGGCGAAGGGCAAGTACGTCAAGAAGGTGAACCTCGCGGCGACGATGAGTCCCGGCGTGCTGCTCGACGAGACCGCCTACGCGAAGTAAGGAAGTGAGGGCCAAAAGTTATGAAGACCAGAGCACAGAAACAGCAAGACCTTGCGGCACTCACCGAGCAGTTCCAGGCGGCGACCGCCGGCATGCTCATCGGCTTTAACAAGCTGACGGTGGCGAAGGATCAGGAGTTGCGCCGCCGGCTGCGCGAGGCCGGCGCGAATTACGCAGTCGTCAAGAACACGCTGGCGCGCAAAGCCGCCGCCGGCACGCCGTTCGAGCAGGCGACGGAGCATTTCAAGGGCGTGACCGCGATTGCGACCAGCCAGGGCGACGCCGTCACGCTGTCGAAGGCCGTCTCCAAGTTTGTCAAGGACAACCCCGAAGTGTTCAGCTTCAAGGCGGGCGTCGTCGAGGGGCGCGTCGTCGCGCTCAAGGACGTGGAGGCGATTGCCTCGCTGCCGCCGAAGGAAGAGTTGATCTCGAAGATCATGTTTCTCATCAACTGCCAGGCGCAGCGCCTCGTCACGGTCTTGTCGGCCGTGCCGCGCAACCTGGCGGTCGTCGTCAAGCAGATCGGCGAGCAGAAGGGTAGCGGCGGGGAAGCCGCTTCGTAAATTTTCGATTTTTGATTTTAGATTTGTAGTTGGCGACGGACGAAGGCGGGTGTCGGCCCGCAGTCGAACATCAAGAACTGGAAATCTAAAATCTGCAACGGGGCCGGACGCGGTTAAAACGAGCGGGGCGATTTGTCAGGTCGTCTCTTCGGCTCGGACGCCGCGAGCGGAGTGGATGCAACTCTTCGTTTGCGGTCGTCCCGTGGGTTCTCTCGGCTTGCGCACCAACACAACGGACACAAACAAGCAGAACCCCTGAGGAGGTTATTTAGTTCATCATGGCAACAAAAGAAGAAGTCATCGAATACCTGAAGGGCATGACCCTGCTCGAAGCCTCGCAGCTCGTCAAGGAGTTGGAAGAGGTGTTCGGCGTCTCGGCGGCGGCGGCGACCGTGGCGGCCGCGCCGGCCGCGGGCGGCGGCGGCGAGGCAGCTCCGGCGGCCGAGGAGAAGACCGAGTTCGACGTGATCCTGCAAGCCGCGGGCGGCAACAAGATCAACGTCATCAAGGTCGTCCGCGAGATCACGGCGCTCGGCCTGAAGGAGGCGAAAGACCTCGTCGAGGCCGCGCCGAAGGCGGTCAAGGAAGGCGTCTCGAAGGACGAGGCCGAGTCCATCCGGCAGAAGCTCGCCGACGCGGGCGCGACCGTCGAAGTCAAATAAAGCAGTGACGAGTGACAAGTGACGAGTGACAAGCAAGGACTTGTCTCCAACTCGTCACTTGTCACTCGTCACTCGTCACTGTCCTTGACAGTTAGCCGCGGGGCGGCTAAGGTAGGGGAGTATTGGGCGCGTTCGTTACTCCCACAATTTGTTGGCGGCAAAGTAACCGCAAGCCTTAACTAAAGCGGTCAGAGACTCGTGCGCTCTGACTGCCTTTTGTCGTCTTTGAAGATATTTGTCCGTTGCCAGCTCTAATTGGCCACAGATTGAGGATTAAAGATGTCTGCAAATCCGCTTCTACCGAACACCGGCGGCATGGGCCGCCGCCAGAGTCAGCCGCCCGCGCGCCACGACTTCTCGAAGATCAAGACGGCGGCGCGCATCCCGAACCTCATCGAGATTCAGCGCGACTCGTACAACCGTTTTCTGCAAATGGACTTGCTGCCGGAGGAGCGCGAGGCGACGGGCTTGCAGGCCGTCTTCCGCTCGGTCTTCCCCATCTCGGACTTCCGCGGCACGGCCGAGCTTGAATTCGTCGAGTTCCACATCGGCAACTGGCAGTGCAAGTGCGGGCGGCTCGAAGGCTTGCGCTACCTGCGTGCGAACTGCAAGAACTGCGGCGCGCTCGTCAAGGTCGATCCGCTCACGCCGGGCGAGTCCTTATGCCACAACTGCGGCACGTTCAACGCCGTCCGCCCGACGCTGTGCGACAACTGCGGCGAGCCGGTGGGCCTCAAGCACAAGCACGACCAGCAGGAGTGCCAGGAGCGCGGCATGACCTACAGCGTGCCGCTCAAGGTGAAGATTCGGCTGACCGTGTTCGACAAAGACCCGGAGACGGGCACGACCTCGATCCGCGACATCAAGGAGGAAGAGGTCTTCTTCGGCGAAATCCCGCTGATGACGGACAACGGCACGTTCATCATCAACGGCACGGAGCGCGTCATCGTCTCGCAGCTCCACCGCTCGCCCGGCGTCTTCTTCGAGCGCGCGCCCGTCTATCTGGCGAAGGTCATCCCGTACCGCGGCTCTTGGGTCGAGTTCGAGTACGACCAGAAGAACCTGCTCTACGTGCGCATTGACCGCAAGCGCAAGTTCCTCGCTTCGATCTTCCTGCGCGCGCTGGGCATCTGGCTCAACCCGCAGTTCGACCCGAAGGCGTTCGGCTCGGACGCGCAGTTGGAGGAGGCGGTCAAGAACGCGACCTTCTCGGACGAGGAAATCCTGCGCGCCTTCTACATCGTGGACGACGTGCGCGTCGAAGACGGCCGCTTCTTCGTGCAGGTCTCGGCCGAAGGCGCAAGCAACCTGGCGGGCATGAAGGTGGAACATGACCTGAAGGCGCGCGGCTCCTCGGAGCCGCTCGTGCGCGCAGGCAAGAAGATCACAGGTTCCGCGCTCGCCGCGCTGCGCAAGGGCGGGACGAAGGAAGTTGAAGTTGACACGCAGCAGTTCGAGGGCGCGTTCGCCCTCGCGGACATCGTCAACACGGAGACGGGCGAAGTCCTGCTCGAAGCCAACAACGAGATCACGCTCCCGAAGTTGCAGGAGATCGCGCAGGCGGGCGTGCAGCAGTTTTCAGTCTTCTTCCCGGAGCGCGACGACTTAGGCTCGGTGCTCTCGCTCACGCTGAAGAAGGACGTGATCAACAAGCCGGTGGACGCGCTCCTGGAAATCTACCGCAAGATGCGGCCGGGCGATCCGCCGACCGTGCAGACCTCCTACCGGCTGTTCGAGGGCATGTTCTTCGACGACCGCAAGTTCGATCTCTCACGTGTCGGCCGCCTGAAGTTTAACATCAAGATGGGGCGACCCGAGCGCGACCGCATAGACGACCCCTTGCTGTCTGCGCCGGACTTCGTCAGCGTCATCTCGTACTTGTTGAAGATGCGGCGCAACCCGACCGAGTACCTGTCGGACGACATTGACCACCTCGGCAACCGGCGCGTGCGCGCCGTCGGCGAGTTGCTGGAGAACCAGTTCCGCATCGGCCTCGTGCGCATGGAGCGCGCCATCAAGGAGAAGATGTCGATCCAGCAGGAGATGCAGACGACGATGCCGCGCGACCTGATCAACGCGAAGCCGGTCACGGCCGCAGTGCGCGAGTTCTTCGGATCGAGTCAGCTCTCGCAGTTCATGGATCAGACCAACCCGCTCTCCGAGATCACGCACAAGCGGCGGCTCTCGGCGCTGGGCCCCGGCGGGCTGTCGCGCGAGCGCGCGGGCTTCGAGGTGCGCGACGTGCACCCGACGCACTACGGGCGCATCTGCCCGATTGAGACACCTGAAGGGCCGAACATCGGCCTGATTTCGTCGCTCTCATGCTTCGCGCGCATCAACGAGTTCGGCTTCATCGAGTCGCCGTACAGCAAGGTCGAGGACGGGCGCGTCACCGAGTACGTGCGCGTCATCAACGGCGGCGACACCAAGTACAAGCCGGGCGACCACGTGCGCGAGGAGGAGATCGCTAAGGCGAACAAGCGCGTCGGCGCGGACGGGCGCAGGGCGGAATATGAGCCGTACCCGTTCTACCTGACCGCGTGGGAAGAGGACAAGTACGTCATCGGGCAGGCGAACATCGAATTGGACGAGACGGGCTATATCGTCAACGAGCGCAACGCCGCGCGCAAGGCGGGCGAGTTCATCCTCAGCTTGCGCGACGAGATCGAGTACGTGGATGTGAGTCCCAAGCAACTCGTCTCGGTCGCGGCGTCCCTGATCCCGTTCCTCGAAAACGACGACGCGAACCGCGCGCTGATGGGATCGAACATGCAGCGCCAGAGCGTGCCCCTGCTGCGCGCCGAAGCGCCGTACATCGGCACCGGGATGGAGCGCGTAACGGCGTCGGACTCCGGCGCGGTCGTCGCCGCGCGGCGCGACGGCGTGGTTGATTACGTTGACTCCGAGCGCATCATCGTCCGCGCCGATCACAACGTGGACGGCACGATCTCACGCGAGGTGACGGCGGACATCTACACCCTGACCAAGTTCAAGCGGTCGAACCAGAACACCTGCATCAACCAGCGCCCCATCGTCCAGATCGGCGAGCGCGTGGTTAAAGGTCAAGTGATTGCCGACGGCCCTTGCACGGATCGCGGCGAACTGGCGCTGGGGCGGAACGTCCTCGTGGCCTTCATGCCGTGGCGCGGCTACAACTTCGAGGACGCGATCTTAGTCTCCGAGCACCTGGTGAAGGACGACTACTACACGTCGATCCACATCGAGGAGCTTGAGATCGAGGCGCGGGACACGAAGCTCGGCCCCGAAGAGATCACGCGCGACATCCCGAACGTTGGCGAGAACATGCTGCGCGACCTGGATGAGAGTGGGATCATCCGCATCGGCGCGCAGGTCAAGCCCGGCTCGATCCTCGTCGGCAAGGTCACGCCGAAGGGCGAGACGCAGTTGACGGCGGAAGAGAAACTGCTGCGCGCGATCTTCGGCGAGAAGGCGGGCGACGTGAAGGACGCCTCCTTGCAGTGCCCGCCAGGGATAGACGGCACGGTCGTTGACGTGCAGGTCTTCACGCGCAAAGGCCAAGAGCGCGACGCGCGCTCGCTCGCCATCGAGGAAGAGGAAGAGAACCGCCTCCGCCGCGACCTCGAAGACGAAATCCGCATCCTGCGCGAGCAGCGCGACGCGCGCATCTTCGAGTTGTTCGAGGGGCGCAAACTCGCGGCCGATCTGACCGTCGACCGTGAAGTCCGCATCCCCAAGGGCGAGGCGATCACGCGCGAGATGCTGCAAGGCATCGAGCCAAAGGCGCTCCGCAAGGCGCAGTTGACCACGACGCGCATTGACCTGCCCGGCGAGATCAAGGAGTACGAGGAGCGCACCGAGCGGCAGATCAAAATCCTGACCGACATCTACGAGGAGAAGATCGCCAAGCTGCGCCAGGGCGACGAGCTTTCGCCCGGCGTCATCAAGATGGTCAAGGTCTTCATCGCGATGAAGCGCAAGCTGTCGGTCGGCGACAAGATGGCGGGCCGCCACGGCAACAAGGGCGTCATCGCGCGCATCCTGCCCGAAGAGGACATGCCGTACCTGCCGGACGGGACGCCCGTGGACATCGTCCTGAACCCCTTAGGCGTGCCCTCGCGCATGAACGTCGGGCAGATTTTGGAGACGCACCTCGGCTGGGCGGCGCGCGTGCTCGGCGTCCACTTCGCCACGCCGGTCTTCGACGGCGCGACCGAGCCGGAGATCAAGCAGAAGATTCGCGAGGCGAACGCACGCCTGCGCGAGCAGGGGCTGCCGGAGATCGTCAACGAGACCGGCAAGACCGTGCTCTACGATGGGCTGAACGGCGAGCCGTTCGAGCAGAAGGTGACTATCGGCTACATCTACATGCTCAAGCTGTCGCACCTGGTGGACGACAAGATTCACGCGCGCTCCATCGGGCCGTACAGCTTGATCACGCAGCAGCCCCTGGGCGGCAAGGCGCAGTTCGGCGGGCAGCGGTTCGGCGAGATGGAGGTCTGGGCGCTCGAAGCCTACGGCGCGGCGCACATCCTGCAAGAGTTGTTGACCGCCAAGTCGGACGATGTGGCCGGGCGCTCGAAGATTTACGAGGCCATCGTCAAGGGCGAGGCGGACTTCAACCCCGGCGTGCCCGAATCGTTCAACGTGCTCGTGCGCGAACTGCAATCGCTCTGCCTCGACGTGGAGTTGATCGACAAGAACGCCAGGCCGGCGGACGAGACCAGCGACGGCGCGGGCAAGCCCGTCGTCGCGCTGCTCGGCGGCGGCACGGAATAGGAAGTAAGCGGTGAGCGGTGGGCAGTAAGCGGTCAAAACTTTATTGCTCATCGCTCACCGCCGGACGAGACGTTTTTACTGCTCACTGCTTACGGCTGACTGCTCACTAGGAGATTGACCGTGTTTCGATTCCAGCAAGAGAAGACGCAACTCGCACCCAATTTTGAAGCGATCCGCATCAGCCTCGCATCGCCCGAAAAGATCAGGCACTGGTCGCACGGCGAGGTGACGAAGCCGGAGACGATCAACTACCGCACGTTCAAGCCGGAGCGCGACGGGCTGTTCTGCGCGCGCATCTTCGGCCCCGTCACCGACTGGGAGTGCCTGTGCGGCAAGTACAAGCGCATGAAACACCGCGGCGTGATCTGCGACAAGTGCGGCGTCGAGGTGACGCAGGCCAAGGTGCGCCGCGAGCGGCTGGGGCACATCGAACTGGCCAGCCCTTGCTCGCACGTCTGGTTCTTCAAGGGGCTGCCCTCGCGCATCGGGCATCTGCTCGACATCCCGTTGCGCGAGCTTGAGAAGGTGCTCTACTTCGAGTCCTACATCGTCATCGATCCGGGCGACGCGCCGGTGAAGGAGAAGGAACTCCTCACGGACGAGCGCTTCCGCGAGTTGTCGCGCGACTATCCGGGCGTGTTCGTCGCCAAGATGGGCGCGGAGGCGATCAAGGAACTGCTGATGCTCGTCAAGGTCGAGGAGCTTTCGGGCGAGTTGCGCGGACGGATGAAGGAGGAGAACTCACAGCAGAAGAAGCTGAAATTCTCGAAGCGGCTGAAGGTCGTCAACTCGTTCATGCGTTCGGGCAACCAGCCGAACTGGATGATCCTGGACGTGATCCCGGTCATCCCGCCGGAGCTTAGGCCGCTCGTGCCGCTCGACGGCGGGCGCTTCGCCACGTCCGACCTGAATGATCTCTACCGGCGCGTCATCAACCGCAACAACCGGCTGAAGAAGCTGATGGAGTTGCGCGCGCCCGAGGTCATCGTGCGCAACGAGAAGCGCATGCTGCAAGAGGCGGTGGACGCGCTCTTCGACAACGGGCGGCGCGGGCGCGTTCTGCGCGGCGTGAACAACCGGCCGCTGAAGTCGCTCAGCGATACGCTGAAAGGTAAGCAGGGCCGCTTCCGCCAGAACCTCCTGGGCAAGCGCGTGGACTATTCGGGGCGCTCGGTCATCGTCGTCGGGCCGGAACTGAAGCTGCACCAGTGCGGCCTGCCGAAGAAGATGGCGCTGGAGTTGTTCAAGCCGTTCATCTACAACCAGCTTGAGAAGCAGGGCTACGCCGCGACGATCAAGCAGGCGCGCGAGATGGTTGACCGCCAAGAGCCGGTCGTGTGGGACATCCTCGAAGAGGTGATCCGCGAGCACCCGGTGCTGCTCAACCGCGCGCCGACGCTCCACCGCTTAGGCATCCAGGCGTTCGAGCCTGTGCTGGTCGAAGGCAAGGCCATTAAGATTCACCCGCTCGTCTGCACGGCGTTCAACGCGGACTTCGACGGCGACCAGATGGCGGTGCACATCCCGCTCTCGCCCGAAGCGCAGATCGAGGCGGCGGTGCTGATGCTCGCGTCGAACAACATCTTAAGCCCCGCGTCGGGGCAGCCCATCGCCGTGCCCTCGCAGGACATCGTCCTCGGCTGCTACTACCTGACGCGCGACCGCGCCGGCTCGAAGGGCGAAGGCCGCCTCTTCTCCTCGACCGACGAGGTGCTGCTCGCGCTCGACGCGCACGAGGTGACGACGCAGACGCCGATCAAGCTGCGCCTGGCGGGCGACCTGATCGATCTCACGCAGGAGCACGACACGCAGGACATCCTGCGCGCCGCCGTGCAGGCGGACGTGCGCCGCGTCATCAACACGACCGTCGGCCGCGTCATCTTCAACGACTCGATTCCCGAAGGGCTGCCCTTCGTCAACGGCACACTCAAGAAGAAGGGCTTGCAGTCGCTCGTGAACTACTGCCACCTGCGCCTGGGACACGAGATGACCGTCAAGATGCTCGACGACCTGAAGAACCTCGGCTTCCAGTACGCGACGCGCGCCGGCATCTCCATCGGCATTGACGATCTCGTCACGCCGGAGGCGAAGCGCAAGCTCGTCGCGCAGGCCGACCGCGACGTGATCGAGGTCGAGAAGCAGTACCGCGACGGCGTCATCACGAACGGCGAGCGCTACAACAAGGTCATCGCCATCTGGTCTGAAGTCACCGACCAGGTGGCCAAGGAGATGTTCCGCGCGATGGACGAGCGCGAGCGCTCGACGAACGAGTTGAACCCGATCCTGATCATGTCGGATTCGGGCGCGCGCGGCACGGCGCAGCAGATTCGCCAACTCGCCGGCATGCGCGGGCTGATGGCGAAGCCTTCGGGCGAGATCATCGAGACGCCCATCCGCTCGAACTTCCGCGAGGGGCTGAACGTCTTGCAGTACTTCATCTCGACGCACGGCGCGCGCAAGGGTCTGGCGGACACGGCGCTGAAGACCGCCGACTCCGGCTACCTGACGCGCCGCCTCGTTGACGTGGCGCAGGACGTGATCATCTCCGAGCCGGACTGCGGCACGCTGAAAGGTATCTCCTCGACGGCGATTGTCGAAGGCGGCGAGGAGATCGAATCCCTGCGCGACCGCATCGTCGGCCGCACGGCGCTCGAAGACGTGATTGATCCCGTGGAGGGGCGCGTCATCGTCACGGCGAACGAGGAGATCAACGAAGACTTGGCGGCCGAGATTCAGCGCTCCGGCGTGCAGCGCGTCAAGATTCGCTCGGTCTTGACCTGCGAGTCGCGGCGCGGCTGCTGCATCAAGTGCTACGGGCGCAACCTGGCGACGGGGCGGCCCGTGGACATCGGCGAGGCGGTCGGCGTCATCGCCGCGCAGAGTATCGGCGAGCCGGGCACGCAGCTCACGATGCGCACGTTCCACATCGGCGGCACGGCGCGTCTGGAAGAGTCGTCCAAGCACGAGGCGCGCATGGACGGCACGATCAAGTACGTGGACTTGCAGACGATCAAGAACCGCCGCGGCGAGATCATCGCCATGAACCGTAACGGCGCGCTCACGATCATAGACAGCCGCGGGCGCGAGGTGGCCCGCCACCAGATCGTCTACGGCTCGCACCTGCTGGTCGAGGACGGCGCGCACGTCGTCGAGGATCAACTGCTCGCCACGTGGGACCCGTTCACCTTCGCGATCCTGACCGAGGTCGCCGGGCACGTGAAGTACCAGGACTTGAAGGAGGGCGTGACGGTTGACGAGGAGGTGGACGAGGTCACGGGGCAGTCGCGGCTCGTCGTCAAAGACTCGCCCGACGAGAAGAAGCAGCCGCGCCTTGAGATTCGCAACGCGTCGAACAAGGTCTTGAAGACTTACCAGATGCCCGTGCGCGCGAACCTGATGGTGACGGACGGCGACGTGGTCGAGCCGGGCGACATCATCGCCAAGATTCCGCGCGAGACCACGAAGACGAAGGACATCACGGGCGGTCTGCCGCGCGTGGTCGAACTCTTCGAGGCGCGCAAGCCGCGCGAGACGGCCATCATGAGTGAGATCGACGGCACGATCACGCTCGGCCCCATCGCCAAGGGCAAGCGCAAACTGATCGTCACCGGCGACGACGGCGAGGAGCGCGAGTACGACATCCCGCGCGGCACGCACATCAACGTGCAGGAGGGCGACCGCGTCCGCGCCGGCGAGGCGCTGATGGACGGGCCCCTTAACCCGCACGACATCCTGCGCGTGCTCGGCATGAACCGCTTGCAGGAGTACCTGACGAACGAGATTCAGGAGGTCTATCGTTTGCAGGGCGTGAACATCAACGACAAGCACATCGAGGTGATCGTCCGGCAAATGCTCCGCTGGGTGAAGGTGACGGACGTGGGCGACACGGACTTCCTGATCGACGAGCAGGTGGATCGCTTCCGCTTCTCCGACGAGAACCAGCGCGTCACAGAGGCCGGCGGCCAGGCGGCGCAGGCCGACCCGCTGCTCCTCGGCATCACGAAGGCTTCGCTCTCGACCGACTCGTTCATCTCGGCCGCCTCCTTCCAGGAGACGACGCGCGTGCTGACCGAGGCGGCGATTTCGGGGCGCGTGGACTACCTGCGCGGCCTGAAGGAGAACGTCATCATGGGCCGGCTGATCCCGGCCGGCACGGGGATGGAGTTCTACCGCAACGTCCGCGTCGAGCGCGACGAGACCATCGAGCAGGCGGCGCTGGAGCGCAACATCGAGGAACTCGCCGACATCATGCCGCACGAGACCGTCCCGCCCGTCCCGCGCGCGGTCACGGTCGGCGACGGCGACGCAGGCGAGGCGGAAGAGTAAGACTCTGTCCGTTTAAATCAGGGGCACAGGCGGGGCGCTCTCCGGCAAAGAGAGCGCCCTGCTTTTTTGTCGGCGTGCGCGGCAGGGGTATGATTTCGACAGAATGAAGGCGAACGGCGGATGACGCCCCGGCCGCCCACGTTGATCATGCGCGAGACGCTGCTGAGTCTGCTTGAAGATTGCGCCGGTCGTGGCGCGGAGACGGCATTGGCGCACCGGGAAGGGTTGCGGGTGACGCGCTGGTCTTACGGGCGGTTGAGGGAGGCGGCGGCGCAGACGGCGCGCTGGCTTGAGTCGTCAGGCGTGGGGCAGGGAGACCGCGTGCTCGTCTGGGCGGAGAACAGCCCCGAATGGGTGGCGGTCTTTTTCGGCTGCCTGCTGCGCGGGGCCATCTTCGTGCCGCTGGACGCGCAGAGCGCGCCCGATTTTGTCGCGCGCGTGGAGCGGCAGGTGTCGGCGCGCCTACTGCTTTACGGCAACGTCGAGCCGCGCGGCCTGGAAGCGAGTCTGCCCAAGCTGCGCCTGGCCGAGTTGAGTCGGCTGCTCTCGACCCAGTCGCCGGCCCCTTATCAAGCGCCGCCCACAAAGCCGGACGATATTGTCGAGATCATCTACACTTCCGGCACGACCGCCGAGCCGAAAGGCGTCGTCCTCACGCACCGGAATCTACTCGCCAACCTCGCGCCGCTCGAACGCGAAATACGGAAGTATCGGCGGTGGGAGCGACTGGTGCATCCGCTACGCTTCCTGAACCTCGTGCCGCTCGGCCACGTCTTCGGGCAGTTCATGGGCATCTTCGTGCCGCACCTGCTCGGCGGCGAAGTCTTCCTGCAAGACGATCTCAGACCACGCGCGCTGACGGACGCCGTGCGCCGCGAGCGCAGCAACTGCGTCGTCGCCGTGCCCCGCCTGCTCGACACCCTGCGCGAGGCCGTCGAGCGCGAACAGGCGGCGCGCGGGCGCGCGGGCGAGTTTGCGCGTGCGCTCGCAGGGGCGCGCGGCTGGTCGTGGCCCAAACGCTGGTGGCGTTTTCGCGACGTGCATCGCAGGTTCGGCTGGCGGTGTTGGGCCTTCGTGGTGGGCGGCGCGCCGCTCGCGGCCGAGACGGAGACCTTCTGGCGGCGGCTCGGCTTCGCCGTCGTCCAGGGGTACGGCATGACGGAGACGGCCGCGCTCGTCAGCGTCAACCACCCCTTCAAACAGACGCGCGGCTCAATCGGCCGGCACTTCCCGCAGCAGGAGGTGAAGCTCGACGAGCACGGCGAGATCATGGTGCGCGGCGCGAACGTCTCGCCGGGCTACTGGCGCGGCGCGGGCGTCGAGCCGCTCAAGGGCGAGGACGGCTGGCTGCGCACCGGCGACGTGGGCGCGTTGGACGAGGCGGGCCGGCTCTACTTCAAAGGGCGCAGGAAAGAGACCATCGTCACGGCGGCGGGGCTGAACGTCCACCCCGAAGACCTCGAAGCGGCGCTCGACCGCCAGCCCGAAGTGCGCGCGAGCGTGGTCGTCGGCGTCGTAGGGGCGCAGGGCGCGGAGCCGCTCGCCGTGCTCGTCCTGCGTGATGAGCAGGCTGATCCGGCAGCCGTCGTGCGCCGGGCCAACGAGACGCTCGCCCCACATCAGCAGATGCGTCGCTGGCTCGTCTGGCCCGGCCGCGACTTCCCGCGCACCGCGACACAGAAAGTGCGCCGGCACGAGGTCGCAGCGGCCGTCAAGACGCGCCTGACCGACGCGGGCGCAAGCGGGGCAGCGCCCGCAGACGAACTCGCACAAGTGATCGCACAGATTGCCGGCGCAGAGCCGGAGACGCGGCTTGAGCCGACGGCCGATCTGACGACCGCGCTGAAACTGGACTCGCTCGGCCGGGTCGAGCTATTGAGCGCGCTGGAAGAACGCTTGCAGATCGACATTGACGAGTCTTCGTTCACCGCGGCGACCACGCTGGGCGAAGTCGAGCAGTTGATCCGCACCGGCACGCCCGCCGAGGAGAGCGCCCGTTATCCGCGCACCGCCTGGGCGCAACGCTTCCCCGCCACGTGGCTGCGGCTCGTCGTCTTCTACCTGTTGGTGCTGCCGCTCACGCGCCTGCTCTGCCCGGCGCGCGTGCGCGGGCGCGAACACCTGCGGGCGCTCGGCGGCCCCGCGCTGTTCGTCGCCAACCACGTGACGATGGTGGATCACGCGCTGATCCTCGCGGCCCTGCCCGGCCGGTTCAGTCGCCGCATGGCGATTGCGATGGACGGAGAGTTGCTGCGCGCGTGGCGGTATCCGCCGGCCGGCGTAGGTCTGTTCACGCGGCTGCACCTGCGCGTGCGGTACGCGGCGGTCGTCGCGCTCTTCAACGTCTTCCCCTTACCGCAGCAGAGCGGCTTTCGCCGGAGCTTCGCCTTCGCTGGCGAGTCCATGGATCGCGGCTACAGCGTGCTCGTATTCCCCGAAGGCAGGCGCACGCGGGACGGACGGCTGAACCCCTTCATGGCGGGCACAGGGCTGCTCGCCGCGAGCCTCCGCGCGCCGGTTGTGCCCGTCCGCCTCGACGGCCTCTACGCCCTCAAAGAGCGTGGCCGACACACGGCCCGCCCCGGCGAGGTCTCTGTGACGATAGGTGCGCCGCTTCAGTTCGCCGCCGCTGCTGACCCGGCGCAGATCACGAGGGAACTGGAAAAGTGCGTCGCCAATCTTTGAGCCACAGCACGAGCGGACATAGTTTGTGCCGTCGCACGCGGCAGTAAAATTGTTCGGGCCGGCATCAAATCGGTTCGCGCGGTCACGGCAACTTGACAGTGCGAGACGTGATCCGTACAATCCTCCGTTTGGACAGCTAGTCCAATTCCCGATAGTGCAGCGCTCAGTTGGTTCTGCCGGTGCGGAGGCGTTGCCCGGTTGTCTGTGCGGACGGACAGTCGCTTGATAATTATTGTGGCGTAAAGGCCCGACGCGCCGCCCCCACACGGGGCGGAAACCCGCGTGGAGGCCCGCGAATGACACGGCCCTCGGAGGCCGCTGTTTCACTCGCCTTTCGGGAAAATGCGACGCCACAGAGAAACATTTTGGCCCGTGTGGGAGGCCATGATCCGCACCCGTTAGTGGTCAGAACATCCCCGTAACCTAAGCGAATAACTTGAGGCGTGCCGCTTCTTGCGCTGACTGCCGGACTGGTTCCGGCAAGAGGCAGGAACGGGAGCTTTTTGCGCTTTAGAAAACCCCCAGCCCCCGGACAGGCCGGGGCAGAGGATTTAAACGCCGTGCCGACCATCAACCAACTCGTTCGTAAGGGCCGCCAGGCCGTGAAGTACAAGACGGCCAGCCCCGCCCTGCAATCGTCGCCGCAGAAGCGCGGCGTCTGTACGCGCGTCTATACGCAGACGCCCAAGAAGCCGAACTCGGCGCTCCGCAAGGTCGCCCGCGTGCGCCTGACCAACGGCATCGAGGTGACGACCTACATTCCGGGCGTCGGCCACAACTTGCAGGAGCACTCCATCGTGCTCATCCGCGGCGGGCGCGTCAAAGACCTGCCCGGCGTGCGCTACCACGTCATCCGCGGCACGCTCGACTCGGTCGGCGTCGCCGACCGCAAGCAGGGGCGCTCTAAATACGGCGCGAAGCGGCCCAAGGGCGGCGCGGCGGCCGGCGCGGCGAAGGGCGGCAAGAAGTAAGAAAGCTGTTAGCCGTTAGCTATTAGCTGTTAGCTGATAGCGGGCGGCTGAGATGTAAACGAACACGATTAGCTCTGTTAGGTTTGGCTAACAGCTAATCGCTAAAAGCTAATAGCTAATCATGCCAAGACGAAGAGTTAGCGACAGACGCGACGTGTTGCCCGACCCGGTTTACAACAGCCCGCTGGTGACGAAGTTCATCAACGGTCTGATGTGGGGCGGGAAGAAGTCAACGGCCGAGAGCATCTTCTACAACGCGCTGCTCCAGGTCGGCGAGAAGCTGGGCGAGGAGCCGCTGAAGGCTTTCAAGCGCGCGATTGAGAACGTGCGCCCGACGGTCGAGGTCAAGTCGCGCCGCGTCGGCGGCTCGACCTACCAGGTGCCCATCGAGGTGGCGCAGGAGCGGCGCGGCTCGCTCGCGATCCGCTGGATCGTCGCCGCCTCGCGCGCGCGCGGCGAGAAGACGATGATCGATCGGCTGACCGGCGAACTGCTCGACGCCGCCAACAACCGCGGCAACGCCGTCAAGAAGAAAGAGGACACGCACCGCATGGCGGAAGCCAACAAGGCGTTCGCGCATTACAAATGGTAAGAAGCTGTTAGCGATTAGCTTTTAGCTGTTAGCTCTGGTCTGTAATCGAAGCTAACAGCTAACAGCTAACAGCTAATCGCTAAGGTTCGATCATGGCCAAGCAAGACCTCAGCAAGTTCCGCAATATCGGCATCATGGCACACATTGATGCCGGCAAGACCACGACCACCGAGCGCGTGCTCTTCTACACGGGCGTCTCGCACAAGATCGGCGAGGTGCACGAGGGCACGGCCACGATGGACTGGATGGAGCAGGAGCAGGAGCGCGGCATCACGATCACCAGTGCCGCGACGACCTGCTTCTGGCCGCGCAACGGCGTCGAGCACCGCATCAACATCATCGACACGCCGGGGCACGTGGACTTCACGATGGAGGTCGAGCGCAGTTTGCGCGTGCTGGACGGTGCGGTCGCCGTGTTCGATGGCGTCGCGGGCGTCGAGCCGCAGTCGGAGACCGTCTGGCGGCAGGCGGACAAGTACGGCGTGCCGCGCATCTGCTTCATCAACAAGCTGGATCGCGCGGGCGCGAGCTTCGAGCGCTCGTTCGAGTCAATCATCACGCGGCTCGGCGCGAACCCCGTGGCGTTGCAGATTCCCATCGGCGCTGAGGATCAGTTCAAGGGCGTGGTCGATCTGATCACGATGAAGGCACTCTACTGGCGCGACGAGACGAAGGGCGCGGAGTACGAAGTAACCGACGTGCCCGCCGAGTTGCAGGCGGCGGCCGAGGCCGCGCGCCACAAGCTGCTCGAAGCCGTCGCGGACGCGGACGAGGCGCTGATGGATCGCTACCTCGAAGACGAGGGCGCGAGCTTTACGGCAGACGAAATCCGCGCGGCGCTCCGCAAGGGCGCGATTGCGTTGAAGCTCGTCCCCGTCGTCACCGGCTCGGCGTTCAAGAACAAGGGCGTGCAGACGCTCCTCGACGCGGTCGTGGACTACCTGCCCTCGCCGCTCGATATCCCGCCGGTCGAAGGCACGAACCCGAAGACGGGCGACGTGGAGCAGCGCCCGGCGGACGCCGCCGCGCCGTTCGCCGGCCTCGTCTTCAAGATCATGGCCGACAAGCACCTCGGTCAGCTCTCGTTCGTCCGCATCTACTCCGGCACGATCAAGTCCGGCTCTTACGCCTTCAACTCGGTCAAGGGCACGAAGGAGCGCGTGGGTCGCCTGATGCGCATGCACGCCAACAAGCGCGAGGACATCGAGGAGGCGTCGGCGGGCGAGATCATCGCCATCGGCGGCATGAAGCAGGTCACGACCGGCGACACCGTCTGCGACGAGAACAAGCCCATCGTGCTCGAAGCGATGGAATTTCCCGCGCCCGTCATCCGCGTCGCGGTTGAGCCGAAGACGCGCGCCGATCAGGACAAACTCGGCACGGCGCTCTCAAGGCTTGCGCAGGAAGACCCCTCGTTCAACGTCTCGACCGATCAGGAAACGGGGCAGACGATCATCGCGGGCATGGGCGAGTTGCATCTTGAGATCATCGTGGATCGCATGAAGCGCGAGTTCGGCGTCGAGGCGAACGTCGGCAAGCCGCAGGTCGCATACCGCGAGACCATCACGCAGGCAGCGCCGGGCAAGGAAGTTTACAAGCGGCAGACGGGCGGGCGCGGTCAATACGGCCACGTCGAGATCGAGATCGAGCCGGCCCCCGGCGAGGGCTTCGTCTTCGAGAACAAGATCACGGGCGGCGTCATTCCGCGCGAGTTCATCAAGCCGACCGAGCAGGGCATACAGGAGGCGATGGAGCGCGGCTTCCTCGCGGGCTACGAGATGGTGGACATACGCGTCCGCCTCGTCTTCGGCTCGTACCACGAAGTTGACTCTGACGAGCGTTCGTTCCACATCGCCGGCTCCCTGGCGTTCCAGGACGCGGTCAGGAAGGCGAAGCCGGTCTTGTTGGAGCCGATCATGCGCGTCGAGGTGGTCACGCCCGAAGAGTACATGGGCGCGGTCAACGGCGACCTGAACCGGCGGCGCGGGCAGATTGAGAAGATGGAGCCGCGACCGGGCGGCGTGCAGGTCGTGACGGCCTATGTGCCGCTCTCGGAGATGTTCGGCTACACGACCGACCTGCGCTCGGCCACGCAGGGGCGGGCCACCTCGACGATGCACTTCGAGCGCTACGATCAAGCGCCGCGCAACATCGCCGAAGAGGTCATCGCCAAGGTGCAGGGCGTCGCGAAATAAGGGATGAAGGATGAGGGATGAGGGATGAATAAAGATGGGATAAAGAACGGCGCTTCTTTCATCCCTCATCCCTCCGCCCTCATCCCTTAAACATAAGGAGCGAGAGGCAAAAGTTATGGCGAAGGAGAAGTTTGACCGGTCGAAGCCGCACGTCAACATCGGCACCATCGGGCACGTCGACCACGGGAAGACCACGCTGACGGCTGCGATCACCAAGGTCTTAGCCAAGCACAACCCG
>Ga0081539_10003362_pt1 | contig 19798 bp, 15 predicted proteins | sample TabmetS4T2R2_FD_71023 | JGI IMG/M metagenome (GOLD analysis project Ga0081539, IMG submission 71023) | Tabebuia heterophylla rhizosphere microbial communities from the University of Puerto Rico - S4T2R2 | ecosystem: Host-associated > Plants > Roots > Rhizosphere ...
GAGGGTGTCCAGGTCGGCGTCCACGAGGCCTCCCACGAGGTCGACGTTGGGTAGCAACGCCGATCATGGGCACCCTCCTCACATCACGCATCCCTTGGAATCACTCGTCTAGGGAGGGCGACTCCAGGGTTGGCTATCGTTCGGCCGACGTGGAGGCCACGAGGAAGGGCTGCGGCGTACTCGTGGCGAGGCTGCCGGGGAATAGCTGGACGCCGATCCCGTCGACCGGTCGCGTGGTGAACGTGGGAACCGCCCAGCGGCCGCCCTCCCTCCCAGCCGGCCAGGCTGGGGGCGGGCAGGCTCGTCGTCGGCTGATGGTCGCCGGGTGGGGCGGAGCCTTCGTAGTAGTCCGAGGGCGGGAAAGCCGTCCACATGGCCACGGGAGGCAGCAAGTCCGCAGCCTGGGTGCTGGAAGGCCAGGAGGTCGCTGGTGAATACCGGCGCGTCGTGGCCCACCGCCGAGCAGGCGGAGGCGCGGGTACTGGAGATCCAGGCCAAGCTGCACCGATGGGCAACCGATGATCCTGACCGTCGGTTCGCTGACCTGTTCAACCTCGTTCATGACCCGGCGGTGCTGCTGGTGGCGTGGCGTCGGGTCAAGGGGAACAAGGGGGCGCGCACCGCTGGGGTGGACGGCCAGACCGTCTACTACATCCAGCAGCGGCGCGGCGAGGCGTCGTTCCTCGCCGAACTGCGGGCCGACCTGAAGGCCCGCAGGTGTCGTCCCCGGCCCGTGCGGGAGCGGCTGATCCCCCAAGCCCGGCAGCGGCAAGCTGCGGATGCTGGGGATCCCGACCGTGCGGGACCGCGTGGTGCAAGCCGCGCTGAAGTTGGTGCTCGAGCCGATCTTCGAGGCGGGCTTCCTGCCGTGCTCGTACGGCTTTCGCCCAGGCCGGCGCGCCCAGGACGCCATCGCCGAGATCCACGTGTTCGCCAGTCCACCACACGGCTATGAGTGGGTCGTCGAAGGCGACATCCAGGCATGCTTTGACGAGATCGACCATGCCGCGCTGATGGGCAGGGTCCGTCGACGCATTGCCGACAGGCGCGTCCTGGCGCTGGTCAGGGCGTTCCTCAAGGCCGGCATCCTGAACCAGGACGGCGGCTTGAGGGACACGATCACCGGCACCCCACAAGGCGGCATCCTGTCGCCGCTGCTGGCCAACGTCGCCTTGGGCGTGCTCGACGAGCACTTCGCCGGGCGCCAGACGACCACACGCGCCCAGCGGCGACGCGGGCAGCCGAGCCTGCGGCTGATCCGCTACGCCGACGACTGGGTCGTGCTGGTCCGCGGCACCCGAGCGCACGCCGAAGCGCTCGTGGATGAAGCAGCCGCGGCGCTGGCGCCGATGGGCTTGCGCCTGTCGGCAGCCAAGACCAGGATTGGCCACCTTGATGAGGGGTTCGACTTTCTCGGGTTCCGCATCCAGCGGCAGCCCAAGCGAGGGGCACCGGGGCAGCGTGCGGTCTACACCTGGCCTTCGAAGAAGGCCCTTGCGGCTGTCAAGGCCAAGGTCCGCGCGCTGACCCGAGCAGGCAGCAACCAGCCACTGGCCGCCCTGCTGGGCCACCTCAACCGGGTCCTGCGGGGCTGGACCGCCTACTTTCGCTACGGGGTGTCCAAACGTACCTTCGACTACCTGGGCCAGTTCACCTGGAACCGGGTGCTGAGATGGCTGCGCCGCAAACACCCCAAGGCGAGTTGGGGGTGGCTGCGTCGCCGCTACCTTCCCGGGTGGTGGCCAACACACGGCACCACGGAACTACTGCGCTGCGGCCACGTGACCGTGTGCCGCTACCGCTACCGCGGTGCGCAGATCCCCATGCCGTGGACGACGACCGGGTGAACCAACAGCCCAACGACATGGGCTTGTGGAGAGCCGGATGCGGGGGAACTCGCACGTCCGGTTCGGAGGTGCGGGCCGGGGAAACGGACCGCCCGAAAGGGCGACACCGATTCGCCCTGGCTTTTGTGGAGGCTCCATCGCTTGGAAGGCAGGATGGAGTCATGGCAGACAACAAGAGCACCCACCCATCCCAGCGGCGCTACCCGCCCGAGCTGCGTGAGCGGGCCGTCCGCATGGTCCAGGAGACCATCGAGCAGACCGGCGAGCGCTTCGGGGTGATCACCCGGGTCGCCCACCAGCTGGGGATCGGCACCGAGTCGCTCAGGTCCTGGGTGCGCCAGGCCGAGGTCGACGGCGGCCGCCGCGCCGGCCTGACCACCGCCGAGCAGCAGCGCATCACCGAGCTGGAACGCGAGGTCCGGGAGCTGCGCCGCGCCAATGAGATCCTCAAGGCGGCCTCGGCTTTCTTTGCGCGGGAGCTCGACCCGCGCCTGCCGAAGTGACCCGCTTCATCGACAGCCACCGCGACCAGTTCGGGGTCGAGCCGATCTGTAAGGTGCTCAAGATCGCCCCGTCCAGCTACTACGCCCACAAGAGCAGGCCGCCATCAGCCCGCGCGGTCCGCGACGCCCAGCTCAAGGTCGAGATCAAGCGGGTCTGGGATGACAACTTCCAGGTGTACGGCGCCGAGAAGCTCTGGCGCCAGCTTGGCCGCGAGGGCATCGCCGTGGGCCGCGACCGGGTCGCCCGGCTGATGGGCGAGCTCGGCATCCGCGGGGTCGTGGGCGGCCGCAAGCGGCGGACCACCACGCCGGCCGAGCCCGACCAGCGCCCCGCCGACCTGGTCAAGCGCGACTTCACCGCGCCGGCGCCCAACCGCCTGTGGGTCGCGGATCTGACCTATGTAGCCACCTGGGCGGGGTTCTGCTATGCCGCGTTCGTCATCGACGCCTACAGCCGCTTCATCGTCGGCTGGCGGGTCGCCACCACCCTGCGGGCCAGCCTGGCGCTGGACGCGCTGGAGATGGCCGTCTGGGCCCGCCAGGACGCCGACCTGGACGGCCTGGTGCATCACAGCGACCGCGGGGTGCAGTATCTCGCCATCCGCTACACCCAGCGCCTCGCCGCCGAAGGCGCGGTGGCCTCGGTCGGCTCACGAGGCGACTCGTTTGACAACGCGCTCGCCGAGGCGGTCAACGGCCTGTACAAGGCCGAGCTGATCGGCCGCCATGGCCCGTGGCGGACCGCTGAGCAGGTCGAGCTGGCCACCCTTGCCTGGGTGCAATGGTGGAATCAGCGTCGGCTGCACGGCGCGCTCGACCATCTTCCCCCTGCAGAGCACGAAGCCCGCTACTACCGTCAGCTCCAACAGTCCAAGGAGGTCGCGTAACCCCAACCGCCCAGGCCTCCATCAAACCCAGGGCAGTTCAACACCGCGCCCCGGTCCGACCCTACACGCTGTCGTGGCTGAGTTGCTTCAGGCGGCTGCAGGTGCGCTGGGATCGAGACTCGGGGCGGTGGTTCGCGTTCGTGCTGGTGGCTTGTGCGGTGGTGTGCTTCCACCGCCTCTAACCAGCAAGGCAGCCCCCGATCACGACCCGGTGCGCCTCGCGCCGAACCGGTCGTCGGTGTTGTCGTTGTTGGCCATGGGGCGCGCACAGGACGCCTGGCCGTTCGGTGTCAACCACCGCAGCGACGGACGACGCGATCGATACGACGGGGTCCTCGTTGACAGTGGCCGAGGCTGGTGGCTTGCTTGCACCGTTGCGGGTCATCACCTGGAGAGGTCCGATGGCGGCTGACCGGTTCGATGTCGTGGTCGTCGGGGCAGGGCCGGCCGGGTGCGTGCTGGCCAATCGGCTCACCGAGGAGGGGGACCGCTCGGTCTGTGTGCTGGAGGCCGGGCCGGACTACGGCCCTGACCCGGCTGGGTGGCCGGCCGACCTGCGCGATCCGACATTGGTCTGGTACCAGTCGCACCCTTGGGGCTACCAGCACGCCGGCCGGCCCCCCGACCGGCCGCTGCCGCTGCCCCGGGCCCGGGTGGTGGGGGGCAGCTCGACCGTCAACGCCTGCTACTGGCTGCGCGGCTCGGCGGCCGACTACGACCGCTGGGCCGCGCTCGGCAACCCGGGCTGGTCCTTCGCCGAGCTGCTGCCGTATTTCCGGCGGGCCGAGGCCGACCCGCTGGGCGGGCCCCTGCACGGCACCGACGGGCCGGTCCCGGTGTTCCGGACGGCCGCCGACGACCTCACCGCGGTCGATCGGGCGTTCCTGGCCGCCGCCCGGGCGCTCGGCCTCCCCGACCAGCCCGACTTCAACGGCGCCCCAGGCCAGCATCCGGGCGTCGGGCCGATGCCCAAGAATCTGGCCGGCGGGGTCCGGATGAACGCTGCCTTCACCTACCTGGCGGCGGCGCGGTCACGGCCGAACCTGACCCTGGTGGCCGACGTCCTGGTCGATCGGGTGGTGGTCGAGGACGGCCGCGCGGTCGGGGTGCGGACCAGCGACGGGCGCACCTTCGCGGGCCAGGAGGTGGTGTTGTGCGCCGGCGCCTACGGCTCACCGGCGGTGCTGTTGCGGTCGGGCATCGGCCCGCCGGCCCACCTGCAGCAGCTGGGCATCCCGGTGCTGGCCGACCTGCCCGGGGTCGGCGAGGGCCTGCTGGACCACCCGTTCCTACTGCCGGGCACGCTGCGGTCGTGGGCGATCCGGCCCCAGCACGCCCCCGCCGCCCGGGTGCTGACCCAACTGGCCGTCAAAGCCCGCAGCCGCCAGGCCGCCGACGAGATCGACCTGCACCTGTATGAGGGCCAGCGGTTCGACCCCCAGCGTGGCCGCTGGGTCCTCTACGTGGCGGTCAGCCTGATGGGTGCCCGCTGCCGCGGCCGGGTCCGGCTGACCGCCCGCGACCCCGCCGCGACGCTGGACATTGACCACCGGTACTTCTCCGAGCTGGCCGACCTGGACGCCATGTGCGAGGGAGTGGAACTGGCGCTGCGGCTGGTGGCCACCCCGCCCCTGACCGAGGCGCTGGAGTCGGACTCGGGCTTCACGCCCCCAGCGGGCGGCCGCGACGGACTGCGCACCTGGGTCAGGGAACAGGCCGGGACGACCTTCCACCCCTCCAGCACCTGCCGGATGGCCCCAGCCGGCGACCCAGGCGCGGTCGTCGACCACACTGGAAGGGTGCACGGGCTGGCCGGCCTGCGGGTGGCCGACGCCGCCATCTTTCCGACCAGCCCACGGGCCAACCTCCACTGCACGGTGGTCGCCGCCGCCGAGAAACTCGCCGACGCCCTCCGACACGGCGCCACCGTCTGAATCATGTCTCCGAGGCTGCTCTGACCGGCCGCAAGCTGCCGTACGCAGGTCACCGGTGTGAGCGAGCGTTCCAGGTCCGGTGCGGGATGGCTCACGTCGGGCAAGGACCAAGCTCGGCGACAGTTCGGCATCGGCATCGGCTCCAACCAGCCAACAGGAGCGAAACGACGTCTTAGCTTGACCGGCGGCCCTGGTAATGCGCTGGACGCAGCCGTTATCCGCCGACATGATCAAGCCATGAACGTCGAGGCGGTCAACATCGGTCCCTCCGACGCGATCGCGCCGGTCCAGGCGGCCAGCGCCCTCGCCGGCAAGGGACTCCAGGGCGACCGCCACTTCTTCCAAGAGGGCGCCGCGCCCGGCGAGGCACTTACGCTGATCGAGGCCGAAGTGCTGGAGAGCGTCGGTCTCACCGGCGCCGAGTCACGCCGGCAGGTGGTGGTGCGGGGCGTGCGGCTCAACGACTTGGTCGGCAAGCGCTTTCGGGTCGGTGAGGTCGAGTGCCGAGGGGTCGAGCTGTGCGAGCCCTGCCAGCACCTGCAGCAACTGACGCGGCCGGGAATCATCAAGGAGCTGATCCACCGGGCCGGGCTCAATGCCGACATCCTCAACGACGGTCGGATCTCGGTAGGCGACGCCGTCGTCGTCCATGGGCAGCCCTGAGCGGGCCGTGATCGGCATCAGAGGCAGTCATTTGGCCACGCAGCGTTAGTCGAGGAACCTGCCAGTAGATGAGACCGGCTGCAACAACTACCCCTCGGTAAGCACAATCACCGGTTTTGAGGATTCGAATTCCTTGGCGAATGTTGGCATTGACGCAAAAGCACAGTCAGGGAACGTCGGGGATCATGCCCCTCGGGCCGTCCAGGCTGGCCCAGTGGACCAGGGGGCCGGTCACGAGCAGGTCGGTGTGGTGGAGGTTGCCGCCGGTCTTGATGTACCAGCGTGGCTCCTTGCCCGGCCTGGTGTCTGGCGAAACGGGCAGCTCCTCCTGAAAGGTGACATGCTCGAGGATGACCCCTCGGACAAGGCTCTGATAGGGGTCTGGCCCGTCGGCCGGCAGGTCCGCCCAGCGGTGCAGCACCACGCTGTTGCGGATACGCATCGTGGCGTCCTCCCCGGTGACAAACAGTGGGCGGGTCTTGTTCCCGACAAGGCTGCAGCCGTCGAATAGCACGTTGTCGCCGCCGGTCTCCACCAGCCCCGACCAGGGGAAGTCGGGGAAGCCCAGGTCCTCGAAGTGGCAACCGAAGAACTTGACGGCGAGCTCGGGATCGGGGCTACCGAAGGTAGAAAGGCAAGCGCCGTAGATGCGGCACTCCCGGAACGTGATCCCTGGACGCCGGGGGCGGACCGCGACGCTGCGGCTGCTGAAGGTACAGCCAGAAAACTCGACGTCGACCGAGACGTCGGAAGGGTCGCCGGGGCCGGCGTCGCTGATCATGCCCCAGGAGGCCGCGTCCATGAACTCGCAATCATAGAAGCGCCCGTACCGGCACCGCGCGTTTTGGAACTCGATATCCAACCCGCACGCTGGAGTGGTCATGAAGCGGGACTGGCCGCTGCGATTGAACTTGCAATGCTCGGCCAGCAGCCCCACCCCGCCATTCCAGGCCAGGCCGCACTGGGCGTTGTCGAAGCAGGTCACATAGCGCAGCACATGCGAGGGCGCCTCTTGAGGGGCGCCGTCCGACGGGTCGCTGTATTCCCAGGACAGAATGATGCCATCGGCGCCGTGATGGTGGGAGGTGACGCGCTCGACGGTCAGGCTGGCGTTGTGGTAGGCGTTGATGCCGGTCGCGCCCAGCTGATAGCTGGGGTCGGAGTACCACCCGCCCAGGGTCAGGTTGGCGATGTTGCCATCCAAGGTTAGGTCGCGCACGGCTACCGGACCACGGTTCTCGGTCAGCTCGATCATGCCGCCGTAGGCGTTGGCCGCGAAGCTTGGGTCAACAAAGGTCGACGCGTGAGGCCATTGGTAGAACGCGGAGGTGTCCACGGGCAGGCCCAGGCAGGGCTCAAACGCGCCATAGCGAAGCCCGGGCGCTGCCTTCAGGACGGTCTCGTGCTCTCCCCCGCCTTGGATGATCACCTCGTTGGCGCAGCCGCTGATCTGCAGGATCGGCTCGGGTCGCCACGCGTAGCCCAAGCCGCACTGGCCAGCAAGCTGCTGGCGCCCGACCTTGTATTCGCCCGGGGGGATGCGGATCGTCCCGCCCCCGGCATCGTTAACGGCCGCCGCGGCCTGCTGGAAGGCGACGGTGTCATTGTCGATCCCCCGGCCGGTTGCTCCAAAGTCGCGGACGTTGAACTCCGCCATTTGATCCTCCCCTGCCAGCCGGCCGGCCGTGTGAGGAATGCTACAGCTCGTCTTGTCCACGTTGCTCACTGCGTATGGCAGTCAGTCGGGTCGCTGGACGGCACGTGTGGGTCTGGGGCGTCGGCTGAGCCTACGCGCCCAATGACCTCAGCAGCCTGGTCCGAAGCCCTTGTACCGCACGACTGACACCAGGCTACCGGGTGCTGATCAACGCTTCCCACCAGGCATGCAGCGTCGGGTCGGGGATGGCCTCGGTCACCAAGCCGGAGCCGTCGGGGTCGACGAGGGCGGTGGTGATCCTGCCGTTTGGGGCACGTACACGGCAGCGATCCTGCTCCGTCGGAGAACCAGAGGGGCAGCAGTTCGGATCGCAGATGCTGCTCGTTGGTCCCGCCGGGTTGGCCGTGAAGATGTATCTGCTGTCTCCGGACGATCGAACTGGCTCGGCGGCCTCGACCCCCAGCTGCTCGCTATCGATCTTGCCGTGTTCTGCTGGGTCGCGGCGACCTTGTCCTCGATCCTGGCAGGGGTGCGGTTGGCCCGATCCGCGCCCGTGCGGCGACCCACGGGAGGATCGAGAACTGTGGCCAGCCCCAAGCACATCTTGAAGCCACCTCGGATGCTTCGGCCAGCAGACGCATCGAAGCTTGTCGTCGGGCCAAGCCAGTGCAACAGCGGAAGGAGGGATGCACCGGCAAGGCCCGAAGGGACGCCTTGTGGCGCTACCGGCAGGAACAGCGCCCTTGCCCGCCAGCAGCAGCCTCGCCCGACGCACTTGGCCGCTGGAGTGCTCGCGCGTTCCGACCTGACAGCAACCAGACGATGACCAGCGCTCGGCAGGACGCCGAGCAACGGTTGAAGGGAGGACCGTGTCGATGCGACCGCTATCACGTCGGCTCACCACCGCGGCGCTGAGCCTGCTGCTCGCCCTGCTGGTGGCCGCTCCGGCAGCCCATGCCGCCCCACCACAGGTCGTCCACCAGCAGACCATCCATCTGGAAACCGAAACGCTGGAGACCGTCTGCGGCGACACTGCCGTCTTTGACTGGTCGGGCACAGAAACCTTCACGTTCGTGGGCATGTCGGAGGACGTCTTCCTCTGGACAGCCGTCAACCGGGCCACCTACACCGTGACGTTCCAGGACCCCTCACTGGGCGTGCAGGAAGGCAGATTCACCCAGACCGAATCGGTCCACGCGACACCTGGCGGCGCCTTCACCTTCAGCTTCGTCATCAACGAACGCTCAGGTGAACTCCGCATCCACGAGACCATGACGTTCGTGGTCAGCGCCGAGGGGACGATCCGGGTGCAGAACGAAACCTTCGACTTCAGCGGCTGCCCATCGGCCTAGCCTGGCAGCCTCCGACAACCCGCCCGCTCCTCACGCACGACCGAGGGGCGGGCGCTCCACTGCTTGGGTTTCATCCTCGAGGCTACTCCCCACGCTTGGTGACGAAGAGCCCCTTTGCATTGGCTTGCCTGATGACAAGCTTCGGTCGGTTGCAGGCCGAGACATCCGAGGTGGCTTCGGGCTGTGGTTTGCGGCTGGCCACAGGTCTCGACCCGGTGGCAGACGCGCATTGCCGGGGTATGGACGCCGGTTGCAGCCTGGAGGCTCCCGGTCGCGATGCTTTATTGGGGCTGGCCACAGTGTGTGCCCTGGTGGCATGTGCGACCATCAGCGGCATGCGTCCAACCGTGCTGATCGTCGATGACCATGCCGCCTTCCGGGCTTCCGCTCGGGCGTTGCTCCAGGCCGAGGGCTTCGACATCGTCGGTGAGGCGACCGACGGGGCAGAGGCCGTGGAAGCCGTAGCCGTACTGCGGCCCGAGATCGTCCTGCTCGACATTCAGCTGCCCGATCTGGATGGGCTCACCGTGGCCGAGCAGCTCGCCACCGTCCCGAATGCACCCGCGGTCGTGCTCATCTCCAGCCGTGACGCGGCCGCCTACGGGCCCCGCCTCCAAGCGACGCCAGCGCGCGGGTTCATCCCCAAGAGCGGGCTGTCCGGGGAGGCGCTCGCCGCCCTGACCGGCTGAGGGCGACGGTGTGGCGGCTTGGCCTAGTCGGATTGGCCGGCGCCGCGCTCGGCCTCACCGCCGAGTGGGTCGGCCTCGGCTGGGACGACCCGCGCCACTGGATTCCCGATCTGGCCGTCGGTTGGACCTTCATCGGCTGCGGACTGATCGGCTGGGCTCAGCGGCCGGAAAGCCGCACCGGTCCGCTGATGGCAGCGACCGGCTTCACCTGGTTCCTGTGGAATTTCGCCAGTGTCGGGGTGGCGGCGGTGGCTTGGGCGGCGACAAGCCTGGTGTACCTGTACCGCGGACCTCTTGTGCAGGTGGTGCTCGCCTACCCATCCGGGCGGCCAGGGTCTCGGCTTGTCCGAGGAGCCGTCGCGGTCGGCTACGCGGCGGCGGTGATCACGCCAATCTGGCAGAGCGCGGGCGCCACCATCCTGCTGGCCGGGCTGCTGCTCGGGGTCTGCGCGCGCGAGTATGTTCGGGCGGTTGGCGGGGCCCGACGGGCCCGACTGATCGCGCTGCAGGCCGCTGCCGGGCTGAGCCTGGTACTTGCCGGAACCGCAGCGGCTCGGCTGCTGCTGCCCCCAGAGGTTCGCGGCCCGTCGCTGCTCGTGTACGAGGTGGCGCTGTGCGTGCTTGCCGGCGGTCTGCTGGCGGGTCTGCTGGTCGCCCCCTGGCAGCGGGCGGCCATCGCCGACCTGGTCGTCGAACTGGGCGAGGCAAGGTCGGGCACGGTTCGCGGGGAGCTGTCCCGGGCGCTCGGCGACCCGTCGCTTGAGATCGGCTACTGGCTGCCCGACCGGGCGGTGTTCGTCGACGCCGAGGGCCGCGTCCTCTCCCTACCTGGTCCCGGTTCGGGCCGCTCAGTGACCACTGTGGAGCGCGAGGGCCAGCCGGTCGCCGCCCTGGTCCACGACCCGGCCGTGCTGGAGGACCCGGGGCTGCTGGAGGCGGTGGCGTCCGCGGCCCGGCTGGCGGCCTCCAACGCTCGGCTCCGAGCCGAGGTGCAGGACCGGGTCGTGGAGCTCGCAGCGTCGCGTCGACGGATCCTTGCGGCACGCGACGAGGAACGCCGGCGGCTGGAGCATCGCCTACGCGAGGGGACGGAGCGGCGGCTCGGGGAGCTGGCCGACACGCTGCGCCGCGGCCGGCGGTTCGCCTCCGGCGCGCGAACGAGGGACGGGATGGCCCGCGCCGAGGACCAGCTCGCCCGAACGCTTGAGGAGCTGCGCCGGCTGGCCCACGGGCTGCACCCCCGTGTGCTGTCCGAGCATGGGCTGGCGGGCGCGCTGGCGGTGCTGGCCATGGACCTCTCTCTTCTGGTCGAGATCAAGATCTCGGACGGCCAGTTGCCCGAGCGGGTCGCGGTGGCGGTCTACTTCGTCTGCGCGGAGGCCCTCACCAACGTCGCCAAGCACGCCGCCGCCGCTCACGTCGCCGCGGCCGTAACATTCAGCGACGGCCGGGTCCGGGTCGAGATCGCCGACGACGGTATCGGTGGGGCCGATCCCGCGCACGGATCGGGTCTGCGGGGCCTCGCCGACCGGGTCGAGACTTTCGGTGGGACGCTCCTGGTGGAGAGCACTTCGGGGCACGGCACGCGCCTCGCCGCCGAGATTCCCCTTGGCGGCGAGGCGCAGTGAGCCCACGCGGCGAATGTCAACCGATCTTCGTCCAGGCCTTGTACGAGCACTGGAACGCGTCGCCTTTGTCCATGGGCGGAACCGGCGTGAGGTGGAGATTGCCCTTGCTGTCGGCCGAGAACGTGAAGGTTGTGCTGTAGCCCGATTCCGGGGAATTGAACGTAATCCGGTCGCCGGAGACCGAGTAGGTGGCGCCCTGGCCAAAGCAGCCGCCGTCTACCTGGCCGTCCCGCAATTTCACCGTGGTGACCTGCGGGAACGCATCGAGTTCAGGGTCGCCGGCCTTGCGGGCATCCTCCTTGGTGAGCAGGTAGCGGTAGGTACCGTTCAGGTCGGCTGGCGCCGTCCCCGTGTTCCCAACGGGTTGCTCGAGCGCCTTGCCGCTGCAGCCGGCCGGGATGGCCAGCGGCGCGCCTGCGGGCGTGGACTGCTTCAGCGCCCGGATCCGCTGGATGAACGCCTTCGTCTGGGGATCCTGCTCAAGGCTGGCATAGACCGGGGCGAAGGCCTTGCGCAACGACGCCAGGTCGGCCTGGGAGGCGTTGGCGAAGCGGGTCCCCGACTGGCAGGCGACCTTGACGCTCTGGGCGTCGCGGTCGGCGGGGGCGGCCGAGCGGCCCGTTGCGTCCTGGGCCGCTTGCTGCAGCCACCGGCGCTGCTGCTCGGTCAGCCTCGTCAGGCGGCCGGGATAGGCGAACAGGACATCCATCTGTGGCCATAGGGTGACGTTCGCGGTCACGTACGGGGCGGGCTGCGCCAGGGCGCTGCGCTCGTAGACCAGCAGGTCCATCTCCAACCCCTGGAGTCTGCCGTCCTTGAGCGCCTCGTTCCGCGAGCGTCGGAAGACCTCCATCGGGGTCGCGCCAAGCGACCGGATCGCCTGGGCCTGGCCCGCCGACTGCAAGGTGCCAAAGGCGATCCCGCGCCAGTCCCCCACGCCGAGTAAGGGCTGCTTGACGGCGATCGGCTTGCGCAGACCGTCGCCGAGAACTCCGAGGCCTCGCACGCCGACCTTGGTCAAGCCCTGCAGCATCTGGCCAGGCATGTCGCTTGCGGCGACAGCCTGCTCGAGGGCGTAGCTATCGATCAGCATCGGCGCCTGCAGCGCCTGGAAGCTGCTGACACCCATCGTGTCGAACACCCGTGCTCCCGCCCAGCCGAGGTCGGCCTTTCCGGCGGCCACCGCCCGCACTACCTGCTGCTCGGCGTCGTCGGCGTAGTCACCCCAGGTACTGGCGACCTGGATGCGCAGGTTGCCGCCGGAACGCTCCTTGACCCGCGACACGAAGTCCTGGACCGCAGGAACAACGTCTAGGTCGCCGTAAGCGTTGGCCATCCGCAGCACCGCCGGCTCACCGGCGCCGCCGGCCTTGTCGCCGGCCGCTCCGCCGCCGCTGCAGCCCCCCGCCACGACGGCCGCAATCACGGCGAGGGCAACGGTCGCGAGCCGGGTTCGACCGTTCATCCTGTGCATGCTCCCACTCCTCTCCTAGACGGTCGAGGGGGACGCTAGAAGCCGGCGGAGCCGGACACATCGTGGTCTGCCCCAGTCTTGGACTGTAGCCAGCACGGATCTGCACCAGGTGCGGCATGCCACAATCGCGCGGTGACGGCTGTCTCGATCCGACGGACGAACCTGGCGCGGCTGGTCGCCGGGCCGGCCGCACTCGCCGTCGGCCTGGGCGCGCTCGCCGTCGCGCAGGGCCCTGGCAGGTTCACCACCTACGCCGGACGCTCCAGCTCGGCCGCCGCGCTCACCGTCGCAGCCGGGCTGGCGCTCGTCGCGGCCGGCCTGGTCACCGCCCTCGACCGGCGGGCGGCCCGGATCGGCGACCTGGCCGTGCTCGCCGGCCTGGTCTGGTTCGCACCGGTGTGGGTGGGCTGGGATGGAGGACCGCCGCTGGTCCGCAGCCTCGGCATGCTCGCCGCCGGGTTCACCTTCCCGCTCCTCCTGCACCTGGCGCTTGCCTACCCGAGCGGCCAACTCCGCGGGGCGGTCGCCCGTGCCCTGGTGCGGGCCGTGTACCTGGAAGCCGCGCTCGCCGCGCTCGGCCGAGCGCTGTTCCGGGACCCCTTCTACGACCCCGACTGCTGGGCCAACTGCACCGACAACCGGTTCCTGGTGCGTTCGCTTCCGCCTCTCGCACGGGGGATCGAGGTGGTTGACCGCTGGTTCACCGCGGCCGCCGCGGCCGCGCTGATGGCGGTTCTGGGGTGGCGGCTGCTCCGGGACTCGCGGCCCGCTCGCCGCGTGCTGCTGCCGGTCGCCCTGCCAGCAATCGTCCTTGCGGTCACGGTCATCGCCCATGCGATCGCGCTGCAGCGCATGCCCCTGGAAGACCCGTCCGACCCGATCTTCGGCGCGATCTTTGTCATCGGCTGCGTCGGGGTGCTCCTGCTCGCCGCCGGGCTGGTATGGGCCGCGGTCCGCACCCGGGTCCAGCGCCGCGCCGTGGCCCGGATCGCGACCAGCCTGGGACAGGCTCCCCCGCCCGGGTCCCTGCAGACCGCGCTGGCCCAGGCCATCGGTGATCCCGCGCTCCAGATCACCTACTGGCTCCACAACGCCGAACACTACGTGGACGCCACCGGCCGGCCGGTCGCCGAGCCCGTCGCCGCCCCCGGCCGCGCGATCACCGCGCTGGTTCGCGACGGCCGCCGGATCGCGGTCGTCTCCCACACCACGGCGCTGCCCGACCTGGAGCGTGAGCTCGGCGCCGCCGTCCGGCTCGCGCTGGAGAACGAACGGTTGCAGGCCGAGGCGCTGGCTCAACTCGAGGACCTGCGTGCTTCCCGCGTCCGCATCGTCCAGACCGGCGACAGCGAACGCCGCCGGCTCGAACGCGACCTGCACGACGGCGCCCAGCAACAACTCCTGGCCCTCTCCTACGACCTCCGCCTCGCCCACACCCAGGCCCAAGCCGACGGTGACAGCCACACCGAATCGCTGCTCACCCAGGCGATCGGTCAAGCACAGGCCGCTCTTGGCGAGCTTCGGGACCTCGCCCATGGGATCTACCCGGCGATCCTGACCGAGGCAGGCCTCACGGCCGCCCTGGCCAGCCTGGCCGACGCAGCTCCCCTACCGGTGGAGATCGGCGACGCGGCCCAGGGCCGTTATTCGGCTGCCGTGGAGACCGCCGCCTACCTCCTGGTCACCGAGGCCTTGGTCGACGCCGCCGGCCGGGACGCCAGCCATGCCACCGTCAGCGCGATGCAGGACGGTGGACGGCTGTTGATCACCGTGGAGGACAACGGCACCGACCGTACCTCGTCAATGGTTCAGCTGGCCGACCGGGTCGGCGCCCTGGACGGCAGCCTAGACGTCGAACCCAGACGGCTGCGGGCGGAGCTCCCATGCGGGTAGTCGTCGCCGACGACGTCCTGCTGACCCGCGAGGGCATCGTCCACCTCCTGCGAGACGCGGGTATCGAGGTGGTCGCCGAGGCCGAGGACGCCCAAGGCCTGCTCCACCACGTCCGCCTCACCCGTCCCGACGTAGCGCTGGTCGACATCCGCATGCCACCGACCCATACCGACGAGGGCCTGGTCGCCGCCCAGACCATCCGCGCCGAACACCCCGAGGTCGGCGTCCTGGTCCTGTCCCAGTATGTCGAACCCAGCTACGCCCTGCGGCTCCTCCAAGAGCAGCCCGAACGGGTCGGCTACCTGCTCAAGGAGCGCGTCTTCGACATCGCCACCGTGGTCGACGCCCTGCGCCGCATCGTGGACGGCGAGACGGTGATCGACCCCACAATCGTCTCGCGCCTGGTGGGGCGACGCCGCCGCCAGGACCCGCTGGCCGGCCTCAGTGACCGGGAACGAGAGGTCCTCGGGCTGATCGCCGAGGGCATGTCCAACCGGGCCATCGCCGCCCGCCTGTACGTCACCGAACGCACCGTCGAAGCCCACGTCACCCAGATCTTCCAGAAGCTTCGCCTTCCAGAGTCGCCGGACCAGCATCGCCGGGTACTGGCCGTCCTGGCGTTCCTCCGCGCCTGACCACGCCGTCGAGTCCCAGCGTTCAACGGCCAGGGAAGGCTGTCCTTCATCGCAGCGCCTGCCCTAGCGGACATGGGGACTTTGGAACGGGCACATCAAGAACCCGTACGGTTAACCAGGGAAGTGCTCTCCATCCGGCGTGCACCCATCCAATGCCACCCGAACGCCACGACGACCAGTATCGCCCGTTCAACCGGCCCCCGAACGTGAAGATGACCAGCGTTTGCGCTGGTCATCTTCCTGGTGGAGCCCCCGCCGGAATCGAACCGGGACCCCATCCTTACCATGGAACCACCAGGAACCGCTGTCCGCACCGCCGTTTCCCCAGGTCACGCCCGACCGTAGCTACCAAAGTTATCGGTTCTCTTTCGGCGAAGTTATGCGTTCTCACGCCTGGGACTCATGGTCGCTGAAGCAAATCATATTACGCCCTGGAGTTCACAAGGATCGGCCTCCCCACGGCTCGGCGGCGACAGGAGGCTGGTGTGCCGGCGGACCGGAGGCGATGATGTGCCGGACGTCCTGGACGTCGCCCGCGGGTCCGGTCAGGGTGCTCGCAACAGCCAGGTGCCCATGCCAATCGCCCAGGCGGGTGCCAGCAGGACGTTGCCGGTCAGCCCGATGAACCGCAACGCCTCGACATCGACCATGATCCCGGCCGCGTTGACCACCAAGAACGCCCCGACCGCAATCGCCGCTACGCCGAGCGCGGGTCGATGACGACGCAGCAGCGATCCCATCCCCAGGAACCAGGCCGCACCCGCGACGTTCTGGACTACACCCTGCAGGCCGTCCTCGGCGATGCGCCGCGCCAGGTCGAAGTCGTTGAGCAGGCCCGCCCGCATGGCGGCATCGGCGTCGGCGTACCGCTGGATGAGGTCAGGCAGGGTCGATGCGAGCACGCTCGCACCCGCCGCCCCGAGCAGGATGTAGAAGCCTGCGGCAACCGTTGCCAGGTCCCCAACCACGGCGTCGTCCTGCCGCAGCCAGCGCAGCAGCAGCAGGGCAACGGGAACCAGCAGCAGGTAACTGCCGAACATCGACAGCCACAGGCCCCACCGCACCGGCGCAACCGCGTCGGTCCCCAGGGCGATGAAGCTGGCCGACTCGCTGACGGCCTCGACGTCGAAGTCGGCACCCGACAGGCCGACGACAAGGCTCGCCAGTGACGTCACGCCCGCGGCGATGGTGACCACCGCGGTGGCACGACGGTGCGCGACCTCTTCGTCCTGCGCGATCATCTCGCTCCTCCTCGGACCGCACGCGGCGACCCTGCCTGAGCGCCCTGGGCTGGCTGGGTTCAGGTTCCTTGGTGACGCTCGGCGAGAACCTCTCACGGGAACGCAAGGTGCGGCCACCTTGTGCGTTCGAATATCGAACAAGGTGCCGATCGCGTGACGTTGGTGGCTGATGGGATCCTCGTACCGGGGCGTCCAGGGCCTCGGCGTGATCGGGTCTTGGGGTGTTAGCGGGTTCATGGGAGGCCGAGGAACGCCAGGGCGCGGCGGGGCAAGGCCCTCCCGACCTGTAGGCGGCGCAGACCGGGAGGGCCTTGCGCGTTCACGACGCACGAAAGCTTGCTGCCCTAGCGGATCTGGCCGCGGATCTCCCCGCCGGGGAAATGCCCCGGCCCGGTGTTGGGCGGCGCCACCCCATCGTTGGTGTGCACGTTGACGTAGGTGGCGCCGCTTGCCATCGCGGCCAGCACCGCCGCCAGGTCGGTCCAGCCGCAGGCGTTCCCGGGGTCAGGGGCGGTGATGGTCCCCTCGGCCAGGGTCCCGTTCACCGCCCCACCCGCGGGAGCCCCTTCGAACAGGGTGACGCCGACCGGGCCGTTGACCCCGACCGCACCGCAGTGGATGTGGGCCGCGAACGCGTTGTCGATGTTGGCGACATTGACCTTGAACCCCAGCGCCGTCCCGTCCTCGCGGAGCTTGAAGGTCGCCACCCCCACCGCCTGGGTGGCTCGCGCCGGGACCTCCTGGTCGCCCGACAGCGTGGCCACGAAGTTGTCACCGGCCCGGCCGAGGCGCCAGCGCCAGCAGCGCCAGCGCAAGCATGCCGACCAGCACGCAGATCCTGCGCATTCTGCTCCTCCTCCGGGTTGGCAGACGTGTGCGGGCGGAGCGGCCGCCGGAAGTGGGCCTACCGCCGGGTGATCTCGTGGATGGCGCCCTGCGACAGGGACACCACGAACAGGTTGCCGTTCGGTCCGGTCTCGAGGTAGGTCACGATCCCGAAGTTCGTCCCGATAAGCAGGGTCTCGCTCTCGGTGATGTCGAACTTGTGGTGGTTGTCGGCGACCCGGTCCTCCAGCCGCGGGTCGTCAACGGCGATCTTGCGGCGGTTGCCGGTCAGGTTGAAGTGGAACAGCGGCCCGCCCTCCAGGAACGTGCGGGCACCACCCACAAACAGGTCGCCCTGGAACTGGGCCCCCAGGCCCCCGCCGGCCAGAAAGCCGATCGCCCCCCGGGGCAACCTCGAACTTCCAGCTGAACTCCGGGGCGCTGTACTGGGCGCCAGGCAACACGAAGAGCCGCGACAGGGCCTGCTGGGGGGAGTCGGACGCTGGGGTCCTGCGGGAAGCGAGGATGCAGGGCGACCCCTAGCAGCCCTCGCTCCGACCCGAAGTTCACCGGCAGGTCCAGGACGGTGGACCGGACCTGCCCGCCCACCATGCGCCGCACCCTGCCGGTGTTCTTCTCCAGCACCAGCAGGTCGTCGGCCCCCAGGAACGCCAGGCTCGTCGGGGTGACCAGGCCGTCCACCAGCGTCCGCACCGACAACCCCGGATCCAGCATCGTCGGCCCCTGGGCCTGCGCGCCCCCGATGCCGCCGGGACTGACGACCAGGACCGTCGATATGGCTACCAGAAGCACGGCGGCGCGAACGGAGCGCCTCTTGCCGGTCATCGCAGTCATCCCCTCCCGAAGACGGTGCTGCACCGACAATTCGACCTCACGCGTGGCCCACGGCGAGCATGCGCCGATCGACGATGCCCACAGCTGCCCACAGAGGTAGTACGGGCGAACGCCCCCTGGCGGATTCGGCCTGGCCAATCCGGCGCAGAATCCGGGGCAGTTAGGCCAGACGTGGCCGGGCGTCGACCGCCTGCCTTGATCTCTCTGTCCCGAGGTCCCAATTAGCCCCCAGCCGCCAATTCCCAGCCGCGGCACGAACCTGAGCCTCAGCTCATCCCCACCATCAGTGCCGCACCAGACTCCCTACAACCCCAACGGGAGAGTCGCCCTAACAACCGCCAGATGGCCACCTCTTGGACGAGTGGCTGGTCAAGCGACGGTCAACGTCCTCGCCCGCACTGTCCAGGTATGCGTTCTCCACCCGCTCTTCAGGCGCACAAGCTGAATGACGGCGGCCAGAGACCGGCAAACGGCCCTGGTCCGACCGATCGGCATCACCGTTGGGCGACCCACGGTCAGACCGCATCCCTCCTTGAGATGTGTTCTCTGGACCATAGATGACTCATCGAACGCCACGACGACCAGCGTTTCCGCTGGTCAAAGCCTATGTGGAGCCCCCCGGGGGGCTCCACCAGCAAGGGAAACCGGCGTGCCTGGGGAATGGGCGCGTCGGCTCGTCATCGCGACCTCCTTCGCAGTACGGCCGTTCACGAGTAACCCGAGGAGCCCTAAGGAACAACCGTCAGATCCGTAGTCGTTGCCGCCCAGCCTGGTCCATCCCTCATCATTGGTGACTTCCTCTACCTCGACCATCCCTGCTGAGGTCGGCTTCACTGCGACCGTCTCGGCGTCTAAACTGGGATACTCGCGGATCAAGTCAGGTTCAAGTCGCTCAGGACGATCAGTCGTATGAAATCTGCGGATCCGTTGCTAGCTGATACGGGTGAAGGTCGTAGTTCGGTACGGGGGTTGTAGTACGTACACATAGAGCAAACGCGGCTATCAGGTACGGTTGAGCGATCGGGTAAAGTCCTGCGGTCTCGGGCGTTGGTGTCGGTTGCGACATTGTCGATCCTTGAGGCGGTCTACGGGGGCACCGGGCAGGTCCGGGTCGTACCAGTGACCGGGTCGCGCCCGGATCGCGGGGAGGGGGGCTTACTAGTGATCGGCGACGGTTGTCGGCGGTCGTGGTTCGATAAGATTATGCTCGCTGCGTGCCTGGAGGCGGGGCGGTTGGGCCAGGCGCCGGTCGGCACCGAACACGTCCTGCTCGCGCTGCTCGAGACGGACGCCGGCAGCCTCATCGGCGAAGTCGCTGGCAGCCGGTTACCGGTCGCCAGGGTCCGCGAACAGGCTGCGCGGCGGACGCGAGCAGAGTGTTCGGTGCATCCGTCGGCCGATCCACTGTCGCTGCGGGCGCTGGCGGCGCTGGTCGCGATCTGCCTGTCGGGCTCGAGGATCCGGGGGACTGCCGGGCTGGCGAGGCTCGCCTACCTCACTCTGCTGAGCGACGAGGACGCTGGCGCGGTCAGGACGCTACGGGCGGTCGGCGTGCCCACGGCGCCGCTTTGGCTGCTACTCGCGCTGCGGCTGGGCCTCATCACGGTCATGGCGCCAGCGGTCGCGCTTCGCTCGCCCGAACCGCTGACCTCGGCCGCTGGCGAACGGCAGGTGCGCTTGCGATGGGACGCCGTTGGCGATCCGGGCTGCGCAGG
>Ga0081539_10003363_pt1 | contig 19795 bp, 18 predicted proteins | sample TabmetS4T2R2_FD_71023 | JGI IMG/M metagenome (GOLD analysis project Ga0081539, IMG submission 71023) | Tabebuia heterophylla rhizosphere microbial communities from the University of Puerto Rico - S4T2R2 | ecosystem: Host-associated > Plants > Roots > Rhizosphere ...
GAGGATAGCTTTGATCAGATAGCCCTCGCCGCGCTCCCTCAGCAGCGCCATACCCATAAGCGCCGGAACGTAGAAGAGCAGGATCGCGGGCATCAGTGCCAGGAATCCGATCCCGATGTTCGTTATCATCTCCACCGCTTCAGTCTACACCAGCGGTTGCAGGTTGCTGGAAAACAACCTGCTCTGTAAGTTAGGATACTTGTACCATTGAATGGAGGTCGTGGCGTATGGGAATAAACCAGAGGGTTTCGCTCAGGAAGTTCATAGACGACGTCCGGCGCTGGGTGGACGAGGGCCGGAGCGACGAGTGGATCGCCAGCGCCCTCGGGACTAGCCCATCGTCGGTGCAGTCGTTCCGATCGCGCAACTCCATTTACCGCAGGGATGCCGGGTCCATACTACGCAACCCGCAGGAGTTCAACGCATTCGAGGGCGCGCTAGACCCCAACGGTCCCGAAGGCCCGGGCGTGTGGTTCGATCCCGCAGTGGGCGACGACCCGCGCTGGAAGGATCGCTGGAGCCGTTCGGATCGGGTAGAAGTCCGCCTCTCACCCTCGCGAATAGTCCTGCTGCGCCGTGGCGGCCAGCGCAAGGCCCAGCGCCCTGCGGCGCGCCCCCCGCACAGAACACCGACGCCGTAGAGACCACCCCCGCGGTATAATCCATCCTGGTTCGGGCCGTCCGACCCGCCGCTGTCGTCCGGCAAAACCGGGCGGTAGAGCAAAGTCCGGACTCGCGAGGCGCAAGCTCAAAAGCGGGCGCCAGAAAGGCCGCTCGGGCTAAGTCAACCCGAGGGACGGTGCGGCGCAAGCCCACCGTTACGTCAAGTGCAACAGAGAGTAGACCAGCCGATGGATTGGCAGCCGCCGATCACAGGTGATGGGTGAAAGGGTGGGGTAAGAGCCCACCGGCGGTATCCCGAGAGGGACCGGCCAGGTAAACCACCGGTGCGAGCAAGCCAGAATGTCCCGGACGCCACAAGGCGTCGCGGGCTGGTAGGTGCAGCCCTCCGCAGGGAGGGCCCGGTAGGGACGTTTCGCGAAATGTCCCTGCGGGAGATGGATGGCGGGATAGAGCAGAATCCGGCTTACGGGACGGTCCGAACCCTTTTGGAATCGTTTCACAAGCACCTCTTGCGCGATGCTCTATACTGCTCGCACATAGGTTCTGAAGTTACAAGCAAGCACAAGCATCTAGAGGGAGAGGCAAGCTTGTCAGCGATAGCATCTGCATGGAAGAGGTTGCCGTGGTGGGTGGAGCCTACGGCCGTGGTGTTCGCGCTTACGGCGTTCGGCATTTACTCGTTGACCGTAGTGGTTCTATATCCTGGGGTCTACCAGGAGTTCGTCTCGCCGTTCTACTCCCCCACGGTGCCGAGGCCCGGCTGGCTGCCGTGGTTCATAACGGCCCCGATCCTCATCCTGTGGATACCGCTGGGTTTCCGGGCAACATGCTACTACTACCGCAAGGCTTACTACCGGGCGTTCTTCTGGGATCCGCCTGCCTGCCTGAGCAAGGCGCAGCAACTTGACCGTCCCTGGTCGAGCAACGCGGAGAGCTACAGGGGAGAGCGGGCGCTCTTCATATTGAACAATGTCCACCGCTACTTCCTGTACGCCACGCTCATGGTCGTAGCCTTCCTGTGGTACGAGGCGTTCAGGACTGTGTTCACGCCCGAGGGGTTCCAGATCAGCGTCGCCTCGCTGTTGTGGTTCACGAACATCGTGCTGGTCTCGGCTTACACGTTCTCTTGCCACTCGCTGCGGCATCTCGTCGGCGGCGGGATGGACTGCTACTCGTGCGTTAGGGGCGGCAACGCCCGGCGCAAGACCTACAACTTCGTGAGCCGGCTCAACGCCAGGCATCCCCAGTGGGCCTGGTACAGCCTCGCCTCGCTCATAGCGACCGACCTGTATTTGAGGTTCATGCAGGCTGGCATAATCCCAGAGCTCACGATAATTCATTTCGGTGGTTGATCAGGGAGGCATCTGATGCACAGAGACGGACATACAAACGGGCATAGGGAACAGTACGAAACGCGCGAGCACGACGTCCTGATCATTGGCGCCGGCGGTGCCGGCCTGCGGGCCGCCGTGGCTGCCACGCAGCACGGCCTCTCGGTCGGCATCGTGAGCAAGTCTCTTCTCGGCAAGGCTCACACTGTTATGGCCGAGGGCGGCATCGCAGCCTCCGTGGGCAATGTGGACCCGGACGACTCATGGCGCCAGCACTTCATGGATACCCTAAAGAGCGGCAAGTTCCTCAACAACTGGCGGATGGCGGAGATCTTCACGAAGGAAGCACCCGACCGCGTCTACGAGCTGGAGCAGTGGGGCGCGCTCTTCAACCGCACGCCGGAAGGCAAGATAAGCCAGCGCCCATTTGGCGGCCACACCTACCGCCGCCTCTGCCACGTCGGCGATCGCACGGGCCTGGAGCTCATCCGCACCATGCAGGAGAAGGTCCTCGCCACCGAGGCCAAGGTCTACATGGAGACCACGGTGACGAAGCTCTTGAAGAAGGGAGATCGGGTCGTCGGGGCGGTCGGATACACCCGAGAGTCGGGCAAGTTCATCCACTTCAAGGCGAAGGCCGTGATCATGGCGACCGGCGGCTGGGGCCGCATCTTCAAGGTCACGTCCAACTCCTGGGAGGGCACCGGCGACGGCGTCGTCCTCGGCTACGATGCCGGGGCGGAGCTGGTGGACATGGAGATGATGCAGTTCCATCCGACCGGCATGGTCTGGCCTCCGGGCGTGCGCGGCCTGCTCGTTACGGAGGGCGTGCGCGGCGAGGGTGGGTTGCTCCGCAACTCCGAGGGCGCGCGTTACATGGAAAACTACGACCCGGAGAAGATGGAGCTCTCCACCCGCGACGTTGTGGCGCGGGCCAACTACACCGAGGTGCAGGAGGGACGCGGCTCCGAGCACGGCGGCGTGTTCCTGGACATCACGCACCTCGGCTACGAGGGCATCATGAAGAAGCTGCCGACCATGTACGAGCAGTTCAAGAACCTCGCCGACATAGACATCTCACGCGAGCCGATGGAGGTCTTCCCGACCGTCCACTACACGATGGGCGGCATAAAGGTCGACCCCGAGACGTGCGCGACCAACGTGCCTGGCCTCTTCGCGGCGGGCGAGGTCGCCGGCGGGCTGCACGGGGCGAACCGCCTCGGCGGCAACTCGCTGTCGGACCTGCTCGTCTTCGGGCGGCGGGCTGGGGAGGGTGCGTCGGCTTTCGTCGAGGATAGCGTACATTCGGCTGATATCGAGGAGGACCTGATCCTCACGGAGATCGGGCGGGTGCTGGAGCCGCTGGAGAAGGGGGGAGAGGGCGAGAGCCCCTACCTCATGCAGCAGGAACTCCAGGAGGCCATGATGGAGCACGCGAACCTGATGCGCGACGGGGACTCCCTGAAAGAGGGGCTCGGCAAGATCCTCGCGCTCAAGGACAGGCTGCCGAACGTGAGGGTCGGAGGGTCGCGGCTCTTCAACCCGGGCTGGCACACGGCGCAGGACATCCGGTACCTGATCCAGATATCCGAGATCATCCTTCGTACCGCCATGCAGCGCACAGAGCGGCGCGGGGCGCAGTGGAGGCTCGACTACGACGGTCCCGACGAGGAGCTCGGCAAGATCAACTTCATAGTCACCAAGGACGGCCAGGGCGAGATCGGCATCGAGCGGCGTGAAATACCGCCGATGCCGGAGCACCTGGCTTCCCTATTCGAGGAGGAGAAGGCCAAGGCATGAGCGAAGGCAACGGCAGAAATCCCGGGGACGTTACCTCGAAGGCCCACTCCCCGGTCCAGAATGAGGAGCTCGGCGGCAGCGGCAAGACGGCGAGGTTGAAGATCTTCCGTGGCGACTCGGAGGGCGGCCAGGAGGTCGAGTACGAGATACCGCTGGTCGAGGGCATGGTCGTCCTTGACGCGGTGCTCGCCATCCAGGCGCAGCAGGCGCCGGACCTGGCGGTTCGCTGGAACTGCAAGGCGGCCCACTGCGGATCATGCAGCGCCGAGATCAACGGCCGGCCTAGATTGCTTTGCAAGACGCGGGTCGAGGCGTTCGGGGACGAGGAGATCCACGTCCACCCCATGCGCGCCTTCCCGGTTATCAAGGACCTGGTATCGGACGTTTCCTGGAACTACGAGGTGTCGAAGGGGATCAAACCTTTCCACAGCAGCGAGCAGGCACCCTTCACGATGTACGAGGAGGACGTGGAGCGCCTCTACGAGCCGAAGAAGTGCATCGAGTGCTTCATGTGCCAGGACGTGTGCCACGTGCTCAGGACCCACCACAAGCACGCCGAGTTCGCGGGACCGCGCTTCTTCGTCAGGAACCAGTGGCTGGAGATGCACCCGATGGACGAGGAGGATCGCCTGTCCGACCTCAAGGAGGACAACGGCCTCGGCTATTGCAACATCACCAAGTGCTGTACCGAGGTATGCCCGGTGGACATCCACATCACCGACAACTCCATCATCCCATTGAAGGAGCGCATCGCCAGCGAGTATTACGACCCGGCCAAGTGGCTTATGCGCAAGATCCGGGGCAACGGAGGCTCCCGCAACGGCAAATAGCGACGCCACCAGCAAACGTGATTCTGGCGCCGGGAGATTCTCCCGGCGCTACTTCTTGCTCAGGGCCCGCGTATACTCCAGGCTATGAGAGCGGGGGTTGGATGGCAGGGATTCCATCACGTTGCGATGGTGACGGCTGACCTGGACGCCACGCGGCGCTTTTATAGCGACGTGCTCGGGAGGGAGGTCGACGACGTGATGGGCCGGAACGGAGAGAATGGGCCTGCACTTCTTAGAGACTACGGAGGCCAGTATCGTCTCCGATCCATCAAACTTACAAGACTGGTTCGGAATGGACAGCGTCGGGCCGCATCACATAGCATTCGCCCTCCCGGACGAGGCGGCGGGGATGCGACTCAGGGAGCGTCTGGGACAGCATGGCATCGAAATGACGCCCGTCGTTGAAGCCGGGCCGGTTCGCAACACGCTCTTCTTGGACAACAACTGCCTGTTGCTGGAGGCTGCGTGGCCGAGAGGATAGAAAGAGAGAAGGCGGCAAACCATCGTCTTGCAGAACCTGAAACCTGAAGCCTGTAGCCTGAAACCCACAGAAAGAGCGGACGACGGGCTTCGAACCCGCGACCTCCAGCTTGGGAAGCTGGCGCTCTACCAACTGAGCTACGTCCGCATGAGCAATGATTTTAACATGCCGGGCATAGTACTTCTTCAGGCATGAACCCATCCGAGTACAGGTTCTGTCCGCGCTGCGCCAGCCATTTCGAGAGGCGTGTCCTCAAGGATGGCGAGCCCGAGCGACTTACATGCGGGAACTGCGGGTTCGTGCTGTATCTGGGACCGAAGCTGGTCGCTGGGTCCATCTTCGAGATCGACGACCGGATAGTCCTGATCCAGCGGGCCATCGAACCGGGCTACGGCAAGTGGACGTTCCCCGGCGGCTTCGTGGAACGCGGCGAGACTGCGGAGGCCGCCGCCGAACGCGAGACGCTGGAGGAGACGGGCGTGCGGGTGGAGGCGACCGGCATCATCGGCCTGTACACCTACGAGGGGCAGATCCCGGCCATCGCCGCCTTCGCTGCGCGTGCCATCGGTGGCGAGCCAGAACCGTTGGACGAGACGATGGACGTGAGGGGCTTCCCGCGCGACGCGCTGCCCTGGGACGAACTGGCTTTCCCGAGCACGGAGCAGGCGCTCAAGGACTACTTGGGCCGCCTCTAGCGTCGATTCCGGTCAGAGTAGATCGAGGTCGGTTGCCCTTCCGGTGCTGAAGGTTCCGGCCCTCGCACCTTTTGGGCTCTCCCCCAGTAGCCAATCAAGGACGACGGCTGCGGTCCAGGATTGGTCGGGGGATCCGAGTGGCTCGCCGCTGAACGGCTCGAAATACTCGGCAAAGCTGCTCTCCGCGATTTGATCCAGGCTCACCCGGCGTATTTCGGCGGCGCGATCCAATTCCGCGGCCCGCAAGAGCGATCGCCACACGAGCCAATTGGCTACCGGCCAGACGGGACCACGCCAGTAGCTGCGGGGATAGAAACCCCTACTTTCGGGACTCGTGGAGGGCGGTAACGGCCAGCGCAGCCTCGCGTTGCCCGTAAAGTCCGGCGAGTCGAAGGTCTGTAGGAGCTCCTTCAGGCGCTCCTCGGCCAGTCCGCCGGAGATCAGGGGCGCGAAGCCCGCTACGGTGCTAGATCGAATTGGCCTGCCGGTGCGAACGTTCTGGTCCAGACACAACTGAAGATCCGCATCCCAGCAAGCGTCGAGTCCCTTACGGCCCCGCTCGGCCCACCCTGCAATGAGCGCGCGATCCCCATCCGGGGCGCCAACCAGATCGGCTATCTCAAGCAGAGCGTCGTTGGCCGCGACAAGGATGGCGGAGAACAGGACGTCCTTCATAAGGAAGGGGTGCGTCTCGTGGATGGACGCGTCGTTGCAGGAAGCACGCTTTATGAGCTTCACCAGCCACAGATAGCGGTCGTAATCCGCGTTCGTTGGCCTTTCGGCGGGATCGCTTACGTACCCGAGATCTCGACGAGGGTACTGTGCAAGGCGGCCGACCTCAATCGCCGCCAGGGCGTCGTCCCAGCGGGGGGAGTTGTCAGTCCCACTCTCCCAGGGATGGTAAATCGTCACGAGGCCCGACCCTTCCGGATCCCGGACGGTCGCAAGGTACCGATGCCAGGTGAGGAGCTTTGGATAGATGTCGTGCAAGAATGCATGCGCCTCCGCACGAGCACCCTCGTCGCCCGCAGCTTCCCAGATCCTGTGGGCGGCGATGGCGTGTACGGGTGGCTGGCAGAGGCAGCTGGTGTAAGGCGGAGAGAACGGCGCATCTGGTGATGCGGCGGCGCATGCCCAATGGGCCGCTCCGGGGAAATAGCTATCAGGCGGAGCATCGGGGTTGAAGACGATGTGGGGCACCTTGCCGGTCTTCCACTGGTGGGCGAAGAGGGTTCGTAACTCCTTCGCGGCGCGGCGTGTATCGAGATGGGCGAGGCCGATGGCGATGAAGGCGCTGTCCCAACTCCACTGGTGCGGATAGAGATCCGGCGCGGCTTTCGTCCAGGAACCCATGTCGTTCTGCCGCAAGACCTGTGCTGCTTGCGTAGCCAAATGGGCCTTGGTGTCAGGAGCAAGATCCACCACGCTATGGTTCTTCGTGATCGTCATCCTCGTCCCTTTCCTCTGCCGGTGTTCGGCTTGCCGCGCGTGCCAGCCATCTATACTGATCCTCCGCACGCGGCTGCGAGCGTGGCGGTCATGGGGAAGAGGTGGCCCATCTTCTCCCGTTTCGTTTGTAAGTACGCGAGGTTGGATGGGTTCGGTGGGGTCTCCAGCGGCACGCGCTCTACGACATCGACGCCGTGATGTCGGAGACCTTCGATCTTCGCCGGGTTGTTGGTCAGCAGGCGGACCCGTCTCACGCCGAGATCGATTAGCATCTCGGCCGCGATGCGGTAGTCGCGCATGTCCTCCGGCAACCCCAGGGCTAGGTTCGCCTCGACGGTATCCAGGCCCCGCTCCTGGAGGGCGTAGGCGGAGATCTTGTTTGCCAGGCCGATGCCACGGCCTTCCTGCCGCAGGTAGAGCAAGACACCGCGGTCCTGCTCCTGCAAGAGCCGCAGGCTGTCGTCCAGTTGCTCTCCGCAATCGCAGCGGGCCGATCCGAGAACGTCGCCCGTCAGGCACTCCGAGTGTGCACGCACGAGAACTGGCCCGCCGCTGGCGACCATCCCCAGCGTGAGCGCCACGTGCTCCCTGCGCTCGGGCGTTTCGTAGACGAACATCTCGAAAGCGCCGTAACGCGTCGGGAGGTTCGCCCTGGACACCCGCCGGGTGGTAGGCACCGTCACGTCCGTCCCACTTCCTGTGGAACCGCCCGCTGCACCGCGACAAAGCCGATCCTGGCATGGGTGCCGTCGCAGAAAGGCTTCGTCGCCGAGCCCCCGCAACGGCAGAGCGCGACGGTCCCCCGCTTCGTCCGATATTCGTTGCCTTCTGCATCCAGCAACACGACCGGACCTCGCACCAGGTACGGTCCGTTGTCGCGGGGGGTGATCTCCACTCGCTCCGTCATGAACATCCTCCTTTGTCAGCCACATTGGTTGACCTGTACATCCTTCACACTTCCCGCGTGTTCCTCGACCTTTCAGGCGCGCGATCAGAGCCCGAAGCGTTCAGGTTCGCCCCTTCAGCAACTCCCATGCCCATGCGGAAGACCAGCTCGCCGCCGAGAAATCCCCCCAGCGAGGCGAACCCCACGCCGAGAAGCGAGAGGACGATGGGCAAGATGCCGGGGTGACCGGACGCGCCGGAGCGCAGCAACCAGCTCCCGGCGAAGAGCGCCACCATCACCACATTGCTCAGCCCGTGCGCCAGCCCCATAGCCTTCGCGCGGGTGCCGGAAGGTATCGCGAGCCAGTCGATCAAGCCGAACACAGCCGCCAGAAGCCCTCCCACTACCCCGGCGGCTATCATCCAGAAGGAGATCTCCGCCCACCTCGCCCCACCTGTAAGCAGATGCACGACGTCGAAGATCACCGCCGTCGTCAGCAAACCCAACGGAAAGGAAACCAGTATCGGGTGTATAGGATGTCCCATCATCCTAGCCCTGCTCTCCATCCCTTCTCCTCTCCTCGTTCTCGGATATCCGCCTCGCCTCTTACTGCACGATACCCCGGTAAAAATAATATGTCAAGTATTTATTTGATAATCTTGATTAATTCACGAATGCCTGCTAGATTGGTGACGTGAGAAATGGGAGGGATCAGGCTGAGGACTAGTTTGGATCGGCAGTTTTTCGAGAGTAGCCGGGGGAGGATGGTCACGCTATTACGGCGGGGCAGCCGCACTGTCGAAGAGTTGGCCAGGGAGGTGGGGCTAACCAACAACGGCGTGCGGGCCCACCTCGCGACCCTGGAACGGGACGGCGTGGTTCGGCAACGCGGCAGGGTGCGTACCGCCGATGGTGGGGGCAAACCGGCATACGTCTACGAGCTGACGCCAGAGGCGGAGGACCTCTTCCCGAAAGCCTACGAACCCGTGCTGGAACGGCTACTGGGTGTGCTCCCCGAGGGGATCGGTCCCGAGAAGTCGGAGGCGTTGCTCAGGAGGGTGGGAAACCTTCTCGCCGAGGAACGAGGGACGCCGAACGGCGGGATGCGGGCGCGGCTTGAGAGTGCGGTCGCATCGTTAAACGAATTGGGAGGTCTCGCGGAGATCGATGAGCGCGACGGGGGCATCGCGATTCAGGGCTACAGTTGCCCGCTGGCCGCCGTGACGTCTGACCACCCGGAGGCGTGCCGCATGGTAGAGACCATGATCTCTGGTTTGGCGGGCCTGCCCGTGCGCGAGCGCTGCGAACGCGGAGCCAAGCCACGCTGCCGTTTTGAGGTGGATCCTACCGAGACCACCGAGGAATAGCGGAACTATCGTGCCAGGTTCGTGTGAACGGATTGCGCGGTCCACTCGCGGGCGCTGCGCTGGGGTGCACTCCAGCAAGCCTTTACCGCCCGCGCGGAAATCTTCCACTACTTTGGTGAAATAGAAAGCTCGTGGTCTCTATCGTGGGCCACGTACGGAATCGTCAGATACTGCTTGAGACGATGCTGCCGCCGAACACTGTTTCGATCAGACGGTCGAATGTTCTTCTCAGCCCCTCATAGCCTGCCGTCATAGTCCTCCGCGAGCCCGCTGATATCCCTCCACCCGTACGCCACCCCGGCCATGAACACGTTGCCGACCGATTCGTAGAAGCCGCGGGCCGCCAGGTTCTCGGCGAAGATCTGTATCCCTATGCGCCTCCGCAACCGTCCGGCAGGCGCAGGTGACGGTCCGCGGGCACGTTCTTGAGGTCGATTACACCGTTGGTGGCGAGCGCTCGGGAGGCCGGGGGGAGCGTCACCCTGACGTCGACTTCCGTATTCGTCCCCAGCCCGAAGTGCGTTTCATCGGGCACCCCGGCTGTATAGCCGTCGGTAGCAGCGATCTCGCGCTGGCCGATGAGGGCGTTGGGGTCGCCGAGGCCGCCGGCGCGGTAGACGCTGACCTTGGTCCCGATGCCGCCGCCCAAGGTCCGCCCAAGCGAGAGCGAGAGCCAGTGCCCGGAAGAGGTCTCGTTGCGCAGCAGCAGTTGGCCATCTACGTTGTTGAAGAAATAGTCGTAGAAGATGTCGAGACGCCCGTCCTTGTTGTAGTCTGCCGCCGCGACCGGCAGCCCATGGTGGGATTGGCCTCCGGCGTCGGCCGCGTCCTTCACTTCTCCGACCCCTGCGGGAACCGCGAACCGCGGCACGCCATTGGTCAATCCGAGGCTGCGGAACAACGCCGGGCGCGTCCTCGAAACCGCTACACCAGCGGCGATATCCGGCCATCCGTCGTTGTCGTAATCGTTGATGTTGACGTCTCCGTTTCTAGAAGCGACCGACGGCAGCCCTGCCGCTGTCGTCACATCCTGAAAGATTGGGTTGCCCTTGCTGTTGAGCCCTTTGTTGAGGTACAGGCTCACGGCGGGGATCTTCCGGCCGTTGGCCGCGCTGGCGTAGTGTTCTGCCACCGTCACATCGGGGAGCCCATCCCGGTTGATGTCCCCAACGGAGACGCCGGTATCGAAGTCGACCTTCGGACGATTAGGGTCGCGAGCCGGTCTTACCAGCCCCGCAGCTTTGGCACCAACCTCCCTGAAGGTCCCATTGCCCCTCGCGATAAACAGGCGGTTCGAGCCGACCACGTAAAGGTCCCCATGGCCGTCACCGGTCAGATCCTTCGCCGACACTCCGAAGCCTTCGATATTGGTCGGAAGTCCGGCTGAGGCGGTCGCGTCGACGAACTGGAACCCTCCCTTGTTGCGCAGCAGGCTGCTCTGGCCGCCCTCGAAGCGGTCCTGGGTGATGAACAGGTCGAGAAGCCCGTCGTCGTTGTAGTCCAGTACGGCTATGGACCGGCCCCCGACGTTGTTGCGGCTGTTCGGGGGAATGGCGTCAGGGACGATCTCGAAACTGCCAGCGTCGTTGCGCAAAGCGATGGTTTCCCCGGGCGTCGTCTGGTCGTAGGCTTCTTCCTGGTTTCTCGATAGCACGAGATCCTTGTCGCCGTCGTTGTCCAGATCGGCGAAAGCGAGGCCGCTGGTCCACCCATAGGTCTTGGTTACGACGCCGTTCAGCTTGGGGAACGATTCATCCATTGTGAACCCATTCGGGCCACCGATCGCGAGCTGGTCGGGCTTGAACTTACCGCTCGTGTATCCCTGCCTGACCAGGGGGTCGTAGTTGGCGAACGTACCGAGTAGGAGGTCGAGCGATCCATCGTTGTTTACGTCGCCCCATGCGACCCCGTGTCCAAACCTGTCTTGGGTCACCTGGTCGGTTATGCCTTCCTGGTCTGTTACATCGGAGAATGTTATGTCCTGGGTCCCAGAGGCAGCAGGAGGTGCCCCCCAACAAGTCGCCTGGTCGGCCGTTATTTGAGTTCCGTTCGCCAATGTAGTTGCACCGGCAACCGTTCCAAACGACAGACAAACTATGACTATGACACAGAGTAGTCGAAGGAACGTACGATTGACGAACGCTGCTCTCATGCTACTTCATCCCCTTCCCAGACATCTACAAGCGCATGTAGCCGATAATACTACCTGGGGTCATTGAGTCAATCGTTCAAATGGCAGTTTCTCTCAAGCCTGGACGGCTGGCTCTCATGCGGGGTGTGAATTTCTGGAGCGCCGGCCGAGAAGCCTGGCTCCAGACACCACACACGGATTTCACGAGAGCCGAATACTGTGTGATCACCCTCATCATGGGATCGCGCACATTGATCTCAAAGACCATTCGATGCTTCTTTGATGGCCAACGCGGTCTCCGCCTCTTCCGTCAGGCGCCTGATCCCCGGACCTGCATCATCCGATGCCGCGATGCGTCAGGAGGATGCCAAGCAGCACCACCACGCCCCCCAACGCCTGCCACGGGCCCACGACCTCATCCAGAACAGCCCACGCGAGCGCCGCTGCCGTGACCGGCTGCAAGAGCAAACCCACCGAGGAGAATGCGGCCGGCAGGGAAGACAGGGCGTAGGTGACGAGGCTCTGTCCGCCGGCCTGCGATATCAGGGCGACGCCGAGCAGCACGGCCCATCCGTACACGGTTGTGGCGAGCAGACTCTCCCCGGAGAGAAGGGTGATGGGAAGGAGCGCCACGCAAGTGACCGCCCCGCTCGCCGCCATGATGGTGGCGGTGGAGAACCTGGACCTGAGCCTGGAGACGGTCAGGATGTATCCCCCGTAGAAGGCCGCCGCGAGCAGCGCCAGGAAATCCCCTGGCAGGTCTTGCGACTCCAGGGCGAAATCCTGTCCCACCAGCAACACCGAGCCAACCAGGGCGACCGCCATGCCGACCACGAAGGTGGCTGTGAAACGCTCGTCGAAGATGAGCCAGCTTCCCAGCGCCACGAAGAGCGGCGCGAGGTTGACCAGCAACGTCGAGTTCGCCACGGAGGTGAGCGTGACCGACAGGTGCCACAAAGTGATGTCTCCGGTGAAACACAGCCCCGCGAAGGCGAGCGCGAGTAGGTCCGTATATCCCGAAGGCCGGGGAGCTGCGGGTGTCCGGCGTTCTCCCAATCCGGTCCACAGCCAGAGGATCGGCATGGCGAGTGAGAGCCTCCAGAACGCCGTTGCAACAGGCCCGAGCTCGCTCAGCCGCACGAAGATGGGCGAAGACCCAATGGCGATAGCGCCGGCGACGAGGGCAATCAGGGCGAGGCGGGAAGGCCCGAAATCCGGACCCTTCGCCATCCTTAAACCGCCCCGGAAGCATGCACCGCTCAGCCTGCGCGCAGGGCTTCCGCAACGGCTGCGACTATCTCAGCCTCCTCCGCGAGCCGTCCGGTCCCCGGTTCCTCCTCCTCCGACGCCATGACGCCCTCGCCAGGCCCGACGAAGCCGTGTCCCCAGCCCTCGAGCGTCTCGACGTTGCGGACGGTCGCCGGGTTCCGCCACATCTCAGGGTTCATGGCAGGGGCCCAGAGTACCCGCTTCGCCCCGGCCAGCACCGTGGCGGAGAGGAGGTCGTCGCCGAGGCCGATGGATACGCGGGCCATCGCGTCGGCGGTGGCAGGGGCTATGAGGACGAGGTCGGCCCACCGGGCGAGGCTGACGTGTTCGATCCCGCCCGTTTGATCCCACCACGTACCCGCCGTGTGGATGGGTCTTCCCGTGGCTATGGCCAGGGTCTCCTCCGGGATAAAGCGGAGGGCGGCTTCCGTGGCTATCGTCTCGACCTCGTGGCGGGCTTCGCGCAGGCGCCGAATGACACCGGGCGCCTTGTACGCCGCGATGCCCCCCGTAACGCCAACGAGTACGTTGCTCGATTCTGGCACGCCGCCAGTATATCCAACCGCCGGAAACGCCAGCGGCGTATGCGGATAACATACGGGCATGGAAAAAGACGAACAGCCCCTGAGGGGCAAGGTTGCGGTCGTGACCGGCGCGTCCAGCGGCATCGGGGAAGCTACTGCCCGGGCGCTCTCCGGGCGGGGGGCGTTTGTGGTACTCGCCGCGCGCAACGTGGAGAAGCTCGCCTTGCTGGAACGAGAGCTTTCTGCCGCGGGCGGCAGGGTCATTACTGTGGAGACCGACGTTTCGGATGCCAGGTCCGTTGAAGCGATGGTCGAGAAGACGGTTTCCAAATTCGGCGGCCTGGACGTACTGGTGAACAATGCCGGTCTGGGTCTCTCTGGCAGGGTGGCGGAGGTGCGGGCGGAGGATCTGCGATACGTGTTCGGGGTAAACGTGGTCGGGGTTCTCAACTGCATCCAGGCCGCGCTGCCACGCATGGGATCCGGCGGTCACATCATCAACGTCTCCTCTGTGGTGGGGAAGCGAGCCATCCCCAAGGTCGGCGCGTACTGCGCCACCAAGTCCGCCCTCAACGCCCTCACCGATGCCCTGCGGGTCGAGGTGGCCGAGAAGGGAATCGGCGTCACCAGCGTGTATCCCGGCACCACCCGCACCGCGTTCAGGGACAACTCCAGGCGTACGAAGGACGAGAAGCGCGGTTGGCGCCCGAAAGGCGTCACCCCCGACGTGGTGGCCGAGAAGATAGCCCGGGCCGCCGAGCGGGGCAGAAGGGACGTGTACGTTACGTGGCCGGATCGCCTGTACGTCGCCGCCGTCACCGTGTTTCCCGCTCTCGCCGACCGCGTACTGCGCCGCTGGGCGAGGGATTGAGGCCATGGGCTTCGATGAGAGCGCGCTCACGCGGCTGCGCCGCTACCGGGAGGAGGCCGACCGCTCGCTGGGGTCCATCCGCGAGGCCGAAGCCGCCGCCCGCCGGTTTTCCGAACGGCTCTTTGCCGGCCTCGAATACACCGCCGCGCTCGCCCGCCAAGCCGGCTTCGGGGTGGAGAACGAGGGAGATTCCCGGACGTTCGCGCTGCGCGTGATCTCCGGCCCCGGCACCGAAGCCCGGGCCACGTTCGGCCTCGTCGGGGGCGCGGCGGCCGAGACCGACGAGGACCTCATGCACGAGGACCTCAGCCGCCACACCCTGGACCCGTCCGGCTACTCCGGGCGCGTGCTCGGCTGGACGGAGGCCGCCGGCCAGGAGCCCTGCCAGGTTTTCGCCGTCTACCGCGACGGCGTGTGGAAGACGAAGGGCCTCTTCGTGGCGAAGGCGAGGGGTAAAGTCGACGACCCCGACGAGGTGCTCAACGGCTTCTGCCTGCGCATCCTCGGCCGCCTCATAGACCTCGCCGCGCTCACCGGCGGCGCGGGATGCCGATGGTCCGGCGGGTCGTACCCGCTGCAGGACCACCTAGCGGGCATGGCTTTCCCGATGGAGAACAGGTTTCCGCGTTAACCCCGGAACCCTTCTCCGCAGATGACCACATACCCCGAGCAAACGGGCGTCTGGACGCCGGACGCGCAGCCGGCGACGCCCAAGCGCCGGACCCGGCGATTCGAGCAGCGGAGAACACGGATATTCTGCTGTTCGGGATCTCGAATCTTTATGCGCGGCACGAGATCTTGTGGCCGGCCTTTATCGACACTGGTGCTGGGAACGGGACGAGTTCTTCGTGGGAGCGCAGGCTTGCTCAAGATGCTGCATGCTGATCGCCGAGAACAAACTTTCCACGCACTCAGGTGAACAAACCTCACTTGATCAACCTTGACCAGCAGGTTGATCAATCTGTGCCATGTGATTGGCTTACGAGGTAAGTACCCTTTAGTTGCGTTACAGAGAGATCTTTGAAAGGAGGTCGTCATGGGTGCTCAACACGCTCCACACACCCCGCCGCTGTGGGCTCCGCACACACCGCCTATGTGGAGAAGGGTTGCCTCACTGCCACAGACGAGTCTCGGATGGTTCGCGGTAGGACTGACAGCCGTATCCGTGTGGGTCGTCGTCTGCGTGCGCCTCGGCGTCTTCGAGTTAACACCGATTCCACTGTTGGACTTGGTCTTGTTTGGGCTGGCTGGAGCAGTTGCGGGGCTGATCGCGGCGCTACGAGGCCACGAGCGCTCGTGGCTAGTGTGGCTTGCTATGGTGCTCGGGCTAGGTCCCGGCATCTTGTACCTGCCGTTTGCCATCCAGTACTTGCTTTACGTAACCAACTCACCTTGGTATAGCCCATAAAGGCGATGACAAGTCTCGCTAATATGGCAGCGGCTCCCTGGGGAGCAACGATCCAGCTGCACCACAGGGGCCTTGCGGAGAGGAGGTCGTCATGACCGCTCAACACACTCCACACACACCGCTGTGGAGAAGGGTTCGCTCTCTGCCACACACGCGCCTCGGGCGGTGGGCCATAGGACTTTCAGTCGGCTCTGCGCTACTCCTCAGCTTCGGCCTCTTCTTGAACGTCAACGCGGGCTTAGGCGTCTCTCCTTGGACATGGATGATCCTTATAGCTGGCATACTGGCTGGCGTAGTCGTAGGGCTGATCGCCTTACTTAGAAGCCCTCAACACGCTCCACCCATACCGCTGTCGAGACGGGTTCTCTTTGTATGGCTTGCTATGGTGCCCGTGGTGCTCGTAGTAGCTGTGCCCATCGCCTTCATGGCCCAGTTCGCAGCCTATGAAGTGAGACATGATTTGTCGATAGTATCGACCGTCCTGCCCCTGGTGGGCATGATGGCGGGCGTAGCCGCTTTGCACTTCGTTCAGAGGGGAAGTGAGCGCTACGGTCTGGGGGGAACAATATATTCGGCCGCTTCCCTCATCGGCGGGGCGCTCATCGTGGTTGGCGCGCTCATCGGCTACGTCTCCCAAGATTGGCTGCCAGGGACCAACTTGATGGGAGTGGGTTTGTGGGCAGTGACTATAGGCTTGGCTGCTCTGGCGATCGTCACCCTATACGCGAGAGTCGTGCCCTGGTGGGCTGCGGCGGCGCTCGTAGTAGCTAACCCCTTGGGTGGGGTAATCATCTCGGAATCCCTCTTCTCTTTCATCCCCGAGAGCCACAATGCGCATGCTGCGGAGGAAAGACTCGCTAGGGCCTTGGATCTAACCGGCTCCGCGGAACACTGGTTCAATGTCGGTTGGGACGTAGCTTGGGGTGTAGTGCCATGGGTGGTGGTTGGCTTTGCCGTGCTGCTAGCGGCGAGGCGACTAACCGAACGACCTGCGAGGGTGCGCTAAGGCGACGAGGAGAGGAGGTCGTGATGACTGCTCAACACGCTCCACACACACCGCCGCTGTGGAGGAGGTTCCTCTCGCTGCCACACACGCGCCTCGGGTGGTGGGCGGTAGGACTGGCAGGCACCTTTTGGGCACTTCAAGCCATCATACGCACCTCGGACTTTGAGGCAGTGATGCAGAGTCTTAGCGGTGAGGTGCAGTGGCTCGTCATCTGGGCATTGGTGTTGCCTGGGGTGGCCGGCACAGTTGTTGCGTTGATCGCGTTGCTACGAGGCCTAGAGCGCTCTGCCCTTGTATGGCTTGCTATGGTGGCCGGGCTGCCTGCCTGGTGGCGATGGCTGCGCTGGTTTTCCTCGTTAACGTGCTGATCGCGTGGCTAGGACTCCACAGATGGTTTGTTATGGTGCCAGTACTGACCTTCGTTTTGTTGGGGATATTCGGTGTCCCCATGGGGTGGGTCTTCTTCGGGCTATGGCTTGCTGTAGCGCTAGTACTGTTCCTTCTTTCTCTCGTGATCTACGATAGAGTTAGTGGCTGGTTAAAGATGAGGTCAGGGAAGGCGGGATATTATCCCGCACCAGCCTATCTCAGCCAAGAACGCTCATCATCATAGGTGTTGGACTGGGGCTAGACGAGCTTCCGAGAACCGTTCAGCGGCAACTCGAGACAGGCTCGTCTGCCGTGGGCCAGAACGCCTCGAACGAGTTTTCAGGAATCACCGAACGGTGATGGCCCCGGCTCTTGCGAACTACCTGAGCGGGCTGTTTCGCCCTCTTCGGGCTTTACAGGACCGTGCGCACCGTCTCGCCGACGGTGGGAGTGTGGATCTTGTGGTTCGGGGAGAGGCGGTAGGCCAGGTCGCTGATGCGGCGCCGGGAACCGTGGATCAGGATGATCTGGCGCGGCGTCAGCTTCTCCGTAATGCCAAGTAGCTGATCCTGGGTGCAGTGCGCCGCGAAGCTCACCCGCTCCACCCGCCACTGCTCCTCCTCGCCCTCGGCCCTGTGGGCTCCGTAGGCGGAGAAGGCGTTGGACGGCAGGATCACTGCGTTCCTCGGGCTCTTCTCCAGTCGCTTGCGGTAGAACGCGCTCGCCCCGCCCTGCATCGTCACCGGGGATGCGATGATGGCGCACGGGTTGACCAGGATGCGCTCGCGGGCCTTGTCGTCGTTGGAGGCGGCCCGGATGTTCTCCGAGAAGAAGAGCTCCCTCGGGTCCGTGTGCTGCAGATACGGCTTCATGTACCCTAGCTGTTCGGCGTACAGTTTCTCCGAAGTCGTCACCACCGAGCCGTCCACGTAGATGAAAACGTCCCGGTCCAGTCCGTACTCCTGGCTGTAGTGTTTGAGGCCGAGGATGATCTCCTGCGCCTGCCCTAATGCGTACGTCGGGATGAGCACCGTCCCACCCCGCTCCTGGGTGGTCTCGTTTATCGTCTCCACCATCGTGCGGATGGACTCCGAGAACGGCTGCGGCTTCTGGTCCGCCAGGGTGGCCTCCATGATCAGGAGGTCGATGCCGCTGACCTCGGGCAGCCGCGCCGATGGGATGGAGAAGTGGTCCTCCATGCAGATGTCGCCCGTATGGAAAACCGTCGCCGAACCCGACGTGAGAAGCACGCTAGCCGCCCCCAGGATGTGCCCGCTCTCGGTGAGCGTCACGTGGGCATCTCCAACCTTCAGTTCCTTGCCGAAGGGGGTGGGGATCAGGCGCTTCTTGACCTCGTGGATAGGGACGCCACCGGGCAGCCCGCCGCCCATCGCCGCGTGGTCGTTGAGCGCGGCCACGATGAGCCGGGCCGAAGGCGGTGTGCAGTAGATCGGGAGGTTCGGATGTTCTCTTACCAGCAGGGGCAGGGCCCCGCAGTGGTCCAGGTGGGCGTGGGTTATCACGGCGGCGTCCAGCCCTTCCAGCCTTCCGAAATCCGGCGCCAGCGGTCCCCGGCCATCCGGTTTGATCCCGGCGTCCACCAGCACCCGCGTCGTGCCGAAATCGAGCAGATGGCTGCTGCCGCCCACTTCGCCGGAGCCCCCCAACGCCTGGAATGAAAGCGTGGGCCGCGCCCTGCTGTAAGCCCGGATTCGGGCCGTCGCAGCCCCGCTGTCCGGGTCCGCCGCGCCGTTCAGGCTGAGGAACGGTTCCTTCGCCGGACTAGCTGGAGAAGACTCCGCATCTTCGTCGTCCTCCGAACCGGAGCGTCCCGAGCCGGAGTTCGAGGACGCTCTCGACGCCCGCCTGGGCCCGCTCAGGTCGGTGTGAGACTGCAGGACCTTGCCCATGAACTCCAGCAGGCGGGCCGTCTGTCCGGCCGACTCCAGCGAGTTCGGCAGCGCGCCAACCTCGTTCTTCACGGCCCGCACCAGCAGGTCTCCGAAGCCCGCGTCCGTGAAGCGGGCGTTCTTGAGGGCGTTGCGGACCTTGTCCCGCTCCTCCGTCACGCGGCCCAGCTCGTCGTGCAGTTCTTCCAGCCGGCTGGCCGCTTTCGTGTAAGCCTCGCGCTCGCTCTCCAGCGACCTTTCAAGGTGGGCGCCGCGCTGCTCAAGGGTGTAGATCTTCTCGTTCAACTGTTCGTGGGACTCCATGGCGGAGGTGGCTCGCTCCTCCGCGCGCTTCACGCGCTCGGAGACTCCCTCGCGCTCTCCAGTCAAAACCTTCACCTCTTCGGCCAGCGCCGCCGCCCGCTCGTTGGCCGTGCGGGAGGTGAAAGAGAGGCGCTCGTTCTCCTTCTTGAGATTCTGCACCATCTCTTCCAGTTCCTTGATGCGGGCGTCCTCCGATGCCCGCCTCTCGGCCTTCTGGTGCTCCTGTTTCCAGGCTTCGATGAGCGCCTCGACGGTCTCAGGGGCCGGATCTTCGTCTTCGCTCAGGGACGCGAGGAGGAGGCCCTCGACGGTGTGGGACTCGATGCGGTCCTCGATGTTGTCCCTGGAGATGCCTTCCAGGGCTTCGAAAGTCTCTGGCGGTATCTGCTCCGCTATGGCCGTGCGGAATGCGCCCCACGCCGCCGCGTCCTGCAGGATACGGCGCGAGAGCCCCCGCAAGAGTTGCGCGCTGCCGCCCGTCTTTCGGGTCAGGGCATCGGCCTGGATACCGCGGGGCAAAAGCACCTCTTCGAGGCCGGGC
>Ga0081539_10003364_pt1 | contig 19793 bp, 23 predicted proteins | sample TabmetS4T2R2_FD_71023 | JGI IMG/M metagenome (GOLD analysis project Ga0081539, IMG submission 71023) | Tabebuia heterophylla rhizosphere microbial communities from the University of Puerto Rico - S4T2R2 | ecosystem: Host-associated > Plants > Roots > Rhizosphere ...
CGTCGGTGACGGCGGCAACGTCGGCGCCGGCGAGAGCCCGGCCCAGCTCCGTCGCCAGGTGGAGCGTCCGCGAATAGAGATGAGGCTGGAAGAGGACGATGACCCGCCCGTCGCCCGCGAGCTCGCGCGCCGCCGCCAGGGCTGCCGCGATCTCCGCGGGATGGTGACCGTAGTCGTCGAGCAGCCGTATGCCTGCGCGCGTTTCGCCGTGATCTTCGAGACGGCGTCCCGCGCCGCGGAACTCCACGAGGACGCGCTCCGCGTCGGCGCGGTCGACGCCGGCGCGCTCGAGGGCGGCGAGCGCGCACGCGGCGTTCAGGCGGTTGTGCTCCCCCGGAACGGCAAGCGACAGATCAACGGGTCCGAGCTCCCTCCCCCAGACGACATGGGGTATTCCCGCAGCCCAGCGCTCGAACTCGGTCGCCAGCTCCGCGGCCGACGCGAAAGTCGTGTGGTGGTCGAGATCGAGGTTCGTGATGACCGCGATCTCCGCCGGGAGCCCGAAGACCGTCCGGTCCGACTCGTCGCCCTCGACGACGAGCCAGCCGGTTCCCGCCCTGGCGTTGCCGCCGAGCTGCGGCACTTCGCCGCCGATGAGAAAGGACGGATCGAGGCCGAGCCGGTCGAGGACGAAGGCGATCATGGCCGCGGTGGTCGTCTTGCCGTGCGCTCCCGAGACGACGATCGCCTTGGTGCGGCCGACGAGCTCCGCGAGAAAATCGGCGCGGCTGCGCCCGTCGACCTGGCCGGCGAACGCCGTCGAGACGACCGTCTCCCAGCCCTCGCCGCCCGCCTGTGGCTCGTTGGAAACGTTCACCGGGATGCCGACAGCGCGCACGTGTTCGAGATACGGCGTCTCGTAGCGGTCCCAGCCGGCGACCTCCGCGCCCCACGCTTTCGAGACGATCGCGTAGCCGGAGAGGCCGGCCCCGCCGATCCCCGCGAACCAGAAGCGCCTACCGTCGAGCAAGGGCGATCAGCTCCTCGGCGATGACCTCCGCCGCGTCGGGCCTGGCGAGCCTGTGCATGGCTTCTCCCATCTGCTCGAGGCGCGCCGGAGCGTCCAGCAGCTCGAGCACCTGCCGGGGCAAGTCGAGCTCCTCCTCGCGGACGACCACTGCGCCGCCCCCGGCCTCGAAGTAACGCGCGTTCTTAGCCTGGTGATCGGCCGTGGCGTGCGGATAGGGGACGAGGACCGCCGGCCGGCCGGCGGCCGCGACCTCCCAAACCGACCCTCCGGCCCGCGCCAGAACGAGATCGGCGGCCGAGAGGGCAGCGCCGAAGTCGTCCGTGAAGGGGAGCATGCGATAGTCCGCGCGCCGCACGCGTGGGGCGAGGTCCGGGTAGTCGCGCACGCCCGCGAGATGCAGGACGGCGGGCCCGTCGGCCTTGAAGGCCTCGACCACGGCCTCGTTCAGCGCCCGCGCGCCCTGACTTCCTCCGAAGACGAGCAGGACCGGCCCATCGCCGGGGAGGTCGAACCGGCGTCGGGCCTCCTCGCGCGGGATGACAGCGGAGCGCGTCGGGATCGGGCGGCCGACCACGCGGTACTTGCCCCCGTCGAGTCCGTCGATCGGGTAGGCGAGGAAGATGCGGCTGGCAAATGGGCTCGCGAGCCGGTTCGCGAGGCCGAGATGAGCGTCTGCCTCCGTGAGCGCGGCGGGGATCCGCAGGGCACCAGCGGCGAGGACGGCCGGGCCTCCGACATAGCCCCCCGCGCCCAGGACGACGTCGGGGCGGCGCCGGCGCAGAATCCTCACATAGTGCGGAACCGCGAGCGCGGCCGCGCCGAGCGCTCGGGCCAAGGCGATCCCCGGCCGGCGGGGGAAGCCTTCGATCCGGACGAGCTCAACGTCGACGCCGGCCGCCGCGAGCTGCGGCGACTCGACGTTGCTCACGAACACGGCGCTCGCGCCCCGGGCTTTGAGCGCTTCCGCGACCGCGAGAGCGGGCAGCACGTGTCCTGCCGTTCCGCCCGCGGCGATCAGGCACGTCGGAAACCGCTGCGACGCCATGGTTGACGGCGATGTTAAGGAGGATGCCGACCGACGCGAGTCCCACGACGAGGCTCGAGCCTCCATACGAGACGAATGGGAGCGGTACACCAGTGAGTGGCGCGAGCCCCATGACCGCGCTCACGTTGACGGCGGCCTGGCCGCAGACGAGCGCCGTCAGGCCCACCGCGAGTCGCTTGCCGAAGGGGTCGCGGCAGCGGAGCGCGATGTTGAGACCCGCGTAGGCGAAGACCGCGAAGGCGGCGATGACACCGAAGACGCCGACGAGCCCGAGCTCCTCGCCGATGATCGCGAAGATCATGTCCGTCGAGGCCTCCGGGAGGTAGTAGATCTTCTGGACGCTCTCCCCCAGGCCGACGCCGAAGATCCCACCCGAGCCGAGCGCGATCATCGCCTGCACGGATTGGAAGCCGGCCCCCTGTGGGTCGTGCCACGGGTCGATGAAGCTGAAGATGCGCGCGCGGCGGTACGGCTCGAGCCAGATCGCGGCCAGGACCAGCGCTCCGGCGAGCCCGCCCGTCGTGAAGAGCATCCGCACGGGTGTGCCGGAGACGAGAAGGATCGCCGCGACCATGATCGCAACCGCGAGGGCGGATCCGAGGTCCGGCTCGACGAGGATGAGCGCACACGCAGCGCCGACGACGAGGCCGATCGGCCGGACGAGCTCGCCCAGCGTCCGGGGTGACGGGCGCCGCGCGAGCAAGGCCGAGACCCACAGCGCCAGGGCGAGCTTCGCGAGCTCGGAGGGCTGGAACGTGAGCCCCGCGATCGGGATCCAACGGCGCGCGCCGTTGACGGCGGTGCCGACGACGAGGACGGCGAGCAGGAGGACGAAGCTCGCCCCGACGAGCGTGCCGGCCGCGGGGCGCAGGCGCCGATAGTCGGTGCGCGAGAGGAAGACGAGTGCGACGAGGCCCATGAGCGCGTAGAGGGCCTGCCGTTTCAAGTAGTAGGCCGGGTCGTCCGAGCCGAGGAGCGCCCGCGCCGAGCTCGCGCTGTAGACCATCACGAGTCCGAACGCGACGAGCGCGAGCGTCACGAGAACGAGCAGGTGGTATTCGAGCTGCTGACCCCGCGGACGCTTCACAGCGCTTCGACCACCTCGCGGAAGCGCTCGCCTCGCTCTTCGAAATCCCTGAACTGGTCGTAGCTCGCGCACGCCGGCGAGAGCAGGACGACCTCGCCGGCCTCCGCGTCCGCGAAGGCGTCCGCGACCGCGCGCTCGAGCGTGCCCGAGTCGGCGAAGCGCACTCCCGCGTCCGCGAGCGCTTCGGCGATGTCGTCGGCCGCCTCGCCGATGAGGTATGCCTTCGCGACCCCACGAGCCGCCGCTTCACGCGCGAGCCGGGCGTAGTCGCTGCGCTTGCGGCTCCCGCCCAGGATCAGCCGGACCCCAGGCGGATAGGCGGAGAGCGCGCGCTCCGCCGCTTCCGGGTTGGTGGCTTTCGAGTCGTTGACGAAGCGGACGCCGCCGACCTCGCGGACGAGCTCGAGCCGGTGCGGCACGCCCTCGAACGTGCTGAGCGCTCGGGCGATCGCGTGATCCTGGATGCCGGCAGCGCGGGCGGCCGCCGTCGCGGCCGCTGCGTTCTCGCGGTTGTGGTCGCCGGGGAGCAGCGGCTCGGCCGGCAACGCGTCCTCGGAGGAGAACTCGATGCGGCGGGCTCGACCCGGGATCTCCCCGAAGCCTCGTGGCACGACGGCGACATCGGCTGGCCCCTGGTTCTCGAAGATGCGCAGCTTGGCGGCGCGATAGTCCTCGAGCGTCGGGTGGCGGTCGAGATGGTCGGGCGTGAAGTTGAGCAGCACGGCGATCCGGGGTCGAAACTCGTCGATGTCCTCGAGCTGGAAGCTCGAGAGCTCGCAGACGATCCAGGCGCCCTCGGCGAGCGCACCGTCGAGGCCGGTGAGCGGCCGGCCGACGTTCCCGGCAACGGCGACGGGCTCGTCCGCTGCGCGGAACACGGCGCCCAGGAGCTCGCTCGTCGTGGTCTTCCCGTTCGTCCCGGTGACGCCGAGGATCGGGTTCGCGAGCAGGCGCGAGCCGAGCTCGACCTCGCTCCAGACGGTCAGCCCACGCTCGCGCGCGGCGGTCACGAGAGGTGCGTCCGCCGGCACTCCGGGGCTTTTCACCAGCAGGTCCACGCCGTCGAGAAGCTCGGGGTCATCCGCGCCGAGGACGACTTCGACACCCGCCTCGCGAAGCCTTCCGACGGCGACCTTCTCGTTGCGATCGACCCCCCGCACCTTCACCCCGCGCCGGGCGAGCGCGAGGGCGGCTGCCTCCCCTGACCTCGCCAGGCCGAGGACGAGGGCCAGCCTAGGAAGCGAGGTTGTTGAAGTTGGAGAAATAGGCGTAGTACAGGACGAAGCCGCAGGCGCAGAGGATCGCGGTGGCGATCCAGAAGCGCACCATGATGCGCGTCTCCGACCAGGCCTTCATCTCGAAGTGGTGATGGAGCGGCGCCATCAGGAGGACGCGACGCCCGAGCCACTTGAAGCTGAGCACCTGGACGATGACCGACAGCGCCTCGATGACGAAGATGCCGCCGATCAGGAGCAGCAGGAGCTCGGTCTTCGTCATGATCGCGAAGGCCGCGAGCGCACCTCCGAGGCCCATCGACCCCGTGTCGCCCATGAACACCTGCGCGGGGAACGCGTTGTACCAGAGGAAGCCGATCGAGGCCCCGATCAGGCTGGCTCCGAGGATCGCGAGGTCGAGGTCGACCGGATCGGCGGGAATACCGCGCCGGACGGTCGAGAGCGCGGCAACGAGAGTCATCGCCGTGTAGGTCAGCAGGGCGATGGTGGTCGTCCCGGCCGCCAGCCCGTCGATCCCGTCGGTCAGATTGACGCCGTTCGAGGCGCCGGCGATGACGAAGAAGATCAGGAGGTACCACGCCCACGAGAGCGGGAGGTCGAAGTTGAGGATCGGAACGTAGATGTCCGTCTGGAAGCCGCGGTCGTGGACGACGAAGCCGACGATCACGGTGATCCCCGCGAGCCAGATGAGCTTCCAGCGGCCGGCGAGGCCGAGCGAGCGGCGCCGCGCGATCTTCGTCCAGTCGTCGACGAAGCCGATCGCTGCGCATCCGAGCGCGACGAAGAAAGCCGTCAGGGCCGGGAGCGTGTGCTTCGAGAAGATGAGGAAAGGCAGGGACATGGCGAGCATGATCAGCAGCCCGCCCATCGCCGGAGTGCCCTGCTTGATGACGTGCGCCTGCGGCCCTTCTGCCCTGATCTGCTGGCCGAACTCGTTTCGGCGCAGGAACTCGATGAACTTCGGGCCGGCGAGGATCGAGATGACCATCGAGATCACGCCCGCGAGGAGGACCTGAACCACGGCGGGAGCCTAGTCCGACCTCAGGCTGGGACGACGGCGACGGCTTCGCCGATCGCCTCAAGCCCCATCGAGCGCGAGCCCTTGACGAGGACGAAGTCGCCGGGTTGCAGGAGCTGCCGCAGCGCGGCGAGGCCCTGATCGACGGTCGGCGCCCAGCGGGTGGCCGGTACCCCCCGCGCTCCCTCGAGATACGACTTCGCGAGCGGGCCGACCGCCAACAGCACGTCCACCCCGGCTCGCGAGGCGGCCGCGCCGATCTCACGGTGGTAGGCGGCCGCTCCCGGGCCGAGCTCGGCCATGTCTCCGAGCACTGCGACCTTGCGATGCTCGCCCGCCCGGTCGGCGAGATGCTCCAGGGCGGCCGCCATCGAGAGCGGGTTGGCGTTGTAGCAGTCGTTGATGAGGACGCCTTCGCCCGGCAGCGGGACCTCCTCCCCGCGCCAGCGCGAGAGCTTGACGTGCCGCGCGCCGCGCTGCGCTTTTCCAAGCGGCAGGCCGAGCGCCTTGTACGCGGCGAGGGCGGCGAGGGCGTTCGTCGCGTTGTGGCGGCCGCTGAAGCTCATTTCGAGCTCGAGACTCACTCCGTTCGCCTCGACCTCGAGTTTCGAGTTCGGCCCCAATGGCTCGAAGGCACGAAGTACGAACTGCCCTCCTTCGCCGAAGCGGACGATCTCGATGTCTTCTCGCTGCAAGTAGGGCTCGAGGTGGCGCTCACCGGCGGGCACGACAGCGGTGCCGCCCGCTGGGAGCGCGTCGATCAACTCGGCCTTCGCCTGCGCGACCCGCTCGACGGTGCCGAGGAGCTCGAGGTGCACTGGCCCGATGCTCGTGATCACGCCGATGTCCGGCTTCGCGACCGCGCACAGCTCCGCGATCTGGCCGACCCCGCGCATGCCCATCTCGACGATCGCCGTCTCGGTGTCGGGCTCGAGCCGACAGAGCGTGAGCGGCAGGCCGAGCTCGTTGTTCTGGCTCCCCTGGGCAACGACGGTGCTCGCGTGTGGCGCGCAAAGCGCGCCGAGGATGTCCTTCGTCGACGTCTTGGCGGTCGAGCCCGTGATCGCGACCACTTTCGCGGAGCTGCGGCGCCGAACCTCGCCCGCCAGCGCGGCGAGGGCGGCGAACGCATCGTCCGGGACGAGCGCCGCGGCCGCGCCTGCGGCGAGCGCATCGTCGACGTGCTCGCGTCCTCGCCCCACGGCGACGAACAGGTCGCCCGGCTCGATGAGCCGCGAGTCGATCTGGACCCCGGTGACGCGGTCGGCGTCCGCGGTGCGGAGCTCGCCCGGCGCGAGCGCGCGAACATCGTCGATCGCGAGCGCGATCATGCCGCCGCCTGCAGGCGCCGCAGCGCCTCACGTGCGACGTCGCGGTCGTCGAAGGGGATCGTGCGCTCGGCGAACTCCTGCCCCTGCTCGTGGCCCTTGCCCGCGATGACGACGACATCGCCCTCCTGAGCTCGCTCGAGCGCCCGCCCGATCGCCCTCGCCCGATCGGGCTCGACCTCGACTGGTCCGATCACGCCTCCGAGGATCTCGTCGATGATCGCCCGCGGCTCTTCGCTGCGGGGGTTGTCGGAGGTGACGATCGTCTCGTCCGCGAGTCGGGACGCGATCTCGCCCATCAGGGGGCGTTTGCCTCGATCGCGGTCCCCGCCGCAACCGAACACGCAGATGAGCCGGCCCGCCGCGAGGGCGCGCGCCTCGGTCAAGAGCGATTCGAGGGCATCGGGGGTGTGCGAGTAGTCGACGAGCACGGCGAAGGGCTGGCCCTCGTCGACGGCCTCGAACCGGCCCGGGACACCTGTCAGGTGCGCCACCCCGGCGGCGATTGCGTCGTCGCCGATGCCAAGGAGGCGCGCCGCCGCCACGGCGCCGAGCACGTTCTCGACGTTGAAGCGGCCGCGAAGGCCGGTGTGCAGCTCGATCCCTTGAAACTCGAACGACGAACCGGCGGGCGTGATGTCGAGGCTCTTTGCGTCGGCGAGGGTGAATTCGAACGGGTCCTCGCCGAGCGACCGCAGCTCGTCGGCGAGCAGGCGGCCGTGGTCGTCGGCGACGTTGATGGCCGCGCGCGGGCGGTTCCCGTCGATATCGGGCGCCGTGAAGAGTCGCCGCTTGGCGTCGAAGTAGTTCTCCATCGTCCCGTGGAAGTCGAGGTGATCCTGGCTCAGATTGGTGAAGACAAGCGCGCGGAAGCGCACGCCGAGGAGGCGCTTGAGCGTCGAGCCGTGGGACGTCGCCTCGAGCGCGCATGAGCGGTCGCCGGCGTCGAGCATCTCGCGGAAGGTCCGCTGCAGGTCGATCGCCTCCGAGGTCGTCCGCGTCGCCGCCCGCCGCTCGCCGCCGATCCGGTTCTCGATTGTGCCGAGTAGGCCGGGTCGCCGGCCGGCGGCAGCCAGGATGGCGAAGAGAAGGAATGCGGTCGTCGTTTTTCCGTTCGTGCCGGTCACCCCGACGACCTCGAGCTCCCGAGTCGGCCGGCCGAAGAAGGCATCCGCCGCGAGCGCCATGGCCTCGCGAGCGTCGCCGACGAGGAGCTGGGGCAGAGGGAGGTCGAGCGGCCGCTCGACGATCAGCGCGCTCGCGCCCTGGGCGACCGCCTCCGGAGCGAAGTCGTGGCCGTCGACCTTGTGGCCCGGGACGCAGACGAAGAGCGCTCCGGGGCCGACGCGGCGGGCGTCATAGGCGAGGTCGGTGATTTCGGCGGGGCCGGCGTTGAGGATGCGCTCGGCCCGCACGGCCTGGCTCAGGCTCTCGAGGTCGATGGCGGCGGATTCTAGCAATGGCCTGGTGAGGCTCTCGGGGGCTCCGTTCGAACAAAAGCGGCTAATTTGCACGCGCTTTTGACTTTCCGCGTGCCTCCTGCGCTTCGCTCGGCGTTACGCTCGAAAGCGGGTGGAGGCACGGGGTGGCCCCTCTGGTCTCGGGCCGGAGGGCTAGTCCGGCGGGATCTCGAGGTACTGGAGGGCGAACTTCGCGATCTCCGCGAACGCCGGTGCGGCGACGACTCCGCCCCAGATCGCCCCGCGCGGCTCGTCCACCGTCACGAGCGCGACGAGTCGCGGGTTCTTTGCCGGCACGAAGCCGACAAAGGACGCGACGTAGCGGTAGTCGGAATACCCGCCGTTCTGGTCGGGCTTCGCGGCGGTCCCCGTCTTCCCCGCGATGCGGTAGCCAGGGACTTGCGCGGCGGTCCCCGAGCCCTCCTCGACGACCTCGCGAAGCATCTTGCGGACCTCCTTCGCCACGTGCGTGGACATGATCCGGCGCCGCTCGGGCTCGACCGGCCGCTCACCGCCGATCTTCTCGACGAGGTGGGGCTGCACCCAGACGCCCTTGTTCGCGATGGCGCCGTAGGCGGCGATCATCTGGAGGGGGGTGACTGCGATTCCCTGGCCGATTGGGACGTTGCCGATCGTGGACCCGGACCAGCGGGACGGAGGCACCACGATCCCGCGGGACTCCCCCGGGTACTCGATGCCGGTCTTTCGCCCGAAGCCGAAGCGATCGATCCAACTCGCGATCCGCTCCTTCCCGAGCGCCTCAGCGATCGTCACGACGCCGACGTTGGACGAGCGGGCCAGGATCTGATCGACGCTCATCGTCTCGGTGCCGCGCGGCTCGGCGTCGTGGATCGTCCGATCGGCGACCTTGATCCGGTAGGGAAGCGTGAACTTCGTGTCCGGGGTGACCTGCCCGGTCGAGAGCGCGCCCGTGATCGTCACGATCTTGAACGTCGACCCGGGCTCGTAGGTGTCCGTGACGGCTCGATTGCGCTTGCGCTCGTCCGCCACCTCGGGGAAGCGGTTGGCGTCGTAGTCGGGAGCGACCGCGAGAGCGAGGATGCCGCCGGTGCGCGGATCCATCACGACAGCGCTCGCGGACTTGGCCGACCATTTCGCGACGGTCGCGTTGAGGATCCGCTGCACCTGCCCTTGAAGGGTGTGGTCGAGCGTGAGGTACACGTCGCGCCCATCGTCCCGCGGCTTGGACCCCACCACCTCGAGCGTGCGCCCGAACGGATCCTTGACGATCGTCTTCTCGCCCTCCTGCCCGGTCAGGACCTTGTCGAGTGAAAGCTCGGTGCCGGCGAGTCCCTTGTTGTCGACGCCCGCGTACCCGACGACCGACGAGCCCACCCGGCGCTGCGGGTAGATGCGCTTCTCCTCCGGGTAGAAGCCGAGCCCGACGATGTTCTGCTGCTGCAGCGCCTTCGCCTTCTCCGGATCGGCCTGGCGCTCGACGTACACGAATCCTTTCGACTGGTCGGCGAGCAGGGGATAGAGCTTGTCCGCGTCGACGCCGAGCGTCCGTCCGGCCGCAATCGCAACCGTGCGCGGATCGCTGATCTGGCGTGGGTTCGCGTATACCGTGGTGGCGGGCGACCCGAGCCCGAGCTCGAACCCGAGTCGGTCGTAGATGGTGCCGCGGTGTGCCGGAACGTCGACGGTCTCGCGGTGCTGGCTCGCCGCCATGCGCGTCAGCGCGTTTGCCCGGATCGCCTGGAGCCACCCGGCACGTCCGAGCGCAACGGCAAAGACGAGCGCGAAGACTGCGGCGAGGAGGCGGATCCGCCGGTTCGCGACCCGCACGGCCATGGCCTAGCGGCGCGGCCGCTTCAGCTCGAGATACGTGGTCGACTCCGGCGCGACGAGGCCCAGCCGCTGCACGGCGGCTTTCTCCACCCTGCCTCCGGCTGCAGCCGTCGAGAGCTGCGTCTGAAGTGCGTCCCGCTTGGACGCAAGCTCGTCTCGCTGCGCGTCGAGCTGCTGCACGCGGACGTTCAGCCGCAGCACCGCGACGTTCAACGCGACGATCCCCGCAAGGAGCGTCGCGACCACGACAATCCAGACCACGCCGCCGGCCACCAGCGGCCGCGCCCGCGCCCGCGGTGCGGTGCGGGGGCGGGCGGACCTACGCGCCGGTTTTGGACGCGGCTGGGGCGCACGATACGGAGCCTGAGCGGGTGCGAAGCTCGCCATCAGGCTTCCTCCGGCTTCTGGGCGACGCGGAGGCGTGCGGAGGCGGAGCGAGGGTTGTCCGCGATCTCGTGGGGGGAGGGCCGGACGGCCTTGCGGCTGACGAGGCGAAGAGTCGGCTCCCGGCCGCAAACGCATACCGGGAGCTCGGGCGGGCAGACGCAGCCGCGCGCCTGGGCGGCGAAGAAGCGCTTGACGATCCGGTCCTCGAGCGAGTGGAAGCTGATGACGGCGATGCGCCCGCCCGGACGAAGCATCGAGACCGCCGCCGGAAGCGCGCGCTCGAGCGCTGCCAGTTCGTCGTTGACGGCGATGCGAAGAGCCTGGAAGACGCGCTTGGCCGGGTGTCCGTCGCCGAAACGCCGCGGTGCGGGGATCGCGGCCTTGATCGTCTCCACGAGATCTCCCGTGCGCTCGAAGGGGCGGTCGGCGCGCCGGCGAACGAGGGCCTGTGCGATCTGCCGAGCGAACCGTTCCTCGCCGTAGCGGCGAAAGATCGTCGCCAGCTCGCGCTCGTCCCACTCGTTCACGATGTCTGTCGCCGTGAGCGGGCCCGACGGGTCCATCCGCATGTCGAGCGGAGCGTCGACGGCGTACGAGAAGCCACGCTCGGGCCGGTCGATCTGCATGCTCGACACGCCGAGGTCGAGCAGGATGGCGTCCGCCTCGACCCCGTTGTCCGCGAGCTGCGGGAGCACGACGGCGAAATCCCCGCGCAGGAACCGCCCCTGCACTCCGGCCTCGCGCTGGAAGCTCTCGAAGTACGGCTTGACGCTCGCGTCGCGGTCGATGGCGATGAAGCGTCCCTTCTTCCGCAGCTCGGCGGCGAGCAGGCGCGCGTGGCCACCGGCGCCGAAGGTCGCGTCCACGACCGTGTTGCCCGGCTCGACCGCGAGCAGATCGCGCACCTCGTCCGCGAGGACGGGGACGTGGTCAGTCCTGCTTCGCGGCAAGGCGCTCGGCAACAAGCTCCACACTCCCTTCGACCTCTTCAAGCTGCTTGCGCCAGGCCGTGCGATCCCAGATCTCGACGTGATCGCGGATCCCGGCGACGACGACCTCGCGTCCGAGGGACGCGTGCTCGATCAGGGGCTGCGGCAACATGATGCGGCCCTGCTTGTCGACGTCGGTCTCGGTGGCGCCGGCGAAGATGAACCGGTTCATCTGGCGCGCTTCCCGGCTGAACGTGTTGAGCCCTTCCAGGCGGGCCGACACGAAGCCGTCCCAACCCTCGCGCGTGAACACGAAGAGGCAGCCGTCCATCCCGCGCGTGACGACGACGCCCCCGCCCAACGCCTGCCGGAACTTGGCCGGAAGCGTAAGCCTGTTCTTGTCGTCGAGGGTGTGCTCGTATTCGCCCAGTAGCATCGAATCGCCTGAGTCTTGTCTCCCACTTCGCCCCACTGTAAACCACGATCCCCCACTTGGCAACCCCTTGACGCCAGAAAGGACCACGCATGGACACGAGTGACCTCACGACCGAAGACCTGGCTTCCCTCCTTCGCGAGGCGGAGCAGGCGCATGCCGAGTACGAGCGCGAGCTCGGTTCACGTGACGAGGACTGGCCGAGCTGGTATGCCGGCTACATCCTCGACCGGCTGAACGAGCGCTAGGCGGGAGTGCCGTGCGCGCCTTTCCGCGCGAGGGCGTCGGCTCCGCAGCGAGCGCCGAAGGCGAGCGCCTCGTCCGCCGGTAGGCCCTGTCCGAGAGCGAACGTGAGGCCGGCTGCGAAGCTGTCGCCCGCGCCGTAGGTGTCCCGCAGGCGTCCCGGCAGGGGAGCCGCCTCGTACCTTCGCGTCGGCCCGCCGTCCACCGAGTAGGTGCCGCCGTGCTCGCCGTCGGTCGCGACCTCGAGCCATGGAGGAGGATCGAGGTCTCCTCTCCGGTAGCGCTCGCCGCCGTCGCTCCCGCTGCGAACGAGCGCGTCGACCTGCACTCGCGCCTGCCGGAGCGAAGCCAACGAGCGCGCCGTGGCGACGAGCACTCGCGCGGACCGCGCGGCCCGGACGGCTTCGGCGTCACCGCTCACGAAGTAGACGGCGTCGGCTTCCTCGAGCTCATCCCACGGAAGGTCGTCGCCGCGCCTCGGGCCCATCCGCTCGCCGATCACCGTGATCGTGCGTTCTCCGGCCGAGTCGAGATAGGTGAGCCCGTGGCGCTGCGGCTCCGCTCGGACGGCGGCTTCCACCCTGACGCCGTGCTCGGACAACTCGGGCGCGATGAGGCCGCCGACGTGGTCGTCGCCCACGGCGGTGAAGAGCGTGCTCGCCCCGGCCAGGCGTGCGAGCTGGACGGCCGCCACCGCGCCGCCGCCTGCCGCCTCCGCCCATGCGTCGAGCGCGTGGACGATCTCGCCCTGGGCCGGCACGTGGTCGACCCGCACGAACTCGATCCACTCGACGTGCCCGACGACCGCGACCCTCATCGCGCGGCAGTCTCACATCTCGACGCACCCCGTCGTTACAACAGATGATGAACGCCGTGGCGATTCCACCGTTCGAGCGCTTCTACGCCGACACGAGCGAGGAGATCTGGCGCTATCTCGTGCGCCTGCTCGGACGTGACGCCGCGGAGGACGCCTACCAGGAGACGTTCCTGCGGGCGCTGCGCGGATACCCGAAGCTCTCACACGCGCGCCACCTGCGGGCGTGGGCCTACACGATCGCGACACGTGTCGCCGTCGACGAGCGACGACGGCGCAAGCCGGACGAAGCCGTGCCCGAGCTCGGCGCCGAGGACAGCCGTCCCGCCTACGCCGAGCTCGGCGACCTGGCAGGCGATCTGCCCGCGACGGAGCGTGCCGCGGTCGTTCTCCGCTACGGCTACGACCTGACCTATGCCGACATCGGCGCCGCGCTGGGATCGAGCGAGGCGGCTGCCCGCCAGGCGGCCTCCTCGGGCGTCCGGCGCCTGAGAAGGAGGAGCACATGACCGTTCCAGAAGTCCTCGACGAACGATTCCGGGAGCGCGCCGCCGCCGAGGGCGAGCTCGACGTCGCCTACACGCTGACCGACTCTCCCGTGGGAGATCTGCTCGTCGCTGCCACGAAGCGCGGCGTCTGCCGCATCTCGTTCGACCCCGAGCCCGAGCACGAGCTCGAGTGGCTTGCGCGTTCCTACGGCCTACGGGTGCTCCGGGCCTCGCGTCCGCTGGATGGGCCGCGGCGCGAGCTCGACGAGTACTTCGACGGCAAGCGGAAGGAGTTCGAGCTGCCGGTCGACCTCGCGGCGCTCCCGTCGTTCCAGCAGCTCGTCCTGGACGAGCTGCAGCTCGTGCCGTACGGGGCCACCGCCACCTACGGGGGTCTCGCCGAGCGCATCGGCCGTCCCCGAGCCGCCCGTGCGGTTGGCGGCGCGTTGAACAAGAACCCGGTGCCGATCGTCGTGCCGTGCCACCGGATCGTCGGCGCGAGCGGCAGCCTGGTCGGGTACGCGGGCGGGCTGGAGCGGAAGGAGAAGCTCCTCGCTCTCGAAGGCGCTCTGCTGAGCTAGGCCCAGTCGAGCGGCGCGTAGCCGCTCGAGAGCGGGGCCGAGACGATGAGGATCTTCGCCCTCGTCCGTCCTCGGTTGACGACGGTGCGAGTGGGCTGCGGATCGACGCGCGCAAAGGTCCCAGCCGGCGCGGCATGCTCTTCTCCGTCGATGACGAACGCGGCCTCGCCCTCGATCACGATGAAGACCTCCTCCTGCTCGCGCTCCGTCTCGTCGTGCTCGGGGATCCTGTCGTCGGGCTCGAGCTCGACGAGGTTCATCCCGAAAGAGCCAAGCCCAAGTGAGCGGCGGGCGAGCGACCACCGTCCGGACCGCTCGAAGTCGTCCCAGTGCTTCACCGTGAACCGCTCCGCCACCGCAGTCACCTCCATTTAGATATCCGACGATGCGTGTTCTCGCCTGCGCGATTCTCGCGATTCTGCTCGCAGGGTGTGGTGGCGACGACGGTTCCCGGGCCGTCATCGAGACCGACGCGGGTGACGTCGTCGTACAGGTGGAGGTCGCCGACACGCCGGCCGAGCGCGAGCACGGCCTCATGGGCCGCCGAGAGCTCGCCGGCGACTCGGGTATGGCGTTCGTATTTCCGGAGGACACGACGTCTGCGTTCTGGATGAAGGACACGCTCATCCCGCTCTCGATCGCGTTCTACGACGATGCAGGGCGAATCGTCCGCCTCCTCGACATGGAGCCCTGCCGCGCTGACCCCTGCCCTCTGTACGAACCGGAACGCTCCTATCGAGGCGCGCTCGAGGTCAACGTCGGCGCCTTTCGCAGGTGGGGCGTACGGGTGGGCGACCGCCTGCGCGTGATAGGAAACGACTGACGGCGAGCGATCAGGAGGCGGGCATGACCAAGGCACCCTACGAGGCGATCCCGCTCGAGCAGCTGCCGGAGCTCGAGTACGAGGACCAGCCAGAGGACGTCGACTGGCGGCCGATAAGGATCCACTTCGGCATCACCGCCTTCGGCGCGAACGCCTTCTCGGGGAAGAAGGGCGCGCAGGTCATCGTCGAGCACAGCGAGAGCGAGGAGAGCGGCACGCGGCACGAGGAGCTCTACTTCGTCTCGCAGGGGCGAGCCACGTTCACGATCGAGGGCGACCGGGTGGATGCACCCGCCGGCACGTTCGTCTATCTCCCCGACCCCGACTCGATGCGGAGCGCAGTCGCCGAGGAGGACGACACGACCATCCTGTGTCTCGGCGGGACTCCGGGCGAGGCCTTCACCGTCTCGCCGTGGGAAAAGAAGTACGACCCCGCGGCCTAGCATGACCTGGAGCGCGAAGCTCCCGCTCGTCGGCGCGGGCGGAGAGCCCGTCGATCTCTGGCGGACGATCTCGTCGCACGGAGTCGCCGATCTACCTCCGAACCGGATCGACGAGGACGCCCGCGCCCTCGAGGTGACGTTGCGCGTCCCGACGGGCCGTCCGCGCACGGCGCACGTTCGGCAGGGCACGGCCGGCCAGGCGGCCATCACAGTGCTTGGCGACGACCCGTCTCCCCGGCTCGCGCAAGCCCTGCTCCAACGGGTTGCGCACGTTCTCCGGCTCGACGAGGACCTCTCCGGCTTCTACGAGCGCGTCCGCGAGGACCCGGACCTCGCGTGGGCGGCGCGAGGCGCTGGGCGTCTCCTGCGCAGCGCCACCGTCTTCGAGGACGTCGCGAAGACGATCGCGACGACCAACTGCGCCTGGGGCGCGACCGTCCGCATGGTCGGAGCGCTTGTCGAGCACCTGGGCGAGCCGGCCGCCGGTGCGGCGCAGGATGGACCGTACGGGCGCGCCTTCCCCACCCCAGCCGCGATGGCCGAGGCGAGCGACGAGTTCTACAAGGACGTCGTGCGGGCGGGCTACCGAGGCCCCTATTTCCGTGCGCTCGCACAGTCGGTCGCCACCGGGGAGCTCGACCTGGAGGAGCTGGCCACCGCTCCCGCAGCGGAGCTGCCAGACGAGGAGGTCGCTGCTCGGCTGCTCGCCATCCCGGGCGTGGGTCCCTACGCCGCGGCGCACATCATGATGCTGGTCGGGCGCTACACGCCGCTGATTCTCGACTCGTGGACGCGTCCGAAGTACGCGCGCCTCAACGGGCGCAAGGCCTCGGACAAGACGATCGAGCGCCGGTTTCGCCGCTACGGGCCCTACGCGGGCCTCGCCTTTTGGCTCTACCTCACGCGTGATTGGGTCGACGACTAGCGCTCGTACGACGTACCGGCAGGGCGCGCGCCGCATCGCTCCCTTCGGCGCGGCGGCAGCGGCCTTCGCAGCCTCCTTTGCCGTCCTCTCCCACGAAGCCGGCTTCGGCGCAGTGGCGGCGATCGTCATGTCGGCGACGACGTTCGCAGGGTCGGCCCAGCTCGGGGCCGTCTCCGTGCTCGAGACGGGCGGTGGTGTCGCGGCCGCCGTCGTCGCCGCCGTTCTCCTGAACGCACGCTATGCGCCGATCAGCGTCACGGTCGCGGAGCAGTTCGAGGGCTCCACGCTCCGCCGCCTGCTCGAGGCGCAGCTCATCGTCGACGAGTCCTGGGCGCTCTCGCGCCGCAGGGATGGCCGCTACGATCGCCGGCTGCTCGTCGGAGGCGGTCTCCTCCTCTATTGCTGCTGGGTCGGAGGGACCGCCCTCGGGACGCTCGTCGGCGACCGGCTCGGGGATCCCGAGACCTACGGTCTCGATGCGGCCTTCCCGGCGCTCTTCCTCGCGCTCCTCGTCTCGCAGACGCGAACCCGCCCCGCCGTCACTGCCGCGATCGCGGGGAGTGCGATTGCTCTCGTTCTCATTCCGTTCACACCCGCCGGCGTGCCGATCATCGCTGCGACTGCCGCGTGCCTGGTCGGCCTGCGCTCGTGAGCGACGTCTGGGTCATCGTCGTCGTCGTCGGTGCCGCGACCGTGGCCTTGAAGGCCGTCGGGCCGGTCTTCCTGGCCGGGCGCGAGCTCCCACGCACCTTGACCGCCGTCCTGCTCCTGCTGGCCCCCGCTCTCCTAGGAGCGCTCGTCGTCACGCAGGCTGTCGGCGGCGACCACGAGATCGTCCTCGACGAGAGGCTCTTCGGCATCGGAGCAGCGATCGTCGCGATCCTCTTCCGCCTGCCCTTGATGGCCGTGGTCGTCGTCGCCGCCGCGGTGACCGCGGGGATCCGGGCGCTCGGTTAGCGCCCGTCCCGGCCGGGTACCTCTCTTCACGAGAGAAGGGAGGTCGTATGGACACCTGGGTCTGGATCGTCATCGCAGTCGCCGTGCTCGCGGCGATCGCGCTGATCCTGTGGGCCGCCAATCGTGCGCGTGAGAAGCGCCTCGAAGAGAACCGCAGCGAGGCGGTCGAGCTTCGCCGCCAGGCAGAGGCGAAAACGCAGCGGTCCGAGCACCGGGCATCCGTCGCGGACGAGCTCGCCGAGCGCGCACGCGTCGAACGCCAGGAAGCTCAGGTCGCCGCACGCCGGGCCGACGAGGTCGACCCGGACGTCGACGACTAGAACTCCAGGGGGCCCGCCGGTGCGACGGGCATAGTTGCGAAGTCGTTACTGAAGCGGGCCCCCGAAGTTACGTCTCCGGCGGAGAGTGCGAGGCATGACCAAAGCGCTCGCGTCCGCCGTTGTCCTTTGCGCCATTGCCGCCGGCTGCAACGGGGGCGCCCAAGAAGCCGGCCCCGTGCCGACGAGCTCGCAAGGCTCCGGATCGACGAGCTCGACGTCGACCAACGACGGCGCATCGAACGCCGCTGCCACGTCGACCGCGCCGAGCATCCCACTCTGTGCATCCGCGGCGTCGGCGCTCGCCGTCGAGTCCCAGGAAGGTGCAGCCGGCACGATCAGGACGGTCTGGCGCGTGAAGAACACGAGCGGCGCCACCTGCCGCTCGTTCGGCTATCCCGGCATGGACTTCCGCTCGTCCGGGGCATGGCAGGACGTCCATGTCCATCGCGGCGGCGGCTACCGCGACACCACCGATCCCCCGTCCCGCGTCGTGGTGCCGGCCAACGGCTCGCTCTACTTCGTCAGCTACTGGACGGATGTCACGGATCAGTCCGGCGCCTGCAAGGACTTCGACCGTGTGAAGATCACCCTCCCGGACAACTTCCACTCGAAGCGGACGGCAGCGTCCGGTTGCGTCGACACCGACCGGGTGAGCGTCGGCCCGGTGGTCGCTAGGCCGCCCTCGCCTTAGCCGGCGCACTCATCTCCTTCTCATCTTCCGTAGATAGAACTCGCGGGAGCGCGGGCGCTCGTCGACCGGAGGAGGAGTCATGACCGGGAGATTGGGGCCTGTGGTCCTGGCCGCATCGCTTTGCGTGCTCGCGAGCGCATGTGGTGGCGCTGGAACGCAAGGGGCTTCGACGAGCACGGCCGCGACGGCGACGGCAGCGACCGCGTCGGCATCCGACCTGGCGCCGATCCACGGCCGCTACTCGCCGAGGATCGAAGCCGCGAACTTCGTCACGACGATCGACAACCGCTGGTTTCCGCTCATCCCGGGAACGGGCTTCCACTACCGAGGGGTGGCCGAGAACGGCAAGACCCCTCAGACCGACGACATGGTCGTCACGCGCCAGACGAAGAAGATTCTCGGCGTGGCCTGCACGGTCGTGAGAGACACCGTGTCCTCGCGGGGGCGGCCGATCGAGCACACCTTCGACTGGTACGCGCAAGATCGGCAGGGCAACGTCTGGTACATGGGCGAGGACACCCGCGAGCTGCACAACGGCCGGTTCGTCAAGGCCGACGACTCGTGGGAGGCGGGCGTCGACGGCGCGCAAGCGGGGATCATCATGCCGGGCGACCCGCGACCTGGAGACGCGTACCGCCAGGAGTACTACCCGCGCTACGCGCTCGACCAGGCGCGCGTGCTCGGTCAGGGCGGCAAGGTCACCGTACCGAACGGCTCCTACGGTCAGACGCTGCTCACCGTGGAGACCGCTCCGAAGCTCGACCCGGGCGTGGCCGAGCGCAAGTGGTACGTGGCGGGTGTCGGAGACGTGAAGGAGCACACCGTCAGCGGGAACCACGAGGAGATCGTCCTCGTGAGCGTCACGCGCTCCTAGCCGGACACCGGCACCAGCCTGTACCCACTCCGCCTAGCTTCGGTGCGCCGGTCGCGGCACCGCGGGCGGAGCCGCGATTCGACGGTCCGCCGAGGACGCCTTGAGCGCGAGCGCGTGACGCTCGAGCCCGTACCAGCTCGATGCGGCGAAGACGAGCGAAATGGCCACCGTCGCGGGGAGGCTCCAGGCGAGCGTCGCGAGGCCGCCCGTGGCATCGAGCGCGTGAATTATCGGCGAGTGCCAGATGTAGATGCCGTAGGAGGCAAGCCCGAGCCACGCCACGGGCCGCAAGGTCAGAAACCTCGAGACGGCGTTCGCGCGCTCGCCGACCAATGCGAAGGCGAGGACGAGGGCGAACGCAACCGCCATCAAGGGCTCGTAGAGGAGGACGCCGAAGGCAGACGACATGTAGCTACGCGGGTGATCGAGCGTCAGCGAGGTGGCGCCCACGCCGATCACGAGCGCTGCTGCCAACAGCGAAGCCAAGAAGAAGCGCGACTGCGCCCACTCGGTGTCGCGCCTGACGGCCAACGCGACTGCGAGCAGCATGCCGACCGCGAACTGGTCGAGGTATGCGGGCAACGCGTGGGTGGGCCAACCATGCGCAAAGGCATGAATCTTGTAGAGCGGCGTCAAGAGGAAAAAGGCCGACGGGATCGTGATGCAGCAGATCGCCCGGTCCCACGTCGTCTCGCGTGAGGCCGCGTACCGATACGAAGCCCAGCCGATGAGCGGCAACACGGCGTAGAACGCGATCTCGACGCAGAGTGTCCAGCCGGGATAGATCACCCATTCCTTCTGGTTCCAGTAGCTCTGGACGAAAAGGAAGTTCTTGGCGATCGTGCTCAGGTCGAACGTTCGTGGCGAGAGCGCCAAGACGACGGCGAGCGCCGCCCAGTAGGCCGGAACGATACGGAGGACCCTGCTCCG
>Ga0081539_10003365_pt1 | contig 19793 bp, 22 predicted proteins | sample TabmetS4T2R2_FD_71023 | JGI IMG/M metagenome (GOLD analysis project Ga0081539, IMG submission 71023) | Tabebuia heterophylla rhizosphere microbial communities from the University of Puerto Rico - S4T2R2 | ecosystem: Host-associated > Plants > Roots > Rhizosphere ...
GGGATGCGCGGCGAGGTCCTGCTCAGCGACAACACGGCCCTGGACCGCATGTTCTGGACCTACGGGTTCCGCGGCCGGCCGTCGCGGCTGGCTGTCGAGGTCCTCGGCGACCTCATCGACGGCTCCTCCGTTGGAGGCGCGACGTTCGAGCTGGGCTCCGCCTGCTTCGCGTCGGTCTGCGTGCTCACCGGGCAGCTCGACGCCTACGTCGAGCCGGGTCCGCGCATCGTCGCCGAGGTGCCGTCGGCGCGCGCAGCGTTCGAGCAGATCGGCAACGGCCACGTGCTCAACAACTCCCCCTACGACCTCGCCGCCGCCGTGCTCCTGCTCGAGGAGGCCGGCGCGACCGTGACGGACGCCTGCGGGCGCGGCCTCGGCGACCGGCGGCTGCTCGGCTCGGGCGCGGAGTTCCAGATGAGCATCGTGGCCTGTGGGAACGCGACGCTCCACGCGCTCGTCGTCGCCGAGCTGGATCGCGGCCTCGCGCGTGCGCGCGCCAGGTTCGGCTGAGTCGCCCGGAGGCCCGGCCGCTCTATCCTGCCCCCGTGCTCCAGCCCGTCCCCACAGCCTCCAAGACGCTCGCCGACTACACGCACATCGTGGGGCGGCCGCTCGTCGAGGAGATCCGCGAGCTCGCCGAGCCGCTGACCGGGCGGCGTGTCGTCCACGTCTCGGCGACCGCGTTCGGCGGCGGCGTCGCGGAGATCCTCTACACGCTCGTCCCGCTCATGGCCGACATCGGCCTCGATGTGGAGTGGCAGGTCATCTACGGGCGCGAGGAGTTCTTCAACGCGACGAAGCTCATGCACAACGCGCTGCAGGGCGCTCCTGACGATCTCAACGAGGACCAGTGGGAGACCTGGCAGCGCTACAACGAGATGAACTCGCGTGAGCTCACCGATGGGTGGGACGTCGCGATCATCCACGACCCGCAGCCCGCCGCGCTCTACGGTCTCGTGCCCGAGAAGGCGCGCAGCTGGCTGTGGCGCTGCCACATCGACCTCTCGACGCCCAACCCGGCGACGATCGGCCGGCTGCTCCCCTACATCGCCGACTATCCCGAGACGGTCTTCCACGTCGCCGACTACGTCCCCGAGGGCATGAAGGGCGACGTGAACATCGTCCCGCCGGCGATCGATCCGCTCGCGCCCAAGAACATGGCGCTGTCCCCGGAGGACGCGTCGTACGTCTGCGAGCAGTTCGGCATCGACGTGGACCGCCCGCTCGTCACGCAGGTCTCGCGCTTCGATCCCTGGAAGGACCCGCTCGGCGTCATCGACGCGTTCCGGATGGTCAAGGAGAAGGTGCCCGCCGCGCAGCTTGCGCTCGTCGGGTCGATGGCCTCCGACGATCCCGAGGGCTGGGACTACTTCAACGCCACCATCGCGCACGCCGACGCCGATCCGGACATCCACATCCTCAACAACTTCAACAACGTCGGGGCGATCGAGGTGAACGCGTTCCAGTCGCACTCCGACGTGCTCATCCAGAAGTCCACGCGCGAGGGCTTCGGCCTCACCGTGACCGAGGCGATCTGGAAGGGGCGGCCGTTCATCGGCGGCAACGTCGGCGGCATACCCCTGCAGGTGGAGAACGGCCTCTCTGGGTACCTCGTGAACAGCGTGGAGCAGTGCGCAGCCCGCACCATCGACATCCTCAAGGACCCCGCCCTGGGGAAGGCGCTGGGCCGACGGGGGAAGGAGCACGTGCGCCAGCACTTCCTCACCCCCCGCTATCTGCGCGACTACCTGAGGATCTTCCACAAGATGCTGGAGCTCTCATGACCGACGGCGCGCCCCTCGTCCTCGTCTCCAACCGCGGGCCCGTCACCCACCAGGACGACGGGTCCATCAAGCGCGGCACCGGAGGGCTCGTCACCGCCCTCACGGGCCTCGCCTCGCACCGCGATGCCGTGTGGATCGCCTCGGCGCTGTCCGACGGCGACAAGCGCAAGGCCCGCAGGTCCGGCAGCGAGCCCTTCGTCATCCACACGCCCAACGGCGGCGAGTACCACGTGCGGCTCGTCGTGAGCGACGACCAGGCCTACGACCGCTTCTACAACGTGTTCGCGAACCCGATGCTGTGGTTCATCCAGCACTACCTGTGGGACCTGTCGAACGCTCCGGACATCCGCCGGCACGAGGTGGAGGCGTTCGAGTACGGCTACAACGTCGTCAACGACGACCTAGCCGACGCCGTCGTCGAGCAGATCGAGGGCGTCGACGACCCGGTCGTCATGGTCCACGACTACCACCTCTACACGCTGCCGGGCCTCGTGCGCCGCGCGCGCCCCGACGTGTTCCTGCACCACTTCGTGCACATCCCGTGGACGCAGCCGGATGCCTGGCGCGTGCTTCCCACGCGGATCCGCCGAGAGATCTACGAGGGCCTGCTCGCGAACGACATCATCGGCTTCCACACCCGCTCGTACCGCTGGAACTTCCTGCAGTGCTGCCGCGACCTCATGGACATCGAGGTGGACTTCACCAACGGCATCGTGCACGCGCCGGACGGCAGGGAGGTCTGGGTTCGGGCCTATCCGCTCCCCATCGACTACAAGGCCACGCAGCAGGTGGCCCGCTCGGCGCGCACGAAGGAGCTGGAGGCCGAGCTGCTGCGCCGCCGGCGCGAGTTCATGGTCCTGCGCGTGGATCGCGCCGACCTGTCCAAGAACGTCCTGCGCGGCTTCTCCGCCTTCGACCTGTTCCTCGAGCAGCACCCCGAGTTCCGCGAGCGCGTCACGTTCGTCGCCCAGCTCATGCCGTCGCGGACGGACGTGCCGGAGTACGCCGAGTACCTGGAGCGCATCGAGGCGCTCGTCGCCGTCGTCAACCACCGCCACGGCACGCCGGACTGGATGCCGATCCAGCTCAAGCTGCGCGACGACCTGGAGGAGGCGATGGCCTCCTACAAGCACTACGACGTCCTCCTCGTCAACGCGATGTTCGACGGCATGAACCTCGTGGCCAAGGAGGGGCCGATCGTCAACGAGCACAACGGCGTGAGCGTGCTGTCGGAGAACACGGGCGCGCATGAGGAGCTCGGCGAGTACGCGCTGTCGGTGAACCCCTTCGACATCCAGGAGACGTCCGACTCCATCCACGCGGCGTTGACCATGAACGAGGCGGAGCGCGCGCGGCGGGCGGAGGGCCTGAAGCGCATCGTCATGGAGCGCGATCCCGGCCACTGGATCGACGAGCAGGTCGCCGACATCGCGCGCAAGCGCGAGAAGCCTCGGGCCGAGGCGGTCGGCTCGGCGCGCGACGGGGGCTGATCATTCGACGCTGAACTCCGCCGGCGCCCGGGCTGGCGGGCGCCAGGTCGGTGCGGCCGGTGGTGGCGTTGGCGTTGGCGTTGACGCGGGCGTCGGTCGCCCGGGCGGCTTGGGGGCTTTGCGTCGCGGCGCGCGGCGCTTGCGACGCGGATGCCGGGCGGGGCGCTCGCGCGCGACGGGGTCGGGCGTGCTCGGCACCTGCGCGGGCGCGGGCGTCGTGGCAGGCGTCGCAGCGGGCGCCTGGCGGACGGGCACGGCCGCGCCGGGTGGGATCTCGGGGTCCGGTGCGCGTAGCCGCGGCCAGGCCACCACGAGGGCGACGGCCGCCGCCAGCGCCACCGCCTTCGCGACGTTCCCCCAGCGCACGCGCGCGTGGAGGCCGGGTGTGGCGGGTTCGTGGTCCATGCCTCCCAGAGGCGGATCGGGCACGGACTTCGCCCCCCTGCCGCTATAGTCGACCGCCGTCCCATGGCACAGCCCGCACCCCTCTACGACCTCTTCACCCTGATCGACCCGACGCTCGAGGACGAGCGCCGGGCGGCGATCCGCGATGCCGCGCGTGACATCGTCGAGGCCGACGGCACGATCGTCACCGACCAGGAGTGGGGCGTCCGGCCGCTCGCGTACGAGATCAACCACCGCACCGACGCCGACTACCACCTGCTCCAGTTCCACGCGCCGCGCGAGGTGCTGGAGACGCTCAACCGCACGCTCAGCATCACCGACGGCGTGCTGCGCCACCGCATCATCCGGCTCGCGCCGGGCACGCCGCCCGCGCCGGAGCCTCCGCGGGTCGAGCGCGTCGCGCCCGAGAGCGTCAGCGTCTAGCGCCACGCGCGTTCGGGGCGCGGCCTGCGCCCTCCCCGCGCCGACTCTGCAACAACTCTGCGGAGAACGCGGGCATTCCACCGGATCGCTCCGGACCCCTCGGTATGGTCGCCGACGTCCTAGCCGTACGTCATCGAAGGAGAGGCGCCACCATGGCCGCCAGCAACATCAACAGGGTGGTTCTCACGGGGAACCTCACCCGCGATCCCGAGCTTCGCAACACCACCAGCGGGACGGCCGTCTGCAGCCTGCGGATCGCCGTGAACACGCGGCGCAAGGGCGCCTCCGGCGAGTGGGAGGACAAGCCCAACTACTTCGACGTCACCGTGTGGGGCGCCCAGGGCGAGAACTGCGCGCGGTACCTGTCGAAGGGTCGCCCGGTCGCGATCGACGGCCGGCTCGAGTGGCGCGAGTGGGGCGATGAGGGCAACAAGCGCCAGGCCGTCGACATCGTCGCCGACACGGTCCAGTTCCTCGGCAGCCGCGACGATGCGGGCGCGAGCAGCGGCGGGTTCACCCCGCGGTCGGACATCCCGGTCGACACGGGCGACTTCGCGCCGGCCTCCGTGGGCAACGGCTCGCCGCGGCCCGACCCGGCGGACGACGACATCCCGTTCTGAGCACCTCGGCGCGCTGAGCCACCGTCCGCGCCGGGCGGTGCTGAGTAGTGGTCGCATGCCGACCACTACTCAGCGCGAAGAGTGGGGGCGGTGGCGTCCTCTCACCCGGAGCGCCGCGCGGCGCGCACCGCCTGCGCCTGCTTGGCGTCCATCCACATCTCCCAGCGGCCCGAGCCCGACTGGCGCTCGTCCAGGAACCGATAGGGACGGCGGCCGCCGAACTCCATCTGACGCAGGTGGGCGACGCCGCCGAGCACGGACGCGATGCGGCGGTGCGGCCAGCCGATCGCGTCCTCGATCTGCGGGAACGTCCGCGGACGATCGGGCGCCTCGGCCAGCGCGTGCAGCAGCTCGCGCATGAGGTCGCTGCAGCGATCGTGGAACCGGGCGATCTCGTCCGGCTCGTCCATCGCGTTGTGCGGCGCGTGCTGGATGAGGTGCGACACGGATCACGCCGGCGCCGTCAGCCGCGCCTCCAGCCGCCGGACGTCGCTCAGCCCCACGATCTCGTTGAACTCGTCGAACGCGAGCGCGGGCGCCGGCTGGGCGGCGGTGGCGTCGCGCAGCGCGGCCAGCCGCTCGCGCACGGCGCCCGTGGCCGCGAGCAGCGCCGTCAGCGACGCGAACATCAGCCGGTAGCCCAGCTCGCCGAGGCGCGCGACGTCCGGGAACGGCGTCTTGCCGCCCTCGACGTAGTTGATGACCTTGGGGACCTCCGGAAACGCCTCGCCGAACGTGACGGCCTCCTCCTCGTCCTGCAGCGCGTCGATGAACAGGACGTCCGCGCCAGCGTCCCGGTAGGCGCCCACGCGCTCCAGTGCGCTGTCCAGCCCCTCGGGGGCCCGCGCGTCCGAGCGCGCGATGAGCACGACGTCGCGGCTCCCGCGCGCCTCCACCATCGCGTGGACCTTCTCGACCATCTCGCCCGTCGGGATGACGCGCTTGTCCTCCATGTGCCCGCACTTCTTCGGGATCACCTGATCCTCGAGGTGCAGCGCGGCGACCCCGGCGGCCGCGTACTCGCGGACGGTGCGCACGACGTTCAGCGGGCCGCCGTAGCCGTTGTCGGCGTCCGCGATCACCGGCACGGCCACCGCTCCGACGAAGCGCCGCGCCTGATCGGCCATCTCGCTCATCGACAGCAGCCCGATGTCCGGGCGACCGAGCAGCGACGCGGTGGCGCCGTAGCCGGTCAGGTACACGGCGTCGAAGCCGGCCTGCTCCACGAGCCGGGCCGTGAGCGCGTCGTAGGCGCCGGGTGCCACCACCAGGGCGTCGCCGGCAAGCAGCTCGCGCAGGCGAACCGGGCCCGGATTGGGCTGCGTGAGGTCTCCCATGGCCCAATGATGACGCCCGACGCAGGGGCGCCTCCGGGAGCCGGTGGCCCGCGGCCCCGGCGCCCTCGCCGGGCCGCTCGCGGCCTGCTGGCAGGGGCTCGTGGCGGTTGTGGCACAATGGGTGCTCCGCGCGCGCCGCCGCGCGCGCATCTTCACGGCTTCAACACGAGGACTTCCACCAGTGGCAAAGCAGCGCAGCCGCAAGCCGCGGCGCCGGGACAAGAAGGGTGCGGGCGGATCCGGCCGCCGCAAGCCCTGTCTGTTCTGCAAGGACAAGATCGAGCAGGTCGACTACAAGGACACGGGGTCGCTGCGGCGGTTCGTCTCCGAGCGGGGCAAGATCCGATCGCGTCGGATCACCGGCGCGTGCCGCCGGCATCAGGGCCAGGTCGCCCGCGCCGTCAAGCGCGCGCGGGAGCTTGCGCTCATGCCGTACGTGACGGAGACCGCGGGCGTGAGCGAGGGGCCCCGCGGGCGCGGCCGCGATCGCGAACGCGACTGATGCCGCAGGTCATCCTCCTCCAGGACGTCGAGCAGCTCGGGGAGCGCGGCACGGTCGTCGACGTCTCCAAGGGCTACCTGCGCAACTACCTGATCCCCCGCAAGCTCGCCCAGCCGGCGACGAAGGGCGCGCTCGCCGCCGCCGAGGTCCGCACGCAGGCCGCCGAGCGCGCCGCGCGCGAGGCGCAGTCCAAGGCGCGCGAGGACGCCGAGCTGCTGGACCGCACGGTGCTCACGATCGAGCAGCAGGCCGGCGACGACGGGCGCCTGTTCGGCTCGGTCACGACCCAGGACATCGCCGACGCCATCAAGGAGGCGCGCGGGATCACGGTCGATCGCCGGCGCATCCATCTCGACGACGCGATCAAGAACATCGGCACGTACATGGTGGTCGTCGAGGTCGCCGACGGCGTCAACGCGACCGTCAAGACGATGGTCGTCGAACGCAAGTAGCGCCCGGCGCGACGCGGGCGCGGCGCCGCGTCTATGCTCGCGGTCGTGGAGCACTGGGACCTGCGCACGCTGTCGGTCGAGCCGCACCATCCGCAGATCCTGCATTCCACGCGCGGCGAGTCGCGCTCCGTCGCGATCCGGCTCCCCGCCGGCGAGCTGCTGCAGGACCACGAGGTCCACGAGCGGGCCCACGTCATCGTGATCGACGGCGACGTGGAGGTCTCCGCCGACGGCTCGGTCGTGGCGGGCGGCGCCGGCACGCTGCTCGTCTTCGATCCGCATGAGCGCCACGAGGTGCGAGCGGTCAGCGACGCGCGGCTGCTCCTCGTGCTCGCGCCCTGGCCCGGTCCGGGCCATCCCGGCGCGCGCGACGCCTAGTTCCCACGGTCCGGCGCGCACCCGTTGCCGCCGCCCTGCGTGCGAACATGGGTTCGTGCCCGGCATCCGACACGGACCGATCCGGCGGACCCGCCTCCGGTGACCCTCGCGACCTTCGCGGGATCATGCCCGGGGCTCGCCGCCGTCCGCACGCCAATCGTCCGCAGCGAGCGGGAAGGTGCTCGTGAATGGGCGCTGGCTGCCGGCGCCAGGTCGTAGGGTGCTCGCCTCGTGAGCGCCTCGTTCGCCCCCACGGTCCCACACCCGGACGGCGGTCCGCCGCACTCCATGGAGGCCGAGAGCTCGGTCCTCGGCTCCATCCTGCTCTCCGAGCGTGCGATGTACGCGCTCGTCGTCGAGGAGGGGCTCAAGCCCGAGGACTTCTATCGCGAGCGCAACCGGCGCATCTACGCCGCCATGCTGCGGCTGTACCGCGAGAGCGAGCCGATCGACGTCCTGACGGTCACGGAGCGGCTGAAGGCCGAGGGCGACGGCGGTGCGGCCGAGATGGTCGACGAGCTCACCGCCGGCGTTCCCGCGGCCGGCAACGTCCGGCAGTACGCGCGGATCGTCCGCGAGCACGCGCTGCTGCGGCGGATGCTCAACGCGACGTACGAGATCCAGGCGTCGGTCGCCGAGCGCCGGGCGGCGCCCCGCGAGCTGGTCGAGCAGGCCGAGCGCGCGATGCTCGAGGTGGCCCACGACGACCGCCAGAAGGACTTCCGGTCGATCGCCGAGGTGCTCGACGAGGAGCTCGACAAGCTGCACCGCCTGTCGATCGAGGGCACGGCGCTCACGGGCACGCCGTCCGGGTTCAAGGACCTCGACGAGATCACCGGCGGCTTCCAGCCCGGCAACCTCATCATCATCGCCGCGCGTCCGTCGATGGGGAAGTCGGCGCTCGTGACGAACATCGCGGAGAACGCCGCGATCGACTACGGGCGGGCGGTCGCGCTGTTCAGCCTGGAGATGTCCGAGACCGAGCTCGCCCAGCGCTTCGTCGCCAGCCAGGCGCGCGTGAAGGGCGAGGAGCTGCGCAAGGGGCGCGTCGCCGAGCATCGCTGGGCCAAGATCGTGGAGGCCTCGACGCGCCTGGCGAACGCGCCCATGTTCATCGACGACTCCTCCGACGTGGGCATGCTCGAGATCCGCGCGAAGGCCCGCCGCCTGCACCAGCAGCACGAGCTCGGCCTGATCATCGTCGACTACCTGCAGCTCATGCGCCCCGACCACACGATCGAGAGCCGCGTGCAGCAGGTCGGCGAGATGAGCCGCGGCCTCAAGATCCTCGCGCGCGAGCTGAACGTCCCGGTCATCGCGCTGTCGCAGCTCTCCCGCGCTGTCGAGAGCCGCACCGACAAGCGCCCGATCCTGTCCGACCTGCGCGAGTCCGGCCAGATCGAGCAGGACGCCGACGTCGTCGCCTTCATCTACCGCGAGGAGTACTACGACAAGGAGTCCGAGCGGGAGGGGATCGCGGACATCATCATCGCCAAGCACCGCAACGGCGCGCTCGGCGACGTCGAGCTGACGTTCGCGAAGGAGTACCCGAAGTTCCTGAACTACGCGGGCGACCGCTACGACTCATGAGCTGTCCGTTCGAGATGTGCGACGGGTCCGGGTTCCTCGTCGACGAGGCGACGAACACCGCGCGCGACTGCCGCTGCCGAGCGGGCCGGGTCGCCCGCGCGCGGGCGCGCAGCCTCTCCGGCGTCATCCCGCGCCGCTACCGCATGGTGTCCTTCGACGCCCCGCCGGTGAGCGACCTGCCGGCGACGCAGGTGCGCATCGTGCGCGACTTCGCGAGGCGCATCGACGAGCACCTCGACGCCGGGCGCGGGCTGTGGCTCTTCGGCGACGTCGGCACGGGCAAGACGACGCTGGCCATGCTCGTGTCGCGTCACGCGCTGGAGGCCGGGCGGTCGGTCGCGATCTACTCGCTGCCCCGCCTGCTCGCCGAGCTGCGCCGCACGTTCGACGACGACGCGCAGCAGTCCTACACCGAGCTGCTGGACCGCCTCGCGGACGTCGACCTGCTGCACATCGACGACGTCGGCGCCGAGCAGTCAAGCCCCTGGGTCCTCGAGCAGCTCTACGCCCTCATCAACGCGCGCTACGAGGACGAACGCTCGGTCATCCTCACCACGAACATCCAGTCGCGCGAGGACCTCGTGGCACAGATCGGGGAGCGCACCGTCTCGCGGCTGCAGGAGATGTGCGAGCTCATCCCCTTGCACGGCGACGACGCGCGCGCCACCTACCAGGCGCCGCGGCGCCTGCAGCGGGCCACGTAGCCGCGGGAGCCGCCGGGCTCCTACACTCAGCGGCGATGCCGGGCATGGTCATCGTGGGCGCCCAGTGGGGCGACGAGGGCAAGGGGAAGGTCGTGGATCTCCTCGCCGAGCGCGCGGACGCCGTGGTGCGCTTCCAGGGCGGCAACAACGCCGGGCACACGATCGTGCGCGACGGCGAGACCTGGAAGTTCCACCTCATCCCGTCGGGGATCCTCTATCCGGGCAAGCTCTGCATCATCGGCAACGGCACGGTGGTCGATCCCCGGGTGCTGACCGACGAGATCGACGGCCTGCGCTCGCGCGGCGTCGACGTCAGCGGCCTGAAGGTGAGCGCGAACGCGCACCTGATCATGCCCTACCACCTCCTCCTGGACAGCGAGGGGGAGATGAAGCTCGGGCGGCTGCAGATCGGCACGACGCGCCGCGGCATCGGGCCGGCCTACGCGGACAAGGCGTCGCGGCTGGGGATCCGCGTTCAGGACCTGCTCGACGAGAAGATCCTCAAGAAGAAGATCTCCGCGGCACTCGAGCCCAAGCGCCTGACGCTGCGACCGTACACGAAGGATCCGGCGCTCGACCTGCAGCGGATGACCGAGGAGTACCTGACGTTCGGGCATCGCCTGGAGCAGCACATCGCCGACACGGCGCGGCTGGTCTGGAACAGCCTGGACGCGGGGCGGCTCGTCCTGTTCGAGGGCGCACAGGGCGCGCTGCTGGACATCGACCACGGCACGTATCCGTTCGTCACGTCGTCCAACCCGGTCGCGGGTGCCGCATGCGTCGGCGCCGGCGTCGGGCCCAAGGACATCGACGAGATCTGGGGCGTCGCGAAGGCGTACGTCACGCGCGTCGGAGCGGGGCCGTTCCCCACCGAGCTCGCGGAGGAGATCGGCGAGGAGATCCGCCAGCGCGGCGGCGAGTTCGGCACGACGACCGGCCGCGCCCGCCGCACCGGGTGGCTGGACCTCGTCGCGCTGCGCTACGCCGCCCGGATCAACAGCCTGACCGCGCTGGCGATCACGAAGCTCGACGTCCTGTCCGGCTTCGACCGTATCCGCGTCTGCACCTCCTACCGCGGCGCCGAGGACGCGACCTTCGAGGACTTCCCCTACCACCAGTCGGTCCTGCACCACGCGACCGGCCGCTACACCGAGCTACCCGGCTGGGAGGACGATCTCGGCGAGTGCCGGACCGCGGCCGACCTGCCGCAGGCCGCGCGCGACTACCTCGCCTTCATCGAGGAGTACCTGGGCGTGCCGATCGCGCTCGTCGGGGTCGGTCCCGGACGCGATCAGGTCATCTGGATGGGCGATCGCGCGGCGCTGAAGGCGGTCGCGTAGAGATCCCCGCCTCCGGCGGCCGTCAGGCCCGCACGACGCGGGAGTCCACGATGAGGTCGTGCAGCGCGCGGTTCTCGTTGTCCCACAGCGGCCAGAGGCAGTCGACGAGCCAGGCCAGGCCGAACGTCACGCTCGCGCCGAGGCCCGCGAACACGACGGCCTTGATGATCACCTCGCGCAGGACCGACCACAGGAAGTCCACGGGCTGGCCGCTCGCTCGCACGACGCGGATGCCCATGACCTGCTTGCCCAGCGTCTGGCCGTTCGTGCGCGCCATGTAGAACGGCGCGTAGAGGACAGCGACGGCCGCGGCGATGAGCGTGCTGAAGAGCAGTCCGAGCACGAGCCCGCCGTAGCCGGTGGCGTCGCCGCCGAGGAAGCCGACGCCGCCGGCGGCACTCGTGATGATCACGATGATGAGCGTGACGACGACGCCGATGATGACGCCGTCGAGCAGGTAGGCCACCGCACGGCGCCACCACTCGGCCAGCACCCACCGCTCGTCGGGCCCCGGGGCCCGGAAGTCCCGGGGCGGCACGGTAACGCCGGGCGGGCGGCCGGCCGGTGCGCCGCTCTCGTAGCCCGGCGGCCCGATGGAGCCCGTCCGCGGCGCAGGTGGCGGCGGCTCCGGCTCGGGTTCCGGCTCCGGTTCGGGAGCGCCGAACGCATCCTCCGCCGACGGCGGCGGGTCGTTGCCGAAGGCGCGCTGCGCCTCGTCCTCCGGATACGGCCGCCAGGACTGCTCGGCCGGTGACGCCGCCGGGGGCGGCGGATCGCGACGCCACGGGGGCGGCGGGGCCGCAGGCTCGTCGCCCGCGTCCAGCGCGTCGCCGTCGGTCAGCTCGCGATCGCGGTCGCCCGGCGGGCCCTCGCTCACGTCGATGCTCCCGCAGGCCCACGAGACCGTCGCCCTGCGACGGGCTCGCAAGCGAAGACGGAGTCTTCGCCGTTCACGCGGCGGACGTTACCGGAGGGAGCACCTGCTCCTCGCCGCGGCGCAGCGTCTTCAGCACGAGCGCGGCGGCGGCGAGCACGCCGAGCGCCGACAGCGTGATGTGCACGCTGACGATGCCCTCCTCGGTCCAGTAGACGTCGTCCAGGCGCAGGAGCAGCGCGGACTCGTCGAGCGTCAGGGCGACGCCGGTGCCGAACGGGATCGCCAGCAGAGGACCGAGGCGCTCGTCGCGCAGGACGATCGACGCCCCGCCAGCCAGGAACGCGACGAGGATCCCGGGCACGAAGTGGTGCACGTGGCTCTCGCCGACGTGCAGGTTGCGGAACGGGCCCCACGACCCGCGGCGCCGGATCACGTGTGTGGAGAACCGCACGATCGACGCGCTGATCATGTAGGACCCGAGCAGGTTCAGGAGCGCGTGCTCGCTGCGGGTGCCGCCCTCGTAGCCGGCGACCGCAACGGCGACCGTCTCGCGCGCGAGGCCGACGCCGGCGTCGAGCACGCCGACCGTCTCCCCCGGATGCGGGGTCGTGCCGCGACGCCAGATGCGAACGACCTCTCCGCCCAGCACGGCCGCCGTCAGGCCAAGGGCACCCGCGCCGAGCGCGAACGTCCCCCGCTTGTAGCGCAGCGCCCGGTCCGTCGTCATCGCCACCGCTCGAGCAGGTCATCCTCCGGCACGTCGCGGACGATCCGAGCCGGCACGCCCCAGACGACCTTGTGCGGCGGGACGTCACGCGTCACCACGGCGCCTGCTGCGACGAACGCCTCCTCGCCGATCTCCACCCCGGGGAGGATGACGGCGCCGCCCCCGACGCGGCTGGCGCGGCGGAGCCGCACGCCCTCCATGGGGTTGTCCGGCGAGCGTCGCGCCATCGTGTCGTCGTTCGTGGACATGGCGCACGGGCCGACGAAGACGTCGTCGTCGATGACCGACCAGGCCGTCACGTACACGCCTGACTGCAGCCGCACCCGGGCGCCGATGACGACGTCGTTGTCGACCGTCGTGGCGCGTCCGACGACGCTGTCGGGCCCCACGCGCACCCGCTCGCGCACGTACGCCTGATCGCCGATGATCGTCCCCGCGCCGATCCGGCTTCCCGCGAACACGATCGCCTGGGTGCAGATGGTGGCCCCGTCCTCGATCACGAGCGGCTCAAGCGCGCCGCGCGGCGCCGAGGAGCTGCGCGCGAGCGCGGGCTGCTTGCCGAGCACGGCGGCGTCCTGGATGAGGCAGCCGTCCCCGATGACGACGCCGCCGTGCACGACGACATTGGCGCCGAACGTCACGTCGCGACCGACGACGGCGGTCGGCGCGAGGACGAGACCGGGGGCGGTGTGCTCAGCGCTCATCGGATAAGTGGCCGGGCACGGCCGACCGGCGACGGAATACCCTAGCCGCCCGATGGCCGGCGCCCCTGCACCACCCGCTCGACCGCGCGGCGCCGTCCTCGGGCTCGGCATGATCGGCCGCCACCACGCGCGGCTGCTGCAGACCTCCCCGCGCGTCCGCTTTGCCGGTGCCGTGGACCCGTTCGGCGACCGCTACGGCGCCGTCGCCGATCCGGCGGCGCTCCTGGGATCGGTCGAAGAGCTGCTGGACCGCTCGCCGCCGGACTTCGCCATCGTCGCCGTCCCCACGGAGGAGCACCTGCCCGTGGCGCGCCGGCTCGCCGAGGCGGGCGTGCACCTGCTCGTCGAGAAGCCGCTCGCCGCGAGCGTCGAGGAGGCCGAGGAGCTCATCGCCGCCGTGCGGGAGGCGGGCGTATACGCGGCGGTCGGGCACGTCGAGCGGTTCAACCCGGCGCTCGTCGCCCTGCGCGAGCGGCGCGAGGAGGTCGGCGAGGCGATCCTCATCGCGACCGAGCGCGTCGGGCCGTTCCCGGATCGCGTCCGCGACGTCGGGGTGGTCAAGGACCTCGCGACCCACGACCTCGACCTCGTGCGCTGGCTCGGCGGCGCGCCCGTTTCCACGCTCGCCGCGCAGACCGCCCATCGCATGGGCCGCGAGCACGAGGACCTCGTCCTCGTCACCGGCCGCCTCGCCTCCGACGTGCCCTTCAACTGCATCGTCGACTGGCTCACGCCCACGAAGCGCCGCCAGAGCCGCATCCTCGGCGACCGCGGGATGCTCGTCGCCGACACCCTGACGGCCGACCTGACCCTGTTCCGCAACGGCAGCGTGACGTCCGAGTGGACGAGCGCGCAGGAGCTGCGCGGCGTCAGCGAGGGGGACATGACGCGCTTCGCGCTGTCGCGCCGCGAGCCGCTGCTCGTCGAGCTCGAGGCGTTCTGCGACCTGCTCGCCGGCCGGGAGGAGGCGCCGGTCGTGACGCTCGAGGAGGGCCTGGAGACCGTCCGCTGCGCGGAGGCCGTCCTGGCGAGCGCGCGGCTCGGACAGAGCGTGGCCGCATGAGAGCGGTGGTCGTCGCGCTTGGCAAGGTCGGGCTGCCGCTCGCCGCGCAGCTCGCGGCCGCCGGCCACGAGGTGACGGGCTGCGACATCGACGAGCGCGTCGTCGAGCTGGTCAACGCTGGTCGCGCGCCGTTTCCCGGCGAGGAGGGGCTGGACGAGGCGCTCGCAGCCGCGGTCGCGGGTGGCCGGCTGCGCGCGACGCGCGACACGACCGCGGCAGTGGCGGAGGGCCCCGCGCTCGTCGTCGCCGTCCCACCGCTCTACACGGACGAGGAGGCGCAGCCCGACTGGCGCGCGCTGGACGCCGTCGTCGCCGCCATCGGCGCCGGTCTGCGCCCGGGCACCACGGTCGCGATCGAGACCACCGTCCCCGTGGGGACGACCCGCGGCCGCATCGCCCCCGCGCTCGAGGAGGCCAGCGGACTGCGCGCCGAGGAGGCGTTCTGGCTGGTGTTCAGCCCCGAGCGCGTCTTCAGCGGGCGCGTGCTGCGCGACCTGGCGACGTACCCCAAGCTCGTCGGCGGGCTGAGCGAGCGCGGCGAGGCGCGCGGCGTGGACCTCTACGGCGCGTTCCTGGACGCCGACGTCTGGTCGATGGGATCGGCGGAGGCGGCCGAGCTCGCCAAGCTCGCCGAGACGACCTACCGCGACCTCAACATCGGCTTCGCCAACGAGCTGGCGCGCCACGCCGACGCCCTCGGCCTGGACGTCGACCGCGTCATCGCCGCCGCGAACTCCCAGCCGTTCAGCCACATCCACCGGCCCGGCGTCGCCGTCGGCGGGCACTGCATCCCCGTCTACCCGCGCTTCTACCTCGCGGGCGATCCCGACGCGCGGCTGCCGGCCGTCGCGCGCGAGGTCAACGCGGCGATGCCCGCCTACGCGGTCGACCTGCTTGCCGGCGCGCTGGGGGGTCTGGCGGGGGAGCGCGTGCTCGTGCTCGGCGTGACGTATCGCGGGGACGTGAAGGAGACGGCGTTCAGCGGCGCGCTGGCGCTGCGTGACGAGCTCCTGGCCCGCGGCGCGACGCCGCTTGCCCGCGACCCGCTGTTCGACGCCGCCGAGCTGCGCGAGCTGGGCTTCGAGCCCTGGGACGGCGAGCCGGTCGCGGGCGCGATCCTGCAGGCCGACCACGCGGAGTACCGCGAGCTGTCCGGCGCCGACGTGCCGGGCGCGCGGGCCGTCGTCGACGGCCGCGGGGTGCTCGATCCCGCGCGCTTCGCCGTGCCCGTCCTGCGGATCGGGGGCGGTCAGGCCCCGAGGGCCGCGAGCTCGGCGACGACCCGCTCGCCCGCGCGTCCGTCGCCGTAGAGCTCGGGCCGTTCCGTGGGAAGTGGCCGCTCGAGCGCCTCCAGGGCCGCTTCCGCGTCGAGATCGACCAGAACGTTCCAGCCGGTCTGCACCGTCTCCACCCACTCGGTCGTGTCGCGCAGCGTCACGCACGGGACGCCGGCCAGATAGGCCTCCTTCTGCACGCCCCCGGAGTCGGTCAGCACGGCGCGGGCATGGACCACCAGCGAAGTGAAGGACAGCGGGCCGAGCGGATGCGTCAGCGTGACGGATCCGTCGAGCTCCTCCAGCAGCCCAGCGGACTCAAGCCGCGCGCGGGTCCGCGGGTGCAACGGCAGGACGACCGGGCCGGGCACGGTACGCAGGACCTCCACGAGCGCTCGCAGGCGTCGCGGATCGTCGACGTTGCCGGCCCGGTGCGCGGTGGCCAGCAGGTAGCCGCCCGGCTCGACGCCGGCGTCCTGCAGCGGGGCCGAGTCCTCCCGCGCCCGCGGCTGGACGAGGTGCGCGACGTCCACCATCACGTCGCCCACCATCCGCACGGCGCCGTGGACGCCCTCGCGGCGCAGGTTCTCCACCGCGGTGTCGCTCGGCGCGAGCAGCAGGTCGCTGAGGTGATCCGTGAGGACGCGGTTGAGCTCCTCCGGCATGCGGCGATCGAACGACCGCATGCCGGCCTCGACGTGCGCGACCGGCACGCCGGCCTGCGCCGCCGCGAGGCCGCCGGCGAGCGTGGAGTTCGTGTCGCCGTAGACCAGCACCGCGTCGGGTGCCTCCTGCCTGAGGAGCGGACCGAGCGCGGCGAGCATGCGGGCCGTCTGCTCGGTGTTCGTGCCGCGGCCCAGGCCCAGCTCGTGCTCCGGACATGGGATCCCGAGCTCGTCGACGAAGACCGTCGACAGCTCGTCGTCGTAGTGCTGGCCCGTGTGGACGAGCACCTCCTCGTGGGATGCGCGCAGGATGCGGCTGACGGCGGCCGCCTTGACGAACTGCGGCCTGTTCCCGATGACGGTGAGGACCCTCAAGCCGTCGCGACGAGCGCCGCCACGATGTGCTCCGAGAGCCGCGCCCCGGCCTCCCGCGTCTGCGGGCCGGGCGCGTCCGGCAGCTCATGCCCGTCGATCCGATGGATCGGCAGGACCTCATGCGTCGTGGAGGCAAGGAACGCCTCCGATGCGCCGAGCAGCTCCTCGAGCGTGATCGGCGTCTCCTCGACCTCAACGACCTCCAGCAGCGCGCGGCGGGTGATGGAGTCGAGGATGTGCTCCGTGAGGGGCGGCGTGCGAAGCACGTCGTCGATCACGGCGAAGATCGAGCGCGTCGGCGCCTCGAGGACGCGCCCGTGCGGCGTCACGAGGACCGCCTCGTCCGCGTCGCGCTCCTGCGCGAGGCGCGTGGCGAGCATGTTCGCGCCGTAGGAGAGCGATTTGATGCCGTCCATCAGGCGGGTCGGGGCGTACGTGACGGATGCGAGGGCCACCGTCGGGGGCAGCTGGCGGATCTCCTCGACCAGCGCGACGCGCCGCCCGCCACGCGTGACCAGCACGCGTACCACGCCCTCGACCTCGCCGGCCGCCTCCAGCAGCGTCTCGACGTCCGCGCGGACCGCGCGGATGTCGAGCTCGAGCCGCAGCCCGGCAGCCGAGCCGGTCATGCGCGTGAGGTGCTGGTCCAGGGCGAAGGGCCGGCCGGCGTAGACGCGGATGACCTCGAAGACGCCGTCGCCGCGCAGCAATCCCTCGTCGGTGACGGGGATGGTCGCCTCCGAGGCGTCGAGCACGACGCCGTCCAAGCAGACGAGTGACACGCGGCGAGGGTACCGGCGGGCGTAGTGTCGTGCGATGGACCCCGCGCACACGACGCCGGACCGGTCGGACTTCCTCGCCGTGTACCGCGCCGCCGCCAGGCGGGACCTGTCCGCGCTGCTCGGGATGCTCGAGCGCCTGGACGGGCGCGAGGAGGCCGAGGTCGTGCGCAGCGCGCTGCGCGGCGGCGTCGACTACGACCTCGCCGTCGCCGAGGTGCAGCGAGAGGTCGAGCGGCGCATGTCGCGGCTGCTGCGCGACGAGTCCGATCTCTGAGTCAGGGCGCCGCGGTCGGGGTGGTCGTCGTGGTTCCGGAATCGGGCAGCTCCATGGACGTGCCGCGGGCGATAATCCTGTCCGAGGCGTCTCGCGCCACCGCGGTGACCTCGGCGAGGCGGTCGAGGTCCAGGCTCTCGATCGGACCGCCGTCCTTCGTCGGCGGGTCCTTCGGCCCGGGCTCGATGGAGATCATGAGGCTGCGCTGGGCGCGCGGCGTGAGCTGCGCCAGGAAGAAGCGCTCCTCTCCGACCCGCGCCGTCAGCGTGCCGCCGCCGTCCGGGAAGGCGATCTCGACGGTCCGAGCCGCCGCGTCGCCCGCGCGGCCGAAGACGAATCCGCCGTCGTTGCCGAGCGAGACGATGAAGGCGACCTCGCCGGCACGCGCGCCGCGCGGCACGCAGCTCTCGCCCGACGGGCCGCTCCGCGGGTTGTCGGCGAAGTGCAGGCAGAACCCGCCGCCGGCGGCCGGCGCCGCGTAGGCCGCGTGGTCGTCGATCACGCCGATCGCCACCGCCTTGCCCGCCTCGACGCCGTCCAGGCGCTCGAAGGTCCCCCTCACCGCGTCCGGCGCGGGCTCGAAGAGCCCCGCGGTGGCGGCCACCGCCGTGCCGACGCCGGCGAGCGACGCGACGAGCGCGATGCCGAGCATCCGCGCGCGCCTGGGGCGGGCACTGCGTCGCAGGTCGGCGCGGATCGCCGTCATGAGCTCGGCCCGGACGCGAGCGAGGTCGGGGCTCAGGCTGAGCGCATCGTCGTCGTTGGTCATCGCACCGCCTCCATCTCCGAACGCAGGAACTGCAGGCCCAGGGACACGCGCTTGCGAGCAGCCGTCTCGCTGCACGACAGCCGCCGCGCGATCTCCGGGTAGTCGAGCCCGTCGACGACGCGCAGGCGCACGGCGTCGCGTTGGCCCGCGGGCAGCGCTCCGAGCGCGCGCTCGAGCGCCGGCCGGCTCGCCGAGGCGTCGAGGCGCGCGTCGACGGCCTCCTCCGCATCGTCGTCGGGGCGCGACTGCATCCCGAGACGGGCACGCGCACGCGCGTCGATCCGGCCGTCCCGGCGATGCGCGGCGAGGAGGTTGCGCGCGATGCCGTACAGCCACGGCCCCGCGGAGCCGTCGCCCGGATCGCGGTAGCGCCGTCGCCCGACCCAGGCGCGCGCGAACAGCTCGCTGACGAGCTCCAGCGCATCCGCCTCACTGAGACCGGCGCGCTGCGCCCAGCGGTCGATCCGTGCTGCGTAGCGGTCGAACAGCTCGCCGAACGCGGCCGGGTCGCTGCCGGCCGTCGCGATGAGCTGCGCGTCGGTGTCTCGCGGTCCTGGTGCCATGCCTGCCCCTACATCGCACGACGCAGGGAGGTTGTGAAGGCGCCCAGCAGCATCCCAGCCTTCGCCAAGGCGCCGCGGGAATCGTGGACGGGTGTCGTCGAGCGCCAGAGCGATCGCGCGCGCAGCCGCGCTCGACGGCCTGCGCGGCCTGGCGGCGGCCGGCATCGTGGCCCATCACGTCTGGCAGAACGCAGGGAAGACCGACGCCGTCCTCGGGGAGTGGTGGGGGCACCTCGCGCTCGGCGTGCCGTTCTTCTTCTGCCTGTCGGGCTTCCTCCTCTATGCGCCGTGGGTCCGGGCGGCGCTCGCGGATGGACGGGCGCCGGCGACGGGGGCGTATCTCCTCCGGCGGGCGGCGCGCGTGCTGCCCGCGTACTGGCTGGCGCTCGCCGGCTCGGTCGCGCTCCTCCACGGCACCGGCCACTGGCGGCTGATCGAAGACGAACGGCTCGTCTGGTTCGCCCTGTTCGCCCAGAACCTCTCGCCGCAGCTCGCGGGCCGGCTGGATCCGCCGATGTGGACCCTCACGATCGAGGTCGCGTTCTACGCGCTGCTGCCGCTCGTCGGGTGGGCGGCCCTGCGGATCGGCGGCTGGCGCATGCGCCAGCTCGCCGGCGTGGCGGCGCTCGCCGGCGCGGGGGTCGCCTGGATCGCGCTCACGCAGCCCGGCGGCGAGCGGCCCGAGGTGCTGCGGA